>Ga0187886_1002356_pt1 | contig 15321 bp, 14 predicted proteins | sample June2016WEW_20_1_FD_133001 | JGI IMG/M metagenome (GOLD analysis project Ga0187886, IMG submission 133001) | Peatland microbial communities from SPRUCE experiment site at the Marcell Experimental Forest, Minnesota, USA - June2016WEW_20_150 | ecosystem: Environmental > Terrestrial > Soil >... | reverse complement strand
TTCGACTTCGTCGCGCTGGCAAGCTTTCCACGCCTCGCCCGCGCCTTCTCGAAGGCGAAGCGTGCCACCCGGTCGATCCCCCGGCGGCTGAAGACGGAGGTCTGAATGGCCGTCTCCTCCGGTCGGCCCTGGCGGAAGCGACCGCCGATGCCGGCGTATTCGCCCTCGGTGTTCTCGCGGACACACAGCATGTTCACGTCATTTCGGGCCGCGGTCGTGAAGAGGGCCCGGGATCCCCGCCAACATCTGGATCGGCCGCAGGTTCACGGAGCATCCCTGGTCTTGCGCCTGGTATATGAAGCACGGCCGGATGATGCCGGCGGACGGCCTCGATCGGTTGCGGGACTCCGACGCGTAGTTCCGAGGCGGAAGCTGTCTGTCACCTCCGCGGCATGTTGAAGCACCGATAGCCCCTCGGAGATCACGTCGACGCCGATCCCGTCGCCGGGAATTAGCGCGATTTCATAGGTCCGCACGTCTCGCCTCGCTAGATCCAGGAGTCTTGGGAGGTAGGCTCGTCATCGAGCGCATCCGGCGATCCGGCCGCCGACGCCGTAGCGCTCGCGAATGCGATGGCGGCAGCAGCAGCGGCAGGGTTCATGGCAGTGGTATCCAGGTGTATATGTACGCGGCCACGCGCAGGGAGCCATCGCCACCCGACGAGCGCTCCAAGGATTGGTCCGCAAGCGGCAATTGCGAAGAATGTGGCAGACCCAAGTAGGCCGTAGATCAATCCTCCGGCCAGAAAACCAACCACGGCAACGGCTGAGATTGCTGACTGGCGCATCGCCTGCCCGCTGGCCTGAAGTTCCTCGGGCAGGATGGCGCCGAGGGCGACCACGGACGCAACCGTGAACGACCCATAACCGAGGCCGGTGAGGGCCCGCGAGGCGACGAGAACCACCGGGTTATCGACCACGATCCAGGAAGCCAGCGCCAGCAGGTACATCAGGCAGCCGAGAGCAAAGAAGCCGCGCAGACCGAGTCTTGCCACCAATCGCCGACCTGAAAGCATCGCGGGAATCTCGAACAGCGCGGAGATCGTGGCCGACATTGCGATTGTGGACGGGGCTGCGCCGAGGTCGTGCAGCCGAAGCGGCAGGAAGGTGTTAGCCGCCAGCAAGCCGACGCTTGCCAACAGGATGGCGGCAAGGGCCCCGACCAGCCGCGGCCCGACGCTGAGTGCGGCTCCGATCGACCCCAGGCCAAGACGGGGCCGCCCGGCTCGCCGCGGCGGCCCTACCGGCTCAGCAGAGCCGTGGACCTCGTTGGCTGCCGGGTCGGCATTCGACAGGGGGCGCGACGCTCCGAGCCCGATCCGGGGTGGTTCTGGGACGGGTTGGATCAAGATGACAAGGGCGATGGCGGTCGCTGCGAACACGAAGTAGGAGGCTCCGTAGCCCGCGAGGTCGTACAGGATGCCCGCCCCGAATGCCGCGATCGCGAACGAGAAGCTCTCCAGGAGACGCAAATGGCCGTAGCTGTCGCGTTGACCACCGAGCGTACGCATGGCGATCGAGTCGAGCAGCGTCGGAATGGCTGTTTGGAGCACGTACCAGAAAAGTAGAGCGGCTCCCACGACGGGCAACGCCATCGGTGCGCCCAGCCATAGAGCGGCGGCCACCGAGAGCAGCGCCGCCCATTGGAGCGTCCGTCGTCGGCCCAACAACGCGTCGGCCACGTGACCCCACGCCGGCATGGCCACGACAACAGCCACGGACGTGATCGCGAGGAGGAGCCCAATGCCCTCAGCCGAGAAACCGCGAATGGCGAGTATCGGTACAACGAACGGCAGGAGAACGCCGGTGGCAACCCCGGTGGCGAGAAAGGGAGCACGGAGTTCGCGCATCCTCTGCCCTACGCCGCCAGCTCCTGAACGATATCGCTATCGAAGCGCTCGATGGCATGGACAAGCGCGTCGGGGTCGCGCGGCTCGAAGTGGAGGACGAATTCGTCAACCCCCGCATCGATGAAGGCCCGGAGCTCGCGGAGCATGTTGGACGTGCTGCCACAGAGGCTGTACAGCGGACCAGCCGCCCCACCGGGCCGAACGTTCAGCCGCGCCGAGAGCTGGGGCATCGGTCGGGCAGCCGCTCGGGCTGCGGCTTCGATCGTTCGTGCGGCCAGCTCGTAGGAGGCCGGGTCCATGACGGCGGACTGGTAACCATCGCCAAGGACGGCGGCGCGCTTGAGCGCGGCTTGTGACGGTCCCCCGATCAGGATTGGCAAGCGTTCCCGCTGCGCCGGCAGCGGCTCGAACAGGAAATCCGAGAGCCGATGAAACCTGCCCGCGAATGGAGCGGTCGAGCCAGACCACAAATGGCGCCAGAGGCCGATGGTCTCGTCCAGGTACGCACCCCGCTGGTGGTAGCGGCGACCTTCGCCAAGGTTCTCGAACTCTCCCTCCACCCACCCAGCGCCGACTCCGACCCGGAGTCTTCCCCCGCTGAGATCGTCCAGCGTGGCGAGCTCCTTGGCGAGCACAACCGCATTGCGCTGCGGAACGACGATCACGCTCGTGCCGAGCTCGAGTCCGGGCTTGAGGGCCGCCACCCAAGCCAAGGTTATGAGGACCTCGTAGATCCGCCCGTACTCGTCCGCCTCGCCGTGGGGCACCAGAACGTGGTCCGTGGTCCAAACCCCTCGCCAGCCCAATCGGTCGGCGACGTCGGCGGCAGCCTCGATTACCTCGCGGCGGGCGCCGGGATGCATCGTGGGCAGCGCGAGACCGAACGTTGTCATCTGCGTGGCCTTGTGGCGGAGCCGGACTGGGTCGGGCAGTGAAGACAGGCACCGCCGGTCACTGGAGATCGCCGGCGGCGAGGGCTACCAAGGCGCTGAGCAGTGCCGGGAAGCGCTCCCATTCCGCGACCTTGGGCCCCCAGTGGGGCAGCAGGTCGGACGCGAACGCCACGGTTCGGCGGGGCGCCGGGCCAGAGACAACGAGAGCGGGCTGGCCGTCCTCGAAGCGCGCCAACAATCGCGAGCCGTTCCGCGGCCGCAGGAGGTTGTAACCATAGAAGGGCGGCACTTGCTCGAGCAATGACGCCAGCTCGCTCGGGCAGTCTGCCGTCGCGACGAGCCGGACGCCCGCTGGGACCTCGGTGGCGTCTGCCCCAGCCATCGGCTCCACGGGCAGCATGGCGGCGCCGCGGGGGTCTTGCCACCCGCCCACAGCCTTCAACCCGCTGAAACTGAACGCCCCGCCGATCATCACGAGACCGCTCATCGCGGGCACATCGATTTCCAGGCGGTCGAGAATCCCGAACGACTCTGCCGCAAGGAATGGCAGGTCGGACAGCAACCAAACGGTTGGGGTGGCGTGGCCACTCGGAATTGGCCCACCTGGGAGGATCGTGGCCGACAACCCGGCACGCCTGCACCCTTCGGCAAGAGGCTCTAGATTCGCCCAGGTCCGATGGCGCACCAGGCTCGTCGGACCGATCTCGACGACCTCGGTCACGCTCCCCGTTTCCCCGGCCAACACGACATTCATCACGGGCATACCTCCTGCTTACGGGACCGGCCGTCAGATGCCGCTCGGGAGCTGCGGCTCGCGACCGACCCGCCAGGCCCTGACGTACTGCTGGCACGTTGTGAAGCGAAGCGTGGGCCGTGCGCTCGCTGCGTCGAGGAAGGCCCGAAGGGTGCCCAGCAGGTGGCCACGACCGATCAGCTGGGGGTGGAACGTGAAGACGAGCACGCCCTCCTTCACGACGTCGCACAGGAAATCCAGCTCGCCACGCCATATCTCGAGGACCGAAGATGGCGCCCGCAACCCTGGATTGAACACGCCGGGTGCCTCCACGTGGGCGAAGTAGGGATGGTCGTCGAGATGCCATCCGACCGGCAGTTCGACAAGCGGGACAGGTGTCCCCCAACGGAAGCCTTCGTCCTGAGAGGCGGAGTCGCCCACGCGACACCAGTAGGGGTCGACGTCGTTGCCCATCAGTGAGCTGTCGTACTCGAAGCCCTGCTCCAAAAGGAGCCTGACCGTGTTCGGGCTATTGTCCCAGCTCGGCGAGCGGTACCCCACCGGACGCACATGAAGCACTCCCTCGAGCGCTTCGAGTCCGCGTAGCAGGACGCTCCGCTCCTGCTCGCGCGAGAGGCGCGCCACGGGCTCATGCACCCACCCGTGGTGACCGATCTCGTGGCCGTCCTCAACGATCGCGCCGACAGCGGTCGGAAACGCAAGGGCAGTCGATCCCGGTACGAAGAAGGTTGCCTGCACCTGGTACTCGCGTAGGAGCGCGAGGACGCGCCGCAGTCCGATGTGCTCGAACTCGCCCCTCGACAGTGGGCCAGGCGAGAGCATGCCAAGACTGCCGATCCAGTTCGTGAAGCCATCGACGTCGAACGTTAGCGCCAGGTGGGGACCGCCGACCGACCGCTCGTCTGGCTTCATCGGCGACCCTTCCTCACTCGAATGCGGCGGACGTGCGGACGACCGACCCGAGTACCGCGAAACCGTCCCGATAAGTCCCGGCCGCATGCGCTGCCCCGCGTGCCAGCTGCTGGAGCCGGACATACGCCTCGAGGGCACGCCCGGGGGCCTCGTCCGCCAATAGCGCGAGCCACCGGCCCGCCGGTGGCCGCTCGTGTGATACCCAGATCTGCTCCACGCCGACGCTCTGGCACTCGCCCGACAGCAGACGCATGTATTCATTGCGGACGGGGGAAGGCGGATCGATTTCGACCAGCACGATCGCATCCTCGCTGCCGGCGGCTTCGATCGGGCCGTGCCGAAACCCGCTGGGCGTTGTGTGGACAGCGGGCCGACCCACTTTCTCGTGCCACAAGAGCCCGCCAGCCTCGGCGGCCCCGCAGGCGGCCCCGAATCCCGCGAACCAGATCCGGCGAGCAACCGCCATCTCGCGACCGATCGTCCGGGCGGCCTCCCAATCTCGGACGGCGGACTCGAGGTCTCGGACCAGGACTCGCGAGCCCGGCACCTTACGTTCGACGAGGTCCCACATCGCGAGCAGCGCCGCCAAAGCTCCGAGTGCGGATTTCGTGGCGGCGCCGCGCTCCTCGCCGATCGGGACGGGAACGACTTCGTGGGCGAGCTTTGCGAGTAGGGACGTGTCGTTGCTGGTCACCGCGACCACGTGGGCGCCGACGGCCAGCGCACGCCGCGAGGCGCCGACGATCTCCGGACTCACCCCCGACTTTGACACCGCGACCACCCAGTCATCGGGCCGGAACATCTCGCGGTCGGGCGGTCCCATCACGGCCTCGGAGGCCTCGCAGACGACGAGTGGACGCGTTCGACCGGCGTCTCGGTCGCTCGCGCGGAGAAGTGGTTCGGCGCAGCGGGCTACCGCGAGCGAGGCTCCTGTTCCCAGCACCTGCACGCGTCGCGCTTTGCCGATCAGCGTCGAGGGTGCATCCCGCCGGCGTGCGAGCGCCGAGAGCGTCGCCTCGACAGTGGCCGGTCCCGAAGCTAGCTCTCGCCCCATCTCGTCGGGCCCATCGGCGGCGAGGTCGTCGCGGGGGCCTGGGGCCGCAGCGGCCCGCGTCTGTCGTCCATCGTCGGTCATGCCGCGCCCTCATCCATTCGGTGGTCGCCAGCGGCCCGCTCCGCCGCGATCCCGGCCCCGACGAGGCCGGCCCTGGACCCCAGCTCGGCCACGATTAGGCGCGGTGGTACCCGGCTCAGCTCGGTGGCGCGCTGTCGAAGCTGGTCGAGGAACGGTGGGATATCGCCAACGAGTCCGCCGGACAGGGCAATGGCGTCCGGATCGAGGACGGCGATGAGGTTGGCGATCATGAGCGCCCAACCTTCGATCGCGCGATCGACCAGTTCCATGGCGCGAGGGTTCCCGCCCACGGCTTGCTCGAAAACACGGGCGGACGGGCGTTTGCGGGCGGTCGTGCCGGCCAGGGAACCGACCGCCCTGGCTTCTGTGGCCATCCAGCTCTCGGCCGCCAGGGCGAGCGCCCCGCCCCCGACCAGCTCTTCGATCCAAGCATATCCCTCCGGCGCTCGACTGAGGCCGACGCCAAGTCGGCCCGCGTCGACCAGCCGGCGTCCGCCAGGTTCGGTCGGCGGCCCGATCGTCTCGACCGGCACCAAGAGCATGCCCGCCTCCCCGGCGCCGCCTGTGGCGCCGCGGAAGATCTGGCCGTCGACGACGGCGCCCATCCCGATGTTCGTGCCTAACGTAAGGAGGATGAAGTTACGCGTTCCACGGCCCGCGCCTTGGCAATGCTCTCCGAGCACGGCAAGGTTTGCGTCGTTGTCGACGGCGACCGGCACTCCGAACGCCGCCTGGATGGCATCTCGCATGACGGTTCCGGCGGGAACGCCGATGTCGAGGGACCAATGCACCGCGCCGGCATCGTCGACGACGGCAGGCACGCCGAGGCCGATGGCCAGTGGCTCGACGAGGGTCGCAGCGCCAGCCGCCCCGGGATTCGACTCGGCGCGCAGGACCTCCCGCATGGCCTCGACAATACCCGGAGTGACGCCGAGCGACGGGTCGACGCTCAGCTCGGTGGTGTGGCGACGCGTAACGGGCCCGAGCTCGCCGTCCCTGGCCAGCGCGACCCGAAGATAAGTAGCTCCGAGGTCCGCCACAACGAGCGCACCGGCAGGGCCCCCGACCCGCCTTGTGAGGGCCGGACCCGGGCTCATGCGAGCTTGCCGATCACGCCTTCGCGCCCGAGCCGCTTCGCCAACGCGAGGTCCGATTGCGTCATGTTGGTCCACAGGCGGGAGGCTCAGCTAGAACGGGAACAGGCGCTGACGGGCTTCTGGCGTGAGCGGAGCGCCAAGCTCGCACACCTCGAACGCCTCAGCATAAGAGATCTGCAGCCCACGCTCAGCTCCGTAGGAAGCGATCAGCTGGCTTCGGAACCGGTCGGCGTCACGACGCATACGTGCTTCCCAGTGCTCCCGCAGGAATGCAAGCCGTCCGACCGGATCGGCTGGAATATCGCTCACGTCCACGCGCCATTCAACGAATGGCAGCCACTCATACATCTGGCTCACGTGGCGGCCCATGGCCTCGAGCTTCTGCTCGTACACAGATCCGATGTCGATGACCACGTCCGGCTGGAAGGGGTACGGCTTCTGGAACGGGTCACCCACGTACATCGCTACCGGGTCGGCTTCGAGACGGTCGTTGAATGCGCAGACGTTCTGGACGCGGACCACATACAGCGCGTCCTGCGCCAGGTGAGATGTGTTGCGGTGGTCGGGATGGTAGTCGCACGGTCGCGGGAACAGGACGAGATCTGGCTTGAAGTCACGGATGATTCGTATTAGCTCGTAGCGATGCTCGAGCGTCGGCATCAGTTCGCCGTCGTGGTTGTCGAGGACGATCGACTCCGCACCCAGCGCGTCCGCTGCTGCTCGCGCCTCGGCCCGGCGCATCCGCGCGAGAGTCGCCCCGCCCAGGGTTTGATGACCCTTGTCACCGTTGGTCATGGCCACATGGAGCACGCGCCCACCCCGTGCGGCGGTGAGAGCGGCGACGCCGCCTGCAGTGATCTCACTGTCGTCCGGGTGGGCTCCGATGACGAGCAGAGCCGGTATCTCAGCCATTGCTGCCTCCATCTGTAGCTATGTCTATGTGCGCCAGGCACTGCTTGCAGCTGCTTCGCTCGGCCCGTGCCCATCTCTCTGCGGCTTTCTCACCTGTCAGTGCGGCCCAGCACGGGCCTCCTAGCTTGCGAATGTGGTCGTCAACTCCATCACTACGCCTTCACCGGCGGACTCCTGAGCTTTCACCATGATTTCCAGCGCATGGCGTGCGTGATCTGCGCTGAGGACTGGGGGTTGACCGGTCGCCAGGCAATCGACCAGATGGTCAATGAGGATTGCCCGCTGCAGAGACTTGATTCGGTCAGGAGTGAACATCCGCTCCGTGAAGGTTGGCTTGATCCAGCCGCGCAGGCCTGGCAGCGCATCGAGCCGGAAAACCTCGATTGATGGTTCGAATTGATCGTCTGGAAGCGGTTCGTAGACGTTGACCGTGCCGGCGAGTCCGAACAGTTCCAGGTGCGGGCTCTTGGCGGCAAGAACGTTGAACGTGCCGTCCACAACGGCGAACGTAGAATCGCCGAAGTCCAGCATCAGAAGAACGTTGTCGTCGGCACTGACCTGGATCTCTTTGCCGGCAAACGGGCCACCCCGGACGACTCGAGTTGGCGCAGTCCTGCCGGAATAGGCGACAACGCGTTTCGCGGGACCCAGAATCCCGGTGATTTCGTGGATCCCATAGACACCCATGTCGAACAGCGGGCCCGACCCCTTCTGGTAGAACCAGGTCGGGTCCGCCGGCCAGGCGTAGGATGCCGCCCCACCGTGGGAGGAACGGACCCGCGCGAACGCCACCTTGCCGATTACGCCATCGCGAACGAGGCTTCTGGCCAGGGCCAAATCGGGGAACAGCATGTTGGGCGGCGCCGTGACGACCACTAGGTTTCGGCTCTTGGCCAGATCGCAGAGGACATCCGCCTCTCTTAGAGTCGTGCTGATCGGCTTCTCCGTGACGAGGTGCTTGCCGGCCTCGAGAATGGCCAGAGAAGTCTCGTAATGGGCCGGGATCGGGGTAAGGTTGACGACGGCATCGAGGTCCGCGCCCTTGAGCATCTCACCGAGGCTGCCGAACCACGCGGGAATCCCGAAGTCGGCCGCAACTTGTCGGGCGCGCTCGACCACCGGATCGGCGATCGCCACGATCTCGGCCTTATCTGCGATCGGCCCGAAGTTCGGAAGAATGCCGTAGTGGACAGTGGCGATCATTCCAGCGCCCGCCAGCCCCAGGCGGATCTTCCTCGTGGCCTCATCGGACTGGCTCACGGCTTGGGTACCTCTTTCACGCGGACCGGGACTCCCGTCTTGGCCGCCTCATAGAAGGCGACGGAGACTGCCAGGTTTCGCCACGCATCCTCCACGGTGGCGAGCGGTTCAGCCTGGCCCATCACCACGTCCGCCACGTGCGCGACCACACTTTCCATTTCGTAGTTGGCTGGCACAGGGACATCAGTCCACGTGTCCATGGAGCCGCCTTGGGGCGGCGTCTCGGCGACGCTGACGCGGTGCGTCACATCGTCGATCCGAGCGACGCCCTTCGTTCCGGCGACCTCCCACTGGCTCTGGAACATGGCAGTTGTCGGCATGAACCAATCGGCGCGCAGCTCCGCGAGCACCCCGCCCTCGAATTGGACAAGCGCGGCACCCCAGTCCTCGATGTCCAGGCTCGTGTATCGGGCGGTGGCGACCTTACCCGACACGCTTTCGACCTCCCTGTCCAGAACCCAACGAAGTCTGTCGATCTGGTAGACAGCGTGGTCGATCCACCCGCCTCCGGCACACTTAGTTGGGTCTACAAACCAACCAGGCGTTAGGTCATCCGGCCAGCTCTGAGGCAAACCCGCCGAAGTACTGCATCGGGCGAAGGCGACCTCCCCAAGTCGCCCCCCCGACACCAACCCACGGACGAGTTCGACGGGTCCTCGCCGACCCCCGGGGCCAACGCCCTCCGCCGGCATGAGGTGAATCCCGGCCGCCCGGACTGCGGCGAGGACATCCGTGGCCGCGTCCAGAGTGCGGGCGATCGGTTTGATGGCCAGCACATGCTTGCCCGCCTGCGCAGCTGCGATGCAGAGCCGAGGGTTGATGTCGGTGCTCGCAAAGACCGCTACGGCGTCGATCGACGGGTCGTCGATCAGCACCGCTGGATCTGCGATCACCCGGCCCACACCGACCTGCGAGGCCACCTCCCGTGCGCGGGCGAGATCGTGGTGAGCTATGCCGGCGATCTCGATGCGCGGCTCACGGGCAAATGCGGGGATGAAGAGCAGCGCCGAGTACCAGTGGTCGAGCCCCAGGATGGCAATCCTGCAACCTGTCTTGCCCATCGGTCCTTCCTCCACGCCGAGACGCGCGGGCTATGTCTGCTCAGTGACGACACGCGCGTAGGCTGCCGCCACGACCAAAATGATGCCGCCATAGACGATCTGCCCCATCGCCGCGGGCGCGTGGACTACCACCAACAGCCCGGCCACGATCGTGAGGATCAAGGCTCCCATCATCGTGCCCGAGTAGCCTCCGGCTCCCCCGAAGACAGAGGTACCGCCAATCACGACCGCCGCCACGGAGGGCAGCAGGTATGGCTCGGCGAGCCCACGATCGGCAACGTTGGTAGTGCCGCTCAAGAGTATCCCGCCCACTGCGCTGAGCAGCCCTGCGACGGCATAGGTCACGAGCAGGACCTGCCATACCCTGACGCCGGCAAGACGGCACGCGATCCGGTTGTTGCCTGTGGCATACAACACCCGGCCGTAACCCGAACGCTTCAGGGCGACGATGATGACGACGCCCAGCAGCGACCAGAGAACGAGGCTGTTTGGGATGATCCCGAGGATGCGACCCGCGCCCAACTGGCGAATGACATCCGGCACTACCGGCACGGCTCCCGCCGCGACGGTTTGCTGGGCATATACGTTCAAAACACCAGTGACGACCAGGCCCATGCCCAGGGTCATTATCAGTGGCTGAACCTGGAAGACCGCGACGCCAAATCCGTTGATGAGGCCGATGAGGACGCCCAGGCCAAGCCCGACCAGGATGGCCTCCACGGCACCATTCGGCGACAGGGTTGCCATCACGTACCCCGCAGTCGTGGCTACCACCCCGACCGACAGGTCGATTCCGCCGGTCAGGATCACGAGCGTCTGGCCTGCGGCGATGAGTCCCAGCGGAGCCGCGAAGATTAGCGTGGCTGCGACCCAGTCTGGCGATACAGCGCCGGGGCTCAAGATATCGACCAGGGCGGTCAGAAGGACCAACAAGGCCGCCAGTGCCACAAGAGGTCGATCTTGAAGGAACCTCCCCCAGCCGTTGGGCGCGACCAGAGCGGCGAGCCCTCTCCAGGTCGTCACGCCCCCAAAGGACTCGCTCATTTCGCGCTCCTACGGAGGGCAGCCAGCCCCCCGGCCATCACCACGAGCACCATGATCGTGCCTTGAATGACCTGGCCGTAGCTCGGGCTGACACCCAGGAAGATGAGATCCGACGAGATAAGCGCGAGAACGTAGGCGGCTGCAAGGGGACCCAGCAAGCCCCCGTGCCCGCCGGCGAGACTCACACCGCCGAGTACGATCGTCGCCACCGCGGTCAGCGTGAAGAACCCTCCGGATAGCGGATCGCCAGCGCCGGTGTTCATGGTCAGGGCCAGCCCAGCTGCGCCCGAGAAGAACCCACAGAGCGCGTACGCGGTGAGGCGCGCCCGTACCACGTTGACCCCGCTGCGCATCGCGGCCTGAGGGTCGCTTCCCGTCGCGAAGATGGACAGGCCTATTGGTCGGGAGCGGATGGGAAGCCAAACGATCGCGACCGTGACGACGAGCACGATCAACGCGTTTGGGACCCATGGAGTCATGAACGTCCCCGTGGCCAGCGCGAGAAACTCGGGAGGTGCGCCGCCGCCAGGTTGGCTCATGATCAGGAGGGCTACGCCGCTCCAGACGAACGACATCGCCAGGGTGACCACGATATCGGGGACCCTGGAAAGAATGATGATGAGCCCGTTGATCAGACCCGCGACCGTTAGAGCGGCAAGCACCACGGCAGCCAGGCCAAGCGAATGAGCGAAATCAGCGTTCACCATAAGTGAGGCTGCGAGCACGTTGGAGACCGCGATGAGCGCGCCCACCGAGAGGTCGATACCGGCCGCAAACACCACAACGGCCTCGGCGACTGCCGCAAGCGCAGCAGGGAGAGCGCCGAGGGCCAGGGAGCGCAGGTCATAGGCGCTGAACTTAGGGTTGACCGCGAATGTGAAGAAGAACAGCAGCCCGAGCAGAGCATAGACTCCGATCGTCCACCCGTTGCGGCCGATCAGGTACCGAGTCATGGAGACCGGCGGGGGCCCTGACGTAGTCGCCGCGGAACCGTTCATGAGACTGCTCCCGCGACCGCGGACCCTGGGTCGGCAGCCATTCCGTGAGCCGTCCGCAGCAGGGTCGCCTCGTCGGCGACCCGCGCAGGCATCTCTCCGACGACCGAGCCATCAAAGACCACGATGACGCGGTCGCAAACCAGCTGGATCTCCGACAGCTCCGACGTGAAGATCAACACCGCGGCGCCACTGGCGGCAAGCTCGCGGATCAGGCCATATATCTGGCGCTTTGTGCCGATGTCGATGCCCCGCGTGGGATCGAAGCACAGGAGCGTCTTGAAGCCCGAAGCAAGCCAGCGCGCGATCGTGACCTTCTGCTGATTGCCGCCCGACATGCGGCGCACTTCGGACTGTGCCCGGGTGTCGATCTCGAGTCGCCGGATCGCCTGCAGGACTTGACTACCTTCGCGGGCGACGTTGATCAACCCCCACCGTTTCGGCCGGTTAACCATCGGCAAGGCGACGTTCTCTTGGACCGAGCGGAGTCGAAGCAACGCCTGCGCTCGATCGGCAGGGATGAGCACCACACCCTGCCGGATGGCGTCCTGGGGATCCCTGAAGCTGCGCACGCGTCCGTCCACAAGGATCTCTCCACCGTCGGGGCGTCGCACCCCGGCCAGGCAGTCGAAAAGCTCCTGCTGCCCCTGGCCTTCGAGCGCGGCCACGCCCAGGACCTCACCGCGCCTCACCTCCAGCGAGACATTCCGCAAGGCCCCTCCTGCGCGCAGGCCTCGGGCTTCCAAAACGGCTGCCCGGCTGCTCTCGTGCGACTCCTCCGCCGACGAGACGGCCACTCCGACCGGTCGGGGCACGTTCCCCAGCATCAGGGCCACGATCTGATCCTCGTGTCCGCGAACAGGCTCGACGACGCCGGCCGTGACTCCATCGCGCAACACGGTTACGCCATCGCATATGGAGGAGACGTCGGCCAGTCGGTGAGAGATGAATACCAGGGCCCTACCCGACTTCCGCCATTGACCGAGCATCCGAAAGACCGTCTCAGTCAGGTCAGCCGGCAACGCGGCTGTCATCTCGTCGAGTATCAGGATCTGAGGATCGGCGGCCAGGGCGCGGGCGAGATCCAGAACGCGCAAGGTCGCCAAGGGCAGTTCGCGCGCCATGATGCGGGCGTCGAAGCCATGGAGACCCAGCTCGTCGAGCCAGCGCCGCACCGCCGGCAGCGGCGTCCGCGTCAAGCGAAAGTTCTGCTCGAGGGTAAGGTCGGGGATGAGCGACGATTCCTGGTAGACGGTGGCCAATCCGGACCGCCGTGCCTCGGTTGGCGAGCGGATGGCGCGCACCTGCCCACGCACGGAGATCGTGCCGGCATCCGGACGAACGACCCCAGTAAGAATCTTGACCAGGGTGCTCTTGCCGGCACCATTGGCTCCCATGATCCCGTGTTGCTCGCCAGCTCGGACCGTCACGTCGGCTGCGCGCAGCGCGACCACGGGGCCGTAGTTCTTCGCCAGGCCATGGATCTCAAGGATCGGCTCGGACATACTCGCGCCAGACACGATCACCCGAATCGGCCTCCTACCCGAGAGAGTTAGGAGTGGGTGCGGAGCGCGGCCTCGGGGCCGCGCTCCGCACCATCAGAGTCTGGCTACTCTTACGGGCCCTGGCATCCAAGCAGGTCCGCTTTTGTAAACGTCGTGTAGTTCGGGATCGAGACAGTGGTCGAGTAGAAGGGGCCCAATCGGTCGTCGTAGGCCGCCTTGATCTGTGCCAACCCGTCAGCCGTGGTGCTGTCCCAGGCTACGGGGGTCAGCTTGACGACCTTGTCCTGAGCCTTGCCTTGCAGCACGTTCAGGGCGACGGTTACGCCCGCTCCACCAACCACGGCCGGGTTGCTGACTGCGACCGCCGTGACGCCTTGCGTCGTGACCGGCCCTGCAAGGTCCCCGTTGTTATCGGAGACCGCAGTCGGCACAAAGGGCTTCTTGGCTGCAGTGTAGGCGTCCCAGATGACCTGCCCGGTTCCCGGGGTCGTGATCCCGTCGATCTCGGTGCCGGATGCGAGCTCCTGGGTGATTATCTGCGAGGCCTTAGCGATGGACCAGTCGGTGAATTGTGAGATCACCTTGATATTGGGGTACTTTGCGAGGGCGGCCTGGAAGCCTGCGTGGCGATCGGTGTCCGCTGACGATCCCGATGCGCCTCGCAGTTCGAGGACGGTGCCCTTGCCATTGAGCTGCTTGAAGACCCACTCAGCCGAGAGCTGTCCGTAAGCGGTCTGGTCGTTGGTGAGGTCATAAGCGTCAGTCGAGGTGACAGTCGAGTCGACCGAGACCACGACTATTCCTTGCGCCTTGGCCTCTGCGATCACCGGGTTCAGCGCTTGGGAGTCGGCCGGATCTACGACGATCGCGTTGACGCCGGCCGAGATCAGGCTTCGCATGTCCTGAACCTGGTCCGAGGCGCTGCCGTTGCGCGAGGCGTCGACGACTTTCGAGACTAATCCGGAAAGCCTGGCTTGGACCTTGACCGAGCAGGTCAGCTCGTCGCGCCAGCCATTGCCAATCACGTTGTCAGAAATGCCGATGACGTACTGCTTCGGGGCGGCCGTCGGTGCGGCCGTCACAGCCACCGAGGGGCCCGCCGTCGGGGTGGTCGCCGGGGTGGGTGTTGTTGTAGCGCTACTACAAGCGGTGCCAACCACTGCCAGCGCCGCCAAACTCGCCACGAGTGACAACCCGCGGCCCATTCGTCTGGTTCGACCTCTCATGTCCGCTGTAATCCTCCATCATCTTGGCTAGTCGTCCGATCCTTGCGGATCGGTTCACGCCGTTTGATGCCAACTCAGCTCCCTTCCACCAGAGAAGACCTCCTCTGCCTGTGGAGACTGCTTGGGCGGTGGCGTCAACACGCCTCGATTGCGGTGCCGCCCGCCGGACCGGCCTTGGGCCTGCCGGTGTCCTCCTTTCCCGAGGGCTTGCGAGTGCCGCGTGTCCCCACGGGCGCTTCTTTGCGATCAGACTGATAAGAATGTTAAAGCTCATGTCAAGCCCGGCCGAGCGGGTGTGAACATGGAGGTGAGTAGACTGACGACGGGCTCAGTTAGGCGCCCGAATTGACGGAACCCCGTCGCAGCGGCCACGCTCGACCGCTCGTCGCCAACATCGATTGGGTGGTTCGATCCGGCGCCCGCACGAAAGCGTAGTCGGCGGTCCGCTCGATCGCCAGGGCAGCCGCGCCGGCGAGCACCGCGTCGCCGCCCAGGAGCGATGGCTCGATGCGTGGCGGATGGGGCACGCGGCCAACGAGACGCTGGCTGACACCTTCGATGATCGATTCGACCGACTCGACCACGCTTCCCCCGATAACGATCAGTTCCGGATCGAGGAGTGAGCTGATGTTGCCGGCAGTGAGAGCCAGCAGATCGATGACGTCGTCCACGATCGCC
>Ga0187886_1002355_pt1 | contig 15321 bp, 10 predicted proteins | sample June2016WEW_20_1_FD_133001 | JGI IMG/M metagenome (GOLD analysis project Ga0187886, IMG submission 133001) | Peatland microbial communities from SPRUCE experiment site at the Marcell Experimental Forest, Minnesota, USA - June2016WEW_20_150 | ecosystem: Environmental > Terrestrial > Soil >... | reverse complement strand
TAAAGCGACGATGAAGGAAGCCAAATACGGCAGCATGGTCAGTAAAATGGAGTTGCGGGACATGAAGCGCAAAGAGGGGGGAAATGCCGACTTTATTGCCGGGTGGAGCGGTAAAAACATGGAGGGATTCAATCTGAATTTCACCTGGGCGTTCCATACCGGACTCGGTAAATGGCATGAGCACGACCCCCATGTTCACCCCAACGATGAAGCCCTGCTCTTCGTCGGGCTCGACCCTGATAATCCGGACTATTTAGGCGCGGAAATTGAGATAGCGATGGGTAAAGAACAGGAAATACATGTGTTTGACACCCCCACCGTCGTTGTTGCCCCCGGTGGACTGGTACATTGTCCGCTTATCACCAGGAGAGTCGATAAACCCTATGGTTTCAGCGCGATAAGCCTTAATACGGAACACAAAACGACGTGGCTGGGGTGAGCTGTCACTTAGAAGATTTGTAAGTCCCGGTGCTTGTCAACAGGGCATAACCTTATGAGAATGTCTCAGCGACGGGAATGGCTCGTTTGTTACTTATTCCTCGGTCAAGAGGATTTCGGGCCGGACTGTTTCCAGTTCTTCTTTGCGCACGATATCTACCGATAATAACGTCCCGCAGTCCGGACAGGAATATTCTATCATAGAAAAAGTCGGGTCGGCGCAGAATTTGTTGACCGGAGATAGAAAATCTATCGGGATAGGTTGAGACCTTGACATATATTCGCGCAGGTTTTCACTGGTAAAGCATAACGGAGTGCCGCAGGAACTGCAAAATATCACCGGAGAGCCTGTTGGGGATTCAGGCATTCTCACGTCAAGGAAATCGGAAACTATTTGTGTAGTTTTCAGGTCCTTATATTCGATTCCCTGTGCGTTAAGTTTATTAATAATGTCCTTTTGCTTTATTGGTTTTCTCTCCCTGCGTTTAGCCAGTATTTCTTCTCTCAATCGGGCCGTTTTGTTCCTGTCCACGGTCGTTCGGGCGTTATTGAAAACAACGCCGTGCACCCTCCTGGCTACATCCAGACTGACCAGACCGTTGACGACATCCCTACAAACCATTTCGGGGTCTCTCTTCAGCGGGTCGCCGTAGCCGCCGCCTCCGGCTTCCATGGTTACGGCAACATCGCCGGACACCATCTGGATATTGGCTTTAGCCTGTAATATCTCGGTAGTTGCTGAATTTAGCTCATCCATACTTGTGGGAATTATGCCCTTCTTGAAGAGTTCGAGAATATTGGACTTACGCAGGACTACATTGGCATTGATGCTGGAGGGGTAACCGCCGAAAAGCCCCCGGCCGCTGGGCGCGGAAACCCCTGCGGAAACATAAACACAGGTAAGTGGCTGAGAGGTGCCTAAAGGCGTATAGGCAAACTCAAGCCCGACGCCCCCGCGGTACACGCCGTGCCCGCACGTGTCAGGGCAATAGCGCCGGTATATCTGAAGAATCGGCTGGACGTACTCGTTAGTCTCGACATTCGGGATGGCGGCGCGGAGGGAGTGTATCATACCGCCGCCTTCGATACCGTCGCCGAAAGTGCGGGCGCCTCCTCCGCCGGCGCCCCCATCCGGGAAGCCGTCTACATAGCTTTGACCACGCTGGTCCAAACCTGAGGTGAAAATCCCTGTCAGATACGGCTGCCAGCAGGCCTGCGCCTCTTCTTTGTAGGTACGACTGCAACAGAGCATCCTGGCGATGGCATTGGCCGCGACATGCTGCGTGGCATGTGCCCCCTGAAGTGAGGCCATGCTGCAACCGGCAGGAAAGGTGGCGTTGTTTATCGTTCCTTGTTCAGATATGATTTCCACGATGTCTTCCAGGGCCCCGGTGCTCCATGGCAGGTCATAGCACAGCATCGCCAGGAGCGGTCCCAGCACGCCGCCCCGCAGCCCGGAGAAAGTGCAGTTTATGGAACCGATGGCTTGCCTGTCAGTGCCGGTGAAATCGAAAGTCAGCCTTGTTCCTTTCTTGGTAAGCTTCACGACGAGCTTATAGACCTGGTTCGTTATTCCGTTATGGTCGAGATAGCCGTATTCCCACCAGGAGCCGTCGGGAATTTCACGCAGTCTGGACTTCACCACAAAATTGGTGTGGTTGATGACCTGCTCCAGTAAATTGACGAAGGTATCCCTGCCATATTCCCGGATTATTTCAAAAAGGCGGCGGCGGGTCATAATCTGTGAGCTTACCCGGGCCTTCATGTTTAAATAGTTCTTCTCCGGTATCCGGCAGTTACGTTGGAGTATGGAATAGATATCATTCTGGAGAGTATCTTGCCTGACAAGCTTTATCGGCGGGTAAAGGGGGGCTTCCTCAAAGGTTTCTTTTGCCCCGACGACCCAGCTTCCGGCTACCGGCCCGCCCACGTCCATATCGTGCATCACAATAGCCGTCCAGCAGATGATTTCATTCTCCCAGAATACGGGCGCCGCCAGGACGCCGTCATTAGCGTGCAGAGCGCCGCACCAGGGGTCATTGGTGAAAAACATATCGCCGGACTGTATATCTTCGCCGAACCTCTCCTTGACGGATTTGACCACTATCTCCAGGGGAATAGCATGATGACCGATGTACACTCCGGTGAACACTCCCTTACCGGCGGTCGTCATTATCCCGATGTTGAAATCAAATGTCTCGTAAATCGCCGGAGAGCCCGATATCCTGGCGGCGATAGCGCCCTGTTCGTCGTTTATCGCCCATAGACGGTGGCGCAGGACTTCGAACGTTACCGGGTCGACTTTGCCAAGTTCAATATTTTTTCGAGACACTTTAAGCCTCCTGAACTGCCGGTCGCACTTATCAATTTATGCCTGTTAGGCTGATAGTCCCCAGAGAGTCCACCTCTCCCTTATACCCCGGTGGTATGACGACGGCATCCCCGTACCTCTCAACGATAGCAGGACCTGTCAGCAAGTCACCGGCGGCCAGGCTATTGCCGTCAAAGATGGCCGTTTCCATTTCTATCAGCTGCCCTTTCTGCTCGAAGAAAGCCTGGCGTTTCCCTTTCAATTTAGCCCCGGACTTAGCTCTTACAGAGCTTTCCGGGATAGTATCTTCAACAACCAGGTGATAGTACCTGCCGATAACTTTACAGTTGATAATCTCGGTGCCGGCTTCCCTGGCCTCGGTGCCGGTGCCGTAAATTTCACTGTATTTATTTTCAAACCTGGGGATGACGACCTTTTCCAGGATTTCGGGTGAAATGTCGTTTTCCTTTATTTCCACCTCGATTTCATGCACCTGCATGTTGTACCGCATGGTTATCGATTTTACCAGTTCAACCTCCGTCGTGGGAATCCCCTCACTGGAAAACTGGGATAATATGTTATCGGATAGTGATTTTATAGTGTCATTTAGCTCACCGCAGTACTCTCGCGGGTAGGGACTTCCCCTCCGGCGGGAGACCATGGCGTAATGAGTAATCGGGCTGGTCAGGATGCCGAAAGCAGAAAAAACGGTCGCGTTGGGCAGGACATAGATTCGTTTAGCCTTGACATCGGCGCTATAGAAAGCGACGTGTGTTGGCCCTGCCCCGCCGTAGGCAATCAGCGAGAAGCTCCTGGGGTCAAAGCCCCTTTCCACCGTACATTTCCTTATCAGGTCGGCCATCTGGGCGTTCATTATTTTAAAAATGGCGTGTGCCGTCTCAACCACATCTTTTTTCATTCTTTTCGCCAGCCTGGATAAAGCTTCTTCTGCCTTTTTCTTATCGAGCTTCAGGGCTCCGCCGAGGAAATAGTCCGGATTGAGATAACCCAGAACGAGGTCGGCATCGGTTACGGTGGGTTCCTGACCACCTCGGCCGTAACAGGCCGGGCCGGGGTAAGCGCCGGCGCTGCGTGGTCCCACCCGTAAAACATTAGCGGCGTCCAGCCAGGCGATACTGCCGCCACCGGCGCCGATTGACTTAATAGCAACCTTGGGTATCCGGAACCTGTATTTTTCGATGACCGGCTCATCTTCAATCTGGGGCTCGCCACCATAAATCAGCCCCACATCAAAGGATGTGCCGCCGACGTCGGTGCAGATAAGGTTAGGCTCTTTATATTTCTTCCCCAGCCACTTCCCGCCGGCCACTCCACCCACCGGCCCCGAGTCGACCGTCAGGACGGCCCTTCTTACAGCGTCTTCAACGTAGGTGGTGCCGCCTTCACACTGCATCGCCAGTAGGGGTCGGGTATAGCCGGCGCCGGACAGCTTCGACTGAAGGTTTACCAGGTAATCCTTTACCTTCGGACCTATATAGGCATTGATTACGGTAGCGGTGGCACGCTCGTACTCGCCGAAGGTCGGGCTTATCTCTGAGGAGATGGAACAGTACACATCCGGCAACTTTGCCTCCAGCACCTTCTTGATTTCCTGTTCGTGCCGGGGATTCATAAATGACCATAATAGACACACCGCCACGCTTTCGACGCCTTTGGACGAGAGTGTCTCTACCAGTTTGTCCAGCTCCTCGACTTTCAGGGGGACAAGCACTTCCCCGTTCCAGGTGACCCTTTCACTGACTCCAAAGACCATGTCCCGGGGAATGAGCGGCGGCTCGGCCCTGTTAAGCCTCGAGGTATGGATTATTTCCAGTTCGGTCAGGCCGGCTACCTTCTGGCTGATTTTCCCGATGAGCAGCATATCTTCATGACCCTTTGTGGTAATAAAAGCGGTTTTAGCTCCTTTACGCTCAATAATGGCGTTGGTGCCTATCGTGCAGCTGTGAAAGAAGGCGTCACAGGCGGAGAGAAGTTTCTCAACCGTAAGTCCCATCGTTTTACACCCCGCTGCCAGAGCGTCCAGTACGCCGACGGAAGGGTCACGGGGGGTGGTGAGAGCCTTTGAGATAGTGCTCCGCCCTTCGCTATCGATAATAACGCAGTCGGTAAAGGTACCGCCGATGTCAATGCCAATCTTATACATTATTGAACGCTTCCCGATAGGTTCTTCATTTGTTTAAATTTTCCAGGCAATACTGGGCAAATAACTTTGCCTGAGAAGACACATGGTTATGAGCCGCGTATTCATATATCTCCTCACCCCTCACCTTCCGGAGTTTTTCTAATTCTTTGATAATCACTGCATAAACGGCGTCGGCTATCTTTTCGGGTTTGGCCTCATTGATATATTTAGTATCGATATCCAGGAGTTGACGTACTTTATCAATGGATTGTGCTATCACTTCTTTCGGTTTATCACTGATTCCATAGTGGCCCATATAAAGATACTTTAGCGGAAGGCTGGCTAGTTTTTTAAGAGATGCTATCGTTTGCCGGGGGTCGGAATTCGGCGGGTTAAGGGGATAATGCGCGCCGGCATCAGTAAAATAGTTACCCACCAGGTCATTAATAAACAGCCCTTTATTTTTCTCTTCGTACAGGACAACGCCGTCCGGCTGGTGCCCCGGCGCGAAAATAACCCTTAATTTCTCGCCATCGCCCAGGTCGAATACATCGCCGTCGTTCAGCCGTCTGATGCGCTCTGCCGGTACCGGCTGCATTTCACCTATTTTCGCGTGCATTTTGGCGGGAAGCGCCTTTTTTCTTATCACCAGTTCGATGGAAGGGTCGAGCAGTTGTTCTACCCCCAGGGGATGAATATAAACCTTCGCCCCGGGACTCTCCTTTAATATCGGCGCTACGTTGCCGCTGTGGTCCGGGTGCGAGTGGGTAATGAAGATATGGGATATATCACTGAAGGAAAACCCGTATGCCCTGATGCCGGCCCGCACAGCATCAATCTGGCTCGGCAGGCCGGTATCGATGAGAGCGATTTCTTTACCGGTCACGATATAGGCTGACATGTACCTGTCAAAATCGAACATTTTCGTATCAATTACATAGATGTTATGGAGACGCTCATTCGGATTCATAGGCACTTCCTTTCCGATAAAAATCAATTTGTTGGTGTTAAACAAATCAGAGATGTTATGCCGCCGGATGCTACGCTTTAAGTATATCCTTATGTCTCAATACCCTTTCCAATGACGGCTGCATCTTCATCTCGCGGAACTCTTTGATGGCGAAGTCCAGGTGCTCCAGGGCTTCTTTTTTCTCCTTGGGATAGTGTTCTAGCAATAGCTCGGCAAGCTGGAGCCGGGTGAGCGCTAGCTCAGGACGGTGTTTTATATCGGCGGCCAATTTTAGACCTTTCTGGTAGTACCGGCGGGCTTCTTCATATCTCTCGAGGAGGGCCGCCGCCCCGCCCAGGTGACGGACAATGCAAGTGGGGAAACTATACCCTGTAGTATAAAGACCTGTACCGCTCAAACGATTCAGCAATAGTTCGGCTGCCTTATGATGCCCTGCCAGTACACTGGCTTCCAGGTACAGCGTATCCTCCCAATAGGATGTTTCATCGTTAGCAGTGCCGACGCCCGGGCGCATCACTACATTTTTCTCCAGTATTTCAAATACCTCTTTCTTTCGTCCCAGGTGGGACTGCACCAGGCAGAGTTCTGGAACATAGAGTGGTATTACCCGGGGAGTGTCCCTTTCGAGTTCTTCCAACGATGCGCCAAGATGCAACCTACTTCTAACATTAGGATGGCTGGAATATACATGGGCGATCCCTACTACCCCAGTTTCTTTACCCAGAGACAGCAAGCGTTTAACGATGTCCGTGGCATCATCAAGACGACCATCCATGACCGCCAAGATCGCATCCATTCCCATTGATTGAAGTACCTGGGTAATATATCCGGTACGCTCAGCCAGGTTCCGCAACTCAGTCCAGGCCTCCTCAGCGCGCTTCCGTTGGCCCGAATTGAGAGAGACCCCACCGATGTACATCAGTGCGGATCCCAGATACATGGCGCTTACTCCGAGTCGTGGGCTTTTCCATAATTCTTCAGCCAGCCGTATCCTCTCCTCTGCATGCTGAGGGGCTGAGCAAAAGTGGACAAGAAAACTATTTGCCTGAAAAAGAAGATCTCGATCCCCAACCCTGCGAGCCAGGTCGCCAGCCTGAGTAACTAGTGTTTTCCCTGACTGGAAATCATTCGACACAAATTTCATCATTCCTAACCACATATCAACCTTTGCTCTTTCGGCAGTGCCGGCACTGGCATAACGGTCTGCCCTTCCTGCCCATTCCGCGAATTGAGGAGTGCCGACTGACAGGAAACCTTGTTCTGACAGGATTCCCAGCAGTACCCAATAGCAAGAGCGCACGGCCCGTGATTTGTCTCCCAGGCTTTCAGCCAGAGAAAAAGCCGCTGGTCCCTCGCTATCATGAATACGTTTGGCATCCGGCACAGCGAACAAGGCCTCACATAAGGCCAGTAACAAGTCGCACATTTTACTTTTATCATCCGGGTCGAGCACTCTCTGCACTTTGAGAGCTTGCTCCAGAAGTCGCGCCGCCTCGCCGTAGGCGTAAACGTCCATAGCCCGTTTGGCTGCCATTTCGCCGTATTCAATAGCTTTGGCTAGGTCGGTGGGGTCGGTGGACTGTGAGAAGTGCTCAGCCAGCTCGGCGGCGTGCTCCTCCAGTCTTTTGGCGTACTGTGTCTCCAGGGCACGCGCCACCTGCTGGTGCAGCTTCAGGCGCTGCGGGGCTATCATTTCCTCATAAAGTGTCTGGCGGAAGAAGGCATGCGTGAAGCGGTAACGTATGACGCCCACCTGCGAGCGTTCTTCCAGTATGGATAATTGGACAGCTTCCTTGAGATTATTAACAAATACATCTTCATTCATACCAACAACGGCCCTTAACGTGTCAATAGCAAATTCACGTCCTATAACCGAGGCCACTGAAAGCAGCTGGTTACACTCTTTACTGAGTAGAGATAATCTCTTGCCGATCACATCCCGTAATCCTTCGGGGATATTCATCTCCAGCGGGGTATCTTTAGTTGGCCTCCAGCGTCCTTCTTTCTGCGTAATCAGTCCCTCCTCGGCGAGATAGCGTACCACCTCCTGAACGAAGAGGGGATTCCCCTCCGTCTGGCGGTGCACCGCCTCGGCCAGTCCCCAGGGGACGCTCTCACGGGTAATGCTCTCCAGCATACGCCTGACCTCGTCGGCATTGAGGCCTCGCAGGATGACCCGCCCGTAGGAGGATACCAGTCTTAGTTCGGCCAGCGCCGCCGATAGCGGATGGCTGCGGTCGACCTCTACATCCCGGTATGTCCCGACAATCAATAGCCTAGCCCCGGACAGGTGGCGCGAAACATGGGTGAGCATGTCCAGGGTGCCTTTATCGGCATCATGCAGGTCCTCCAGCACAACAAGCAAAGGCTGGACACAGGCAGCGTTGGTAAGGAAACTGGTGACTGCCTGTAATAATCGATATCTTTCCTCTTCAGGGTCTTTCTGGGGCCGGAGTTTTACCTTGAGCCTTTCTCTTATCTCAGAGACGATACGCGCTACGTCGGCAGCGCCGGTGCCCAGTTCTTCCCGCAGGTCTTTGATATCACGGCTCAACACATAGGAGCGTAGGGCTTCAACAAAAGCAAGGTAGGGCAATGACAGCGAGCCTTCCTCGTAGCAGTGCCCATCAGTGTCCGGCCGCCGCGCAAGGTAACATATGTTGAGAGCTGCTCGCAGAGGGCGGTCTTGCCGATACCCGGCTCGCCCATCACCATCACCAGGGCGCCCTGCCCCGACATTGCACCATCAAAAGCACCCTGGAGCTGTCTTAGCTCCGGCTCCCTCCCTACGAATACCCGGCGGTACAGGGGATTTTCACCTTGGGCAGCGGTTTCCTTAGATGGCTCTTTCTTTAGCTTACCCGCCTCTATCGATTCCAGGGCCTGGAGGACTACCTTTGCCGATTCAGGTCTTTTCTCCGGGTCTTTCTCCAGCAACTGCATGATGAGTGTTTCCAGCGCCGGGGGCAGGTCGGCACGGTGCCAGGCGGGTGATACCGGCGGGGTGTTGATGTGCTGCCCGATAATAGATACCGAGTCGTCACCAACGAAGGGAGGCCTTCCCGTCACCATCTCGTAGAGCATGGCCCCCAAAGAATAAAGGTCGGCCTTGGTGGTTACCTTTCCGCCCATGGCCTGCTCCGGCGGCATGTAGGCCACCGTACCCACCATCATCCCTGATTGGGTGAGACGGGAGAGGTCAACGGCCACGGCCAGGCCGAAGTCCCCTATCTTGGCGGTGCCGTCAGCGCTCATCCAGACGTTGCCCGGCTTGAGGTCGCGGTGGATGATGCCTTTAGCATGGGCGAACTCCAGTCCCTTACAGACCGACCTGGTAATCTCGATGGCCTTTTCAAGAGGCAGACGGTGCTCAGGCGCTTTTCCAATCAACCCCTCGACATCGCCGCCGGGCATCAGCGGTAGCACGATGTAGGGCTGGCCTTCATGGTCACCGAAGTCGTATACAGTCACGATATTGGGGTGGTCGCCGAGGCGTCCCATGGCCTGGGCCTCGCGGATAATACGCGTCCGGGCTACCTCATCAAGCTTTTCGGTCTTAATCAGAGCGAAGGCGACATCTCGGTCTAATGTGGTGTCATGGGCCAGGTAGACCTTCTTTTTGCCGCCCTCCCCTAAAAACTTCTTGACCTTGTAGCGTCCACCGGCAAATGAGGTGGGCTGGGAAGACGGTTTGGCGGATGCTTTTGGAATTGGCGCGGGGGAAAGCGGCTGACCGCATTCCTCACAGAATTTGGCCGTGGGTTTATTGGTATGGCGACACTGAGAACAGACCACTTCAGTCTGGAGTGGCTGTCCGCAGAATGTGCAGAACTTGGCGCTGCCCACGTTCTCAGTCTGGCAATGCGGGCACTTCAAGGAAAGTACCTCCCATCACATGCTGCTTTAGTCTATAATTACAGATTATATAAGTCAAGACAAAAAAGGCGGCGGTTAATTTAACCGCCGCCTTGACCTTAATCCGAAAGATCCGCTAATTAATGACTGCTCACCCAGACACCTGCGAAGTTCCAGATAGGCCCGGTGAAATCCTCCATACCCTTATACTGGTCATGGACCCAGGGTTGCGTTATGCTTATGTTCTTGGAATCCCACAGCGGAATAGCGATGGAGTTATCGTACACTATCTTGACTATTTCCTTGGCCTTGGCTAACTGCCCGGCAGCATCAGGTATTACAATGTATTCCTGTACTGCTTTTTCCAGTTCATCAGGTCGATACATACTATTCCAGTAGATACCGCGGAACCAGTTCGGCTGTAGCGGTCTGACCAGGTAGCGCAGTACCGTGGTGCCATAATCCGTCGAGAGAGTGGAGGGTGACTCAAGAAGTCCATCCGGCCAGCCATTGGTCTCCATATCTATCCATTTTGCCACGCTGATAATCTGGATATCTGCGTCGATACCGACATCCTTGAGGTACGCCTGGACGGCGGGAATCTCATCTCCGGCCAGGTGGACGCCGGCATAAAGCGTTGTCTTAAAACCATTGGGGTAACCCGCCTCTGTTAGTAGTTGTTTCGCCTTTTCCGGGTCATATTTGCGACCCTGGAAATTGGGGTCAAATGGTAACTGTGTCGAGCCGGCGTACTGGTATAACGCGGAAAAATAGCCTAAGCCGACGTTCTGGGCTATCGCCTCTTTGTTAATAGCATACTCGATAGCTTCGCGTACCTTTAAGTTGTTTAGAGGTGAAGCGGGACTCGTGACGGAAGGAATAAAACACATGCAGAGGCCGCCCCCAGTAGCGTTGACCAGGAATCCCTTTTTCGCAAGGTCGGTCGCCATCTTGGGGCCACCCATCATGAGGCTGATGGTATCGCCCTCGCCGGCCTCAAAGGCTATCTGTGCGGTGACGGGATCGGCGATAAAAAGATATTTTATCTGGTCAAGGTGTGCTTTATCGCCCCAGTAGCCGTTAAATCGTTCCATCAGGAGATAGTCTTTATCTTTATATTCCTTGAACTTGAAAGGTCCGGTTCCTACCGGGTGCCAGTCCACGTATGCTGCACCTTTCTCTTCATAGTTTTTCTGTGAGATCATCATGCCGGTGGCTCCGCCAAGTTTCGCGAACCACGTATTCTGAAATTGTTTGATATTTATTTTGATGGTATTATTATCGATTACGTCAGTAGAAACAATGTTTTCCATACCATCCATGCCGACCTTCATATGCTGGTCGAGGTTCCATTTGGCAACATCGGCATTGAAATCGGTACCGTCGTGGAACTTAACGTTCTTCCTGAGATGTATGGTTACACTCAGGTTATCGGGTGCCCATTCGTAAGATTCCATTAGTCTGGGCATTATCTTTCCGGAGTTGTTCCATATGCCTAGAGACTCAATCATCGGTGCCATGAATACGAAGGCCAGACCTCTCTGGTTCTCCGGTATTCCGATGGACCCCGTCGGTGCCTCAGTACCGATAATTCTCAGCACTCCGCCATTCTGGGGTTGCCCGGTAGCGGGGGCAGGGCTGGGCGCAGGAGCAGGACTGGGCGCAGGGGTGGGTGCAGGCGTAGGGCTGGGCGCAGGAGCGGGACTGGGCGCCGGGGTGGGCGTGGGTGCAGGGGCAGGAGTAGTTGTGGTCTCCTTGCCACACCCGATAAGCACCAGCGAAGCAATGATAACGACCATTAATAATAGCCACAGAGTTTTTTTCACTTCTTCCCTCCTTGAAAGATCGATATTATCCTGGTTATTGATAAACCAGCCTGATATTTTTTCTTTCCTTGTCTACAGTATACCTCCTTTAGTTCAATTATTTAAACCTGATAAAACACTATAGCGTGCCTCTAAGCTTAGGGTCAAGTGCGTCCCGCAGTCCATCTCCCACCATATTAAAGGCGAAAACGACCGCCATAATAGCAATACCCGGTATAAAAGAAAGAAGCGGATCGGAAAGCAGGTAGCGGTAACCGGTATTGACCATAGCGCCCCAGGCAGCGCCCGGTGGATTTATGCCAATTCCTAGGAAGCTCAGCCCGGCTTCGGCCAGGATGGCGCCACCCAGCATCATGGTCATCATTACGATGACGGGTGCCAGGCAATTGGGGAAAATGTGATAGAACATAATGCGTATACTGCTGGCGCCCATGGACCTCTCCGCCAGTACGTAATCGTTTTCCTTGACGGAGAGGACCTGGCCGCAGACCAGACGGGCATAAACTGCCATCATCCCTATGCCCAGGGAAATACAGATATTAACCAGCCCTTGACCCAGGATGGCAGCGATAGCCAGTATCAATATTATCATCGGGAAAGCCATGAAAGCATCAATAAACCTCATGACGATAGCATTAATGACGCCGCCGAAATATCCGGCGACCATTCCGAAAGTGATGCCTATTGCCGAAGCAATGGCCACGGCCGTAATACCGATGGTCATCGATGTCCGCGCTCCGTAGATTAAGCGGCTCAGCGAATCCCTGCCCATGGTATCGGTGCCGAGAGGATGTGTAAGAGATGGGCTTTGAAGGGCATTCCCCAGTTCCGGCTTATAGGGGTCATATGGTGCAATCCACGGTGAAAAAATGGCGGCAATAATATTTAAAAATATGATAACAAATCCCACGATCACAACCGGCCGGCTGACGAGGACTCTAAATATCCGTCTGGACTCGCTAACTCTGGGCGGAGCGGAGGCTATGGCGGTGTTGATATCATCTGTGTTATCCATATTCCTCTGACCTAATTATACCTGATCCTGGGGTCCATCCAACCATAAGAGATGTCTGTGAGAAAGTTAGTTATTACAATCATTAAAGCACTTATCAGGACGACCGCCTGGGTTATCGAGTAGTCCAGGCTGTAAATAGCGTTTACCGCCAGCCTGCCCATACCCGAGATGTTAAATACTGTCTCGATGATGACCGACCCTCCCAGTATGCCGCTTACTTGCATTCCTGCCAGGGTTATGATGGGGATTAAGCCGTTTTTGAGGACATGTTTAACAATAACCATGCGTTCTCTCAGCCCTTTAGCATAGGCGGTGCGGACGTAGTCCTGCCGGATGACTTCCAGCATTACCGAGCGGGTCTGGCGCGCCATCGCGCCGACGGTGAAGATGCTGAGACAGATGACGGGCATGATGGTCTGCTTGACGCTTTGCCAGAGGTCTTCGGACGGCCAGGTGAAACCGTGTGTCGGAAGCCATCCCAGCTTTAAAGAAATAACATACATCATTACGATAGCCAGCCAGAAGGTGGGAATAGTTATTCCGAAGTTAGCGAGTAAGGTCACAATAAGGTCGGCTACTTTCCCCCTCCTTATCGCACAAACCAATCCCGCCAGAAAGCCTATGATGTTACCCAGAACAAACGAAATTACGCCTAAATAAAGGGTAATCGGAAGCCTTTCACCCAGTATCTCGCTTATTTTCATACGGTCGCTTAACGAATACCCGAGGTCACCCTGGACGACGCGCTTCACCCATTCGCCATATTGCACCACGATAGGCTTATCCAGCCCGAATTCATGCCTGGTATATTCAATTTGTTCCTGGGAAAGATTCTGTGCTTGTTCACGGCTTAAATATATGAGAATTGGGTCACCGGGCATGAGACGCATAGTAAAAAATACTATGGCCGTAACGATTATGACGACGAAGACTGCCTGGATAAACCGACGTAAGATATAACCAGTCAACATTCCCTCCAATTAGCGAGAAAAATGTGGGGTTATCTTTATACCCGGCCAGATTTTGTTTCCCTTATCTAATTGTCCTGGCCTTTGGCTGTCTTTTTCCAGATTTTTCTGGTTCAACATATTTCGGCGGAAGCAAAATATTTAATAGCCAAAAATGCCTGGATGCTTCTTTAAAAACAATATCGCGGTGTTCCAGTCCCTTGGGGATGTAGACGAGCGAGGTCGAGTTAATTTTATATATTTCCTGCTCTTTGCCAAGGCAAATTTCTATCTCGGTGCCGATATCTTTTAAGTTGTCAGGGTCTCCGCCGAAATATACTTCTATCTGGTCGGAGGCAGTGGCATGTGATGGCTCTCTCCAGATTAAGGGTTTTTTTAGCGGACATAGTCGTACCGTGAAGTCATACCCGCGAGCGTCTTTACCCTTGAACTCAAATAATTGAGTATTCTGAAACTTTTTTATCTCCGGACTGAATATCCGGGGGTATTTCCTTTTTGCCATAAAACAGGTTCTCTACTGCAAAAAAATATCTGGGATAAAGTGCGACACACTTACCATGTCAGATTAGATTCCCGTATTATACCTTGCCATGCTGCTCAGAATCAAGTTCAATGCTGTCCCATATCTTGTCGAGTAGTGGCGGCGCGTCTTGACTCGCGTTAAGTTAACACCATTATAGTTGCCGGTGTGACAGTTTAAAAAGAATGATTATATTTGACCACATAAACACTTTATTGTATAATCACGCCGATATTAAGTCCGAGGTGTATATAATAAAGTTCAAAGGATAAAATGAAAATGGCGATTAAAAAGACCGCTGAGACCAAGCCGAAGAGTAAATACGAAAAATACATATTAAGAGATACTGTAGTCGAGATGCCCCCCAGAAAAAAGCCCGCCAGCCCCTATGTCGCTGCGGTGGGGAATTTTTGGAAAGAAGTCGAGGGTGCCAGGTGCAATTTTGCCTTCTCTTATATTCTGACAGCCCCCTACATGTTCCCGGAGACACCTCATAAACACGATAATGACGAGTTCCTGTTCTTCGTCTCCACCGACCCGAATGATATGAAGAACCTGGGCGCGGAGGTCGAGGTGGCGTTTGGGGAAGAATGGACCAAGAGCACCATCACCACCTCTTCGGTCATCTATTTCCCCAAAGGACTGCAGCATTGCCCGATTTTTGTGAAGAAACTGGACAGGCCCTTCCTTTTCGGACATGTCTGGCCAATGGGTGAGGAGACAAACATCCAGCCTTCCGACTAAAATAAACGATTGTATCGTTTTTCATCAGGGCATCACCTTCAAGACCGGCCAGGTCGATAAATATCGCCTGCCGTTTTCTCGGGGAAATATGACGAGGAGGATTCAGGGAATGGCAAAAACAAAATACGGTAAATATATTGTCTATGACGCGAAATTACCTGTTCTTAAAGGCGTACCCCCTCCACCGGCTCCTCCGCCTCCCGGAGAACGAACGGGAACTATCGTATTATACGTAGATGATACGATTATAAAGGGGGCTTTCTATTTGAACTGTGCCCTTATATGGAAAGCATCAGACCAGGGCAGTCCTGGTATTGTTCATTCCCATGAAGATCATGACGAATACGTTGGGTTTTTAGGAAGCAATCCGGAAGACCCGCATGATTTATGCGGGGAAGTCGAGTTCTGGCTGGGCGATGAAAAACACATTCTCACCAAGAGCTGTGCTGTATTTATCCCCAAGGGGCTTTTGCATTGTCCCATTTATTTCCGGAGAGTGGATAGGCCCATTTTCTATTTCAGCACAGCGCC
>Ga0187886_1002354_pt1 | contig 15326 bp, 14 predicted proteins | sample June2016WEW_20_1_FD_133001 | JGI IMG/M metagenome (GOLD analysis project Ga0187886, IMG submission 133001) | Peatland microbial communities from SPRUCE experiment site at the Marcell Experimental Forest, Minnesota, USA - June2016WEW_20_150 | ecosystem: Environmental > Terrestrial > Soil >... | reverse complement strand
CCTTTGGAACTTCGACGGGTACCCTCCTCGCATTCATCCACGGCCTTAAAGCCCGTGGCTTTCGGCGTAGGAGGGTAAACTGTAATAGATAAGATTTGAATTGACAAATTCTTTCAGGTTAACTCTTCCACCTACAAGTCCTCAGAATCAATTGTTGCAAGAAATTGACGATTACCATCAGAAAGTAAGCATAATGATGAGAATATTGGTTCATTCATTCCCATAAGAACAAAGATAAATTAAAGTATCACCGGGAAAATGGATGGAGAAGATCGTGTTAATAGACGGTTGATGGGACCTACGAAAGGGTCGTCATTTTGAAGACCGAATGGGCATTGCAAGAGACCACAAACTAAAAAGACTATCGGATGCCTCGTCCGTTAAAAGAGATAAACTATTCCTTACGTTACTAATGGTTAATTTCAGAAGATGAAATCTCCCGGATGAAACTGTCAGGATAATTATTGAGAATCTTTTTGTCTTTTACAAACTCGGCCGCTTCATTTGTATCCATAAAGTGTCCGACAAAAACTTTGTATAAAGTCCCCATATTCTTGCTTTTCATACTTATCCAATAGGTATCTAACCCTTTCTTTTTAAAGACTTCTATAAGGTCGCGAACGTTTTTCCAATTGCGAAATGCCCCAACCTGTACGGCATAATATCTGTTCTGGGGTAAAGGGTTATCGGGTTTCATGATTTCTTGAGATATTGATTTTGCTTTTTCTACTTCTTCCTGAGTGTTTTGCATGGCTTCCTGGTCCGTCTGAACCGGAGGCGATTCAGAAGGGTGTTTTTCGGGTGCTGAAGGGGTGGCAACAGTTAACTGATGCGTATCGCCTATTTTAAACCGCTGCGGAGGGGTAATTGGCTTCAAGATAGTAATCATCAAGATAAATGCTAACATGATCAAGGAAAAGGATATTGCTATGATAGTGAGGCGGTATGATCGCTTTTTATTCTGCTCCGGTTTTTTCTTTAATGGCTTTCCAGAGATCGCACGGATTCTATGCTCGGGGAATGAAATGACTTTTCCACGGGTTGAGGTTGCTTTATCAGTGATTTGCCTGTATTCGTAATGGCTTCTATCGTGTTCCGATGCTGCTTCCCTTCTTTCAAGATCAGCAACGCGCCGATACATAGTATCCAGTTCGCCGAACAGTTCTTCGTCCGATATCTGCTTGTCTTTCATTTTTTAAGTCTTTTCATTCTTCGGTGGATGGGTCCACGCTCTTGTCTGTGGCCTTTTTAGTCATTGATTCTTTTTAGATAACGACTTGCCACGATGTCCGCATCTAACCCTATGCATTGGGCATAAGCCTTCAAGAAACTTTTCAGGAACATTCTGGAAGGCGTTTTTTCAAACTGGTCATCCTCGATAGCACGTAAGAAAACAATCCGGACCTTCGCCATTTCTGCGATCATCTCAAGAGATACCCCCAACTCATCCCTGATCTTTTTCAAATCCTTTCCTGACAAGACATCATGGGTGAGAATTTCCTGAATAATGGGGTTTGAAGACACAATAACTTTTAATTTGTTTCTTATTCTTAATGTCGCATTGGTGCTAGAGCGTTTAGAATTAGACATGAGACTCAACGTTTTCTGGTCCCTCTGATATTGCATCCCCTCTTCAAGGATACCGCGTTCAATGAGTAATTGATCATAGTGGGATCTTTTCTTTTCATCTATCAGGGTGGAATACGCCTCATCCAGTTTCGCAAGTATTTCCTCTCGTTCTTCTCTGGAAAAAAAAGAATAGCTTGCTAGAGAATCCTCATGATAGAGTTGATACATCTCTTGATATGCATGATGGATCTCGAAAGGTGAGGCATCGAATGCAACTTCCAAAAGTTCATAGAAGTTCAGATCCCCAAGTCTCTTCATGCGATGATTATGACCTAGTGTTTAAACCCGTTTAAGTGAAGGCCGGGTCTTACAAAGCCACGGCTTGCTCATCTGTCATGCCCATGATGCCTTTGATTACTGCTTCAAGATCCAGGGTTGCTTGGGAGTAGCGATATTTATCGATAAAGGACTCTTTCCTGCACACCGCCTCGTGGACGCGTTCATCAAAACTTACATTGCCTATAAATTGAATTTTCAGGCCGAGGTGTTTCTCTATAATCTTACAGATCAGAACCCCGATCTTCGGATTATCCTGTCTTCTAACCTGATTAAGAACCAGCTTGAATTGGAAAGCCTTCAAAATCCTTTCTATTATCCTGCCTTCCTCCAGATCGATGTCTTTCAGAGTATCTAGAAGGTATTCCGGATTATGGATGATGGCATCCGGGTTCCGTGCTTCCGCTTCCTCAGCCAGGTTCCTGAAACGATCAATTTTGAGCACCTGACGGATCTTGCGAACATAAACGGAGCGAATTAGCCTATAGGTATTTTCGATCGATGTGGGTTCTGGAATGCAAACAAAAATTCCAGAGTCCGATATGGTGAAAAAATCGATGGTATTAAAAGATGTGCCTGTACCAAGATCAAGCAGAATATAGTCATAATCAAGTCTTAATATAGCACGCAGCATTTTCATCTTCTGTTCGTGAGCGAGATTGGCGATGTCCAGCTTATTTCTGGCTCCGCTTATCAGAAAAAGATTATGGATTGGCATTTCGAGAACCGTTTCATGAAGTGTTGTAACTCTCTTATTGAGAAAATCAGAAAGGCTTATAGCCGGATTGGATAGACCGATTATAGTGTGAAGATTGGGTGCGCCAAGGTCGGCATCGATAAGAAGGGTTTTGAACCCTTGCCTGGCTAATAGAATCCCGATATTGCCAGTGAGAAAACTCTTACCGGTTCCTCCCTTTCCTCCACCGATGGGCCATATATGTGTCATAAAGACTTCACTATATTGATTTATATTATTGAACCATATGTGATAATAGCACAATCAAGGGATATTTGTGGTACGGGCACGTGGAATACTCCTCCAAATACTGATTGCCTGACAACACTGTGCATATAAGCCCCGACCATGGGAAGGACACATCTATTAATTTACTTTTCTGCCTTTCATGCATGTTTCACTCTGCCTTCTTCCCTGCTCGTCTTGTGACTGCCAACTAAAAGCTTTTCGGCTACAGTCATAACGATGTTTGAGCGGTTTCTCCTGATACCGTTTCCCGCTGTACATCCTTATCAGGGCTTCCTCGATGAATTGATTATAGGTAATGGAGGGCTGCGTGTCAATAAGAAAGTGGCTGGCGATGCTCTAATACCTTTTTTAAATCAATGAATTAGAGGGAAGCAAGAAAAGTTGCACGGTTTGGATGGGGGAGGAAAATGTGGAAGCATAAACGATTACGAATTGAAATCTACACAATCGTGTCAAATTTCTTACTGGTAGGAGGAAGAAATCAACACCAAATTTGACAGTGTCCAAAATATCAAATCCTAACTTTCACAAGTGAACTTTTTTAAAGATCTCAATAAAGAAGGTTTATAGGTCATTCCTGCGAAAGCAGGAATCCAGAAGTGGCATTGAAAAAGCTGGATCCCGTGTCAGGCACGGAATGACAAGGCTTTATTTCCCGTACATCTCCTTGACTTTTAAACGATCGATCGAACCATCTTCCTTTTTGGGGAGGGAGTCAACAAATTCGACATAGCCTGGTTTTTTATAACGAGCGATTCTCCCTGCTACAAAATCGATCAGTTCTTGTTCCGATAATTTGACATTCGGTTTCAAGACACAAACGGCCTTGATTCCCTCTCCGAATTTTGGATCAGGAACCCCGATCACCGAAACCTCATGAATGCTGGGATGTTCAAGAACCACTTTTTCTACTTCCACGGGATAAACATTCTCACCTCCGGGCTTGATCAGCTCCTTTTCGGCCTTCCTCCCCACAAACCAATGGGTGGAAAATCGCCAATGGCAATCCCTTTTAATTGGTCGATCATTTTGGCCATGATTTTTGAATCAAATTTTGAAATGACCACGTTTTTGCCACCCGCATGCATCATGGGGAATGGTGAAATCACGAAGATTCATCTTTCATTTAACTTCATATTTTTGATAACTTCTTGCGCTCTTCTTCCCTCATCTCACACCTCAACATCTTTCTTACTTTCGATTTGAGCAGTATGTTTCGAAATTCGATGTATTGAGGAATCTTGTAAGAAGCCATTCTCTCTAGGCACCATATGAAGCATTTTTAAACAATTTGCATAATCATTGCCAAATCTCCTCATCTCAATCCTCTCTCCTAAAAGAGTAAGGGGTGAAGGAGTTGACAGAAAAGGAATAGGGGTATAAGTTTTAATTGCGGAATACAGAATGTGAAATGCGGAATAAAAATCAGAAACCTGCAATCCGAGTTCTAAATTTTTAATGACACTTAAACCCTTGACTTCTTGAATCCTTGAACCCTTTTAGAGAAAAAATTCAAATGATTCTTCATGGAAAGTTGACCGAAAATAATAAGATGACTACCCTCCATATCGAGGGAGAAAAAATCTCTCGAGTCGAACCTTTCAGAAAAAGAGAGGGATTGGATAGAACTGACCCTGACCTTTATATCGCTCCAGGTTTCTTTGATCCTCAGGTGAATGGCTTTGCTGGGATCGATTTTAATGATAAAGATCTGATGCCCGAGGATGTTCATCATGCGACTCAGGCAATTTCTGTTACAGGAGTCACCACCTTTTTCCCCACCCTCATCACTGCCTCTTTTGAGAGATTAGTTCATCAGTTAAAGATTTTAAAGGAGGCAATAGAAAAGGATCCTTTGGTTTCAAAGATCTGCAAAGGTATCCATCTCGAAGGCCCTTATATCTCTTCAAAAGAGGGGCCGAGGGGAGTTCATCCTCCAGAGTTTATTCGACCACCCCGATGGGATGAGTTTGAAAAGTTTCAGGAGGCCTGTGGAGGAAGAATCAAATTGATCACCCTCGCTCCAGAAAAGGAGGGGAGCCTTGATTTTATTGAGAAAGCGGTTTCAAAGGGAGTTTTGGTGGCGATCGGACACACAGAGGCTTCTGAAGGTATTCTTGAGGCCGCCTATGAAGCGGGGGCAAAGTTATCCACCCATCTGGGGAATGGAATGGGAAACAACTTCCATCGACATCGCAATCCTTTTCAAAAACAGCTCGCCATGGATGGCCTGATGGCCTGCATCATTACTGATGGAACCCATCTTCCTGATTATGTGGTCAAAAATATCCTGAGGGCAAAAGGACCAGAACGGATTTTGCTTTGCACCGATGCCATATCAGCCGCCGCCTATCCACCAGGAAAATACCGGCTGGCTGACCTCGAGGTCGAGGTGGGAGAGGATGGAAGAACACGATTGGTTGGAACAGATGCTTTAGCAGGATCAACCTTGTCCATCCCAAAGGCAATCACAAATGTTATCAAGTTTACTGGAATTGACTTAGGTACAGCCATCAAAATGGTCACTGAAAATGGAAGAAAGTTGTTTCCAGAAATGATCGGAACGATTTCTCCCGATCAACCTGCCAACCTCGTTCTTTTTCGATTTAGGAAGGAGGTGACGATTGAAAAGACTATTCTGATGGGGGAAGAGATCAAGTCATAAATTCCAATAACCAAATAATCAATCATTCGAAACATAAAGTTTGTATATTGGATATTGGAATTTATTTGGTTATTGGTGCTTGATATTTGGAATTTTTGTTAATACACAATCCCTGCATACCCCACGAAACTATCATCAGGAAGAATATCATAACTGGTGTAGTAATCGAGGAGGATGCCTTTCTCTGCCCCCAATGATTTGCAGGTGGCCATTGCAGAAGCTGCTGCACCCGCACTGCAGGCACTATCATTTTCTAATGCGTGTTTGAGAAGACCTTCGATGTCCATTCTCAATGCTCGATCAATAAATCCCTTATCATTCTCCTTCTTCACCCAATCGACCGCAGCCGGTCCAATTCCCTTCATTAAAAATCCATAATTCGGACCATAATGGGTCAGATCGGTTGATCCAATCACGATCATTTGAATTCCTTCTTTCCGTGCAATCTCTGCCACTGCTTCCCCCAAGGTTTTGGCCTTAAGAGAAACAGGCGATCGGATGGCTAAAAGTTTAGCTTCAGGGAAGAAATACTTCACTAGGGCCAGTTGAATCTCGATGGTATTGTCACCACTGGATGAACTCTCTCTCTTTGTTTCGATCCTTTTCATCAAGTTCTTTACGAAGTCTGTATGTATCTCTATGTCGCCCAATGGGGTTTCCCAGGATTCTTCTGTAACGATCCGGGGAAGGTCTTCAGTACTCAGATGACCTCCATAAACGACAACTAATTCAACTTTTTTCTCAGACTTCAAAGAACGGAACACCCTCGCAGCAAGCCTTCCGGAAAAATACCAGCCCGCATGGGGGATAATTCCTCCAAGGCTTTTAATCGATAGATCAGGAGGAGTCGACCATCCCTCTAAATAGGACTCGATCTCCTTTTTACAATCCTTTCCATCCCATGGATACCATCCTCTTGGCAAGTTCCTATTTCTTCGGCTCATAGCTCCATCCCTCCATTTTTCTATAAAGGGTTCAAGGATTCGAGGGTTCATGGGTTCCAGTGTTTGGTATTTCACTCGGCCACTTGAATCCTAGACCCCTTGAACCCTTCTTATTTTATATTCTTTCCAATGTTGGCATTCCCATCAGTTTGAGGACGTTGGCCATCACCGTTTGAAATGCCTTGACCAAGGAGAGTCGAAAGTTTTGAAGGCGCTGATCTCGAAGGTGGATAAAGGGGGTCTGAACATCCGCTCCGGGATCAGGGTGTTCGTAGAAATTGGTAAATGCAGTCGCCAGGTCAAAAGCATATTCAGTTAATTGAGAGACTCTTAGGGCATTACCGGTTTTAATAATAGTTGAAGAAAAACCCAATAGGGCATCTAAAAGATCTCTCTCCGTCTCGGTCAATTGAGTGGGAATAGAATCTTTTCTCCATTGAAGATCGATCTTCCGTTCTTCAGCTTTTCTAAGAATACTACAGGCCCGAGCATGGGCGTATTCCAAATAGATTCCGGTATCCCCGGTCGTCTTCAAGGCTTCATCAAAATCGAAGATGATTTGACTTTCCAAAGTAAATTTCAATAGGTAATATCGGATAGCCGCTGACGCTAAAGCAGAGGCGACACCCTCTTCCAAGGGATGGTCCGCTTTCTCAATCACCTTCTGCTTCACCATCTGAATAAAATCATTCGCCTTCACCCCTGTTCCAGATCGACCTGACATGGCAAATGCCTTTTTCTCATTGACTTCCCCTATCCCCAAGAGTCGGGCAGCCTGTGGGGAAAGGTTCACCACTTCATACGATAGATGGATCGACTCCTCTGCCTGTTTCTCGAAACCCATCTGTCGAAGGCATTCACTGACGATCTGCTGAGGATAGCTCTGCCGCGTATCGATCACATTGATCACTCTGTCGGCATGGCCAAAACGTTGAGAAAGAAGATCACCCGGGTCGCCCTCTCGTCCCGTTGTCCAGAGCACTTTTCCATTTGTCTGGAAACCCCAGTGTCTATATAAAAAATCTTTTTTTAGAAGGCCGAACTTCCAGAGTTGGTAAGCGACATCTTTCCCCGTATAGGTGACACTCCCATTGGACCGAACCAGGATCTTGTCTAAACTCTTCACTCCCTCTTCTGTCTCAACAATGCCACCGAATGGAACCACCCAGCATCCCTTATTCGGACCTTCTGTTTCAAATCGAAGAGCACCTCTCTCCTTCAGGAGTTCGAATGTGACCTCCCAGAAACCCCGACAAATAATATCCGATTCCCAGTTGAGAAGATCGTAGAAAATAAGGAGCCGGGCCACTGTCTCGAGATGGGCGTGAACTATTTTGGTTGCCAATTCTTTTGCAAACATTGCTACGGGATGCTGACCCGCTTCAATAAGGTGGAGAATCGTCTCTCTCCTTATGAGTAATCCTGCATTCCTCTCAAGCTCGGTCTGAAAGCGTGCATAAAGATCCCAGCAGAAATAGTCGAACGGTTGATCCTTTGGAGCCTTTGCCCAGAAAGCTTCGAAATCGGATACCTCTCCGCTGTAATGCGGGGGATCGAGGTAGAGGAATGCTGTCACCACATCGACCACCTGGAGGCCGGTATCATCAATATAATTGCAAACCTCTGTTAAAAAGCCGAGCCATTCGAGGACTCTGGCAACGGTATCTCCCAAAACAGCATTCCGGAGGTGGCCGATGTGCATGGCCTTGTTGGGATTCACACTCGTGTGTTCAATAAAGACCTTCTCTTTCTTATTTGGCAGAGGGCGGCCGAAGAGATCTCCCTTTTCAAGGATTTGGGGAATCAAATCCTGGGCCAAAGCTGGCCAATCCATTTTGAAATTGATATATCCGGGAGGAGTGAGGGTGACCTCTTGAATATAAGGAGGGAGCTTGGATCTTAATTGTTCAATTGTCTCCTTTGCGATCTCCATGGGTGGTTGACGTCTTCCCTTTGCAAGGGAGAGACAGACCGCACTGGAGAAGTCTCCGATTTCTCGATGGGAAGGCACATTGAAGGGTATCTCTTCAACACCTAAAAGTCCCTTCAATAATATAGCAACCCCTTCTCTGATCATCTTCGCCTCCTAAAATCCTCCCACCCCCCCCTTTGGTAAAGGGGAAAAAGGGGAGATTGATCAATTATTATGAGGAGGAAACAAAAAGTCAACCCTTCGGCTCCCCAGCATAAATGCTGGGGCTTGCTCAGGGTTGACCCTGAGCGGCGCTTTACACACCGCCCTAAAGGGCGGAGCTTTGCGCCGCCGAACGGGTCAAGAAATAGATAAAGATATCTCGACAAAGCCTTCGATTTCATAATCTAAAATTGACAGTGAGAAGTCCTAAAGATATAATCTGAAAAAATTCGTCAAGGATATTGTTTTTAAAGAAACGATGTTAAAAGAGAAAGGATGCTAAATTGAATAACTCTCATCAGGACATACTGAAATTATTTCAACCATTCCCCATCGACCTTCAAAAGGTTTATCCCCAATCCTTCTGTTCCATGAATGGATTGACGTATGGATTGATCCGAACTTCTGAGGGCAAAAAATTTGTGGTCATGGGGGAAAACGGCTGTGTCGTTGCTGATCCTTTTAAAGGAGAATGCTATCGTCATTCATCGACGCTCAAGGTCTGCGATCTATCTGCTGAAAATACCGAGTGTCTAATGGCCCTCTTCCCCTACACAAAGCCGACTTCCCTCCGAAAATATTCAATCACCATTGGGACTGGAGATCGCCTTGGTTTAGCCACTCCAGGACACATTCGGGCCATCCAAAATTTTCAGGTTCGGCCGGTCTTGGCCCAACAATCAGTCCGAGAGAACACACAAACAGGAAGAACTTTTTCGGAGGTGATCCAGGATGCTGCCTGGGCCGTCTTTCAGGAGAATTATCAGGGTGGATATGGGGCAGACGGAGATCACCTGAAGTCCCTTCAGGAAGTAAAAAACGCCCTCGATGCAGGCGTCTCCATGATGACACTGGATCTTTCCGAAAAGTTAAATTTAGAAGCCTTCCAGGACCCCACAGATGTAATCGACCGCAAATTTAAAGAGGAGATTGATGAAAAAGATGCAGAGGTACTTTTTCATCTCTTTCTAAATAAGGAATTCCCTTTCCAGATCCCTCACGGAGGGTTCTCCATTCAATTGGATGAGGAAAGCCTCAAACGAAATGTGCTCCTTTTTCATAAAGCCATCGACTTCACAGAAGAGGTTTACGAATTCATTCTTTCACGATCGGGAGGCCATGCCTCCATCGATTTTGAAATCTCCATCGATGAGACGCCCTTCCCCACTTCTTTAGAAAATCATCTCTTCTTCATTATCGAATTGAACTATAGAGGCATTCACATCGATTCTCTTGCACTTCGTTTCATCGGAGAATTCCAAAAGGGGGTGGATTACCGGGGTGATTTGAGTGAATTCCGAGAACAGTTCTATCAACATGCGATCATCGCCCAGGATTTTGGGAATTATAAAATCTCCATTCATTCCGGAAGTGATAAATTTTTGGTATTCCCTGTTATGGGAGAAATGGCTAAAAGAGGTCTTCATTTAAAAACAGCCGGGACGAGTTGGCTGGAGGCGATGCGTCTGATTGCTCTCATGAACCCTTCTCTCTACAGGGAGATGCACCAATTTGCCCTTTCCAGTTTTAAAGAGGCATCCAAACTTTACCATGTCACAACAGACCTCGACCGAATTCCCAAAATTGAAACAGTTCAGGATCAGGAACTTCCCTCTCTCTTAGAACAAGAGGACGCAAGACAGCTCCTCCACATCACTTATGGATATTTGCTTAACGCGAAGGACGGGAATGGAAAGAACCTCTTCAGAGATCGGTTCTATCAAACGATGTCGCAATACGAGGAAGACTACTGGTCCCTGCTTGAGAGACATTTTGAAAAACATATAGCTTCTCTCGGAGTAGCAAAAGAGAATTCGGAATAGTCGCTCTTTTCCTGCAGCTTCCGAATTTAAATCGACCTATGATAACTTTTAGAAAGAGATGGTCTCTAATTTTTAGATTCCTATTAGAAAAAATAGCAAATCAAGGAGAAAAAAAAGACAGAAGAGCAGATCAAAAAAAGGAAGGGCAAGGAGAGTTAAATGAAGATATCTATTTGCAACGAACTATTTCAAGGTTGGCCAATTGAAAGAGTCTTCGAATATGCAGCCCAATTGGGATACGACGGGGTTGAAATTGCCCCCTACACATTAGCAGATTCCGTGACAGAAATATCACTGGCAAGGCGAAAAGCAATCCGCCGTTCAGCTGAGAATAGTGGTATCGAAATTATCGGCCTCCACTGGCTGCTGGTAAAGCCCGAAGGCCTCTACATCAACCATCCGGACGAGATTATTCGCATACGAACGCAGGAGTACATTGAGGCGCTCATCCACTTCTGCGCTGACATAGGGGGGAAGATTCTCGTCCACGGTTCTCCGCATCAGCGGACAGTTAAGGAGGAATGGGACTCTGTTGAGGCATGGAACTACGCCCGGGAGACCTTTGAGGTATGTCTTAAAACGGCCCAAAAAAGGAATGTGATATACTGTATAGAACCTCTCGCACAGACGAGCACAAACTTCATCAATACTGTGGAAGAGGCATTTCGGTTGGTAAAGGAGATCAGGCACCCTAATTTTAAAATGATCTTCGATTGCCGCCATGCATTGGCTCAGGAAAAGTCGGTGACAGAAGCGCTCATCCACGCCCTGGATTCGAGGATGCTCTGCCATGTCCATGTCAATGATGCCAATGGAAGAGGGCCAGGTTTTGGAGAGACAAAATTTACACCCATTCTGAGAACATTGATCAAGAATAATTATCGGGGTTATATCTCCGTAGAAGTCTTTCAGTTCGATCCTGATCCCCAGACCATTGCCAGCCGGAGCATCGGCTACCTCAAAGGGATCTTAGAAACCCTCGCCGAAACAGGGTGAACGGAGTCGATTCCAAAACACCTTGCTGATATCCTTAAATATTTGAATGTAAGAGTTAGAAGGAACCTTAAGAAGGAATTTTATAGATTTTGCAAATCAAACCCCGCAAATTCGGTGTACCGAGTTCTTTCCCGTAGGGGGCTCTATCATCAATGATCACATTGACATTTGACTCATCCCACCCAAAGATTGCAAGGGGGCCCCTTTCGGGAAACCACCATCCATAGTCAACTCCAACCATTCTTGGATCGATCTCTTTATTCATTGACGCCTTTTGGATGATCTTACCCATTTCTGTTTCAATGCATACTTGGTCGCCATCTTCAATGCCCAGTTTTTTTGCCGTTTCAGGATGGATGATCACTTGAGGTTCTGAATGGATCCCTCGCAATGAGCTGATCTGTTTTCCTCCAGAATGACGGAAAGGTGCTCTTTTCCATGTCGTAAATAGGAATGGGCATCTCTCGTTCGGCTCTTTTGAGTCAGAATCTCTCCTTCCCTTCTTATCCCATTCAGGTAAGGGATCAAAACCTTCCTCTTTAAGTCGGTGTGAGTAAAGCTCAGCCTTCTTTGACGGGGTTTCAAAACCTTTCTGCTGGTAAGTCCTGTGCTGCTTCGTGCCTTCAAGGATAGCAATCTTCCTAAATTCATCAAAGGTGATTCCAGCAGGCCTCAGAATAAAATCGAGACACTCCTCTTCCGTCTCCCAGAAAAATTCGCCCAAGTCCATTTTCTCTGCCAGATCACGAAGGATTTCGTAATCGGAGCGACAATTTTGGATCCGTGTCACCTTCTGCTGCACAGTGGATACAGCAATGGAATAAGGCGGGGAAACAATGCTATCAAATTCGAGGTAAGTGGTGACAGGCAAGACGACATCTGCAAGAAAAGAAGTGGGTGTCATAAACATATCCGACACGACGAGGAAATCGAGCTTTTGAAGCGCTTGGTAAACCTTTTTTGCATTAGGGTAGCTTAATAGAGGATTACATCCCTGGATGAAGGCACATCGGATAGGATAAGGATGACCCGTATGAATCGCCTCTATCACTGCCTGCGGCAGAGCATAAAACAATCCCGGTAACAGGCCCTCACCTCCTGTGATCCTTTTTTGACGCACTTCATTTGGTATTGATTCATAAAGGCTGAATAGAGGGAATCCCCTTTCTAATATCGGAGGTGCCGACCATTGAAGTTCACCACCCGGTATACCAATATTTCCAGTAACCGCTCTTATGATGCAGATGGCACGGGCTGTCTGGAAGTTCGCCACATCATGATCAATGCCATTGCCCCACTGGATACAGGCAGGCTTATTCCTGACATAAACCCTTGCCATTTCTTTAATCACCTCAGGCGGGACCCATGTGATATCGGCCACCTTTTCAGGCGAATATTTCATGACATGGTTTTTCAGTTCTTCAAAGCCTATCGTGTGATGCTCAACAAAATAGGAATCATAGAGCGACTCTTCCACCATGACATTTAACATGCTAAGAGCGAGCGGAAGATCCGAACCTGGTTTCAGTCTCACCCACATGTGTGCCATCTCTGCAATTTCATTCTTATAAGGGTCGATCACAATCAGTTTTGCCCCGTTCTCAACGGCTTTTTTAATACGGAAATAGACGTGATGTAACGTCTCTGATACATTTTCGCCCCAAACGATGATACATTTGGGTGAATAATCTAAATCCGGAGTCGCATAAAAACCATAGGTCATCGTCGAAGCGGTCTTCCGAGGAATAAAACAGACGTGTGACATAGAGGTGATGTTTGGAGACCCAAAGACGTTTGCAAATCGTGTCAGGTAATCATCTTGAAGACCTTTGGCAGCCCCTCGCATAAATACGACAGACTCGGCACCGTATCTCTCCTTGCTCTCAATCAATCTCCTTGCGATGATATCGAAAGCCTCATCCCAGTTGATGGGTGACCACTTCCCCTCACCTCTCCTTCCAACGCTTTTTAAGGGCTGTTTTAATCGATCAGGGTGGTAAAGATACTCGAGAGATGCCATGCCCTTTGGACATAGCTTACCTTTATTTAAAGGATGGTCAGGATCTCCCTCAATCCTGAGAACTCGGTCGTCAGAAACATAAGCCAACACTCCGCACCCAATTTGGCAGATCCCGCACGTTGTTCTGATGATCCTTTCCTTCATCTTCTCATTCCCTTTCGGTTTAGATGAGATGGTCCAATTTGAAGAGCTTCACAGCATTTTTCCTGAGAATCTTCTCAGTATCCTCTTCCGGAAGACCCAAATCCTTTATAAAACCAACGACCCTTTCTGGTCCTCCGATAGGATGAGCATAATCTGTACCCATAAGGATATGGTCAGGCCCCAGAAACTCCAAGGCGCATTTCATTGCAGGAAGATGGAACGAGATCGCATCAACATATACATTCTTCTTATAATACTCAGAAGGCAACTGTTGAAGAGAAAAGCCATGGTCTTTTGAGTAGCTCTTAAAGGAGTCATCAATCCTTCCGACCAAATAGGGAAACACACCACCGAGATGGGCATGGATAATCTTTAATTGAGGAAAGCTTTCCAGGATGCCATGAAAAATCAATCCTGTAACCGCCATTGTCGTATCCAGGGATTCCAAAGCTATCCCAAAGCTTCACAATCTCGTAGGAGCGTTCAAGCCATGTCCTGATAAAAGAGCGATTTCTTAATCCTCCTTGTTGTCCACGCTGGAATTCGTCGATCATGGGCTCGACATCCGGACCATGAACCTCAGGGATGTAGCACATGAAATGGTCATTCCCAAGCCCACCGGAGCCGCTGTAGAACGTGTTTGCTTTCTCAACGACCAAATACCCTGCTGCCACATTCCGCTGCCCTGATGGCAGCCATCAAACCCGCGATGCCCCCACCAATGCACAGGACGTCCGTTTCAATTCTCTTTGCCTTTAACCCAATCCCTTTCATGTCGAACGAGTTTAACAAATACACGAGGAATATCAAGGTGAATCATTACATTGAAAAGGATAAACTCTAAAAAATCCCCCCCTGGCGCCTGCCTGCCGGTAGGCGGGGGAGGGGATTGAGGGGAGGGGGAAGCAGACTATCATTCTTATTGAAGAGCTGACAAAAGATTAGTAGGCTGGCCCAAGACGGAGGATCACCTGAGGGTCAATGATTCATCTACATATAAATTCTCAGTTATTACTGTTTCGCTAACCATAAAATGAACCACTCCCCGGGCTAAAAGCCCGGGGTTTCAGGCCTCTGGCATACCTGGCATGACCTTCGACCATGCCAGATTATGCCGTAAAGGACCTCCGCTTCGCTTCGAAAGGATGCCATTCATCCCCAGGTTTAAAAGCCTGGGGTTTTCTGGCATGGCTTATAAATTGTATTTCTAAGCAGTACTTATAAGGGATTCACGGTAAGGTAGTTCCTCTTTTTAGGCTTAAAATGTCCAAGATGAGGATAAGGGTTTGCAGTATGGTCTATTTGACCTTTTTGGGTGGTCAACTGCAGAATTACCAATTGAAATTTACACAACCAGGTAAAATTTTCCAGTTGGGACAATGAAGGAAAAGTCAAAAAAAGGTTGTTTCTTCCACCTACAACCAAACAATTTGTCAAAAAATGAATATTTTATCCTTTTGATTACATGGGATGTGTGTTTTTAAATTAAATTCTTCACTCCGAGATAACCATGGAAGTTAACGATTACCGGGAGAAATAAGCATAGTTAAAAAAATCAGAAGGGAGGGTTAGGCTGGGGTAACCCCGATTGTTCCCTATTGTTTCCCCTGGGACAACGACTAATCTTCCTTTTTCGTCTTCGCAGTTGGAACCTGCAGAATTCCATCGACATCTTCAAGATCAAACCACCACTTACTTTCGGGTTTGGGT
>Ga0187886_1002353_pt1 | contig 15329 bp, 19 predicted proteins | sample June2016WEW_20_1_FD_133001 | JGI IMG/M metagenome (GOLD analysis project Ga0187886, IMG submission 133001) | Peatland microbial communities from SPRUCE experiment site at the Marcell Experimental Forest, Minnesota, USA - June2016WEW_20_150 | ecosystem: Environmental > Terrestrial > Soil >... | reverse complement strand
TGGAGGAACTACATACAAAGATATATTGGATATATTTGCTACTGACGTTGATAGATTTATTGCCAACTCTATAGACAACGCAAAAAATTTCATAATAACCACGATTTCAATTGACGAACCAAGTATTGGAATAAATCCGCAGATAATGTTCAGTGATGATGATATAATAGATGCGCTGGAAAAAGCTTCAGAAACTTCGTGGTCTCATAAGATAGACACGGAAATACATTTACATTCTCCTCTTCATTATGGATTAATATGCAAAACTCGATCAGTAGGTATAATTGGAGTTGAGTCTGCAGCTAATCCTTCTTACCTTGATCTAATAGACAAAAAAGACCTGGAAGATTACGACAAATTCCTGAGATTGGGAATTGCAAGAACAGACATTTTCAACATGGCAGCAGTACTTAATGAAATACATGGTATCAATGTGTGGAAAGATCCTTCAAGACTAGAAGAAATAGTCACTACAATGGAAACACCAAGAATTATAGAAAAAAGACTTGGCAAGTACTATAAGACCTTTTGTGACAGAATAAAATATGCAGGGCCAGATTGTGGGCTTGGAGCATGGCCAACACAAGGACTGGCTTTTGGTCTCTTAAAGAATACGAGTTTAGGTATGAAAGAATTTTCAAGAAAAAACAAAAGGAGAGATTATACTGAGTGAAGATGCAAGTGACAAACTATTGATTGGTGAACAATTGGCACACGATGACTATATTACAGACGAGGAACGCCAACATTTGATTTCTGGATTACACCGTCTCCTTGTGTGGGTAGGCGAACCTCTTCCTGATACTGTGAGTGTAGATGGCAGGGTTATAGAAGTACATGAAGCTATTTGGCAGTGTATTCACGACAAAGATATCACTGATGAAGAAAAAAGTAATCTAGAAGATATTGCTCGTTTACTAGAAAAGAAAGAGAAGGAATATGAAGACGAATTACAAGATGCACATCTCACACGCGCAGAGGCAGATAAATTGTATCATGAGATAGCGTCCATTATGAGAGCTATACCAGATATAAGAGAATGTGAAACTGGAAAAGTCAACTTGAAGAGGCATGATGAAGATATTATTCGAAGAATCGACGATGCAAAAAGATGGATGACTTTCCTGAAGACAGTTGAGAAGAAATGAAGACTATATATGATGTTTATCCAAATCATGGGTAAAGGAGGTGAAGAAAAATGCCGAAAAATGCTAAATATAAATCGCCAGAAGATATGCCGACAATTTCTGGGGGAGGATGGGGAAAATGTTCTACATGCGACTGTGCAAACTTCTCAGGAAATGGAAATATCTGTCAGCGATGCGGCCACAGCTATAGTGAACATTGGTAAAATATTTGTATAGATCATAACATAATGAGATCATAACATAATGTCATCTCGGCGAACTTATCGCCGAGATTCTTTTTCGAGGGACATGACCAACATGATAATTTGATCACAATGATATTCAAAGAATGAAGGATAGATGATATGCAAAGAATCGACAATGTGAAAGGACAGAAAATTCTTCTGAAATTGGAAAAGGATGTGAATAACAAGAGGACTAATGCATGAGTCATAACATAAGAAAGAGCGACGTACATCGTAAGTATGTATTTGACGAGATGTCCAAGAATACAAAACGTAGTATTGAATATCTTGAGCATTATGTAGACTCTCTTGATGATCATAAAGCAGAAGAATTATGTAGTAAATGTTCTCATTCTAGAAAAAATGGTGTATATAGCTTTATTTCAAGAGGTCCTGAGAAGTGGATAGTAAAAACTGTCCACATTTCCAAGATTTATGTGAGAGGAATCAATGATAGTGTAAATCATTACCTTAGTAGAAACGGATGGTGGCTAGAAAATATAGCTAAAGACAAATCAATACTGAAACTTGGAGAGTTTAAAAAACACGGAGATATTCATAGTAGAAGCACGTCCCTCATTGCACATAAAGCTGGAGGAAAATATTGGATAATTGATGGAAATCATAGGGCGATAAAATTGGCGTGCCACGGTCATAGAGAATTCAAATTGATTTTTTATAGTAGATAGAATAACAAGAATAACAAGGATAACAAGAATAACAATAATAACAATAATAACAAAAATGTGATACAGAAAGTTGTAGATATGCATTAGGAGGGTTTGTCAGACGTATGTGTGTTACAATATTGACAACGCTTCAAAACGCAAAGGATGCTATCTTAGCTATGTCTTAATACGTTCGGAGGGCTTATAAATATTGTTTTTGTTTAGCATATTGTAAGCAGTAGATTGAAATTTATGAGCATATGTTCCAAGAATAAGTTGAGTAAAAAACTGACAGAAGAAGATGTCTGTGAAATTAGAAAACTGTATAATGACAAATCAAGTACAACATCAGAATTAACTAATAAATTTGGTGTGACTCCTAAAACAATCGATGATATTATCACTGGTAAGACGTGGAACTTAGAAAAGAATCACAAAAAGCTTTGGAGACATAGAAAATTAACTATCAAACAAGCTAGAGATATTAGAGAAATGTACAAAACCGGAAAATATTTTCAGTCAGATCTATCCAGAAAATATGGTGTGAACCAAACTTTGATTAGTGCTATTGTAAGAAATAAAATATGGATAGAATAGTGATTATGACACCATGGCGACAATGAAAAAGAGGTCAAAATGAGAGAAACAAACGTATGGCACCTTCTTAATATAGACAGTCTGACCATTGACTGTTCGTTCGGACTTGAGTATTATAATATTGGTAATTTCGAAAAAGCGAAGCCGTTGCTAATGAAAGGAATAGAGTTTTGTGACATGATTGAAAGAGGAAACTTTGCAATAACACAAGAAGCGATCAACCAGTCATGTCTTGATGCGTGGGAAGATATTCAGATTCTTGTGAAATGCAAAAGCTCAGACGAGTTAAGAGCTATTGTGGAAGAAGGGGCGTCAATAAAGATAGATCTAGAAAAGATGACAAAAGAAAACTCCATGTACAGTACTGATAAAATCAGAAATATGCAGAGATTTTTTAATGAGACCGGAGCTCCATACTTAAGAAGGGCTTCTCGTCTTGTTAGAAGAGGATGTCATAGATGATAAAAGATCTAGACAGCAGAATGAAAAACTATGAAAAAAGGTACGAATTGCCAATTAATCTCCCAGTCATCATAAGAGTCGATGGACGCGCTTTCCATACTTTTACTTGTGGCATGGAGAAACCATTCGACAATAAGTTCATCGACATGATGAATACTATAGGCATAAAACTCTGTGATGAAATCCAAAATTGTAAACTGGCATATTTACAATCAGATGAAATTAGTTTCCTTGTTTATAATGGAATAGGTTCCTCTGCATGGTTTGATAATGATGTACAGAAGATATGTTCTGTATCGGCTTCATTTGCATCTGCTATTGGTACCAAATATATATTAGATAATATTCCAAGAAAAAACAGAAGTGTTGTATCATTTGATTCAAGAGCATTTATACTACCACCTAAAGATGTAGTAAATTATTTCTTATGGCGCCAACAAGACTGCGAAAGGAACTCTTTGCAAATGTTCGCCAGGAAATTCTACTCACAGAAAGATCTACAAAATAGAAATGGTGAATATATGCACAGGATGATACATGAGAAAGGCGACGATTGGAACAGTTTGCCGCCTTCTTTAAAGAGAGGAAGATGCATTGTTAAAAAACTAGAAGATATATCAGTAAACAACGATTATTTTGAAGGTAAAGTCACAAGAAACAGATGGACAGTTGACTTAGAAATACCTGAATTCAAAGAAAATAGGAACTATATTCTCAGTAGACTAGAAGATAGTAATGATGATAGTAGTAATGTGTATAATATATGACAATATCTCGAGAATGAGGAAATGTCAAGAATGAAGAAATATCAAGAATGAAGAAATATCAAGAATGAAGAAATATCAAGAATGAAGAAATATCAAGAATGAAGAAATATCAAGAATGAAGAAATATCAAGAATGAAGAAATATGAAAAATTTTGTATCGAAATATAAGGATGGTAAGAAAAATGTATAGTATGGAACAAGATAAGATTCGTGAGTTTATAGATAGTATAAAAAATAAAGACGAGTTACAATTGACAACTACCAATTGTGGAATATTCGCGATCTTGTTAAAGGAAATATTTAACATTGGCAAACTTGTAGCAGTTGTTGGAGATTTAGACAAGAAAGTGGTACATCATGTGATGTTGAGAATTGGTGACAAGTATTACGATTCTCAAGGTGTATGGAAAAAAGAAGAAATTATAGGAGCATATCAAAAAATTAGCTTACTAAGTGTAGAAATTGGTGAACATTATGATCTGTTCGAAACTGACGAGAACTCTATAGAAAAATCAACTGGACCAAATATGACAGTTACCGAATTGATAACAAGGTTAAAATTTTAAGGTTTAAGTATTGTTTTCTTCGTGAAAATTTAGGCGCCAGTGAAAGTATATACAACTCAGAATTGGGAACTATAGAACTAGGAAAACATTTGAGTAATTGGACAGGCACACAACTATGGCAAAATTACAATCGGACAATCTGACCCTTGAGATTAAATTCGATAGGTTCGAAGAAGACTGGGTTGCATATGAAATCAGATTCCTATGGAAAAACGACCCAATTATAAATGATGAGGTTCTTAAAAAGAATAGATGGTGGGATAGAAGAAAATATGGCACATTTTTGGCAGATGATTATAGAAAAGACTATTTGATAGAAACATTGAAAAAGAGTTTGGTTACTAACGGGTCTGAATATTGGGAACCAATAGAACCAGACGCCAAAATTGCCATATACCATGAAAGATATTTCCCATTCCTAAAGGATAATTGGGTTCCAGTTGAAGAAACTGGAGAGGAGATAATACAAGCAGACGAACACCAAACAAAGTCTGAAGAACATCCAGAAGATGATGCGCAGAACACAAGCAAATATGAACTGTTTACGATTATAACATTTATTGACAAATATAGTTTTAGTGAATGTGATGTATACTCAGGAGAGGGAATTTCTCTACACCTGATAGTTACAAGAAAAGATTTGGAAAAGTTTGTAACAGATCTAGAAACAGAATATGGAGAGTTTTCTAGAAAGGATTGATAACTGAGATAGAGAGTGAAAATGACGAATGAGCATAATTTGGAAAAAACGAGATGTCTACCAAAATGGAAATGTGGAAACTGCGGAAAGGAATACACACTTGAAGACTTTCTAAGATTGACTGCTGCCAAAATGGTAGAAAGTGACACAGATCAACAAAATGAACACGGACCTGTTTGTGACTGTGGATATAGGTTTTTCTTGGATACGTTGAGAATACATGATACTATAGACATAAAGACTGACAGAGGATATGTCACTATTTTGGTAAGTACAGCATTCTTAGAACTCAATCATGGATATGGAGAGGGGAAAGATGTATGGTTCGAGACAATGGTCTTTGCTGGAGGGTTTGGAGATGAAGAAGTGGAATGGCTTAAATGCGATATTGTTCATAGATATGAGACTAAGGAAGAGGCCATAAAGGATCACGATAAAATCTTTAACTTGCTAAAAATGGGAAAATTCAAAATAGAAGATTATCCATACGACGAGCACAAAAAAGTGTTAATAATTTGTGATGAGTAGATATACATAAATACGAAAAATGAAGATAACGAAATACGAGAAATGAATGCATGGAGACACTAAAATATGGACATAGATATAGACAGCATTGTCAAAAAAATGGATATAAAAAAATTGATCGAAGAAAGAATAGAGTCAAAAATAGAAGATTATATATATGTAGAAGATATAATCGACAGTGCGCTAGATGATGAAAGGTTGAAAGATCTCATACACAGGAGAGTTACTGATATTATCGATGTATATCTCTCATCTGATGATGGTAAAAAGTGTGTAATAGAAAAATTTAAAGAAGTTGTTGCTGATCCAGATATTGTCATGGACAATAGAGTAACAGACATAATAGTAGAGTTTCTGAGGGAAAGCCTGGTTGTCAGATAGACGAAAAGTACGTAAACCGATTGTAGAAAACGCCAAGTGATAAGACATTGCCCGTTTGCGTTTTTGTTCTATCGCATCACACCATAATACATCTTTTTTACATCGGAGCGTGTCTGCTAAGAAAAGTTTATATATTTATGCGTCGTAGTACATCTAACATAGTGAAGATGTTCCTCGGAGGCTGTAGGACAGATAGAACATAACACGTTGGACAAAGTTGATACAGCCTGCACACGTTATTATAGGTCATGGAGAATAATATGGTAAATAGAAAAATCGAAGGAGTAGAACATCACGAGGGAAACATTCTTAAAGATAGAGTATGTACAGTCTGTGGAGAAAAATTCGATGTAAAATTAGGAAAAGGGGGTACTGTCCCAATTCAGTTCTTTTTTTCAAGAAATCTTGGAAAATCTCTTGGGTCAGACAATGATGAATATTGGGAGTGTGAAACTTGTAGTGGGTATACATATGACAGAATGAAAGAGTGGATGATAAAAAATTGGGGAGAAAGATGCCTTGACTACTGCGAAGAGTGCTCGTTGTGTCAAGCTTGGAAATATTTCGACTTTTTATTTAAATGGACCTTGGAAGGCGAGGAATAGTAGGCAAGTTAAAAACGACAAAGGGTGAAATAGTAAGGATGTTATTAAAATTACTTGATGGTAGAAACTCTATGAAAGATTTAAAAACGCTGCATAGAAACTGAGAAACGATATCAGTTTTTATACAGGTATTATTTTCCATAATGTAGATATAGAAGATGCCGGAGATAAGCTAAGATAGTATAAGATGCACTAGAAAAACTTGAAGGTGAACATGGTAAATGAAAATAACAAACCTTACATAGGAATTACGGGAATAACATGTACAGATGATGTAGAAGTCATAAAAAAAGCTCTCGGAGACTCATATGGAATGTATGGGGTGTTGGTATCTCGCAACACCTTGAAAAATGGAAAACCTCACAGAGGCAGATATCCAAGCATCAGTTCTCTTAAAGATATATTTAGGGTAATGCCAGAAAATGCTCTTAGAGCAGTACATTACAACTCGGAACATGCTGACTATCTCAGCAAAGACGTCAAGGAAATTGTCCAACTTACAGATTGTCTTTGTAATTGTATACAATTGAACATTGAGTATCCTCCACTTGACCAGGTGATAAAAATAAAAAATGAAAATAACGATCTAAAAATAATATTTCAACTAGGGAAAAACTCAATGAAGGGAAATGCACACAAAAAGGTATCATTAAAGATGGCTCCATATATCCCATATATAGATTATATATTAATAGACGCATCTCAGGGTGCAGGAGTAGAGCTAAAAATATTAGATACATTTGAGTTTGCCAAACCTTTGAAAAATCTAAAGACTTTAACGTTTGCCGGAGGGCTAGACGGAACTAGTCTATACAAGTTCATATCTCTGGTAGAAGACTTCTGTGCAGGTGTAGATGCGGAAGGAAAGTTGATGAACAATGATGACACGCTCGACCACGAAAAGATAAGGTCTTATGTACGAGCTGCGAAAACTATAAAAGGATTCAAACAAGAAGTGAAAAGTTGTGAAACGGAAAGTGACGATTCTTTGAGACTATTCATAGAAGGAAAATGATACAATGATAAAAAAAGAGTCTATGATTATAGAGCAAGCGTTTGCAAAAGAGATCGGTGTTAGCATATACGCCGCGATGAAGATTCTCAATACTGCCGGAATATCTACAGAGGAGATATCTGATATCTCAAATGTGTGCAAAAATATACTTGTAGAAGAGATAGAAAAGAGGGATATCCCACACGAATCCAGATTTTTGTTGCTCAGTCTTATATTATGCAGAATGTTAAAAACTTCTACAGAATTTCATAAGGAATTCATGAAATCTGTAGAGAGACTGGCGAAGCTGCCACAAGACATATTGACCAGTGGGGACGACTGTCAAGATATAGAAATTGCAAAAGATCCATAATATTATTATGCGATATTGCTAAAATAACAAATAGATGATATTTTTATCATAATAACAAATAGATACTATTTCAATTACGACAACTAGGAGACTGAAATTAAATATGGTATTAACATTAGAAAATAAAAGATTGGTATTTGTCGGAGGGAAGGGAGGGGTTGGTAAATGTGTGCGTGGGAATACTCTAATATTGACCGATAGAGGTATAATAAAGATTGAAGACATTGTTCACAAGAAAATAGATTTCAGTAATAGAAATATAGATCGTGGACAGACAAATCTATATGACAGTATCTACGATAGAAACGATGATGACATTAATGAAATGCTAAAAGAAGAAGACGATAACATAAAGAATGTCGATAATATAATATCGATTTCTCCAAAGTTGAGTTATAGCAAATATAAAATAATAGATAGATATGATATGGGAGAAAGCGATGTTATAAGCATAAAGACAAGACTTGGGTTGGAAATATCAGGAACGCCTGAGCATAGGATAATAATAATAGATGGAAATGGGAAACTAAGATTTAAAAAATTACAAGACATTTCTACGTCGGATCAAGTAATCATATCATATAATATGAATGTTTTTAATGAAAGATTGAAGTTGAACTTCTTCCATAAAAGAAAAAAGGAAAGTAACTGCGAAAATCAAACGCTGAAAAATGTAAGCTATATGAATCCTGATATAGCAGAATTGTTGGGATATATAATTGCAGAAGCAAATGACGATTCAACCAGTGTTATTATAACTAGCCACGATAAAGAGATGATCGATAGATCATTAGCCACATGTAAATCAATCAATATAGACGCTTGTGAAAAATATGTTGATAAAAAACTTGTCGGTGTTGACATAAACTCTGTGGCTTTTAAGGAGTTTGTGTACTATCTGGGATATAGAAAATTGGCGCAAAACAAAGAGGTCCCATGGTCCATCCTCCAAGCGGACAGAGATTCCCAAATATCTTTTATAAGAGCATTATTCGATGGTGACGGAACAGTAGGAAATGGTGACGATAGTCACCAGTATGTAGAATATAATAGTTCATCGTATGAGCTATGTAGACAATTACAAATAATGCTATTAAACTTTGGGATAGTTGGAAGGTTATCCAGCAAAAAAGGTACCAAAAAACTTGAGTATAGAGAAGAGATCAGAGAGTACGAAGAAAGTTATAGACTAATTATATTAGGAGGAGAAGTACTTAAATTCTCGGAAATAATAAACTTCGGTCTTTCAAGAAAAAAAGAAATTCTAAACGAGTGTGTCAAGATATTAGAAAACAGAGACAGATGGTCAGATGTTACATATCGTAACATCGGAAAAATTTTAAATAAGTTATATGAGGAATTAAAGATACTAGGTCAAAATGGAAAGATAGTGCAAGAATGGCAAGAGGATTTTGTTATAGGAGAAAAAATGTTCAAATTGAACAGGAAGAAATCCGTCAGTTGCAGAACATATCTAAAAAATGACCAACAATTAATATATTGGTATATAACAAAAGGACAGCCATCAGTATATGCCCTAAGACACATACTTTCAGTAATGAAGCCTGTATCGTATTTGCCTGAGTATGAATATTTGGAAACGATAGCAGATCAGTTCATAACTGACAATGTAACAGAGATCAAGGATGAAAATATCAGAGTGTACGATGTGGCAATAGACGATGTCCACTCATATATAGGGAATTCGATTATTAATCATAATACTACGACTTCATCTACGATAGCTTTACATCTATCAGAAAGATTGGTCCAAACAGGACAGAGAGGAAAGATATTGTTGTTTTCAACAGATCCTGCTCACTCTATAAGTGACTCGTTCAATATAAAAATTGGAGATACTCCAACTAGAATAACAAACACGCTGGACGCAATTGAGATAGACGCTGACCAACTTATGGGAGAATTCAAGGGTGCAAATCAAGGAGCAATCAGAGAGTTGCTTACAAAGACAGCCAACTTAAATGAAAAAGAGGCAGATCATGCAATGGACCTGACAATACCAGGAATAGACGAATTTATGTCCCTGGTAAAATTATCAGAGTTTATAGATAACAACTCATATAGAACTATATGTGTTGATACAGCCCCTACTGGGCATACTTTAAGACTATTGGGAGCGCCAAATGTTGTAAATAGTTGGCTGATGTTCTTTTCAGGATTACATAATAGATATAAAGGTATAATGAAACTGATGGGAGCAAGAACTGGTGACATAGATACATTTATAAAAAATTTGGGTGCAAGCATATATAGGGCACACACGCTGATTACAGATAAAGACAAAACAGAATTCTTGATAGTAACTATTCCTGATTTAATGGCAATAGAAGAAACTAAAAGACTGGTCATAAGTCTATATAGTGCTGGAGTAAAAGTCAATAACATGGTGATAAATAACATTCAGTCAAACCTTGACTGTGCATTTTGTAAAGCAAGAAGAAATCACCAAAATAGATACATAAATATGGTTGATAAAATGTATCCAGATATCAATAGGATATATATGCCATTGTTTGCAGAAGACATAAATGGTATGCCATATTTAAAAGCATTTGAAAATATATTATTTAGTTAGGTGCGGACAATGTATGCAAGAAGAAGACGCAACTCAAAAAACGAATGTCATAAGACAAAATGGATCGGTGCGAGAAGAAGACGTAACTCAAAAAATGAGTATTCGAAGACAATGAGAATTGGTATAAGGAGCAGACGTCCTACAAAAAGAGTTTATACAAAAACATAGAATAATGGAACTTATACGAAACTGATCTGCAGAAAAGAATAACAAAAAAGAATAACAAAAAAGGAGAGTAAAAAATGGAAAAAAAGTCTTATTCCGAAATATTGCATAATATATGTATAGAGTTTGGTCACGGCGAAAAAAGTAGAGTGGAAACGTTCGAAAAGGCTATAATGTCTTTAATAGACCAAATAGTAACAGACGAAAAAAAGAAATTATTACCAAACGAAAATTTTCCAAAAAATGAACATTATCTAAGAAATGACGATATAAAAAACGATTGCGATAGTTGTTCCAGACATGACATTATTGTCGGTTGTACGCTGAAGCACAAGAACAAATGTATGGTAGACGGAAAGCATACGAAATATAGAAGAGGACATCTTTTACCTTGTGACAAATGCAAAACATATAGTGTTGTCACAAAGATAGATAGAATTGCTGACAATAATAAGAACAGTACTCCAAGACCTGCGATAAAGTTCATATGTCTAAAGTGCAAAGATTATCCAACAATAAACAAAGGGATATTCAAAGGGTACGAACTAAGAGGCATGGAATTCACTGAAAAATATCTGCGTATGTGCAAACAAAGGGCAGAGCAAGAGCAATGTTTACAAAAGGCAGAACAAGATCAAGGTTTACAAAAGGCAGATCAAGAGCAAGGTTTACAAAAGGCAAAACCTGCAGAAGAACATGAAGAAACAGCTAAATCCATCGAAAAAACAGTTGAAACAGTTACCGGAGAGAGAAGTGATCAGATGGCTGTACAAAACCAAACCCCCCTGGAATTGTCTCAAAACACACAACAGACAGATCCAGAAATTGAAATAGTAGCCATTTCAGGATAAAAACGATGTCAAAATAAAACTTGAAAAGATAGGAAGATATACAAAATGAGTCATAAGTTCGAGCTAATATGCTTGTCATGGGAATGTGAAGGACAGACAATCAAGGTATACGACGGATTAAGACAAGCATATGAAGATTTAGGAAATATAGAAGAATGTCCAGAGTGTGGAGAAGAGTTCAAGATAACAGAAAATCATATTTTTGTGAGAAATGATGAAGTCAAAGTTTTCAAGAATCTTGGAAGAGAACAAGAATCGTGCATGACACACAAAACTATTGTAACAACGTTTAGCGATGATGATCTAGACAAGATAATCAGGGCTGTAGAATTTTCTGCCATCAAACATCGCAACCAGAGAAGAAAGGATAAGGATAAGTTGCCATATATAAACCATCCGTTAGAAGCTTTGAGTATACTTTGGATAATTGGAAAAGTCAGATATATTCCAGTACTGGTTGCTGAAATATTACATGATATTATTGAAGATACTGACACCAAACCTGAGGAAATTTTTTCACTCTTTGGTCAGGAAGTATTAGATCTCGTTATGGAAGTTACTGATGATAAGAGTTTGCCAAAAGCAGAAAGAAAACGGTTACAAATCGAAGATGCTCCCAGTAGGTCAGTTGGTGCAAAGCTCATAAAAATTGCTGACAAAATTAGCAATATAAACTCTAGTCCAGATTGGACAAAAGAAAGATTTATTGAGTATCTAGACTGGACAGAAAAGGTCATGGAAGGGTTGAGAGGCACGAATCAAGAACTAGAGGATTACTACGATATATCCCTAAATAGAACTAGAGAAAAGGTTGCCAATGGGGATACAGGCGAATAAGAAGTCATCGGTCAGGAGAAATATGACGAATAGGAGTAAATAATAGTTAATAATGAAATAATTGTTCAGGAGAAATACAACATGGATGAATTTGAAAGAGATAGATTAAGAAGCGGATTGGCGAGAGATAGAGATCTTATTATAGCTCAGAACCAATTCGCCTTTGTATTGGACAAGACAAAAGGGATTATCGGTGTTTGCGTAGGGCCATTTAAGACATCATTGGCTGGTACTGATCAGCCTGTAAGATATGATGACGAAAAAAGAGAATTTGTAGAATGCGATATTCAGGTTGCCATTAAACAATTCCCAGTTGCAAAAGATGGTTCGTATTTAGTACTGGAAAATCCTGCAAGAGAAGACAAACATCCTAAACAAGGATCTAGCGGAATGGAAGAACTTGACTATGGCCGTAAAGTTAATATAAGAGGACCAATCACATTTCCTCTCTGGGCAGGACAGATTGCAAAAGTTATTCCAGGGCATGATCTAAAATCCAACGAATATTTGCTTGTTCGTGTTTACAATGAAGAAGAAGCAACAAAAAATTGGAATGAAGCGGTTATCAAACCTTCAAATGTTACTATTAATAAGGAAGATATAGAAATCAAGGTTGAAAATAAAGATATAAATACGTCAGAAGAAGACAAAGAGAATAAAAGTATAAAAGAAAAAGAGATACCTAAACCAGATCTTACCACAGGAAAACAGTTAACAATAAAGGGTACGGAAGTATCTTTCTATATTCCCCCAACTGGTATTGAAGTATTGCCAGAAAGAGATGATATCAAAAACCTCAACGATAGCTTTGTGCGAAAAGCGGTAACTCTAGAGAGGCTTGAATATTGTATTCTCCTCGATGAAGATGGGAACAAAAGATATGTAAGAGGTCCTGCAGTGGTATTCCCTAAGCCAACTGAAACATTTATTACAGAGAACAACTCCAAAAAATTTCGTGCTATAGAACTGAACGAGATATCTGGGTTATATATCAAGATCATAGCGGATTACAAAGATGAAGATGAAAAAGACCATAAAGTTGGAGAAGAATTATTTATAACTGGTAAGGATCGTATGATTTATTACCCGAGACCTGAGCATGCTATTATTAAATATGATGGCCAGGAGAAACATCATTCAGTAGCGATTCCTGCTGGCGAGGCGCGCTATGTATTAAATCGTATAAGCGGAGAAATAGTACTGAAGAGAGGGCCGACAATGCTACTACCTGATCCAAGAAAGGAAGTAATTGTAAGAAGAGTCTTAGATCCTAAGATTGCTTCGATATGGTTCCCAGGAAATGATGAGGCATTGGAATATAACAAAATGATGATGTCAGTCACACGTAGCAAGAGAGCCGATGAATTTGTTACAGAACACGATGCAATGAGAAATGCCAGATCTTTATCAGGAAGTACCATCCCAGGTTACAATATTACAACATTTGGATTGGGAATTTCTCAAGAAAAATTTGCAGGGGACGCTATAGACAGAAAAACAACGTTCACTCCTCCCAGAATGATAACTCTCGATACCAAATATTCTGGGGCGGTAAGTATTGACATCTGGACAGGATATGCAATATTAATAATAGGCAAGGGAGGAAACCGCCGTGTGGTCGTTGGTCCGAAAACTGTACTTCTTGAGTATGACGAGTCTCTTGGTATAATGGAGTTGTCAACTGGCAAACCTAAGAGTGACGATAGATTAATTAAGACTGCATATCTGAGAGTAACAAACAACAAAGTGTCAGACATAACTACTGTGGAAACCAGAGATCTTGTCAAGGTTGAGATACGACTATCGTACCTTGTCAACTTTGTTGGCGATCCTGAAAAGTGGTTCGATGTCGAGAATTATGTTAAATTGCTAACTCAGCATTTGAGGTCAGTTATCAACAATGCTATCAAGAAGAAGGGAATTGAAGAATTCTATGACAGCTCAACCGATATAATAAGGGACACCGTACTAGGTATTTCCAATGGGACAACTGAAAGACCTGGACATTTGTTCAAAGAGAACGGAATGCATATCTACGATGTGGAAGTGCTTAGTGTTAGAATTACAGACGATACTATTGCAACAAGCCTGGTCAAAGCGCAAAGGGATGTCGTTTCCCAAACTCTTGATCTTGCTGCAAAAAGAAGAGATCTTGAGGCTGTCAAAGAAAAAGAGAAGATAACTCAAGAGATAGCTATTATTAGAAATACCACAAAGATTGAAGATTTCAGGCTGACTATAAAAGAGACTGAGGAAGGGTTCAATGCCAGAAAAAGCAAGCTTGATGCAGATCTTAAAGAGAAGAGTATAGACATAGAGATCAACAAAGCCAAACTTGAAAAAGAGAAGAATAGCGCTGACCAAGAATTAGAAATCTATACCAGTAAACAGAAGCTAGAACTTGAAAGAATTAAAGAGGAAACAGAAAAAGTTGTATCAATATTGAAAGCAATACAACCAGAATTGATTGCCACAATGAAGACAATGGGCAATCAAGAACTTGCTAAGGTTTTGGCACAGAATCTTCCAAAGGCTGCAGGATCTTTTGGTTTGTTGACAAACAAAGGCGGAATAGATTCATTAATGAGTATGGTTAAGGGTACACCTCTTGAGGATGGTATTGCGGCCCTTCTTGGCATAGACAATAACAAACAAGAAAATAAAGACAATAATAAAAAAGAAAATAAAGACAACAAGGTGCCAATAAAATAAAAGTGTGCAGAATAAGAATAGATAAAAAAAAGTGTGCAGAATAAGAATAGACAAGATGAGAATATATGGAGAAGAAAAATGGCGAATGCAAACACACCAATACTTCCTATTGCGCCAGTTGAGCGCATAGTCAGAAAGGCAGGAGCAGAAAGAGT
>Ga0187886_1002352_pt1 | contig 15334 bp, 13 predicted proteins | sample June2016WEW_20_1_FD_133001 | JGI IMG/M metagenome (GOLD analysis project Ga0187886, IMG submission 133001) | Peatland microbial communities from SPRUCE experiment site at the Marcell Experimental Forest, Minnesota, USA - June2016WEW_20_150 | ecosystem: Environmental > Terrestrial > Soil >... | reverse complement strand
TTGGGGCAGACTCGGGAATGATTTGTCTATCCGGACTGAGCCGGGACGCTATCTCCGACGCGTATAGCCGATTCATAGTTGTCAGATAACGGCTTATACATTAACACATTCGTTACAATGATAGTCCTGAGTCTACAGGCTATCAAAGAGGTGGGCGATAATGTCTGGACTATTGGAAGGAGTTAAAATAATCGGTTTTGAGCAGGTCGTTGCCGTACCGGCGGCCACCGCGGTCCTGGCAGACTGGGGTGCCGATGTCATCAAGGTTGAGCCTATTTGGGGCGACTGGCAGAGAAGCCTTGTCAGCTTTAACCGGACCCCGCTTCTGCTCAATTTCGAGAAGGGAGGGATTGAACTCCACTTCGAGTTTTTAAACCGCAGCAAGCGAAGCGTGGCGATAAACCTGCGGACCGCAGAGGGCAGGGAAATAATGCGCCGGCTCCTCAAGGACGCTGATATCTTTGCTACTAACTACTCCGTGGATGTTCTGGAGCGTTTCGGCCTGGACTATCCCAGCCTTAAAGACAGGTATCCGGGACTGATTCACTGCCTGCTTACCGGATTCGGAACAAAGGGCCCGAAAGCGAGAGACCGGGGTTACGACTATGTCGCCGCCTGGTCGTACGGCGGTCCGATGAGCCTGGTAACCGCTGACCCGACCAGCCCTCCTGCCATACAGCGTCCCGGCATGATGGACATGGTGGCATCCGGGCACATCGCCAGCGGCATCCTGGCTGCCCTGTACCACAAACAAAAGACAGGCAAAGGCCAGGGCTTGGAAATTTCTCTGTACCACGTGGCGACGTGGACACTGGGCCTGGATACCCAGGTTGCCCTGTACGGGTATCCACCCAAAATATGGGACAGAAAGCGCAATCCGAATCCCATGTATAATTCGTATAAAGCTAAAGATGGCAGATGGATGATGATGGTTCATCCCAATCAGGATTACTGGGAGCCATTCTGTAAGGCAATCGGTAAGTTAGAGTGGATAAATGACCCGCGCTATGCTACCATGGAAAGCCGGGAGCAAAACGCTGAAGAAATGATTAACGAACTGGATAAAATCTTTGCTAGCCGGACCTGGCCGGAATGGGAGAAGGTATTCAGGGCGAATGACCTTATCGTCAGCGGCAACCAGACTATTCCTGAAATTCTAAAGGATGAGCAGGCCATCGTGAATGATTTCTTCACGGATATTGAGCATCCCATAGTGGGGCAGGCGCGGTTGTTAAACAGTCCTGTTCAGTTCACCGGGACACCTGCCAGGATAAAGCATGTAGCCCCGCAGCTTGGAGAACATACCGAGGAAGTGCTGCTGGAACACGGTTATACCTGGGAGGACATGGAGAAGTTCAAGGAGAAAGGCGTAATTCCATAAATCTTGGGATTTTTTATTAAGGCGGAGGCGGCAGATGAGATTAAAGGGCAAAGTATCACTGGTTACCGGTGCCAGCCGCGGTATTGGCAAATCTATAGCGCTGGCCCTGGCCAGAGAAGGGTCTGCCGTCGCGCTTAATTGTTCGGTTTCGGTAGAGGCGGGCGAGGAGGTGGCAACGGAAATACGAGGACTTGGACAGTCAGCCATGGTAATTCGGGCTGATGTGGCCAGTAAAACAGAGGTTGATGCCATGGTGAAAAGGGTAGTGGATGAGTTCGGCAAAATTGATATATTAGTAAATAATGCCGGGATGTCCGTGGTAGAAGCGTCTGAAGAACTGGAGGAAAGACGCTGGAGGAGGGGCATAGATGTGATGTTAACTGGCGTATTCTTCTGCAGCCAGGCAGTTGGCAAGGAAATGATAAAGCAGAGGAGTGGTAAGATTATTAATATCGCGTCTGTAAACGGGATGGTTGCTTTTCCGGAGAGGGTATGCTACAGCTGTGCTAAGGCAGGGGTAATACAGCTCACGAAAGTCCTGGGGTGTGAGTGGGCCAGATACAATATCAATGTCAATGCTGTTGCCCCCGGTTATGTTAAAACTCACCTTGTTGAAGATCTGGTAGAAAAAGGTGCACTTGATGTAGAGGAACTGGCCACCAGGACACCCCTCGGCAGGTTAGCCGAGCCCGAGGAAATAGCTGATGTTGTTATCTTCCTGGCCTCGGAGGAATCAAAATACATGGAGGGGCAGACTATAGTTATCGATGGCGGCTGGTCGGCGTATGGTTATCTTGAGTCCTGGCTGGCAAAGTCCAGGCGAATTCCAGGTTGACATCTAAGAAAGCTGATATTGTTGAAGATATATCATTTGTGGTGTGTTTTCTCCGGGGAGAAGTTATCAATCATAATCAGGTAAGCTTAAAGAGTTTCTCGGCTACTGAGTGTTGAATTTTCTCTTTGTCGATAGTAGAAGTCGGAATCTGGTCAATAAATCTTGCCGCTTCTTGACTGTTCTCGTACGGATAATCTGCGGCAAACATTATATGGTCAGCCCCAAGCTCAAGATAGACACTCATAAAAGCTGGTATCGAATACATACCGCTGGTATTTACGTAGAAATTATGCCTTATATATTCACTCGGCATTCTTTTTATCTTAGGGCGAATCTCCTCCTCCATCCAGGGCTTTTTAAAGCTAAAATCTATTCTGTACAACCAGAATATCAGGCCTTCACCGAGGTGTCCCAGAATTAATTTCAGCTGGGGATACCTGTCAAAAACCCCGCTATAGATTAAACGCAAAGCATGGAGAGACGCTTCAGCGCCAAAGCCCCAGGGGGGGCCGGCAAGAGCGAATCCGTAATCTTCATAAGGTTTTATTGACGAGGGACCCGGCGTATTCGGATGCAGGAATATGGGCACATCTAGAGTTTCCGCCATCTCAAATATCGGCCAGTACTTCTTATCATCGAGATAGTTGCCTTTTACGTGCGAGTTGATTTTGGCTCCTCTAAGTCCGAGTTCCTTGACCGCCCTCTCCAGTTCCCTGGCTGCTTCCTCGGGACTCTGAGGTGCCAGCGCTGCCAGACCGATGAATCTATCAGGGTGTTTATTTATCGCTTTAGATAACTCTTCATTCGTCTTCCTGGATAGAGACATACCTTTGGCCGGACTGAACTGTTCGCATCCCGGAGTCGACAGGCTAAGCACCTGCATATCAATACCGGCCATGTCCATATTCTTAAGTCTGATGTTACTTAGATCCAGAAGCCTATCTTCAATTTCAAGCCCGTGCGGTTCCCAGATTTGGGGCTCGTACCAGAGTCTAACGTATCCTTTATAGAGTTCCTCTCTTGGTGGATTTTTACGGGAAAATAAATAGTCCTGGTATTCACGGGTATAAAAGTGAGCTTCGGTATCAATCTTTTTCATAGGCACAAGTATAAAATAAATCCGGTTCTTGGGTCAATTCCGGCGAAGAAAAACCATCAACCGATTGCACGTCTGGAAAAAATAGGTAAAAATGCCAGTATCGCCATCAAAAGAACCAAAAAGGCTGCTAGGTAGAAAACGGCAGACAAGCCTAAGCCACTACCCAAAAATCCAGAGGTAAGCGGGCCTGCCAACATACCAATGGCATAAATTGCTTGGTAAACTCCCATTGCCGTTGCTTGCTGCTCTTGCGGTAAACTATGAATGCTGAGAACCATAAACAGCGTCATAAGTACCCCGCTACCTAAGCCGCAACTGATTTGGACAGACATTAATAAAGGAATTGCCGTGATAAAAGGGATGGAGAATAAACTGACACTGATAACCAATGCACTTAAGATAATAGTTAAACGATAGCCCATCTTCTGCCGAGCCTTCACCGCTACCAGCGTTCCAAGGGCTGAGAATCCAAGGTTTATCATTGTAATCAGGCCAAGATCGCTACTGGATGCACCGATTTCCTTGGCATATAGGGGAATAAAACCAAAGACTCCCGTAAATATCGCAAAATGTAGTAAAATTGCCATCAGCGATACCAACAAAAGTAAAGGTCGGGTAGCCACAGACAATAAGCTCGTCCAGGATGGAGTTTGTATTCGATGTATCGGAGATTCTCTTGTAAACATTAAAGCAAACAAAGCAAATATCCCTAAAAGAGCTGCTATGAGGAAAGGTTTTCTTAAGCCAAACTCTTCAGCCACGAATCCACCGCCGGCAGTAGCAACTATAAGTGCAACACTCTGGACAAAGTTAATCAATCCGAAAGCTTTTCCACCGTCATTTTCCGTATAATAAGCGCTGAAATAGAGGGGAAAAACTAACCATGCAGCCGCACCGATGCCCGTAACCATCCTTGATAGGAATAGAAGCCAGGGAATTGACGATAGACCAAGACCAAGCGCTCCAAATGATGTGAAAATTATACCCCCTGCCACCAGAGGTTTTCGCCTGCCTAACCTATCCGACCAGATACCTATAGGAATGCGTAATAGAATCTGGGGAACGGCATAGGCCGAGAGTATTCCGCCCACCATATTAAGGCTGGCTCCAGTTGCTTGTATGTATATGGCAGTATAGGAACATATAAATAGAGTCCGATCCACCAAACGAAATTAACAATACAAAAGAAGAATATGGAGCTTCGATTAGAAGCAGGTATTAACTTTGAGGATTGAAATTCATTAGTAGTGATAACAGCTCCTTCGGAGATGTTCAGCCATATGCACATTCTATCATAATAGGAATGACCTGTGATCTGTCTCCCGAAAGTAATCCTGGAACAATATCGTAAAAAAGGAGAAACAAATGGTCAAAAGAGGGTACACACCGAAATTAGTCCAGCAAGCCAATTAAGCATTGTTTCAGGTATAGTTCGACTCTCGAGCCTGTCTCCCCGTCCAGTTTTCAGTAATTTCCCAAGTAGCCTTTGATTTGAGAAGCATTTAGCTTCGTCAGGAGACTATATCTATAGTTTGAGTTCGCAAAATAGGCGCTTAAACCCAGACCTACTCGCCATGTTATTTGAGAATTCTTCAAAGGTCACAAAATACTTCTTTGTTACCTTTGCTAACAATTTGAGTTTTTGTTAAATGACATCACCTGGCGGCCGTAAGACATGCCTTCATGCAAGAACTTCTTTGTTTGAATCTTGTAAGCTACTTGGTATGTCGGCAATCTATACGCTGACACCAATGGAAAAGGCGAGAATCTGGGAACTATTGACGACTATCGGGCGAGTTCCTAGTGTTTGACTGTGGCATGAACTATTCCGTAGTGACATTCGCCAAGTTGTAAACGTTAGGGCTAGCATCTGTTCAAATTTCTTTTAAATGTTCATACCTCCATCGGCCATGAAGATGCTGCCGGTCGAAAAACTGCTTTGGTCAGAGGCGAGGAAAAGTGCCATTCTTGCTATTTCCTCAGCCCGGCCGTGGCGGCCCAGTGGAATAATACGATTGAGAAATTCGGTGCCATCCTGCCCGACTACCTCAGTGAGCCGTTCCTCAATCTTTGACTGGAAAGAATTATCAATAGGACCTGGCGCCAGAATATTGACGCGGATTTTACGGCTTGCCACTTCTTTGGCGACCGTGCGCATCAACCCGATAAGCGCATGTTTAGATGTCGCGTAGGCACATACGCCAGGGTCGGCTCTTACACCCATGATGCTGGATGTAATAATGATGCTGCCACCATCATTCATTTGGGGCAAAACGTATTTGCAGGCGAGAAATGAAGCACGGACATTGACCGCCATGACAGCGTCAAATATGTCTTCGGGATATTCGGTAATCGGTTTGACGACGCCGCTGATACCGGCATGACTAAAAAGCACGTCTATTTTACCCCATTGGGAAACGGTGTGGTTAATATATGTTTGCGTCTCTTGCGCATCAGCGACATTCGCCTTCATGGTCCCTAGGACGCTAGAGCTGGCGTTAAGGGTTTTGGCCGCGCGGGCTAAATTCTCTTCGTTATGGCCGACTAACATGACACTGGCACCTTCCTTTAAGAGAAGCGCGGCGCTCGCGAGGCCAATACTGCCCGCCCCTCCGGTGACGATGCATATTTTACCATTCATAATCCCCATTTGTTCTTTCCTTTCTTAACTAACTCTATATCGGTAGCAGTCATCAACAACCGGAATTTTAACAGTATTGACTTAAATCTTATCGTCCAATATAATGAGCACAAACTCAATATATCGTTATTCCGTCAGCAAATCAAACATAATCATAAGCCTCATTACAGCATAGATCTAATGGTACTACCTGGAGGGCAAGATGGCTGGTTTAAAAACAGATCTATCCATATTAAAAAACTTAAATTTACAGAGGCCACCGGTGGGTGTCAAGTATCTGCTCAATAAACCCGATGGTGTTAAGCCACTGGATAAGACCTTGGCTCTATGTGAAATGATGGTTGAAGCACAAAAAGGCAAGGCCTTTTATGCCGCCAAGGAGCATCACGAATGTGTCGGGACTTTGCCATTGGGCATGTTAGATATAGATCCGATTCTGGGAAGCGGCCAGGCTGGTCCCATGCTGGAGATTTTTGAAGAGGCGCGGGCCAACAGGAGAATATATGACGTTCTCCCCAAAGTGCAAAAGGACACCATTAACTATGCTGTGTTTGCGCCACAGGATGAAATTGATTTTGATCCGGACGTACTGCTAATTACGGGAACTCCTAGTCAGGCAGAGATAGTATTACGAGCGTCCTACTACACCACCGGGAAGCTATTGACCAGTAAAATGACCCCGGTTATCGGCTGTGCCTGGATTTATGTCTATCCCTATATAAGTGGAGAAATAAACTATACTATTACCGGTCTTTGCTTCGGTATGAAGGCCAGACAGGTATATCCAGAGGGGCTGGTGATTGTCTCCATTCCCTTTGATTTAATCCCGTCCGTTATGGATAATCTCCGGAGAATAAAGTGGGTTCTCCCGTCCTATACGGAAGGCAGAGATGCCTATAGCGAACATTTTAAGAGACTGGAAAAGGAATTGGGCCAGGAATTCGGTCATTAAACCAAGTAAGATAAGAACGTGATTAAATAGCTTTCTTCGGTTTGGCTGCCATATTAGGGACTAACTGTCTTGACAGTATAAAACAAATCGACCTATAATACGCCGACAAACTAGTTATCCGGCTGAAAAACTGTCGTTAGCAGAAATTTAGGCTTTTTGTATACTATCGTGGTTCTGGATAGTGTAAAAATATGTTACGCATAGCGTCTGTTAGCGCTGGTAATACCAGGATTAAGCTGGGCAAAGGCTGAAAATGCAGAAGGATAACACGGTTCTCTTTTTAGACAAAGTTTGTAAGAGTTTCGGTGGACTCCAGGTCTTGGTAGACCTGGATATGAGCGTTGGGAAAGAAGAGATGGTGGGGCTCATTGGCCCAAACGGCGCCGGTAAGTCAACGGTGTTCAATATCATCACCTCCATCTACAAGCCAGAAAGTGGGAATGTTTACTTTCTCGGTAAGAAAATCACCGGTCTCGCTCCCCACAGAATCTGCCACCTGGGGATTTCGAGGACCTACCAGCTCGTCAAGACATTCCTCAAGATGACCGTATTAGAAAATACCATGGTGGCCTCTGTTTACGGCGGGAAATATGTGAGTAAAGGGGCCAGGGAGAGAGCCTTGGAAGCCCTGGACTTTGTCGAGTTATCCGAGAGTAAAGATGTAATGGCGACGCACTTAACCCTTTCTGACCGGCGTATGCTGGAGATAGCGATGGCTCTGGCTTCGATGCCGGCACTGACGCTGCTGGATGAGCCTATGGCCGGTTTAAATCCTGTTGAGATCCAGAGATTGTTTCAGGTAATAAAAAGGGTAAGATATGAAAGAAAGTTATCTATTTTATGGATAGAGCATAAGGTAGATGCTATCCTTGATTATTGCGATCGCGTTGTGGTACTGAATTATGGCATGAAGATTGCCGATGGCAAACCGGATGATGTCGCGAACGACCCTAAGGTTATAGAGGCGTATCTTGGCGAACCAACTGCTTGAAGTTAAGGGAGTAGACGTTTCTTACGGGGATATCCAAGTCCTGTGGGACGTATCTCTCCAGGTGGAAGAGGGCACCATCGTAGCTCTTGTCGGAGCCAACGGTGCCGGAAAGACGACCCTCCTGAAGACGATTTCAGGGCTGCTCCGCGTTAGAAAAGGGGAGATTCTCTTTTCAGGGGAAACCCTGCACAATTTCAAACCCCAGGAAATAGTGGATAGAGGCATCACCCATGTGCCCGAAGGGAGACGCCTGTTTGCCAGTCTTACAGTTCTAGAGAACCTGAGACTGGGTGCTTATATTCCCAGGACCCGCCCATTCTTCGCCGAATCTCTGGAACGCGTTTTTAGTCTTTTCCCTGTGCTGAAAAATCGAAAAGACCAGAAGGCTGGTACGTTGAGCGGCGGTGAACAGCAGATGCTCGCTATCGGTAGGGCTGTCATGGCCCGTCCGAAACTTATTATGCTTGATGAGCCTTCTCTCGGGCTAAGCCCCATTCTTTTGAAGACGATATTTGGGCTTATTAGTACACTGAACGAACAGAAGACAACGATATTACTTGTGGAACAGAACGTGAATCAGGCCTTGAAGATTGCTCACCAGGCATATGTTTTGAAGAACGGCAAAATTGTTATGTGCGGTAAAGGATGTGATCTCCTGACAAATGAGGAGATTCGTAAAGCCTATATCGGGGAACGCGCGATTAAACGTAAGGAGTGAGGGTTTAGCTTTGGGACTCATTGTTCAGGATATAGTCAACGGTATTCTTTTAGGGACCATGTATGGCATAGCCGCCATTGGACTCAGCCTGGTCTTCGGCACCATGCGGATTGTTTTTATCGCCCAGGGGTCGGTCATCGTTTTCTTCGCTTACCTGTGTTATTGGCTGTTCCACTTACTTGGTATTGACCCGTATTTGTCCATAATACCCATTGTTCTCGTTGCTTTGCTGCTCGGCGCGGCATTTTATTACGGCCTTTTCAAGGAGGCGGCCGCTTTAAAGGATAGAATAAGCTCTCTCCTGATCGCTGTGGGACTGATGTTTTTTTTGGAAAATCTCATGACGGTGGTCTGGACCCCTAACCCCAGGGCAGTGGTGACCTCATACGGGTTCTACGCGTTCAGTTTCTTTGGCATAAATTTCACCTTGACCCGGCTGATTGGATTACTGATAGCCATTCTAGCCACTCTGGGCGTCTTTATCTTTTTGACCAAGACCCTTATAGGAATAGCCGTAAGGGCTACTTCAGAGGATGCAGAAGCCAGCACCCTGATGGGCATCAGTCCTGACCGGGTCAATGCGGTAGCCTTCGCTATTGGTATCGGGCTGGCCGCGGTAGCCGGGGTCAATTTTGCGTCAACCTACTCCTTTGACCCTATCTATGGTTTTGATGTGGCGTTAAAAGCGTTAATCGCCCTAACCCTGGGGGGCATCGGCACGGTGTACGGGGCCCTGCTAGGGGGGATTATCTTAGGGGTCATTGAGACCCTCGGGGGCTATTTTATAGGCTCGGCGTGGGCTCAGGCCATATGCTATGCCGTATTCTTTCTCACTTTGACCCTCAGGCCTAATGGTCTCTTTGGGAGAACAAGCCAAAAATCATAATTATATTGAAGATAGAAAATGAAAAATAACATTAATTTCCCGGAACAATCCAGCTCGGCCAGATATGCTTCTAATCTCCTGAAGTCTTTTATGCCGCCCAAGTTTCAACGGAAACATACAAATATAATTATTCTTGTTCTTGCGGTAATAGTTTTTGGCACGCTGCCATTCTATGTTAATGTCGATTCCTTCTTTGCCTACTACCTGTTTATTTGTTTCCTCTACATTATTCTCGCCCAGGGATGGAACCTTGTCGCGGGATATACGGGGCAGATCAGCCTGGGCACACACGCCTTCTTTGCCCTTGGGGCTTATACCACGGCCATAATCTGGCTCCACAATATAACCCATACCTGGTATTACTTTGACCCGCTGGTCATGTTCCTCAGCGGGCTCGTTCCCGCCATTTTCGCCATCATAATAGGAATACCGACGCTATCCAGGCTCCGGGGAGATTACTTTTCCTTCGGCACTCTGGCGGCAGCCGAAATTCTCAGAATAGTGATTTTGAGGGGGGGCAAATTTACAGAGGGAGCCATGGGTTTGCGTCTCCCGGGCACCGGCTTCACAACCATGGGGATCTACTACTGGACCGCCCTTCTTCTGGCCGTTTTGGCGACGGCCGCGGTATATTTCATCACCAGGTCTAGAATCGGGCTGGCTCTCAAGGCCATCAATGAAGACGAGACGTCAGCCGCCTCACACGGAATTCATATTTTGCGGTACAAGCTCCTGGCTTTTGCCATCGGTTCTTTTATCATAGGGATTTGCGGCAGCTTGTATGCTTACTATCTATTTATGATCAACCCCCTGTCCGTGATGAACCTTAACTGGATGTTCCTCCCTATGCTTATCTGCATATTGGGGGGCAATGGGACGATTCTTGGCCCCATTATCGGTGCTTTTGTGATAGGGGCGCTTTTTTCCTACGGGGATGTCTTATTGGGGCAGGTGCATCCGATGCTGTCGGGTATACTTATCATCCTGGTTATGAAGTTCCTGCCCACAGGCCTCGTTGGGCTTAAGGACAGGATATCGCATCGACGCTAGGAAAATACTAACTATACCTTCACATCAGCCAGCCAAAGTTTACCCCCGGGTCTCCTGATTTTTTAGGGATGGCCGGGGGTAAACTTTATTTTACGCCACAAGCATCAAGCTTAGGCTATTCTTACCGCTGGTCCCAGGGCGGCATCAATTTGAGCGTCCACACGTCCGGAGTTACGGGCCAAACCGGCATGCGTTTCCCTCCCATCCACTGCAGAGCCACCGCCGGGAATTGGGCTACACCATGAGTGTCGAAGGCGAGGTCGCCTTCGGTGGTACCTTTGGCCACGAATGTACCGCTGTAATAGACATCCCTGACCTTGGTATTGTCCAGCGACCCGGCCGCCTCGATAGCCTGGGCGAGACCCTGGACAAGGGAGTAGAAGTTCCCGATGGTGACTGAGTACTTCGTCGCACCAAATTGGGCTCTATACTTGTCGCCAAGCTCCTTTGACCCGGGAGCCCCTAAAGCCTCCGCCCAGTGCCCATCGCTGACAATGTAATCAGCGTCTTTGCCCATGGCTTCACCGAACTCGATGGGCCAGAACCCTTTCGCGCCCCAGATATACTTAAAATTGAGCTTATTCTCTTTTATCTGGCGTATTAGCGTCATGCCGTCAGTGGAAGTAATCAAAACGATTAGCGCATCACAACCAGCCGCCTTCATTCTGAGAATGGACGCGGAGAAATCCTTCGAGCCCTCAATAAATGGCTCGTATAGAGCCAGATTGTAACCATACTTTGCTAGGGTTGCCTTAGCCCCGGCTCCAAAACCCTGTCCATCCGGGTTGTCCCCGATAAAGATGCAGAAATTCTTCGGCTTATCGGCGGCAGGAACTGGATCCAGACACCCCGCAGCGCTGCCCGCCAGATTGCCAATGGAAAAGAACGAGTCCGCAACCCATGTGAACTTCTGATCCGCAAACATCTCCGTAAAGAAAGTGGTAGTGACAAAGAGCTTCTTATACTTCTCAGCGATGGCGCCAGCGGCCACATTCATTGGACTGTCGACGGTGCCCAGGATAAAGTCTACATTTTCCAGCTTGATGAGCTTTTCCGCGGCGGCTGCCGCCTTAGAAATGTCGCTCTCATCATCCGCCAAGACAAGCCTCATGGGGAGCTTTTTGTTCAGTTCCTTGACAAATACGCCGCCTTTAGCGTTGATGTCATTGACAGCTTGTTGATACGCCCATCTGTGCTCACCACCCACCATGGCCTCTAAACCAGTCATGGAATTGATGGCACCCACCAGTATCTCCGTCTTCCCCGTGGGGGCTGGAGCTGGTGCTGGGGCTGGTGCCGGTGCTGTGGTTGTCTCTTTCTTCGCGCAGCCACTAAAAATCAGGCCACTAATGATAATAAGTGATAAGATAATGAATAAGATCTTCTTCATCGTAAGTTTGTGCCTCCTTTATGTTGTTTAAATTGTCTAATTCTAAATTACGCATTTCCTCTTCATCATGTCATAGCACCCCCTCCTTAGCTGGAAAACTTAGGTCATCATTTCTCCATAAATGATGGCACAATCCTAATTAACTATATCTTTTAATCCCCAGTAAGAGATATTTCAACGGGGATACTAACACAGAATATCCTGGTTGTCAATGTGAACGCGGGGCTAGCTCATGGCAATGTAAAAAATTGCGAATATACGCTGGTACACCCCATTGATTAAACAATAACGGAAGAAGTACAATCAGGTACAGCAAATTAATAAAATAGCCTGCCGCAAAAACTGGCTGATAAGACAATTTCAATAAGAAGAATGGAGGGTAAGATCATGAAAATAAAGGCTGCAGTAGGTGTACTGCCGATTCTTTAGGTAAAACATTAACCATAAGGCTGTACCCAGCCGCCTGTATGTTCCTTGATATATGTTTGCCCATTTGCCCCATCCCGATAAAACCTATTTTCATTCTTTCACCTCGACATACTAAGCTTGCCAAATCCTAGCACGACCCCTTATCGTAAAATATGTTAATAATTTACCACTGTCTGTCAATATTTTAACATTTATTGCATATCAGCCTCTGACATAACATCCACAGTCGATGACTAATTTAATCCTTCGCCAGAAGGTTCAAATCACTGATTCCCGGATTAGCTACCTGATGGCGCTTTTCTCCACACTGGCACTAAAAGAAGAAAGGATATTACGGCACCAGCCGCAGCCAGGACGAATGACCAGGCAAGTGTGCCTGTGGTATCAGCTATCCAGCCAGCGATTATGGGAGAAATAGTTGAGCCAACGCCTAAATACAGGGTCCACAGGCCAACAGTACTACCGGCAGACTCCTTGGAGAAATAGTCTGAGGCTGATGCAGCATACATAGACCAGACAGCCCCGTAGCCAAGCCCGAAAATGGTGGTGAATATGGTCAATGCAACACCCTGCCCGTACGCCATTCCTAAACTACCTCCAGCTATCAGCAGGGCACACACCATCATGATGTTAATTCTTCGTATTTTATCAGATAGAGAACCCAAAACAATTTTGCCAATTACAGCGCTTATGCCTACCACGGTTATCAGCCCGGCTGCCATTTCGTAAGGGAGAGCAAGCTCCTGGGAGGCATAGGTGGTCAGGAAAGTAAATGGTATAATTATGGCAAAACCGGTAAGCAGATAAGCCAGACCAATGAGCCAGAATCTTACGTCACGTAATAGTTTCAGGTATATAACGCTGACAGGCTCACGGCTATGTCGTTCAAGCCTTGTCCCGTTGAATACGGATGGCTCTCCTGGGCGATTTCTGATCATAAGAAAGTTCATTACTGCCACCACGAAGCCTAAAGCGCCCAGAATCATCCAGCCTGTCTTCCAGCTATGAGCGCCGACTATCACCGGCAGGGTGGCGCTGCTACCAACAATACCTAGGGCACTACCAATATCAACAAAAGCTAGTGTCTTGCCCTTATGTTTATCGCTTGTCCATCTTTGTGCCAGTGCCATGACAGGAGCCCAACAGGCGGCGGAGCCGATGCCAGCGAGTGTAAAGAACAAGCTCGCTTGAATAAGTGATGAGGCGTAACCCATAAGGAATGTTCCCGCTCCAAGTATAGCGGCAAATAGGGTAAGAAGCAGGCGTATATCATATCTGTCTCCTATCAGGCCAAGCAGAGGAGAGAAGACCGTGTAAGCTATGAAGAATGAAGCATAAATCACTCCCGCCTCAGTCTTGGAGATAGCCAGGGAGGGAAGCATCTCGGGAAGAAGTACACCGTAGCCATATCTAATAGAGTACGAAATGAATACGGTAAAAAAACAAGCCACTAATACAGCCAGACGTTTATTCATATGTAAAAAATTCTATGGGCTGCTTATGAAATTAGTTCAATGCAAGTATATGATCTCCAGTAAGTTATTCTACCACACCTGCATATCTCATCAGTTGTTTTCGGCTTATCCATTCTGTATAGTTTGGGACATAAGTTGGCTAACAAACAGCCTGGTAGCAGAATATATCCTTAGCTGAAAACCACAGCAGCTTTTTGATCGGATGGTTGAGGGTAGTAAAAAGGTATACTGGCGGAAATTTATAATGATACAGTTTTATCAAGAGCTGGTAAAGCGGAAGAGAATTGTTTCTGGTGGGGACGGGGTCTGCACAATATCCCCTTCCAGTTAAAGTTGCTCTCTTTATGCCCTACACAATTAGCCAGAAGATAAAGCCCATCTTAGCAATCATTAAGTCAGCCTTGTTAATAACGATGGCTTAAGCCATCGTTATTATGGTGGTTTGGATAGCTTATGAGTAATAAAAGATGGGGTTTATCTTATGACGTTCTGTTTAAAAGCCATAGAAAGGAGTAACAAAATCTGAGAGTATCAATTCACGCCAAGCGGCGTCCGCTCAGGAGAGATAGTTGTCTAGGCATTAAAGTTTTTTGTAATAATAGATAAAAAAGATTAACGTAAGGTAATGATCTTTTGAAAATAGTTCTTCCAGCTGCTTTTAGTCGTATTTGCTTTTTCTATAATAATAAGTGTATTCCGGTTATTCTCAAATTCCGGTGGTAAAACCATTGCGCGCAGGAAAGTAGCTTTCTTACCCGGGTCACTAGTGGAAGCTACCGGATAAGCGCCCTCTTCATACCAGGCATCTCCTGGTTTGGTGTTGTCCGAGGATTCGCCTTTGTCCGAGCGTACACTAAGTTGGCCTTTAATCATGCAGCGGATACCAGAACCAGGATGAGAGTGTAAACCAGTAGCACCTTGATGATTAACGATGCAATCAAGACGAAAAAGCCATTTAGAAGTTGGGACCAACTCAAACATTTTCACCTTGCGGGATAGGCGTAAGACGGAATTTACACCTTTACCCAGCAACAAATGGATAGGATCACTTTCCGGTACCAATTCCCACCGCCAAAGTATCGCACCCTTTGAAACAGTTTTAATTGTGGCAAAGTCTTCAGCATAAGCAGCCGAATCTTCCCGGATCGCTTTGCCATTTATATAGGCCAAACCTTTGTAAAGATATATAATAGTATGTCGAGATTCAACACCCGGAATAACCTCTGAATTTGGTTTAATTTCATCATGGAATAATTTTAGTAAATAAGACATTACTTACTCCTGTTAGCATGTTTTTTGATGATGGGTTTGTTTTTTCATCCTATTATTAATATCAAATAGATTACTTAATAAGGACTTCCAAAGTCTATTTCCAAGTAATCCAGGCTATTTTTTCTTTTCTGAAGCCGCCATTCCTTCAAGAATTTCATCAGCTTCACAGGTGCTAAATCCGCCGCCTTCCAGTACCGCCCTGGCTACACTAACGT
>Ga0187886_1002350_pt1 | contig 15341 bp, 16 predicted proteins | sample June2016WEW_20_1_FD_133001 | JGI IMG/M metagenome (GOLD analysis project Ga0187886, IMG submission 133001) | Peatland microbial communities from SPRUCE experiment site at the Marcell Experimental Forest, Minnesota, USA - June2016WEW_20_150 | ecosystem: Environmental > Terrestrial > Soil >... | reverse complement strand
GCAAGAAAGCTTCGAGTATATCATTGAAAAGAATGGCATAATGTTGTTCAGAAAGCCTAAGAGGTTTCTTAATGTTTGCGCTTAAAGGTGAAACTCCACTACCAAAAGCCTTAAGTATGGTCATTATGTTATGGTTGAATTGTTAAATATGTAAGGTGTTGAAAAAGATTGGCAGTTGAAGGTTTTACAGGAAACAAACAACCTGTAGACGCTAAAGTTGGCGAGTTGAGTCCCTCGTCTCGGGCCGTGAACGTCTTGGCAAAGTTTGTATCCAAAAGCGAAGTCAGGAACATCACAGCAGGAAGAGACGGCGAACCCCACAAAGTGAGCGATGCTCTCGTAGGCGACGAAACAGGCTGCATCTACCTGACCCTTTGGGATGACAACATCGAAAAAGTGAACGAAGGAGACACCATAAACGTCAAGAACGGCTACATAAACCTGTTCAGAGGAAACATGCGCTTAAACGTCGGCAGATACGGCACGCTAGAAATTGCAGAACAAGCAATCGCAGGCGAAGTAAACACTGAGAACAACGTGTCAACCAAAGTGTACGAAGAGCCCAGAAGGCCGTTCAGAGGCGGCGGTGGAAGAGACTTCGGCAGCGGAAGAGGGGGATATGGCGGCGGGCGCGACAGGGACAGAAGAGGCGGCGGCTACAGGCAAAGAAGATATTAGGCACAAACAGAACTTGTCTTAATACCATCCCAGCTTCATTTTTCTCGATTTCCTTTTTATCCATTGAAGATATTGAAAGGCAATTGTCATTTTGTATTTCCGCGCAGGCTGACCGTAACATTTAAAGGTCTAGCTCCTGAAACATCAACTCCGTTTCAAAGGAGAAAATCGTTATGCCTCAAACCAAGAAGGAAGAAAGAAAACCCACGGTAGATGAGTTGTTGGCAAAGGCTAAGAAGCCTTCAATGTTGTCACCGCCGTTGCACAGATTTTATGAAGGAAAAGTGCAGATAATGCCCAAATGCGCGGTGTCAAGCCCCAGCGATTTTGCAGTATGGTACACTCCGGGCGTAGCCGCTGTATGCAAGGAAATTCAAGCGAACACGGACAAGTCGTTTGAGCTTACAAATCGTTGGAACTACGTGGCTGTTGTGTCAGACGGAACCCGCGTGCTCGGATTAGGCGACATAGGGCCCGAAGCAGCAATGCCCGTGATGGAAGGGAAAGCCCTACTGTTCAAATACCTAGGCGGGGTTGACGCTTTTCCAGTCTGTATAAAAACTAAGAATCAAGAAGAGATCATCAGAGTATGCGAGCTTATCCAGCCGACCTTTGGAGGAATAAACCTAGAAGACATAGAGAAACCAAAATGTTTCTACGTCCTCGAAAAGGCCAGAGAACGCCTTCAGATTCCAGTCTGGCATGATGACCAGCAGGGAACTGCCACGGTTATTCTTGCAGGATTGATGAACTCGTTCAAAATCGTGGGCAAAGACCCGAAGAAAGCCTTGATAACTTTGATTGGTGCGGGCTCTGCAAACTTGAGAACAGCGTATGTCCTGATAAGATGGGGAATTAAGCCGGGAAACATAATGATGGTGGACACCAAAGGCATTGTCTACCCCGGAAGAAAAGACATCATGAAAGATGAGGATCCTTGGAAGTTTGAGTTAGCTCAGAAAACGAATGCAGAGGCGAGGAAAGGCACGATAGTTGAGGCATTCAAAGACGTGGATGCCGTGGTGGCAGCGTCAAAGCCTGGACCAGACACGATAAAGAAGGAATGGATAAAAACGATGGCTGATGATTCCATAGTTTTTGCATGTGCGAACCCGATACCTGAGATATGGCCATGGGAGGCTAAGGAAGCCGGCGCTCGCATCATAGCCACGGGCAGAAGCGACTTTCCGAACCAAGTTAACAACAGCCTTGGATTTCCAGCCATATTCCGAGGAGTACTTGACGTTAGAGCAAAAACCGTAACAGATGACATGTGCATCGCAGCAGCCCAAGAACTGGCGAAATTTGCCGAAGAACGCGGAATGCATGAAGAAGACATCCTGCCAAGAATGGAAGAGTGGGAAGTTTTCCCACGCGAAGCAGTCGCATGCGCTTTGAAATCCATTGATGAAGGAGTTGCAAGGATTAAACCGAGCAAGAAGGAACTCTTCGACAAAGCCACCGCAATAATTCACAACGCTCGCGAATCAGTCAAAGTCTTGATGAAACAAGGCCTGATTAAACCAATGCCTCCAGAAGACAAACTGCTGAAATAGTCGACGGAGACAGAACGCAGATAGCAGTAAAAATGCCAAATTCTCCCTTTTTTGCGTCCAAAATTCAGAAAATTATTTAAACACTTCCCTAGAACATAGAGAGGGGAGAAAGATAACATGCGCTTAGATTATATATCGTACGCGGTTGCAATAATATTTTTCATCGTGACACTCGCAGCGGCCGTCTACTCGTTCGAACAACAACAAGTCTGGGTCGTCACAACTGCTGTGATTGGACTTGTATTCATCGGATTAGGGTATACTCAAAGACCCAAAGCAACAACCGTAACACAAACGCAAGCAGTGAGCAGCGTTCCCCCGCCGCCACTCACACAGCCAACGATCGCAGAGACTGCAACGAAGGAAGAAGCCCAAACAGTTGTTCAATCTCAACCACCAACGGTCCAACCTCAAACCACGACAGATGAACTCATGAAGGTAAAAGGAATCAAGGAAAAACGGGCGGCACAACTCAAGAATGTCGGTATCAACAGGCTTGAAGACCTAACCAAAGCATCAGCTGAAGACCTAGCTGCAAAGTTACAGATTTCACCGAAAATCACGGAAAAATGGATTGCCAACGCGAGGGAAATAAAAGAGAAAGCCTGAGAGCGCTCGCGAAAAACAATCTGCAGAGTCTCAAGCTTGAACGTGCACGCATTTAGAGAGATGGCCGACTAAAATCTCTCTAAATCATCAAGATTCTCACTATATTCCTTCTTTCCAGTCTTCTTATTGCGTCTAGAAATTCGTTTCTCTTCTTGCCAGTCAGTTTGAAGCCTTGAATCATTTCTTTTATGGGAATGCCTGGCCTCCCAAAATTGACATTCCTTCTGTACAGATTGCTCACTATCAGTCTTTCGAGTTTTCCACATCTCCAAGTGGTGTTGCGAATCAGCACCACGATGGCCCTGATAAGCCTCTGTGTGTCGCCATTTTTCTTTCCGTTCAAAGCATCTTCACAATAGAAATATATACGAGGAAGGTTTTTAGGGTTTGCGTTCGAAACTAACAAACCTTAGACTGAATGAAAAAGAGACACGCGGGTAATGTTAAACGGAAAAGTTGGAAGAATTGTTTTCTCGCGCTTACTTGAAGATGAAGACTTGGCTGAATCTGTAAAAAGGCAAGCTGAGATGAACGGAATAAGGGCCGGATTCTTCATTGTGATTGGAACTGTGAAGCATGCAGTGCTCGGATATTACAAGGAGGGAAAGTACGAGACAATCCGTTTGGAAGGCCCTCTGGAAATAGCGTCATGTACTGGCAATGTTGCTGTCGACGAGGAAGGCGAGGTTGTGATTCATGCACACGTTGTTGTCTCAAACGAAAAAGGCGAGGCCTTTGGCGGTCACCTAATGAAGGACTCTCATGTTGGTGCAACGGCAGAGTTGGTGATAGTTGAAGTTGCCGGCATGGAGGTTCAGAGGGTTTTTGATGAGAAAACGAAGTTGAAGCTTTGGAAGCTAAGCTAGGATCTTCTTCAAATATATCCCATTTGTGTTTCCATAATAGTTTTCAAGCCTTGCTATCTCTTTGTATTCCAGTTTGCGGTAGAGGCTTATGGCAGCAACGTTATCCTCCCTCACCTCAAGAAGGCAGGCTTGAACGCCCTTTTGACTGAAGATGCTTTCCATTTCCTGCAGGAGCATTTTTCCGATGCCCTTCCGACGGTGTGAACGTGAAACGTCTATTGTGAGTATGTGGCCGTTGATGGCTTTTCTGTCGGGATATATCATACCCACTACGAATCCTACGATCTCGCCGTTTTCTCTGGCAATTAAGCTTATGGAATTGTAATCTGTCAGTAACTGAGCGATCTGTTTCTTTGTAAAGGCTTCTTCACCGAAGCATTCTGTTTCAATTTCGTACAGCCTGTCTAGATACTTCACAGAGGCATCTTCCACTGTCACTGTCATAAACACATCTTTTGAGAGTAAAGAAAGGCGTGAAATTTAGGCTTTTCACTTCTGAGGGAGCTCTGTGCGGCCCTTTGTTTTCGTTATTAGGGCTTTTATCCCAAGCCACTGCTCCGCTGCAAAGCCTACGAAAAACCTTAACCAAAATGTTGGAAGTCTTATCAAGATTGTCGCGGTGAAACTGATTTCCCTTGGGACACCGAATATCATCAGAAGCGTGGAAAGCGTTATTTCTGGCAAGCCAACTTCAAACGGAACACCTACAGGTATGGATTTTACAGCCACGAAAATTGCAGAGGTTACCAGTATTGCGCTCCAGCTTATTTTAGCATTCGGGATGGCCAAGAACGTGAGATAGAAAACGGCTAGACTGAATATCCATGATACCGTCGAAAAAAGGGACGCTGTTAGCAACGTCTTGGGGGCGTGAGCATAGTCTTTCATTGCCACGTGAAAAGACCTGGTAGCTGCAACCATCTCCTCTCTGAGCGTCGTCAGCTTCCAGCGGCCCCTGCTTATGCGCTCCACAAACCCGGTTACTGCGCCCACCAATCTAAAGGTCCAGTTTTGTTTCACACACAAGAGAAGGATCAGGGCCAGAAAAACGAACGTCACGGCAACGAGAAACAGTATCAGGGCAAGCATCATGCCGTAGAGCAAGCTTTCAGCCAGCAATAGAGCAGCACCTATCAACAGGGTTGTAACGTTTAGGCCCATGCCTATCAGCCTCTGCGCAACGACCGAAGCTGTAGCTGCCCCTGCAGTCCCATCATGCTCCTTGTTAACCAAGTAAATCTTGGTAACTTCTCCGCTTATTGATTCCGCAGGGATCAGTCCATCAATGAATATTCCAATCCACACGAAAAGAAACGACTTGAACAGCGAGACTTTCACCTTAAGAAATCTGAGTAACGAGTGCCAAGCAAAAGTAAAAAACAGAGTGTCGAGCACCGCTGCCACAGTGGCCAGCACGTAGAAGTCCAGGTTGATATGCTGAACCTTCGAAACAATGTCCGGGATGTCAACTCCGAAAATATATACGTATGCAACAAAGGCGATGATACCTATAGGTATCAATATCAGAGTCTTCCACGTTACCGTATACTTAGGCTGAGTCAAAAGCTTCTGGCCCCGCCTAGCAAAAACATGAGAATTGAATCATTATTATATAGTTTGCCAATTTCCCGTTGATAAACAGTCTTGGCAACTCTCCTCACTGCACTGCAGAGCACGCCCGCGAAAAGCAAGAGAGGATTGGATGAAGATTCTGTGCACGCCCTGCATGCTCATCAATAATACGCTTGAATTCTTAAATAGAAAATCGCCGATTAAACAACCAAGTGTGTGATGGCCATGACAGAAACATTCAGAGAAATCGACATCAAACAAATCCGTCCAAGCCGACTTAACCCTAGGTTGGAAGTCAACATAGAGCGCCTCAATGAACTGGCTACCAGCATAAGAGAGGTCGGCCTCCTCGAACCGATAATTGTCAGACCCGTAAATGGACAGTTTGAGGTCGTGGTGGGCGAAAGACGCTACAGGGCTTCACAACAGGCTGGTCTTGAAAAGGTACCTGCCATCGTGCGGGAATACACGGACGATGAAGTTGTGCAACTGAACTTGATAGAAAACGTGCAAAGAGAAGACCTTAGCGCGATTGAGAAGGGAAAAGTTTGCAAGTATCTGCTCGAAGAATGCCCAGACAAGTATCCTTCGCAAAGGGCGATAGCAGAGAAAATCGGCGTGAGTCCTGAAGCCGTCTCCACTTGGTTGCGAACCGCCGAAGTCGTACCAGAAGAAGCCCAAAAGTACGTTGCCCCCTCAACCATCTCGGGGGAAGTGCCTGAGGGAAAAATCGATTATCAGACGGCCGTCAAGATCGGAAGATCAATCCAAGAGCCTGAAAAACGACTGGAGGTAATTAAGAAGCTTGCCGAGAAACGACTCCCCGTCAAAGATAGAAGCCAAGTCATCGAAAGAGTCGTCCTTGAACCTGAAAAATCTGTCGATGAAGTAATTGAGGAAGTGGCCGAATCACCGTGCACCTTACCCTTCGTAGCAGAGGACAAAAAAATCATAGTCGAGGGCGCAAAGACTCAGACTTCCATGACAAAGGTGCCGGATCCAAAAATCAAGGTCGGAGCTTTGGTTCACGCAGCGATATGGGAACCACACGTTGCGGAACTGCGCATCATGTCCGTGGAAAGAAAGAAGCTAAGGTATTTCAACGAAGAAGATGCCGCGAGAGAAGGCGGCTACACACTCTTACAGTTCAAGAAAAAATGGAAAGAGATTAATGGACAATGGGATGACGACCAGCTCGTCTACATAATTCGATTTGAAAAGGTGAAGTGATACGGCTTCTAACTGACGACGTTTTGACCTTGCTCATTTTCGACGATAAGCAGTCGCAATTAGGAGTCAATTGGTGTTCAAGCTGGTTTGAACTGATACATAATGCTAGAATTCCAAGAACTTCCCGTTCTTGTAGAACAGCTTTTTGTCGGCGTAGATTTCTCCGTCTTTCTTCATGTCTTTCAGGATGTCCCAGTGAAGCGCGGACTTGTTTAGTCCACCTGTTTCTGGAATCGGGTTAAATCCTAGGGCCATGTGCATTGTTCCGCCCATCTTTTCGTCGAAAAGCATGCTCTTGGTGAATCTTGTTATTTCGTAGTTCGTTCCAATTGCGGTTTCTCCAAGACGATCTGCGCCTTCGATTTTCAGAAGCTCTTGCAACAGTTCGTCTCCTTTTGCGGCCGATGCTTTCACTACTCTGCCTTCTTTAAAGGTGAGTTTTATGTCCTCCACTTCTCTACCTAAATATATGCCTGGGAAGGTGAATCTTATCGTGCCGTTCACGGAGTTTTCAACTGGCGCCGTAAACACTTCGCCGTCGGGCATGTTTTTCTGTCCGCTGCAGTTTATCCATTTTCTGCCTTTGACGTTATAGGTTAAGTCCGTGTCTTCGCCTACTACACGAATTTCCTTGGCTTGGTTGAGGAATTTGCAGGTTTTCTCTTGTTCCTTCTGAATCCTTGTCCATTCTGCAACTGGATCTTCTCTGTTCACGAGGCAACTGGTATAAACGAAATCCTCGTACTCTGACAAAGCCATCGAGGCTTCCTGCGCCTCAGCATCAATAGGAAACGGTAGACCAGTCCACCTGAACTTCTTTTCAGCTTCTCTTTTGTAGAAAATGTCCGCGATCTCTCGTCGGGAAGCCGTACGCGTCCGCATTTTCGCTGGATCTATGTTTGTCAGCCTTTTCGGGTTAGGATCACAGAATATTCCTATACTCACATCAATGTTTTCGGCCATGAATTTATCCAGAGGCGAGACGAACTTCAGTTGATGCTCCTTCGCGTACCTGAAGAATGTGTACTGAACATCAAGAGTCGGCATAATCTGAGGGTAAGCATCACTCAGCAAGCACTCCTTGTAAAGCTCATGTATCAACGGAAAAGCCCTGTCGCTGCCCTGTATGATCACCAATTCCTTGGGCTTCACACCCACACTGTAGTGGACGCAAAGCTTTGCCAGCTTTTCCACTCTGCTGTCAGTCATCTGGTTTTCGCCGCTTGAAAGAAGCGTAAAAGCAACGACATGCTTAAAGGCTTGACGGTTCAGTTCAAAAGAGAATAGGTTCACACAACGTACTTGTCTGTCTTTTCAAAGTCCTTAACAATCTCCATGAAACGCTTCGGGACATTGACACTTTCCAACGGTATCCCTTTGAGCAAAACCCAAGGGCTTTTCACCGCAACCTGCGTGACAACGTAGTCCTCTCCAAAACATTTTCTGGCAACCTCAACAACCAAGTTTCTGACAGCCATTTCAGAAAACTCGCCAAGCGCGTGCAGATATTCATGCACCAACAGATTGTAAACCAAAGCGTTCAGCACGCGTTTGGACTCAACCGCGGCCTCGACTATCTGGACCAAAACCCTGTTCAAAACAATGTTATTCGTGCCTAGAGGATGGTATGCGCCCAATTGAATGGGCAAATCGTCCAAGAAGAGCATCATACCGCTCCTGCGCTTGTGAAGGGCAAATTCAACGGTGTCCTTTACGATCTCCCAGACTTCACCGTAACTCGCGGCGGTTTCCAATCGCTTACGATAACCTTCAAAAACTGAGGATTTGGCCTGATCCATTAAGTTTGTTCCTCAACGAGAATACCATCCACTTGAATCTTATATGGAATGCGGCACTGGAGTCTTTAAGTATACGTGATAGTTGTGGAGATATCTCCCGAAGTCCTTATTAATCGTTGGTTTTTAGTTATCTTTGATATATCAAGTAAGAAAAAGACACCCTCAAATATAAGCTTTCTGAATAGGGTAACTTCTCCCGCGAACCCTTGGGCTATTCAAAGGATGATTCATCCACAAGTCTTAACTTTCACATAGCGCGCGCGTTGCTTTGTTGCAAGCAATCTGCGTATTAGAAACCAGACTACAGTAATGCCAACTAAAAGGAAAATATACACCAATGCACCGTAATTTGATAAGATGTAACCATAATCTGCTACCACAGCAAGAAACATTATCAAAAACCAAACAAACACGATGCTAAAGAGTCTGGATGATGACAGTCACGTTAAGACTAGGGTGTGTCAATATGAAGCTTTGAAGAATGACAAAGCTGTGCATATTGCCAAACAGTTTGTTCTGTGCAAGCTTGAAGGGCAAAACCAAGTTTTGAAGAAGTACGGTTTAAACAGTCATGATTTTGCTGTTATTGAGAGACTAAAGAATCTTGAAGCTGAGGATTCAATGAAGCTTAGAGCGCGCGCGACTTGACTTGCAGGAACATATTATTTGGGGTTCATGGGAAAAGTGCTCATCAATTTTCGTGCAACTTTTTCGCTCAAAAAACCTTCAGTGCAAAGCCCCTGTATTCCTTTAAGCAATTGATCTCTCGTATTGCTCGAATTCAGTAGGTTTGATTGTTGAGCTTTTCCAAATAGTTCTTTCGAAATCGGGTTGGTCGTTGTTAATAACTTCAGCAGTTCTGAAGAGAGCTGTGTTAGATGGTGATTTCTCGGTTCAGAAGGGATAGGGATCTTTGACATGAGGAACTGACTTATTTTTTCCACCGTGCTCTTGCTTTTTCTCGCTCTGGAAGGGGGGATCACAAGAAATCTCGAACCAGATTGGCTCTTCAGCAACGCTAGGAAAAAGGGAACGTAAATGTAAGATTCGGTTTCGGGCTTCAATGAGGCGATTGGTATGTGCATTTCGAGACCGTCGATCTGGTTAATGACAAGTTCCTTCCGTCTGATCAATTTCTTGATGTCCTCGCGAATCTCCTTTGAATTATCTCTCAAAATAGATGATTCGTGGCTCAGCGACTCGACCTCCGAGTCCCTTCTGTCTTCGAGTGCTGTTATCCGTCTTTCTTGGTCAGCTATCACTCTTTCATAATGATCCTCGATGTTACCATACTCATCTCTTTTCTGGTTTAGTATTCCTTCGACGCGGGAAAGCTCCGCTGAAGTTTCATAGGTTCTTTCCATGCACTCATTTCTGAACGGTCTAGCACGACTTACAGTGTCTTCTGCATCTGATACTTTGTTCTCCAAGCGTGTTATTCGCCTTTGTATCTGCGAAACCCATTCTTCATCGTAGCGTTGTTGGTAGCTTTGGTCTTCGTTGGCTCGTCTTTGAGCGATTTGCAGCTCTTGATTGGCCTCGTCCACTTCCTCTTCTGCCTGCTCCAGATCTCCTTCTGCCTTGATTTCGTCCGCTCTTGCTCTTGATTCTTCTGCCTCTCGAGTTCTTTTAAAATCCTCCCATACTCGCGTTTCATTCTCAAGTCTTTCTATTATCGGTCTAAGCGGTGCCAACTCACGTTCTCTTAACGTTGTCAGCTCGCTTATTTTTTCGGCAACGTCGGGTCTAATATCTTCTATTAAAGCATTGTATGTCTTTTTGACCTGCTTGATCTCATCGTCGATTTGTTTATGCCATTTCGGCATTACCGAATTAAGTGGCAACGGGGATTTGTTCAACGTTTGAATGTCGCCCTGCGACTTAGCCTTCAGCTCTGATAAGGCACTCAACGATTCCTTCACTTTGCCAGTGTCGATTATCGGTGAAAGATCAACAGATTCGCACTGTTCTTTCGGTCCTGCTGAAGAAAATGCGACTGTTAGTCCTTCAGCTATTTTGTTGTCAGGAAGACAGCCAGGTATTTCAAGCATTTTCGAGTCGACAAAATCCTTGAAATAAGAAGTGTATCTTTGAAGACGTTTGTGAAACTCGCTTCTGCTAATACTAGACGGAGCGCATTCCTTTATTTGTTCAACAAACTCTATGCCACGCCCGACATTGCCATCATAGATCTGCCGTTTCATGACTGCCAGCGAATCGAATATTACCTTCTTTCCGGAGGGCCGTTCGACAAGAGCGAAAGGCCAGAGAACCTGCACCATAAAGGAAATTACTTCTTCGGGCTGTTTGAACAGAAAACCCTTCTCTTTCTTTCTCTCTGCCTCGATGCAGATAAAGGCACAGGCCAACGCTTTGTCAAGCGTCGCTGATCGTTCCCAACCTGTGTTGTCAGTCTCCGTCAGCGACGACAGATAGAGAGGCAAGATAATCAAATAATACTTTGTCGGCCCTATTAGTAAGTTTTCCGAAGCAACCCTACGTGTTCTTCGCAAGATTCTTAAACTCTTTGAACATAATCGACTTGGGAAAGGAATTGGCTAACTACTTTGCTTATCTGGAAGTGGATGAAATTCTAAGACGTCTTCTGAACACAAGCCGTCATTCGAGCGTCTATAGATTGTTGTTAGAACATACAAGGATGACCAACACTGACATGCAAAACAATATGCGAGATTACGATCGTTTGACAAACACCGAGAAAGCTCGGAGACTGATGGAAGCATCCGCTAGTCTCAGAAAAAAAGGGCTTGACATGTATGAGAGGCATTATGACCATGAACTACTCTGTGAGCACATAGTAGAAACGCTGGAAGATTCTCCGAGAGTTTTCAACTATGTATTCGGGCACGTTGAGGATGAGAGCGAGTTATACGATTCGATCAGGAAGTACCTTAAGAGAGAATATAGTATAGCATTTCACACCGATCACCTAAAAAGAGAAGGCTGGCCTGATTTCTTTGCTTGTGATAAAGGTTGGGGGGAGAAAAACCTTGTTGCAGTTGACGCAAAGACCCAGTTCAATGAGTATAAGAGATTTCTCAATCAAGCAAGCACTTTCATGAGATACTCTGATAGAGTCTTCCTAGCTACAACCCCTGGTCTAGTAATAGAGATCGGACGCAAGATTACGGAATTGGCGGCATATGGTTCGCAGACATTAGAGAATGTTTTAAACAATGCTCGCATTGGACTGTTGGTTGTTGATGTGACAGGAGGTTCTGTCACCAGACAAATAAACGCACAAAAACACAGCTCTTTAGACAGAGAAGAACAGGATAGATGTATCAAGAAACTTGAGTATTACTTTCCGAATGCTCGAGGTTTCTGGTAGAATTAGCGTACGTGCATAGGACGCGCGCGCTTGAATACTCGCTCCTTCGGATCGCTTATCAGTGCGGGGTTGAAGTCCATTCACTAATCTCCTATAACTATGTTCTATTCCACCCCATTGGACTCTTGTAGAGCGCGCTCATCTGGCATCCAGGACGTCTTCCAACCGCATGAAAGGCACTCATATATTATAAAATGCCCATAAGGGTTCCTCGCTTTCGTTTTATGTTTAATTATTGTACGCTTTCCGCATTTTGGGCATTCGAGAACGGTTTCTTCGGGCATGTCACCAACTCAGTTTTCCTTGTCAATGGATTTACTATTTACTTCCAACTAGAATACTCGGCATATGCTGATGCTAATAACATTTTTGTCCGAGAGGAAGACCAGACATGTAGGCGCGTGTTCATGGTGAAGGATAGGATAGCCGCATCAACTCTTCTATTGCCCTGAACACTCGTTCCTTCAAGTCTAGCACGCGCTATCTCATAACCAAGTGAGAACTCATTTCAAGAACACTTTTAATAGCATGGCTATTTGCTCTGGACCAGATAGAGTGAACAAGTCGGGTCTCTGTATTTTCAGGTTTTTCAGTGCTTGAGCAAGAGTTTCTTCTAGACGAGCTTTGTCTGTTGCGATGGCTGCTTCAAGTCTTGCCCTTTCCTTTCTGAGATATTCCACTTCAAAAGCTAACGACGCTTTCTCTCCCTGAAGAAACTTCACAATATTGATTAATTCGTCTCTTTGATGAAACAAGGCTTTAGTCTCGTCTTGTGCCCTGGTGACTAAGTGTTTCTTGTAGCGAAGGTTTCTTATGGCCGCCGGAGACCTATCGAGTTTTTGAGCTATGTCTCTGGCTGTAAGTCCTTCCTTAGTTAAGGCTTCTAATTGTGCCAGCTCCTCTTTTGAGGTTCTTCTGCCGCCCATCTCTTATCGTCACAAACTTATCGCTTAAGTGTCTCATAAAAGTCTCGTTTCTGTCACTTATGGTGCGTAGTAATAGTGCACGCATTAGGGCATAGACAGGGTTACTAAGGAGATGTACATTCTCACCATTATGGAAAATTGATGGAGATTAGGGAGATACCCAAATGGGGATGTATGCCGCGAACTATGCTACACGCGCTAGGTGGGCGGAGGCACTTGAGGTGCTTGAAAATCGGTGTTTTTCTTGACATGGACTCTTCTTTTTCGCCAATATCGTATTCCCACGATTGCTGCAACTACCGCTATGATTGCTACAGGTATGGCCACAACAAGTGATATCGGCATAACGTATATGCTGCTCACGGAACTCGTCGTTTGATAGGAACCTCCATTCCAAGAAACTACCCAGACACTTCTGACATAAACTTGTCCTGTTATTGATGGTGTCCAAACATTATACGCTGATCCGCCCTGAACCTGACTTATATCATACCATTTTAATTGGTCGGTGCTGTACTGAATCCTAATATTGCCCTGGGGTTGGGAAGGATTGGTCGTAACATTGACAGCAACGTTCTGGCCTTCTATCATGAATGATGATGAAAGAGAAGAACTGGCTGAAACATAGGTGTAAGAGATTTCAAGCTTTGGCGTATTTTCTGATTCCCTAGAGTCGAACTCAACAATACCTGCCCAAAACTCCCCATCCACTGCCGCGATTACCTCGGTCAGTTTTCCATTTGACAGACTCCGCACGACGTCCGGTTTAATATCCATATAGATACGAGATCCAGCTGAAATGCCGACAGACATGTTCAGCGACGATGATTCAGTCAAGAATGATTGTGATAGAGGCGCATTTTCGAATGTTATGGCTTGTTCATTCCAATTGCTTTCAGAGCAATCGAATGACTTCACAATGTTATACAAGCTTATTCCGGAATCTTTGAAGCTTAGAGAGAGGTTTGCCGTGTTAATTGTCGCTTCTGGAGGGATATTTGAAAGATCAAATAGAAGGAAAATCGGCGTGGATATTACGTTCGAGTCCATTGTTAAAATCACGTCAGATAAGGAAACCGTCTTGCTTGTGAAGAATGAGAATGAGTTGTCAAAAACCAGGTAGAAGTTACCTGTGTAAGGCGCGACAAAAGAAAAGTTTGATGCTGTCGCGCGATTCAACTGGTAATAATATGTGGTTTGTGCGCTGTCTGTTATTGCGAAATTGATGTCCTTGTTCCCGCCTGCTGTTACCGCGAAGGATCCTGTTATTCTTCCGTTCTGAGGAAGATATACGCTGAAAAAAAGCGACGAAGGAGGAACGGTGAATGATGTTGCATTAAGGACCGTTTTTTGCTTCTCATATTCCGTGCGCAGATATAGCTCCTTGCCAACGTTGGTTTTGGGGGTATCATAAGAGACAAATGAGTCTGCAACAGGAACGAGTGTAGTAGTTCTAACTTCAGACGCTGAAGTTAAACCTATTAGAGGAACCACGAATGTTGCGAGCAAAACCATTGAAACGAATAAAATAACTTCCTTTCTGCCCATTTCTCATCTTTCTCTCCTAATCACATGAAAACCGACAACTGCTACATTGTTGTGTTTGAAGTGGTGACCGCTTATAAGACTTCTCAAATGAGCGCGCGCGGTAGAAATCTCCAATCTTTCACAAGGCTTAGCGCGCATGCGTGTTCCTAAAATGGTTAAAAATGGTTTTAATTCCGTTCTGCAAACTTCTGCCGGTTCGAGAAGGCTGGTTGCCGCAAGGAATTCAGGAACAAATGCGAAGTCCAAAACTGTCCTCAAATCGTAAAAGGCGAATAAAAACCATTTTAGACCAATTTAGGAACAAGCATGCGCGCTTGAGCTTGTGCATGCTGTCATTGAAAGGCGGACGCGCTATTCATACCATAAATGCTGTCTAGGCATCTTCCTATACAAAAGAAAATGAGATAGCGGATGTTGCACTAGAGAGCAGGGAAGAATACCCTATCCTTCGCGGAAGAACTGAATGCCTTAAGTACAGGAAACAACTTTTCAGAGTTCCTAGGGGTTAGAAGCTTGGTCAAGGACGATGTGAAAGAAATCCTTACTAAATACAGAACTGTCGCGGTTGTGGGAGTATCCCGCGACCCTTCCAAAGACAGCCACCGTGTCGCCAAGTACTTACAAGGGCAAGGCTTCCGTATCGTACCGGTGAACCCCACGACGGACGAGGTTCTGGGGGAAAAGTGTTACAAGAGCCTGTTGGAAATGCCAGCTGAAGTTCAGAGAACCATCGAGATTGTCGACATTTTCAGACCCTCAGCAGACACGCCTGCCATAGTCGAGCAGGCCGTCAAGTTGAAGGAACGTTACGATAAGCCCTATGTAGTCTGGATGCAACTTGATATAATCAATGAACAAGCGGCAGAAACGGCGAGACAAGCGGGCATAATAATGGTTATGAACCGGTGCATGATGCAGGAACACAGTAAGCTTTTTCCAAACCCTTGACAGCAATGTGCTTTCCATATTTCTGTGCCTAAGCAGGCAACTTTATCTCTTGACCAAGCCGGGGTTTGGTTTTGCCCTGCTTTTTGTCTAAACAAGCTTTTATGAAACCGTAGTATTCTGGGTCGGGTCTTCCTGGTCGGCTTTTGAATTCTCCGTGAAACTGTGAAGCGAAAAAGAAGAAGTGATCAGGCAGCTCTAGAAGTTCCATCCTTCTGCCATCAGTGCTCTTCCCTGAGAAGACCAAACCGTTTTTTCTC
>Ga0187886_1002347_pt1 | contig 15351 bp, 15 predicted proteins | sample June2016WEW_20_1_FD_133001 | JGI IMG/M metagenome (GOLD analysis project Ga0187886, IMG submission 133001) | Peatland microbial communities from SPRUCE experiment site at the Marcell Experimental Forest, Minnesota, USA - June2016WEW_20_150 | ecosystem: Environmental > Terrestrial > Soil >... | reverse complement strand
CGGGCCATGGGCGGACTCTTTTTTAATCACGCCGGTAGCCCTGATAACGGCGCCCAGCATGGTGGTATTGACAATGGGCACCCCCAGCGTTTCCTTGGCAATTTTCGTGGCGTTGACGGTCGAGACCGGATAGCTGATATTGAATTCGGATTTAATCTGCTGCGCGGTCTTCTTGGTATTGACGATGACCTTGCCGCCCTTTTTCAGCCCCGAGGTAACATTGACGATGGACAAGAGAGAGGGGTCCAGGACGACGGCGACATCCGGCGTGGTGACATCGGCCCTGATTTTCACCGGCTCTCTGGTATCGACACGGTTAAAAGCCTGCACCGGGGCGCCTCTCCTCTCCGGCCCGAAGCTGGGGAACGCCTGCGCGTACTTCCCCTCGGCGATGGCGGCCTGGGCCAGCATCTCGGTGGAAGTTACCGCCCCCTGCCCGCCGCGGCCATGCCATCTAATCTCAATTAGGCTGCTTTCTTTTACCATTTTCCGCTCCGAATTTTAGAAATGCCCCTGGAGCGACTTGAACGCTCGCAACCAGCTTCGGAGGCTGGTGCTCTATCCACCTGAGCTACAGGGGCGATAACAAATTATACTATAAATTGTTAACTTTCGGCAACCTGACATTAACTGACAATTGGTCACTTTACCAGTGTTATCTTAAGTGTATCGCCAGATAAGCAGCAGGTGGCACAGGCCGACGACGAGGACCATGGGCAGCGCAGCATATTTCAGGAACCTTCCCCAGCCGATGGGATAGCCTTCCTTTTCCGCTACCGCTGTGCCTACGACATTGGCCGAGGCGCCGATGGGCGTGGCGTTGCCGCCGATATCCGTGCCCAGCGAGAGCGCCCAGGCCAGCACCGGCAGGCTCATGCCGGAGTGGGAAAGGTCGCTAACGATAGGCACCATGGTTGCCGCAAAAGGTATATTATCGATAAACGCCGATAGAAAGGCGGAAAGCCACAGGATAAACGCCATCGCGATGGTGAGTTTGCCGCCGGACAAATCCCCGATAAGCCTGGCTACTTTTTCCAGCACCCCAGTCACTTCCAGGCCGCTGACGCAAACGAATAACCCGAAGAAAAATAATATGGTGCGCCAATCAACATTTTTCAGTATTTTCGGCGCTTTCCGCCCGGAGATGGCTATTGATAGCACGGCGGAAATCACCCCGATAGTCGCCACCGAAAGCCCGGTCTGCGCATGAGTTATCAGGAGGACCACCGTAGTAATAAAAACACCTGTAGCCAGTCTGAAAAGCAAAGGGTTAATAATGGCAGAACCCGGTAAAGGGCAGGCTTTCATCATCTCGGCGGGTTCGGTCTGCTGTTTAAGAGACTTGCGGAAGACAAAGTAAAAATAGAGTATCGCAAGCAGCATGCCCGCCCAGGCAATGAGTCCCGTATTCACGGCGAAATCAGTGAACGTAAAACCGTAAGCGGTGCCGATGATGATGTTAGGCGGGTCGCCGCTCATGGTAGCGCTGCCGCCGGTATTAGCGGCGAATATCTCCGCCACGATTATCGGGACCGGGTCGAACTTGAGCAGGCGCGCCAGCTCAATAGTCACCATGCTTAGAAAGAGCATGACGGTGATGCTATCGATGAACATGGAGAGAAACCCGGACAATAGCATGAAAGAAACCAGGATGGGGACAACGCGGCAGCCGGCCAGGCGCGCCGTGTATAGACAGAGCCAGCGGAAAAACCCCACCGCTTCCAGCCCGCAGACCATGACCATCATCCCGCCGATAAAGATAATCGTCTGCCAGTTAACGCCCTGGGACTCGATGGGGTGGGCCCCCGGCAGCCAGAAGTTGGCGTGACCCAGCTGCGCCAGGTTAAGCACGCTCCAGAAAGCGTGCGGGCTTTTCATGACAATCAGGAACACTATTACTATCATCAGCGCTGCGCCGATAAGTGCGGCGATATAACGGTGTATTTTTCCGCTGGTGATGGCCGCGAACATGAGAGCAAATATGATGAGAGCTAGAATTTGAGCCAGTGACATCGTTTAATCCGGTGGAGCCAAAGACTAAAAAATACGTCCCATTGTAACAGGAATCCTGTTTATTTGGCAACCGCAACTTTTTCTCCCCGAACAAATGATGCTATAATAATCTCTGAAAATAATAATGACTAAAAACATTTATCAGCCGCCGAAACCTAAAGCGGTTATTCTGGTAGGAGGGCCGGGAATGCGTCTACGCCCACTAACCGAGGACCGCCCCAAGTCCGTTGTTCCGGTGCTGAACCATCCCGCCATAGAACATACCTTCGCCTATCTCAAGCAGTACGGCGTGGAGGAAATCATTTTAGCGTTGAACTACCTCCCCGATGTCATCAAGGGCTATTTCGGTGACGGCTCAAGATGCGGCATACGGCTTACCTATTGCGTGGAAAAAGAGCCGCTGGGAACTGCCGGCGCCGTAAAAAACGCCGAAAAACACCTAGAGAGCACTTTTTTTGTTCTCAATGGCGACCTTTTCACTGACCTTAATCTGGCCGATATGCTGGCCTTCCATCGTGAAAAGAAGGCCAGAGCCACCATATCTTTAACATGGGTGGACGACCCCAGCCGCTTCGGCGTGGTGGAAACAGACAATAACCGGAGGGTGAAAAGGTTCATCGAAAAACCCCCTCTCGCCGAGGCCACCACCAACTGGATAAACGCCGGGACCTATATCCTGGAGCCTGAAGTCCTGGGACATATACCCGCCGGTCAGCATTACATGTTTGAAAGAGGACTGTTTCCTTCGCTGCTGGAGGCCGGCGAGCCGGTCTACGGTTATCCTTATCGCGGCTTCTGGCTGGACATGGGGACGCCGGGCACTTATTTTTCTCTCAACTCCGACCTTCTGACGATGAAAGTAAAGAGCCCGATTTTCAGCCCGTTTCCGCCGGGGAAAGACGGCATCCGCCGCGGAGAAAATGTTACCATTCATCCCGCCGCCACGGTCATCCCGCCGGTCATGATAGACAGCGGCTGCCATATCGGCAAGGGAGTGCGCGTCACCGGGCCGGTGGTGATGGGACGGGACTGCCGCCTGGATGACGGCGCGGTTGTTGAAAACGCAATATTGTGGGACAATGTTACCGTCCGGGCTAAAGCCAGGCTGTCGCACTGTATTGTGTGTAGCCGGGCGGTTATCGATGGCAACGGTGAAATAAGCGACAGCATCATAACCTCCTCGAAGGTTGTACCGTTGCCTCTATAATACGAATTGAGGGAGCATATATGGCAGCGAAAGCGAAGGAAAAAGCTGAAAGCGGGAAATCAGGCGATAAGGAAATCAAGTTCAAGTGCCGCGTCTGCGGCCTGGAAAAGCCGATTCAGGATATGAGGACGGTCACCAGGTTCATCCCGGTGCTTGTCGTCTGCGAGAAGTGCGCTAGGACATTGCGTTAGACAGCATTTTCAGTATAGCAAAGGTTGAGGAAAATACATGGCCGAGGAACTCGGGAAGATACAAAAACCTCCCGTCGAGAGCTTTAAGAAAGGCAGGAAACTGTTCTTTGTCCCGCTTATCTTCGATAACCCGGAGCCTCCGGAGGAATATATTGAAAAATTCAACCGGTACTGGGAACAGGCGGCCGGGCAGATCGCCGAGCTGGCGGGAAAACTCGGCGCGGTCAGCCGGATATATCATGAGCTGATAGCTGAATCCGGAGAAGCGGGCAGCAAAGACATCAAAGAGCTTAGCGAAAAAAGCCATCAAATCGTTAATGACTGGCTGGAGAAAAAGGCGCAGCTGGAAGCCCTGGAAGAAAACGAAATCCTGGCCGAGTTCATGGACTGGAACCGCTGCCTACTCATCGGGCTGCAAAGCCCCAAGGTCGTTTCCAAGGTTTACGAGGCTTACCTCGAAATCGGCAAGAAGAGAAACGAATGTATCGCCCGCCGGATAGATGAGACTTTAAAGTCGGACGAAATCGGGATATTGCTGATGAGGGAAAACCACCAGGTGCAGTTCCCGGCGGATATCCAGATTTTCTATATCGCCCCGCCCGCCCTGGACGAAATCAAGCGCTGGCTTAGGGAACGCGAACAGAAAGCACCTGAAGAAAATAGTAATTAACGCACGTATACCTTATTCGCTTTGAATTTCAGGCGAATCGGAGGACCGAGACGCTTATAATAGGTAGCGCTGCACTGGAGACAGGTGATACTAATTCCATCCGGGTCGCGCTCCAGGAAAAGGTCGCCGCCGCAGCGCCGGCATCCTTTGAATTTAACCACATTCATCGCCCCTCTTCGCCTCCCTAATGTAATTTCGCTGACCGGAGTGACCTTTACCTTTCTCGCGGTTGCAGCTATTGTATCGTTGCAGATATTTTATGTAAAATACATCACGCCGGCGTCACAAAATACGAATTTAATGTCACAGAATCGTCACAATCGTAACAATCGGCTCGTAAAGGTTAATATTTTTTTCAATTGTCTTCCAAAAGATACCCGCTTACCCCCTTTATCCCCCTCTCAAACCGTGTACCTTTGTCGAGACTTTATTAGAATGTTTGAGAGGGGGAGAGTTTTGAGAGGGGGCGCAGCCCCCTCTCCCTTTTTGCTCCCCTCTCCAGCCATGAATTTTCTGGATTGCCTAATGAACAGGCTGGAGAGGGGCAGGGGGTGAGGTATGCATAAAAAACCTAATGAAGAAGGAACTTAACGGCGCTCGCGTTGACATCGCCTCGCTAAATAGACTAGAATTTTTCCGATTTATCAGACCGGGAGGTATGCCATGGCAGGAAAATACGATAAATTTATCGCCTACCCGCCGCGCCGGCAGATATTCGCCGAAGAAGACGGAAGGCAGGTCTTCGATGGGTTGTGGGTGAACCACAAGATGTTCAGCTACAATTTGAACCTGGGGCACCAGTTCGTGAAAAAGCCGTTTAAATCGAATAATCCCTGCCATACTCACAACTTCGATGAGTTCCTGGCCTGGTATGGCGGCAACCCGGAAGACCCGGAGGACTTCGGGGCGGAGGTGGTGCTCTATCTCGGGCCGGAGCTTGAAAAACACGTTTTTACGCGCCCGACCATGGTGTTTATCCCCACCGGTTTTCCCCACTGCCCGCTGGAGATTACGCGGGTGGACCGGCCGATTATCCAGCTGGAAATCATGCTGGCCGGCGAAGGCATGACCCGGGAGCCTTACTTCGAGAAAGATAAAGGGAAAATGCACTGAATAATTGATATTGATAGGGAGGTAATAATATGATAAAAGACTTTAAGGCCTTCATCATGAGGGGGAACGTGGTGGACATGGCGGTGGGTATCATCATCGGCGCAGCTTTCGGCGCGATAGTCACTTCCCTCGTGAAAGACATGATTATGCCGCCAATCGGGCTTGTGCTGGGGAAAATAGATTTTTCTAATTTGATGTGGGTTATTAAGGAAGGAACCCCCACCGCCCCATATTCTACTTTGGCAACGGCTCAAGCTGCACACGCTGTCACTATCAACTACGGACAGTTCATCAACACCATTATCAGCTTTCTGATTCTAGCTCTGGTTATCTTTTTCTTTGTCGTCCGCCCCATCGCACAGATGTCAGCCCCCAAAAAGTTAGCGGCACCTGCCGCGCCATCGACCAGGGAATGCCCGTTCTGCTACTCCAGCATTCCGGTCAAGGCTACGCGCTGCCCTAACTGCACCTCAACATTAACCAAATAAGACGCCTGGGGAGAAATGTGAAAACAGGAAATGCCGGAGCAAACAGTTACGACGTTGTAGTCATCGGGGGCGGGGCTTCCGGGCTGGCAGCCGCTTTGACCGCGGCGGAAGGCGGCGCTAAAGTAGCCCTCTTCGAGAAAATGCGCTTCCTAGGAGGCAGCTCCAACTTCGCCGAGGGCATGTTCGCCGTGGAAAGCGAGATGCAGCGGAAAATATACATGAACTACTCGCGCGACGATGCTTTCCGCGCGATGATGGACTACAGCCACTGGCGGGCCAATCCGCGGCTGGTCAGGGCTTTTATCGATGCTTCGGCCGGGACAATCGACTGGCTGCAGCGGCAGGGCGTTGAATTCATCGAGGCGATGACCAACCTGCCGGACGGCTTGCGCACGGTGCATATCCTGAAAGGCCCGAGCGGGGCCAGGGGTTCGCCGATGATTAAAACGCTTGCGGCAAGGGCGAAAGAAAAAGGCGCTACAATCTTCACGGGAACGCCGGTCAGGCAGCTAATCCGGCGGGGTAAAGATGGTGTAACGGGCGTAAGTATAGAAAGAGATGGAAAGCAAGAAACGATAAGTGCCGGGGCCGTCATTATCGCCAGCGGCGGCTACGGCAATAATCAAGAGTGGATAAAAAAGTATTGCGGCCTTGACTTGGGGGTTAATTTGATTCCCGTCCGCAATTATGAAAAGACCGGGGACGGCATCCGCATGGCGTGGGAGTCCGGCGCCGCCGAAGAAGGCATGGGGGTGCTGCACTTTTTCCGAGCAGGCCCTTTCGGCCCTGGAGCCCGCATGATGGGGCATCTGGAATGCTCCGGCCTCCAGCCTTACCTCTGGGTCAACCGGCAGGGGGAGCGTTTCTGCGATGAGACGGTAGCTTTCAACGATAGCTACATGGGCAACACCGTGGCAAGGCTTAAAGAAGGCTACAGCTATTCCATCTTCGATGAAGCGGCCAGGCGGAATATGACGGAACACGGCATCGATAAGTACGTGGGCTACAAGAACATGCCCGGCACCCGGCTGACCGACCTCGACGTTGAATTAAAAGCCGCTCTCTCGAAAAAGAACCCTGATGTGGCTGTGGCGGGATCGATTGAAGAATTAGCCCAGAAAACTGGCATCGACCCGGCGGAGCTTAAAAAGACGCTGGATGAATATAACGGCTATTGCGTACAGGGCCGCGACCCTGTTTTCGCTAAAGCGCCGCGGTACCTCCGGCCGCTGAAAGAGCCTCCGTTTTACGCGGTGAAGGCCTACACCGTTTTCCTGGGGAGTCTGGGCGGGATAAAAATAAACCATAACATGGAGGTAGTCGATAAAAAGGGCGGGGTTATTCCGGGGCTTTACGCGGTAGGGACGGACGCTGGCGGTCTCTACGGCGATACCTATTGTTTCCTCCCTGCTTCCGGCACGACGCTCGGCTTCGCGCTTAATTCCGGGCGTATTGCCGGAAAAAATGCGTTAGAGTATATTAAGTCTTAAGCCAGCAGCCGTATAATTTCCGCGGCATCGGCCAAGCTTTCCAGATTGGCGACCAATTTAATAACCTGGTCAACTGACTTTTTTGAAACCGGTTTTCGCGCGGCGGCGGCGCCTTCCCGGAACTTGGCCGTGATATCGTTAAAGGTCATCGGCCTCTCGGTACTCCCCAGGCAATGGGTCACCTCTTCGGTGTAGACCGCGCCGTCCTCCATGACTATTTCAAGCCTGCCCGGACCGACGCCGTGCCTGTTGTAAGCCGGCTCTAAAACACCTTTGACCTTATGGGAAATACCGAGGACTTTTTCATCTCTGATAGCCTCGGAAGTAAAATCCGCCGGGGCGACCCTGCCTTTAACGAGGGCCGTGGCCACCGCCCAGGGCACGCTGAACTGGGCGTCTACAGTATTACGCGGCACGCCTTTGACCTCCGGGGGCACGCATATCGCGTAAGCCGTTTCGCCGCCGTAAGCCGTCACACTTTTAATTTGTTCGACCTTAATATCGTGCTTCGACCTTAAAGCCAGGGCTCCATCTATAAACGGATGGGAAAAGCCGCAGCAGGAATACGGTTTGAACCCGATGTTCATGCCCTCGAACCTCTCGCCGAGGTCAGCCAGGAGGATGCTGCGGTCGTAATCCCCGCCGAGGTACTGCCGGAACAGGCCGTACTCGCCCTCCAGGACATTATTAGCGCCGGTAATCCCTCTTTCGGCCATCAGCGCGGCGGTGATGCCTCCCCGCGCTGCCATCCCGGGGCCCATCCGCTTGGTCAAAGCGCCGTCGCTGACGCATTGGGAGTTGCCCGCGCACTGGTGGTAGGCGATGCCGAGCGCGTTGACCATTTTCGCGTCATCGAGCCCTATAATCGTTCCCGCCATAAGCGCGGCGCCGAGATAGCCGAACAGCGGCGTAGGGTGCCAGCCGGATTTTACCAGGCTGCCGCCCGGCCGGCTGGCCAGCCCCAGCCTGGCCAAGAAATCAGCTCCAACTGACAGCGCTTTAATCAAATCCCGCCCGCTAATGCCCCCCGCGCGTTCGGCCACGGCGAAACAGGTCGGCACGGCTACACAGCCGATGTGCACCTGGGCCACCGGATGGCCGTCATCGTAGTCTAACGCGTGGACCATGGTGGCGTTGACCTGGGCCGCGTCAGGGGCGGGGCACTTAAATCCATAAGCGATGATGGTGCTCTGCTTATTCCCACCCCACTCTTTCACCATGTCCGCCAGCTCGCTGACCCCGGCCTGCGCCGAACCGCCCAGTGCCGTGGCCAGGCTGTCCAGCACCTCTTTTTTAACGGCCTCTACCGCCGGAGACGGAATATCGCGGTATTGGACCGCGGAATATTTTTTAACGAACTCCAGTATTGCGTCCATCGTTAGTCCTTATTTTAAATGAACCCTCCCGTGACGCCGATAGTTTCCCCGGTGAGATAAGTGGATAAATCGGACACGAGGAAATAAGCGAGGTCGGCCACCTCTTCGGGCATACCGAGCCTGCCCAGCGGGATGTTAGCGCTTATCCTGGCGTAGTCCTTCTTCCTGGCCTCATCCCACGAAATGCCCTGCACCTGGCTCATTTTTTCGAAAGACTCATCACGGAGGTTGGTGATGATAGCGCCGGGGTTAATCGCATTAACATTAATTTTGTGCGGTCCAAGCTCGATGGCAAGTGTCTTCACCAGCCCGATGACGCCGTATTTGGAGACGCAGTAAGCGGCGCTGCCGGGTACTCCGTGCGTCCCCGCCTGCGAAGCAATCAGCACGATTCTGCCGCCCTGGCCTTTTTCTATCATGCTCCTGGCCACGGCTTTGGAAATAAGGAAAGCGCCGGTGGTGTTGATGTCCAGAATAGCCCGCCATTCGCTCTCGGAAAGCTCGACGGCAGGTTTACCTACCGGGCCACGTATGGCAGCGCAATGGACCAGGATATCCACTTTCCCGAACTTTTTCAGGGTTTTGCCCATTATTATGTCAATTTCACTACTCTTGCTGATATCCGCCATGATAGCCAGGCCTTCGCGTCCCAGCGCTTTGATTTCAGCCACCTCGGCGTCCAGGCCTCCCCACCCTTCATCTCCGGGAAAGAGGCTCCGCGGCGCCATCAACTTATCGGTAATGACCACATCCGCCCCTTCATCCGCCAGCTTCAAGGCAATGGCATGGCCCATGCCCCTCTTGCTGGCGGCCCCGGTAACGATAGCGACCTTCCCTTTCAGGTTTTTCATGGCAGTGCCTCCTTTTAAATTGCTAAACCCCAAGCTGTGACCCGACATCTTCCAGTCCCAGTTCACTGAGTTTCTTTTTACCGGGTGTAGCGGTTTTCAAGTCCCAGTCCATCGCTTTCAGATAATCGGCGACCAGCGCTTCGGCGTTGACGGTGACACCGGCCAGCGGGCCTTCCGACTGCGGCGGACGGCCGAGAATGCGGCCGGGGACTGCAAATTGCCGCAGGTTTATTTTCTCACGGAGGTTGAAAGCCTGGCGCATACTGGCGATTCTTTCCCCGGTCTTCACGAGCTCATCAATAGTAACATCCCGGCCGGTAATAGCCTTCATAAACTCGGCGATGACATTCACATCAGGCAAGGCCATATAAACGAAGAGACACATCCCGGAGCACATTAAGACATGCTGGAAGTTGCTGCCCCGTTTAAAAGCCCCGGCCATGGCGGCGGCCGACTTTTTATCGAAGTCGGGAATCAGTCCCTTGAGGTGGTGCAACTCGGAACCCTGCGTGTGGCGGGCCGGGGTGGCGTTAGTGATATAGGTCGTGGCCAAACTGAATCCAGCCGCCGGATTATGGGCCGGGACCTCCTGCCCGCGTACGTGAATCGCGTACTTTTCCGCCCCCCTGCCGATTTTCCTCGCGGCGGCTTGGACGCCATCGGCAATTACATCGCCGAATCCTTCCCGCTTGGCCATTTTTTCTATCATCGCTACCATTGATCGGTGATTGCCCCAGGTCATCTCGATGCCGTCAGTGTCTTTTTGGGTGATAAGCCCCTTTTCGTAGCATTCCATCGTAAAGGCAATCGCAGCCCCGGCAGAAATGGTATCGATGCCGTAGCGGTTACAGATATCGTTGGCCTTGATGATAGACTCGATATTCGTATTCAGGCAGTTGCTGCCCAGCATGGCAATGGTCTCGTATTCAGGCCGGTGCGAGCCGGCCTCATATTTATATTCACCCATACCCGCCCTCATGAAGGCCTCACATCCGATGGGGCAATTATAACAGGCCGTCGATTTGAGCTTGCGCGCCGCTACCACTTCACTACCAAGCGATTTAGCGTCCGGGAAATCTCTTACCGCTGCGCTACCCCAGTTTTTCACCGGCGAGTCGCCGGACTCGACGGCGCTCACGGTGACGAAAGTCGTGCCGTACTTCCTCATGTTATCGACATCCCCGCCCAGCTGCGCCAGGTATTTTTTTCTCAACGCCCGCGCCGCGTTTTCATCAGCGAGAGGTACTTTCAGCCCACCCCTGGCGGCAATGGCCTTGAGATTTTTCGACCCCATTACCGCGCCCAGGCCGGAGCGGGCGGCGACATGACCTTTACTATCCACCACGCCGGCGATGAGCGAGAGTTTCTCGCCTGCCGGGCCGATGCAGGCCACGGTAGTATCTTGGCCGAGTTCGGCTTTCAGCGCGTCTTCGGTTTCGTAAGTGTCCTTGCCCCAGAGATTAGCGGCATCCCTTAACGATGCTTTTCCGTTATCAATCAGTAGATAGACCGGTTTTTCGGCGATGCCCTTGAAAAATACCGCATCGTAACCGGCGAATTTAAGATAAGCGCCGAAGTTGCCGCCGGAGTTGGCATCTCCCCAGCAGCCTGTGAGCGGCGACTTGCCGGCCACGGTGAACCTGGTGCCGGAGATGGCGGGGGTGCCGGTAAAGGGGCCGGTCAAAAAGCTAAGGATATTATCCTGTCCGAGGGGGTCGACACCTGCCGGCTGCTCATCGAAGATGATGCGTGCGGCCATCCCGTAACCGCCGAGGAAATCGCGGCACAATTTCTCATCGATAGACTCATCCTTGAGCTCATGCCGGGACAAATCCACCTTGAGAATTTTCCCCATGTAGCCTCTGGCCATGTTTCTCTCCCCCGCGATATTTATGAATGTAGCAACGCGAAAGCTAACCGGGCGATAAAGGTAGTCCTCCCCCGGCGCGTATGGCCTCGCCGGTAACGTAAGAGGAAAGCTCGGAAGCCAGGAACAGCGCTACCCCGGCGATATCTTCCGGCGTGCCCAGCCTCTGCAAAGGCACCTTGCGGCCCAGCTCGGTGAAAAAGGCTTCCTTATCCGGCACCTTTTCCAGTATCCCGGTATAAAAATCGGTACGCACCGGCCCGGGAAGAATCGCGTTCACGTTGATATTAAAGCGCGCCAGTTCGAAGGCCAGATTGCTGGTCAAAGAGAGGACTCCTCCCTTAGCGGCATGGTAATGGACAATCGAGGCCGGCGGGTGCACGGCACCCAGAGACGAAATATTGATAATCTTGCCATACCTTTTCTCTTTCATATGAGGCGCCACCGCCTGGCAACATAAGAATTGGCCTTTTAAATTCAGGTCGACGATTTTATCCCATTGCGCCTCGGTAATATCATTAATCGAGCCCGACCCCGCCCCCGGCACGCCTCCGGCGTTGTTCACCAGGATATCTATCCGCCCGAATTTGGCCATAGTCTTACCGACCATCTCCTGTACCTGGCGGCGGCTGGTGACATCGCATTTAATGAAAATACCGCCGGCGCCCTTTCGGGAAACCGCCCTGGCGGTCTTTTTTCCTTCCGACTCCGCGATGTCCACGACCACGACCGAGGCGCCTTCCTCGGCGAACTTAATGGCGATACCCCGCCCTATCCCCGAAGCGCCCCCGGTGATGATGGCCACTTTATCCTTGAGCAATATATCTGCCTCCAGGCTAACATGCCCGGCTACGGTTACAATTTCTCACCTTCACGGTGATTTGTCAATTTGTCGCAGCGCGGCCCGACCAGAAAACAGCTTGGGAAATGAAATCAGGGGGGAATCAAGTCCTTCGCGGACTGTGCCGGACAACGCTTTTACCTGTTATCGGTCAGCCCGTGCTGGATGGCGATGACAGCGGCCTGTGTACGGTCGGCCACACCCAGCTTGGCCAGGATAGCGCTGACATGGTTACGCACCGTCCCCTCGGAAAGGAACAAACGCCCGGCGATATCCGTGTTGCTAAAACCTTTGGCGATTAAACGTAATACCTCTATTTCGCGGTCGGTCAACTTGCTGGTAACCAGCGTGGCCGGCTGGGTCTGGTGGCTGGATGCCTGACGCAGCACTTTCCCCGCTACCGACGGGTCGACATAAGTCTTGCCTGTCACCGTGCCCCTGATAGCTTTGACGACCTCGTCACGGGGGGTGTCTTTTAACAGGTAACCCGATGCCCCGGCCTGTATCGCATCGAAGACCCATTCATCATCGTCGTAGGTGGTCAGGACGAGGACTTTGATATCGGGATGTTTTGCCCTTATCTGGCGGATGGCTTCCACGCCGTTCATCACCGGCATCTTCAGGTCCATTAATACCAGGTCGGGTTTCTTTTTCGCAACCAGCTCCACGGCCGCGGCCCCGTCATCGGCCAGGCCGACCACTTCGATATCAGACTCCAGCTTCAGCAGCATCTCCAGCCCGTCCCGGACGATGGCCTGGTCATCACAAATGATTACTTTCATAGCTGTTTTACCTGCTTTAGAGTCAATATTACCGTGGTGCCTGAACCCGGTTTGCTGATAATGTGAAGCTCACCGCCCACCATCCTGGCGCGTTCCTGCATGCCCGCCAGCCCGAAATGACTTGTTTTATCGATTTTTTCCACGTCAAAGCCGATACCATCGTCAATCACAGAGAGGGCGGCCCCTCCTTCCGCGAACTCTAATTTGACCGTCAGTTTTTTGGCGCTGGCATGTTTGACGGCGTTCGTGACAGCCTCCTGCGCCACCCGGTAGATACACTGTTCAATATCGGGTGTCAGGGGCGGCACCATGATGATTTCCGGCATATCCAGTGTCAAATTGGCGCGCGACGCCATGTCTTCGACCATTTTGCGCAAAGCCAGCGCTAACCCCAAGTCGTCCAGAGGACTCGCGCGCAGCGCTTTAAGCGCCCGGCGGGTCTCCTCCAGTCCCAGGTGGGTGGCTGCCAGAGATTTCTCCAGTACAGAGCGCGCCGTCGGTTGATCGACATCCCAGTAGGCCTTGATGGTTTCCATCTGGACAGCCAGGCCGCTCAAAGTATGCGCCAGGGTATCGTGCAGCTCCAGCGCCAGCCGGTTACGCTCGCGGCTCGTGGCAAGCTGCTCCAGTGTGCTGGCGTACTGCGTCAACTGGCTGTTGGCCGCCTCCAGGGACTGCTGCTGCGCTCTCAAGCGGCTCATCAGGAAGCTGATGGAAAAACCTACCACCAGGAAACTGACCGTCTGGATTAAATACACCGCCAGAATTCCCTGAAAAGGTTGTGTCCCCGGCCCGATGGAAGACCATTTCACACCCAGATTTAATCCCGTGATTCCCAGGATGACGAATAGGGTGTACTGCCACCGATATTGCCAGGCGACCAGCAATATCGCCACAAACAGGAAAGGCATCATCGCCAGTATCGTAGCCTCCGGCGAGCCGAACCGGGGACCGAAGGGCGACTGGGGTACTGCGAACTGATTGATAATGACCGGCGATATCGCGATGACAGCCACCACCAGCGGAATGAAATACTGCTTCAACTTTGCCTGTAGCCACGGCCAGTAGGCCAGAATAAGACAGACAAGGGCGATGCACAGGTAACAAATGTAATAAGGATAGTTGACGTACCACTGGGCCTGTTGCTGCTGAAACGGCGGCTGGGGCGGCTGGGGCGATAGGAACACCTGGTTGAGCACGAAAGACACGATTACGTAGCCTATCAGGAGAAAGGCGGCAACACGTATTAACCGTATCTCATCCGAACGTGGGGTGCTCATCTTCATACCTGCATTATAGCCCTTTAGTGTCCCTGTTGCATGTAACTCCAGTCATGCATTACCGCGCCGCGCGGTGACAGGCGTCATTTAAATAAATCAGGCAAATCATGGTTGAAAGCCACATTTGATGATTGCAGGCACTGTCTGGTGAATCTTATCCAGCGTTAAGCTGAATACGGATAAAAAAATACAAATTACAGGAGGAAAAAATGGACTGGAAAAAATCACTCTGTACAGCTCTTCTCATCGGCGCGGCGCTAACCGTCGCAGCAGGATGCAGCCAGGCAGAAAGCGTGCCGGCTGCCACGCAGGCATCGCCCACGGCACAGGTACCGTCCAATGCGCAGCCGACCCCTTCAGCCACCATCCCTTCGACAGGGAAGCAAACACCGCCCTCTAACGCCAGCAGCAACGGGACTATGCCTCTCCCGCCCTCGGGCAATGTCACCGGCGAAAAGCCCGGAGTACCGGCCATGGACCTGGCAGCCGCGGCAACAAAGCTCGGCGTGACCCAGCAGCAGTTGACAGATGCGCTGGGCAACACATCGCAGGGAGCCCTGGATTTAGCTTCCGCCGCCACGAAGCTCGGCGTCACGGAAACAGCCCTGCGGGAAGCGCTCGGTTTCTCTAATAATGGTACGATGCCCGGCGGCGCTCCTAACGGCGGCGTTCTACCCACCGGCCCCGCACCGACCACCAAGTCTCAATAGCAAAACAAAATTCAGTCAGCACTATTGTTTTAAGACAATTTTAGGAGGTCAACGTGAAAAAACTCAAAATTATAGGCGCAATCCTGGTCATCTTAAGTGTCGTCTCTTTATTTGCAGGCTGCGGCTCTAAAACAACTTCCACCGTTAAAACGCAGACCTATTCCGTGCAGAAAGGCAGTCTGTCAGAATCGGTCACCGGCACCGGCAACCTAGCACTATCCCGCACGGAAGACCTGGCTTTTGAAATGGCCGGTTACGTGGAAGAAGTCCTGGTGACCGAAGGCGAGACCGTAAAACAGGGTCAGCAGCTTGCGAAGCTGGACACGTCGGAGTGGAACAAGCAATTGAAAACATATAAGCAAACCCTGGAAACCGCACAGCGTTCGCTTTCCAGCAAACAACAGACACTCACCACAGCGCAGCGGGCGGTTACCACCGCCGAGAACAACGTGACCAAGGCCCAGCGGACGGT
>Ga0187886_1002346_pt1 | contig 15352 bp, 16 predicted proteins | sample June2016WEW_20_1_FD_133001 | JGI IMG/M metagenome (GOLD analysis project Ga0187886, IMG submission 133001) | Peatland microbial communities from SPRUCE experiment site at the Marcell Experimental Forest, Minnesota, USA - June2016WEW_20_150 | ecosystem: Environmental > Terrestrial > Soil >... | reverse complement strand
TAAAATTGGACGATTGGCTTCGGAACAGATGGACGATTTGATCGGAATGGGTGGACGATTTAAATCGGAATCAGTGGACGGATTGCATCGGAACGGGTGGACAGTTTGGTTCGCAATACGCACCTTTGTCTATTCCTTTTCGGCCTGAATTCTTAGTTTTCGGATCCATAAAAAAACCTTGCCTCTTCTGCTTACTGCTCTTTCCCCATTGACCTGTGCGACACCTGCCTTTTCACCCCAAGAGATTAAAAAACTCACTCCAGCTTTCAAAGAAGCAGTCGGAAATATGACGAACAGGCGGTTGAGAGAATTCATTGAGGCGTCATTGGCAGGGCAGAAGATTACCGTGCGGATTCTCCGAAAGCGGGACATATCGGAGAATGGCCATGGAATATCTGCCAAGGAACTGAATGAGCCTGAATTCCCTCCCTATTTCTGGAAAATGAAAAAGAGAACCATAGATTACTTGGTCAAGACCGATTAAATTTAGTTAATATCATTCCCTTCAAATTGATTGGATGCGTGAGCTAAGGTGAGAGCCAAAATTGACCGTATTCGATTTATCAACTCAAAACTCCTTTCGGAGCTGGGTCCACCCCTCGGCTTAGAATTCAAAGGTAAAGCTCCCCCCAAAAAATAGGCCCTTAAGTGTTTCTTCCTGAAATCATCGGGTGACAGGTTTTGATAGATGATGCAGATTTCTATTGGTAATCGAGGTTCGGATATACTTTTCATTTCGGAAATTCGGGCGAATTGCAGAGATTGGCAAGCTATCGTCAGTTTTGGCCTATGAGTACCTAACATTCCGATATGATCTCTGCTCATGGGCTTGGGGCTAAAGTTGCTCTTCTGATAGATCTATAAAAATCTCTATTTTAGCCAACCCTCTAAACGGTTCACTGTTTCTGGTAACCCGTGTTTGTTCTCTAAAGCATCCCTTTCAATTCTCAAGATTTATCATTTTTTAGATCCCAAGATTGCTCTCTGCTGCGCTATCCCTGTTAGGCACCCTGCCTCCAATTGCGTACCTATGTGAAAAAAATCAGGAAAAAGGGAAAATTTTCTTCCATTTTTTTCGGATGATCACGAGAGATAATTTTTGAAAGTAAATAAAATTCATAGGTTATAAAACCACAATCCGTTGGCATTTTTCTTGCCATTATATATATTCGTTTTCTTGGCCAAATGATGGAGAGTCCGGGATCAGATAATTCTTCAGGAGGTCAAGGAAATGGAGGGAGCAACCGTTTCCAATTTGGAGGAATGTTTTATGGCCGACCAAAGATTGATAATGACGACACATGAGGACCTTGTTGAGAAGGTTGAAGACATTCTAAAAACCGATTTGGGTTTCCTCTATAAATTAGCCCCTAGAGAGCTTGGAATTTTAGCAACCTCCCTAGAAGATTTGGTACACGAGGGGAAGAAGCGTCGGAAATCAATCGATCTATATTTGAAAGATGGAACTTAACTGGTCTAATGGAAACGGTAGTACCCTAGGCCGTGACTAGGACCAAAGCAGGTATATTAACAAGTATATTAAACGGTCCAAGTTTGAGGATTGAGAGAAGATTATGTGTGGAATCATCGGTTATATCGGACCTCGAAACACCAAAGAGGTGCTGCTGGAAGGACTGCGGCGGCTGGAATACCGAGGATATGACTCGGCAGGGGTAGCGCTCTTCCATGAGGGGAAAGTGGTGATCCGGCGCTCCCTGGGAAAGCTTAAGGAATTGGAGCGCAAGACCGAAGGGGAACAATTCAGCGGAAACCTCGGGATCGGCCACACTCGCTGGGCAACCCACGGAAAACCCTCGGAGACCAATGCCCATCCTCACAAAGCCGGCGGAGTGGTTGTGGTGCACAACGGGATCATCGAAAACTATCTCTCCCTGAAAGAGGCCCTCTCCGGCGAAGGCCACACCTTCAAGTCGGAGACGGACACGGAAATCCTCTCCCATCTGATCCAAAGTCATATTTTCAAAGGAGCGACCTTCGAGGAAGCTGTACGCCAGGCCTTGCTTAGAATTCAGGGATCTTATGCCATTGCCGTGCTTTACGAGGGAGAAAAGGATAAGCTGATCGCGGCCCGGAAGGAAAGTCCCCTGATCTTGGGCCTGGGCGAAAGAGAATCTTTCGTGGCCTCGGACATTCCGGCAATCCTTCCCTTTACTCGGAAGGTGATTTTCCTGGAAGACGGCGAGATCGCCGTAATTCAGGAGGGCGCGTTTCAGATCAGTACTCTCTGGGGAGAAAAGCGGCGGCGGTCGCCCAAAGAAATTCTTTGGGACCCGGTAACGGCAGAGAAGGGCGGGTTCAAGCATTTTATGCTCAAAGAGATCCATGAGCAGCCCCGGGCAATTGCCGATACCATCCGAGGCCGGGTTTCTTTGGAAGAAGGCAAGGTCCTGCTGGGGGATTCTGTTTTAAGCGCTAAAACCCTAAAGGAAATTCGTCGGGTATGCATTATCGCCTGCGGCACTTCCTACCACGCCGCTTTGGTTGGAAAGTTCATGATCGAAGAGTTGGCCCGAATTCCTACGGAGGTGGATTTAGGGTCGGAGTTCCGCTACCGGGATGCCATCGTGGGCCCCCAGGACCTATTAGTGGCCATCTCTCAATCTGGCGAGACCGCGGACACTTTGGCCGCGTTCAGGGAAGGAAAAAAGAAGGGTGTCCGGACCTTGGCCATCTGCAACGTGGTGGACAGCAGCCTCGCCCGGGAATCGGATGGCATTTTCTATACTCATGCCGGCCCAGAGATCGGCGTGGCCTCGACCAAAGCCTTCACGACCCAACTTGTAGGACTTTTTCTGCTGGCCTTGAACTTGGCCCGGACCCGAGAAACGATCGGTCAGAAGGAGGTCAGAGGCCTGCTGGAAGATTTGCTGAAGATTCCCCACCAGGTCCAGGAAGTGTTAGATTTAAATCCCCAAATTGAAGCCCTTTCTAGAAAATACTTGAACGCTCGCGACTTTCTTTATTTGGGACGGGGCGTCAATTACCCGATTGCTTTAGAGGGGGCGCTCAAATTGAAGGAAATCTCCTATATTCACGCCGAAGGTTATCCAGCGGGCGAGATGAAGCATGGCCCGATTGCCCTGATCGATGAGGAGATGCCTGTGGTGGTCTTAGCTACCCGAAGCAAGACCTACGAGAAGATTCTGAGCAATATCGAAGAAGTTCGGGCGCGGGAAGGAAAAGTCATCGGCCTGGCCAACCCTTCGAGCAAAGAGATCGCCGCCAAAGCTAAAGATGTCCTGTTTATCCCGGAGACCCACCCCTTGCTTGCGCCCATCCTTCTAACCATTCCCCTGCAGCTCCTGGCCTATAATATTGCTGTTCTTAAAGGGACGGACGTGGACCAACCGAGAAATTTGGCCAAGAGCGTGACCGTGGAATAAGTCAGCTCGTGAGCGGAACGGGATAAGAGGTTCCCCAGTGAAAAAAACTTTGAGCTCACTCCGAGGGGATGCGAAAAAGATTTTTCGCCAGGGGGTTTGGACCGCAGATCCCGGCCGTATTATTTCTTCGCAGGTCTCCTTGCGAGAAAATGTTCTCCGCGTCGGTAAGAGGGTCTATCCCCTTTCCCGCTTCGAACGGGTTTTTGTGGCCGGAACGGGGAAAGCTTCCGCTACCATGGCAGCCAATCTGGAAAAAATTCTGGGCTCGCGGATCACTGCCGGCAGAGTGAACGTGAAATACGGTCATGGTCGGAAGTTGAGGTACATCCATATCCAGGAAGCGGGGCATCCGGTGCCGGACGAGAATGGGCTGAAAGGGACCCAGGAGATCGTCAGGCTTCTGAGCAACCTCACCGAACGTGACCTAGTCATTTTTCTGATCTCAGGCGGTGGTTCCGCGTTGCTTCCCTCCCTTCCCCCTGGAATTACCCTGGCAGAGAAGCAGGAGGTCACGGGCCTGCTGTTAAGTTGCGGGGCCACGATCCAGGAGATTAACGCCCTCAGGAAGCACCTTTCCCTTCTCAAAGGCGGGGGCCTGGCCAGATTGGTTTACCCGGCCACCTTGATCGCCCTGATTCTTTCCGATGTCATCGGGGACCCTTTGGATGCCATCGCCTCCGGGCCGACAGTCCCAGATTCCACCACCTTCGACGATTGCGCCAAGATCCTCGACCGGTATGAGCTTTGGGAAAAGATTCCGCCTTCTCTAGCCCAGCACATTCGCGAAGGTTTAAGAGGGAAAAGGGAGGAGACGCTTAAGGAAGGGGACCCGACCTTTGAGAAAGTCTCCAACCTGATCGTTGGAAATAACCTCCTGGCCGTGAAGGCGGCTAAAAAAATGGCAAAAACCCTGGGCTATCGTACCTTAATGCTTTCTTCCCTGGTAGAGGGAGAAACCCGAGAGGCGGCCAAGGTGCACGCGGCTGTAGCCAAAGAAGTTCTCCTTTCGGGCAATCCGATTTCTTCGCCGGCCTGCATTCTTTCCGGCGGAGAGACCACTGTGACTTTGAAGGGAAAAGGGAAAGGAGGACGCAACCAGGAGTTTGCTTTAGCAGCAGCCCTGGAGATTGCCGGCTGGGAAGATATTGTCGTTTTGAGCGCGGGTACGGATGGCACAGATGGGCCGACGGATGCAGCTGGAGCTTTGGCGGATGGGAAGACCTGCAAGCGGGCAAAGGCGATGGGCTTAGACCCCTGGGCTTCCCTGAAAGAGAATGATTCCTACCCCTTCTTCGAAAAGCTGGGAGACCTCTTGATCACCGGCCCTACCGGCACAAATGTCATGGACTTGCATATTATGCTGGTACAAAAAGCTAGGGCTATGAAATCAAAAAGAGAATAAAAAGTCCATGGATGTGAAAGTCGGATGTTGTGGGTTTCCCAAAGCCAGAAAAATGTATTATAAACCCTTTAAGAAGGAAAAATGCCAGGAAAGGTGTTATTGCCTATTCAACAACGTGAGCATGTGGACTGACGCCCTGGCTTTCCAGGGGATGATCGGGGAGAGAAAAGTGCCCTAGAGCTCTCATGGATAGCCGAGCCTAAGAAAAAAGAGGGGAAGAAATGATCCCCGGAGGTACAATTAAGAAGGAGATCGGAAAGATGATCTCTCACCGTCATTTAGCCCGGAATTGGTTCTTCAAGGGTTTCGCCGGGCCCCAGCTCGATGCCCTGCTGGCTCTGGGAAAGGATACTTTATACCCGGCGGGGGGGATCGTGGTAGTTGAGGGGGATCCTGCGCAGTCTTTTCACATCCTTATTCAGGGAATGGTCTCAATAAAGATGAGCGCCGAGGAGCATGGGGAACTGGTCCTGAATACGCTCAAGCAGACCGGGGAAATTTTCGGATGGTCCGCCTTAGTGGAAGAGGGACGTTCGACGGCCACGGTCGAATGTCTGAAGGAGACCAAGGTCCTTTCCTTCAAGAAGCAGGACTTAGAAGACCTTTTTGCCAAAGACCCGGAACTGGGATATCGCTTTATGAAGAGATTGGCCGGACTAATCTCCCGCCGGCTGGAGAGCACCCGGGCCCTTTTAATGAAACAGATCTCATGACCCGGCGCAGCTGGAATCATCGAATAAAAAATTCTACATTCAAATATCGAAATTTAGAATCATAACAAAATTCAAATCCCCTAACCCAAATCTGCCGAAAGGGAAGGGAGAAAATGTTTCGAGTTTTGGACCTTTAGGATTGTTTCGAAATTGGAAGTTGGTGCTTAGATATTCCTTCGGCCGGTTACAGCTCATCGATTTGAATCAAAAGGATAGTAATGTTGTCCTTCCCTCCGCGGAGGTTGGCCAGACGGATTAAGTCGCCACAGGCGCGATTTAAATCCCCGCCAACATTCAGGAGTACCCCCACCATTTCTTCCTCCTGCACCAAATCAGAAAGCCCATCCGAGCAGAGGATCAGGAGGTCTCCCGACTGGATGGCCAGTTCCTTGACGTCTACATCTAAAGTGAGATGAAGGCCCAAGGCCCTGGTAACAATATTCTTGTCGGGGGAGGAAGATAAAGCCTCCTTGGCGATCAATCCCTGTTTATACTGCTCCCAGACCAGGGAGTGATCTTCTGTCACCTGTTCGAGGGTCTGTCCCCGGAGGCGATACAGGCGGCTGTCCCCCACGTGGGCCACGATCGAAGATGAGTTGAAAAAGTAAACCGCCACGAGGGTGGTCCCCATTCCTTTATATTCTATCTTTTCCAAGGAGGACTCATAAATTCTTTGGTTGGCCAGGCGGATCCCATCAATTAGGACGTTAGCCGGGGAAGAGAGAACGGCTGTATGGTCTTCAGAAAAAGGGGGTTTTTTTCTTTCCGGGCCCTCAGGATGGCTTCTTGGAGTGAATCCACAGCCATGCGGCTGGCGACCTCCCCGGCGGCGTGGCCTCCCAGGCCATCGGCGACGGCGAAGATTCCCAGGGCAGGGTCGGCGATGAAGGCATCTTCATTATTTTTGCGCACCCGACCGATGTCGGACGCTGCGGCATGACGAATCCTCAGAGACTCCTCATCTTTTTGTGAATTTATGGCCTGGGGATCATTCGGGTGCATCCGTGAACGATTGAGTGAAGACGAAGGTGCAGTTCCCGATCTCGATCTCATCTTTGTTCTTGAGGATATGTTCTACTTTTATTTCGATCCTGTTCACCTTCGTGCTGGACAGGAATCCCCCCACATGGGAGATGTAGAAGCGATCCCCGTGGCGGACGATCTTGGCATGGGGGGAGGAGACAAACCACCCTTCCGCAGGAATATCGTCCTGGGGACCCTTCCCCACTGTAGTCACCTCCTTGCTAATCTTGAACTCTTTTCCCCGGGAGGGCCCTGTGGTAGCAGAGAGGGCAGGCCAGTGGAAGACCTTATGCTCAGGAATCGCCGCCGGTTCGAGAGTTGGCTTGCGCCGCGCGGCGTCGAAGATCATCGTGCCTTCGACGTCTTCTTGGGGGGGAACCTTAGGAGCGTCTTTAGGGGCCTGGGGAAAACCCTTGATCAGGAGCTCGAATTTGGCCAGCCCGATGGCATCCCCTTCGTGGAACGCGTGGTCATTGGCATCGATCTGCGCGCCGTTGAGGAAGGTGCCGTTGGAGCTGTGCAGGTCTCGCAGGACGTAGCCTTTCCCCTCATTAAGCTCAATCTGGGCATGCTTGCGGGAAACCGCAATGTTATCGATGACGATGTCATTTTCTTTGGACCGGCCGATATTGATGATGCTTTTTTCCAGGTTGAACTCCTCGATTTGGGTGTCTTTTAGCTTAAGGATCAGTGTGATCATGGCGTTCTCCTTTGGCCTATTTCCTCACAATGAAATAGTAAAGCAAACCTAGGCCCACCACGGTCGCGGTAGCCACAGAGCCCCAGAAAAGCCTTTTTTTTTGATGCTCGTTCAAAGGGGAAGGATCGTCGTCAACCACAACATATCCAACCTGCTTACCGTCAATGAAGGAAATGAGGCGAACGGGCTCCGTGTACACCCAGGCATACACGCGTTCGCGATCGGGGTCGAGCTTGCGGTAAAACCGGATATACTGGGGAGAACCCATCTTTTCCAAGGCCGCGGCCTCATCTGGCGAAAGCCTGGAGGGGTCTATTGTTCTTACTTTCCACCTGTCAGAGACCTGGGCACTTTCGCTCCTTTGAAGATAAGAGGGCTTATAGCTGCATCCCCAGGAACCCATCAGGAAGGCCACCGAAACAAAATACACCCCAAGGGATTTGAGTTTCAGAAAGGAAATCATGCTTCTCGGTCCTAGCTCAAGAAACCCGGGAGAATTAGGCCAGCATCTCCCTGCCTTGGCGGTTTTATGAATAACATTTTAAGGGGTCGGTTGTAAAGAAAAATTCTCCCGTAGGAAATTTGCTATTTCCGAATCATCCCCTGTAGAAGTGGCGAGTGTCTCATCTAGCACCTTCGCCAGAGGGATTATCCCCAGGTGATGGAAAGCGAATTTGAGGTTTTTTGCCGGGTTCGTCCGCAGGGCCTGGCCGAGTTGTCGAAGCCTTTGGCTTTGCCTTAGAAGGGCAAGGCTTCGCGCCGGGTCTTCCGATAAGCTCAAAGATGCGCGAGTTATCTCTCTCCATTCTTCCGGCAGAAGATTGGCTCCCCAGGATACCACCCCCGAGGAGCTGGGCTGGTTGAGAAAGCTCTTTTCATCCCCGTCGTAGAAGCGAAAGTCGTGCCGTGCCCGGACGGCCTGGTGATAATGGATAGTCCGTTTCAGGTTACCGGCCTGAATCAGTCCGACAATCTGTTCATTCTCGGAAAGACGCTTCAGCACAGCCGTGCGGATATTATTTCGCTTCAAGGAGCGGTTCAGTTTAGAGATCAGGTAGGGATGATTATAAAGTAGAATGGGAAAAGGGGTGCTCTCGGTCCATGCTTGATAAAGTTGCGGGAGCTTGCGGTTGCTATGGTACCAGAGGGGAAGATCTACCCAGAAAAGAAATTCCTTCCCCCGGCTATCAGAGTACAGCTTTCCCACGGCTTCCACGTTACCCAGAGTTTCTTCCGTCGTGCTGGCCGTGGGGCAGAGCAGTAGAGGTTTCCTTCCAGAAACAGCCTCCCACGAGCCCTGCAGGAGTTCAAGACGCATCGGGTTCGGAAGGGATAATCCTTCACCGACGAGACCTTCTCCGATAAACAGGCCATCGCAAAAAGGGAGGGCCCGCTCGATTAGCTGCTGCAGCGTAGGCCAATCGATCCGTCCCTTTTCATTGAAGGGAGTTACCAAAGCAAGGATCAATCCTCTTGGAGGGGGAATAAACACTTTTAAAAAACCCGCAGATCTCCGCGATTGAGGAGATCCCGCAGAGTGACCACACCTTTCAGCCTCTTTTTTTCGTCCAAGACCGGAAGCGCGGCGAGGTTATTTTCCACAATGGACCGCATCGCCTCTGCCGCAGATGCGCCTTCATCGATGGTCGATGGGCTAGAGCACATTAACTCTTCGATCAACCGGGCGGGGAACTGGGGCGAGCCGATGTCTCCCCGGCGGAGGTCGCGGTCTGCAATGATCCCGGCTAGATTTCCATCTGGGTGGATGACTAACGCAAAGTCGGTTCCCTGACGGTTGATCGCCCGGAGAAATTCACTTACCGTCGTCTCTTTGGAGACAGCCGGAAATTCTGACGCCGGGCGCATGATATCTCTTACCCGGAGGTTAAGGCGCTCGCCCAGACTTCCCCCGGGATGAAGCAGGGCGAAATCTTTCTCTTCGAATTTTCTCTGCCTCATGAGAGCAACGGCAATGGCATCGCCTATGACCAGGGTGGCCGTGGTGCTGGAAGTAGGAGTCAAACCCAGCGGGCAGGCTTCTCGTTCCACTCCTACATCGATGACAATCTGGCTGTTCTGGGCCAGCGTAGAACTCGGGCAACCTGTTAAGCTGATAATCTTGGCCCCGATCTTTTTCACACTGGGCAGCAGGTTGATGATTTCGACAGTCTCACCGCTGTTGGAGATGGCCATGAGCACGTCCCGGGCCGTGACCATGCCCAGATCCCCGTGGAGGCCTTCGACTGGGTGGAGGAAAATCGCAGGAGTACCCGTGCTGGTGAGTGTGGCCACGATCTTGCGGCCCACCAGGCCAGATTTGCCAATACCTGTGACCACCACCCGACCTTCGCAGGCTAGGACCATTTCCACGGCCTGGACAAAATTCTCATCCAGGCGGTCGAGTAAGCCTTGGACCGATTCGGCCTCGATGCGAATGACTTCCCTGGCGTGACGAAGAATCTCTTTCAAAAGAATTCCCCAAAGTAAAGGGTTTAAGGGCTGGCGGGGTTCAGGGTTCAAGAATATATTTTTGGAAAACGCCGTGACCTCTTCCCCGGAACCCTAAACCCCTGGCACCCCGCGCCCTCTCCATAATACCTTAGTCAAATTTTTCTGTCTATTTCAAAAACTACCAACCGATGGAGAAAAGCCCACCCTGGAAAAGACCCCGATTTTCCTGGCTGACCAAAAGAGCGAGGCGAAATAAGAATTTGACCGAGGAAGCGTTTCTTGAGTATATTAGGTATAAAATCGGGATGCATGAAAAGTGGGCCCTGGAGAAATAGCCCGGTTGGCCCGAGGAAGGAGAGGATGGGCGAAAAGGTGGATCGTCTGGTAAACTCCCTTAAGGATTTTTTTGTAGGGATAGCCTATTTTGAAATCGGCCAAACCGCCCGGCAGGAAAAACTTGTCTGGCAAGACCTTTTCATGCTGCTCACCTTCGGGGACCTCTTCGGGGTTCCCATCTTTCCCCCCCTACTCTTCCTTACGGATTTTGCCCCACGTCCTTCCGGGCATGGCTCCATGGAAAAAGAGGATGCTCCGCGAGCGGGACCTGACGGAGGTAATTTCGCTTTGAAGGATGAGCGGTTTTAAAATCATGGAGAAAAGATTTTGATCTTCCTGGATATGTCGCCGAAGCAGGAAATCGACGTGATCCAGCAACCGTACAACCGGGCGGATGAGAGATTTACGGAATAACTGATTTCAATCATCACCTGGATGACCTCGTTCGTATTAAAAAAGATCATACCGATTATCTCTCCCTATGGGAGAGGATGGGCCCCCAAGAGTTCAAAGATGGGAATCCATTGAAAGGAGAATCTCATGGCTTTAAGAACCCGGGCGGATTACATGGCTTCCTTAAAAAGGCTGCGTCCAAATGTTTATAAATTCGGCGAAAAAATTCAAGATGTGACCACACATCCAGCCACTCGCCGGGTAGTCGAGAGCCACGCCCGGGCCTACGATGCCGCCTGGGACCCTGCCCTCTCAGCCCTCTTTACAACGACGTCAGCCTTGACCGGAGAGAAGATCCATCGCCATAACTCTCTGATGCAGTTGGCGGAAGAGGTGATTTTTAACTCCCAGTTCAAACGGGAGATGTTCCGGCTCACCGGAACCTGCACCGGAAGTCTGTGTGCCGGATGGAATGCCATGAATACCATGTGGGCGGTCACTCATGAGGTCGATGGTGCGCTGGGAACAGGTTACCACGAACGTTTAATAAAATGGGCTTTGAGGGCTGAAGCGGGAGGGTGGACCGTAGCCGGGGCCTTAACCGATGCCAAGGGTAACCGCAGCCTGAAAGCTTCCCAGCAGCCCGACCTGGACTCCAACCTTAGAATTGCGGGGGTGCAAGAAAACGGCATCATCCTTCGGGGAGCAAAACTGATGATCTGCGGCGTGGCCGCCAGCAATGAAATCTTCCTCCTGCCCGGCAGTGCCTATGGGGAGGCAGAGAAGGATTTTGCCTTGGCCTGCGCCATACCACGGGATATAGAAGGCCTGACGATCGTGGAAACAAGGCGCCCCAGCGATACCCGGGAACAAGAGGATGGTTTCGATGTCCCCACCGAAACAGGGATCACCCAGGCTTATTTGATCTTCGAGGATGTCTTCGTGCCAAAGGAGCGGGTCTTCCTTTGCAAAGAATTCGTTTACACCGGCAAGATCATCCAATATTTCACGGCTATTTACCGGGCCTGCATCGGAGCCTGCGTGGCCGGCCAGGGTGACATCATGATTGGAGCGGGGATGCTGATGGCCCGGGCCAATGGCCTTTCTGCGCGAACCTTCTCCTCCAAGTTCGTTGAGATGGCCGTCAATAACGAGACCACCTTTACCATGGGCGTCGGGTCCATCGCCCTGGGAAGTCGCCATCCATCGGGAATCTGGATTCCCGATTCCCTGACCGCCCATGCCAACAAAGTTCATGTGGCCACGCTACCCTATGAGACCAAACGGCTCTGCCAGGAGATCGGTGGGGGAATTGTGGAAACCGGGTGCTTCCCCTCTTATCAGGATTTGATGGATCCCCGCTATGGAAAATTGGTCCAGAAGTATATTAAGGCAGGCGCGTGCAGCGCAGAAGCCCGGGCTCGCGCCGCCCGGTTGACGGAATGGCTAACCCTTGGCGCGGGAGTCCCCGGGTGCATGCATGGAGGCGGCTCTCCCGACGGCGCCAGGTTGGTCGTACGATCCCTTACCCCCATGGAGAAATATGCTGAAATGGCCAGGAAATTGGCGGGGATCACAGAAGAGATTCCTGAACCGGCCAAGTAAAGAGGAAAACTTTTTGGACGCGGATGGACGCAGATTTACTTAGATTTTCGATACAGAAATATGTTTTTGCGGGTATCAGCGGAAATCTGCGTCCTAAATAAAGGAGGTGGGTGAGATGCCGAACAAAGTAGGGCAGGTTTATCTCTGCGAGATCTGCGGGAATAAAGTTAAGATGTTGGTAGCGGGCAAAGGTCAACTCATCTGTTGTGGTCAGCCCATGAAGCTGATCGAGGAAAAATAATGGATCGGATGCGTTTCGCGAAGTCAAGATTGTGAATAAGGAAAATTTTTTGCGTTTGGGGGCGGAAATCTGCGTCTTAACGAAATGAAAGGAAAATCAGATGGGGTTAATGAAAGCTGAAGAATACCGGGTGAGCATGCAGAAGATGAAAGTGAATGCTTACCTGGATGGGAAGAAAGTAGAGAACCTTTTGGAGAACCCGGTGACTCGATCCGTGGTGGAGGCGACGGCTAAGCTCTACGAACTGGCGGCAGACCTAAAGCAGGAAGGGGTCATGACCGCCTACTCGCATCTCACCTGGGAGAAGATCGCCCGAAACTTGCACGTGAACCGGTCTACGGAGGATTTAGAGAAGAGGGCAGAGATGGCCCTGCTGACTTCCCAGACCCTGGGCACTTGCAACTACCGCTGCGTTGGCTGCGACGCACTTAATGCCTTAGCCAGTGTGACCTATGAGATGGATCGCGCCAAGGGGATGGCATACAGCCAGCGTTTCAATGCTTTTCTCGGAAATATCCAGGAAAAAGATTTAGCCGTGAGCGGAGCGGTCACGGATGCCAAAGGAGACCGGGCCAAGAGAATTCCGGAAGGTGATCCCGATATGTACGTGCATGCGGTCCAGAGGAGATCGGATGGCATCGTCGTCCGCGGAGCCAAGCTTCACCAGAGCGGCGCCTTCGCGGCCCATCGAACCGTCGTCATCCCCGGGGGGGCCTTGCGGAAGGGGGAAGAGGACTACGCTGTGGCCTTTGCCGTGCCCAATAGCGCGCCGGGAATCACTTACGTCCTGCAATACAACCCGCTTTCGGCAGAGCGGGAGCAGGCCGAAGACCCCTTCCATCTGGGAAACCCCCAGTTTGGCCAGCGGGAGACCTGCCTAATGGTCTTTGACGATGTCTTCATTCCCAACGAAAACGTTTTCATGTGTGGGGAAGTGGAGTTCGCCGGGCCGCTGATCCAGCGTTTTGCCAAGACGCACCGCATGAACTGCGGCGGGGCCTGCAAGGTAGGGTTCGCCGACATTATTATCGGGGCCGCCCAACTGGCGGCCGAATACGCCGGCACAGAAAAAGCACCGCACATTCGGGAAGCCATCACCCACATGGTGCGCATCTCCGAAGCCTCGCATGCCTGCGCCATCGCTGCGGCCGTGAAGGGAAAAGAGGAGCCTCCTGGGTCTGGAGTTTACATGCCCGATGACCTATTTGGCAACGTGGCCAAGATCTCGACGGCCCATGGGTTTTGGCAGATTATGGCGTTAGCCGGAGATATTGCTGGGGGGCTGGTGGTCACGATGCCCTCTTTCAAAGAGCTGAAAAACCCGGCCACCAAAGGCTATGTAGAGAAATATCTGAAAGGAGCCGTGCCTGCGGAGCAGCGGATGCGCATCACCAAGGTCCTGCAAAACTGGACCGCCGGGCTTCATGGACCCGGGACCTGGCATGGCGCGGGATCCACTCAGGCCCAGATGATTTCCCTGCACCGGGCCGCCAACATTGAGGAAAAGAAGCGCATTGCCAGAAAAATTGCCGGGATCGAGGATTGAAGGAAAACCTAAAAATCTCTTGACTTCAGTCGAAAAATTTATTAAAAGAAGAAAACTCCCTCTATTGATCTTTGGCTGCATTCTCATGGGAAGGAGAAAGGGTCCATGGACGGGTATATGGGAAAAATTCTGCGGGTCAACCTGACGGCGCGAGAATCTAAAGAAGAGCCGTTAAACCCCAAACTCACCAGAGATTACATCGGGGGGACTGGCCTGGGAGACCGGATCATCTACGATGAAGTCCCTCCCTCCACGGACCCGCTGAGCCCGGCGAACAAGATCGTATTCGCCACGGGCCCGGTTACCGCCACCAATTACCCATCCGGCGCCCGCTACCAGATCTGCTTCAAATCTCCGCTGACCGGTCTCCTCTGTGATGCCAGCTCCGGTGGATATTGGGGAGCGGATTTGAAGCGCGCGGGTTACGATGCGCTGATCGTTGAGGGGGCTTCCGCCGGACCTGTCTACCTGTGGATCCACAACGGCAAAGTGGAATTCCGCAGCGCCTCCCACCTCTGGGGTCAGGATGCCCTGCAAGTCCAAGGAAACATTCAGAGGGAGATCGGAGACGAGAGAATCAGGGTGGCCTGCATCGGCCCGGCCGGGGAGAAGCAGGTCCTCCTTTCCTGCCTCATCAACGATGAAGGGCGGGCCCCAGGGCGGGGGGGGAACGGAGCGATCTTAGGAGCGAAAAAACTAAAGGCCATCGCCGTTCGCGGCAATGGAAATTTTCCCATCCATGAGCTAGAAACTTACAATGCCCTCTGCAAGAAGATCGCCAAAGACAACGCTACCTCCGCCGCAGTTGCCAATATGCGCGAATACGGGACAGCCCAGGTTTTAGACAACCTTTGGTCGATGGGCGATATTCCAATCAAGAACTGGCAGCTCGGTTTATGGGAAGAGGGCTGCAAGAACCTCGGGGGCAAGAAGATGAAGGAGACCATCTTGGTGCCCCATGTGGCCTGTTACCGTTGTACTCTCGGCTGCTCCCGCTGGGTGAAGATCGACGAAGGGCCGTACAAAATGGAAGGTCCGGGGCCAGAGTACGAAACCCTGGCAGCCCTGGGAACGATGTGCCTCATCGACAACCTGAACGCAGTTTCCTTTGCCAATGACCTCTGCAACCGCTACGGCCTCGACACGATTTCCACCGGAGTTTCCATCGCCTTCGCCATGGAAGCTTATGAGAGAGGATTGATCCGTCCGGAGGACACAGGAGGAGTTGAGCTCAAGTGGGGCGATGAGCAAGCCATGATTGCTATGGTGCATCGGATCGGAAAAAATGAGAAACTGGGAGCACTTCTGGGCCAAGGGGTTAAGCGAGCCGCGGAGAAACTGGGGGGAAATTCCTGGAAATATGCGGTCCACGTTAAGGGGATGGAGAGCGCCATGCACGACCCACGCACCTTCTTCAGCATGGGCTTAACGTACGCTGTTGGGCCCCGTGGGGCATGCCACCTGCATGGCCACTCACCCCTTTGGGAAGGGGTTCAGGACCCACTCCCAGAATGGGGCCTAAAAGGAATCTATCCGCT
>Ga0187886_1002345_pt1 | contig 15352 bp, 15 predicted proteins | sample June2016WEW_20_1_FD_133001 | JGI IMG/M metagenome (GOLD analysis project Ga0187886, IMG submission 133001) | Peatland microbial communities from SPRUCE experiment site at the Marcell Experimental Forest, Minnesota, USA - June2016WEW_20_150 | ecosystem: Environmental > Terrestrial > Soil >... | reverse complement strand
CAAGGTCCAAGGCTTGACTTGCTCGAAGACAAAAGAGGTCCCGCCGATTTGAACGATAGCGGTGTTAGGCACCGTCACCACCCTTTGCGGAAAACCCTCGAAGTTCACCATGGCAAACATGCCCGGCTTAAAGCGGCCGCCCGGGTTGGGAACGGCCACGCGAACCTTGATGGATCGGGTGTCCGGATCAAGCATGTCACCCACAAATAACACTTTCCCTCGCAAAACCTCGCCGGGATAAGCTGGAAAAACCGCATTCACCTGCTGGCCTTTAGCGAGATGGCGGATGTCCTTTTCCTGGACATTCGCCGTCAGCCAAACGGTGGACAGGTCGGCGATGCTCATCAGGGGCGCATTGCTGTCGTTGCGGAACTCCCCTGCCGTCGCCGAGATTTCCACAACGTGGCCGGAGATGGGCGAGCGAATTTCCAAGGGGTGGCCGAGCGTGTCCGCTTCGGGGTTCAGCCCCAGGGTCCGCAGCCGGGCGGTAACGCTCTCCAGATCGGCTTGAACGGCTTCCAGCTCCTTTTGCGCCTGTTCGACCTCCCGCTGAGCGACGATCTTGTGCTCCAGCAGATCCTTTTGCCGCTCCCAGTTACGGCGGGCCAGAAGAAGCGCACTCTTCGCCTTGGTGAAGTCGCTTTGAGCATGCATATATTCCGCGGATTGGAGGATGGCCAGGAGCTGACCCTGGCGGACCGCCTCGCCCAATCTGACGTTCAGCTGGACGATGCGGCCTGCCAGAGGCGGGCAAACCCGGGCATACCGGTCCGGGTTGGCCTCCACGACGGCCGGCGTGGTGAGCTGAACGGTGATATTTTCCGCCCGCGCAGTGTCGAACGTCAATCTCTGGCGGAGGGAAGAGCGTTCAGGAATCAGGATCAGATTCCCCCGCCGCTCGAAATTGGGAGGCGGGGTCGTGCTGTTCACTTCAGGAGGGGAAGAACACGAGCTCAGAGCGACATGAGCGGCAAATAAAACATAGATAACCAGTTGTTTTATGAAATTCAGCTTCATGTGGAAGCACCTCCGGGCTGATATCCAAAATCCATAATTGATTTCATCTATTCCCTGAGGAAACAGGAGGATAAGGTGGCGCCATCCAGAAAGGCGAAAACTTCCGGAATCCCTCATCCATGGGTTCCCTCCTGACAACCTGGGCGGACGCGGAAAAAACTTTCTGGCCTACCCGATTCCGAAAAGGCTTTACGGAAGCTGCTTACGGGCACGCGCTTTGGCACAGCAGGCTTGCCCACGGGCCTTAGAGAAAAAGTAGAAATTCTGGAAACTTTTCCGGTTCTGGGAAGAGGAGCTTAGAAGGTCGGGGGAGCCCTAGGGTAAAGGGAATAGGTCAGAATCGAAGGGTGCGGGAAACAATACTGCACGGCCTCCAAGATAAAAGCAATAGCAGCTAAAGAGATCGACAGTTGATTTGCAAGCAGAAACGAGGAAAACTGGAAACTCAGCCTGCATAAAGAACATTCATCGTGGGTCAATCCATCTGGGTGATGATGAAAAGCGAGCACCCCCCAGAAAAAGACGAACAGCCCCAACAGTAAAAGAGAAATCGTCCTTTTCGTGCTGTCTCTCTCCAAGATCGATTTGGGGCTCATGCGGAAAACCTTTCTTAGAGCAAATTCTCAACGAAATCTATAGCTTATTCCCTCAGGAAGCATTTGGTGGCACTCTGCGGTGCTTCTCATTTTTCCTTTTCTCTGGCTGCGCGTTCTCTCCAGCTCACTCTGTTTCTTTGGGGATTTGTGGATCTCCTCGTTTTGGAGCTTCTCCGGCCAAAAATAAGGAAAACCCTTGAGTCAATACGTCCAGGCAATTATGGCCGATGGATGGATGTGCATGCAACAAAGTTACTGGCACCTTTGGCAGTAGCCGAAGATCTCAACAAGAATTTTCTGCGGATGAAAATGATATCGTCGGCAGATCTTCTCTTCCGCCTCCCGCAAGGCGGCATCTCCCAATTCGATGGTCTTCCCGCATTTGAGACAAATCAAATGATCATGGTGGCTCCCCGCATTGGCAAGCTCATAATGCTGATGCTTCTCTCCGCGGACAACCTGATGGAGGAGCCCCGCCTTTACCAGAAGGGGCAAGGTGCGATAAATGGTGGCCTTCGAGACCCGGTCACCATTCTTGCGGAGACGATAAGCCAAGTCATCTGCTTCAAAATGGCCCTCGGTGGCGAGAGCCTCTTGCAAAATCTTCTCCCGTTCCCGCGTCCACCTCAACCCGCACTGCCTGACGTAGGAAAAGAATTGCGGGATGGCTTTCATATATATGGAGAGTCCCTTCCCGTTCGTTTGTTGAAAGTGAGATTCAATTGCACTTATATCCCCAAATAATCTTCTTTGTCAAGTAATAAATTCCATCCCCATATGTTGTAAAGAGACAGGGGTGACACTTTTGCCTTAGAATGTTTGGGTGTGCATTTACAAGGAAACTCGGAGATCCAGACCTTCTCGGCGCAAGGCCCCCGTTCTTGCCGAAATGAGGCGGTGGTCCCTCTTTAGGCCGAGCGGGGGGGCTGCAACCCCTTGTCGTGTCTGGTTCCTCTTTCGGTTCCCCGCTTTCTCTGGGTGGATTCCAAGCAGTCCGAATGGAAGAGATGATTTCCCGGCCGATTTCGGCTGGAAGCGGCAGCCTTGCGCCTGCTGATTGAATGCGAGTGTAACCCATGTCCGCTTACCGGGCAACTCTTACCGATTTTATTTGAACCTTAATGTTCAACTTACCCTGATGGAAGTTTAAATGGGCGTTTAAAGAGGTCTCTAGAGGGCCGGCAAATTGCCGCCCTCAGTAAGGTAACATTTCAAAATTCTATGACTTTTTGGTAGCTTGGCTTGCCCCCTATGGCGCAGAATAGCATTTTCAGAGATCTTGTAAAAAAAGCTTGACATTTAGTGCTACATTTTTTTAATATGTGATACCCAATGGAGAAAACCCATGTCTGAGATCATTCGTTTCGGCATTTCCATGGATAATACCCTTCTTGGGAAATTCGATCAGCTCATCGCCCGGAAGGGGTACACCAATCGATCGGAAGCCTTGCGAGACCTGATCCGCGACAGCATCGTGCAGGCGCAATGGGAAGCAGGTTCCGAAGAGACTTTGGGAACGATTACCATCGTTTACAGTCAACACACCCGGGAGCTTTCCGATGTCTTGACTCATCTGCAACACCGGTATTACAAGTCCATTGTTTCCACCACCCACATTCACATGGATGAGCACAATTGCCTGGAGGTACTGATCGTCAGGGGGAAAGGCGAGGAAATCAAAAAAATCAGCGATCGGCTGATCGCGACCAAGGGGGTGAAGCATGGAAAACTTTCCCTCACCACCACCGGAAAAGACTTAAGCTGATGTTTTGAATAAAAAATTTTTTGCGAAAGAGTAGCACGATAGCTAAGAAAATATTACGCTATTGGGGCAGGAGGAAAGTATGCACATTCCTGATGGATACCTGGGGCCGCAGACCTATGGTGTGCTCTACGCGGTGATGGTCCCCATTTGGGCCCTGGCCTCAAAGATCGTCCGCCGCACTTTGAAGCAGCGCCAGGTTCCTTTCCTGGCCCTGGGCGCAGCCTTTAGCTTCGTGATCATGATGTTTAACATCCCTATCCCAGGGGGGTCCACCGGCCATGCGGTTGGAGGAGTAATCGTGGCCATTCTTCTCGGCCCCTGGGCAGCCGTGATCGCCATCTCCATTTCCTTGGTCATTCAAGCTTTACTTTTCGGCGATGGTGGGATCACGGCCATCGGGGCTAATTGTTTCAACATGGCCTTCGTGATGCCGATGGTGGGGTACCTGGTTTATCGTCTAATCAGCAAGGGAGCAACCGTAACATCCCGGCGGAGGTGGATCGCGGGAGCAGTGGCAGGATATATTGGGCTGAACGTGGCGGCTGTAACTACGGCGATTATGTTCGGCCTGCAACCGCTTTTGGCAAAGGGGCCGGATGGGCGGCCGCTGTATTTTCCCTATCCCCTGAAGGTGGCGGTGCCGGTTATGGCTGCCCAGCATCTTCTTTTCTTCGGCCTCATTGAGGCCGTACTCACGGGCCTGCTGGTCATCTACTTCCAGCGCACCGAGCCTTCCATGCTGGAACCGATGGGGGTGGCGAAATGAAAAGAACCAAAAGACTCGGGTGCTGGTGGGCCTGGTTTTTTTACGGAAAGCTGCTGAAGTAAAATTTTTTAATCTTTGGTAGCACGAAATTTTATTTCGTAATAAAGCATTTAAGGAGGTGTCGAAATGCCGGCCAAGATCGATTGGAAAGAGACTCGCAAGAATCTATGGATTTTTATGGCCATGGGCCTGTTATTTATCCTTGTCCCGGAGGTTTCCGCCCATGATTTCTGGATTGATCGGAAAGGCAAGGAATTTCTATTAGTTTATGGCCATGGAGACCAGAGAGAGGAATTTGATTCTTCCAAAGTTAAGACGGTGAAAGCCTTTAGCCCCGGAGGAGGGGAGATCGAGGTGCGCATGGAGAAGAAAGGGAAAGGGAAAGGATTACTCCTCCAGCCCGTTGAATCGCCTTCGTGGATACTCGCCGAGATAGATAATGGCTACTGGTCCAAAACAATTTACGGCTGGAAAAATCTGCCCAAGAGAAAGGCCAGCCGGGTGGTGGAGGCCCTCCGCTCTTTTTACTACTCCAAGGCTCTGATGGCCTGGACCGATGCCCTGAAGAGTCCTATAAGCAGCGCTCAGCTCGACATCGTCCTTCTGAAGAACCCCTATGAATTGAAGGCGGGTGCCTCTTTGCCGATCAAAGTGTTTTACCAGGGGAAGCCCGTCGCGGGGGTAGAGGTTGAAGGCCGGGACCATGAAATCGTCTCCACAACGGACAAGGACGGGACCGCCGGCATTCGACTTAGCAGGGGCCAACAGTTGATCTCTGTGAACTACAAAGAACCCCTAAAAGATGACCCGGATGCTGATTATTTGAGTTGTACCGCTACCCTAACCTTTGAGGTGGAAAAATGAGAATTTTACGAGTTGCGTGGTTTATTCTTCTTTTGCCTCTTGGTTTAATCCTGGCGGAGACAAGGTCCCAAGGGCACTCCATAAACTACCATGTCGAGCAAAAGGGAATAGCGCTGAGGGCTTTCTATTCGGCAAAGGACCCTGCCAGTTATTCGCAATTTGAAATATGGGGACCCGGGGATAGGGAGGATCTCCCCCATCAGACAGGGCGGACCGACAAGAATGGTTTTCTGGCTTTTGTGCCGGACAGGGCGGGAACCTGGAAAGTTAAAGTATGGGGAGAATCTTCTCATGGCTATCACGGCTTCACGACTGAAATCAAGGTGGACAAAGGACTCAGCCTGGAGTCTTTCAGCAAACCTCTGGCCGCCGCTCATACCAAGTTAATTACCGGTTTGAGTTTGATATTCGGTATTTTCGGAATCTATGCTTTCCTGAGATCCAGGAGGAAACAAGAGAAGATAGATCCTCTTGGTTAAGATCCAATTATTAGGAAGGAGAAAGAATGAAGAGGATTGCGGGAGTAATCTTTTTTTCGGTCTTGCTTTTCCCCATGATGGCTATGGCCCATCACGGGGGAGTGAGCCTGCCTTTCGGCCCCGGAACTCCTGTAGAAACCAATGCCCCCCTGACCCTTCCGGAGGGTGGTGTGGTGCTTTCCACCAGAGTTGAACAGGTGGAATGGCGCAAATTCGATTTTGCGGACCCGACGAATAAGAGTTCTTTTACTTTTTTGAACATCGGTCTCTCTTACGGGATCAAACCTTATCTGACTGCGAGTGTTTTTTTGCCTTATGCCATCAAGAGGGAGGATACCTTTGGGTCTAACGAAGGAATTGGAGATATCAGATTCATGGGTATCCTGGGTTTTAATTATGACGGCAAAGAGGTCAAGCTGAACTCGGCAAAAGAAACCGCGGTTAGCCTTGAAAAGGGCGTTGAACGTCGCAGAAAGACTTATTTCTCTTTCTATGGGGGCTTCACCCTCCCCACGGGCAAGACCAACCTGGAGCTTGGGGGGGTAGCTGAACCCGCTATGCAGCCCGGTTTCGGGAGTCCTTCGTACACCATGGGATTTAACGCGGCCAGGAACTTGTTTGGTTCTCTTACCCTTGTATTCGATACCGCCTATGATATTTTTACCGAGAGGATGGATAGCTTCAAGTTCGGTAACGAATGGAGGGTCAACCTGGCAACAGTTCAAGAGCTATATGGGAAACCCGAGAAATTCATCTCCAAAATCGACGGCGTCCTGGAATTGAACTTTCTGAATATCGCCCGAGACCAGGAAAGGGGAGAAGGGGTAAGGGCCTCGGGAGGAAACATTCTTTACCTATCGCCCGGCTTGCGTTTTGCTTTTCCCAAGCTCCAGAATGCCAATCTTGGACTTCTGGTAAAATTTCCTATCTTCAAGAGTTTAAACGAGCAGGATGAGCAACAGGGCTCAGAGGGGTACGAAAAATATAGAGCCATTTTCACCCTTTCCTTCTACTTCTGACGACTCCTTCCCTTAGCTCGATACCCTTGGTTGTGGAATGAGATGAGAAGTAGATTCGGTGGGCAGCGATATTTCGGGAAAACCTTAGCTACCATCAGGAAATCCTCACTGCGCCCAGAGCGCTGTTCATTTATGTTTGACATTCTTTCTCTCTACTGATATATGAATAATTAATCATAATTACATGGGGATCCACCGATGGAGGAAGGGATCATTAAAATGAGGGCTGAAATTCTAAAGGCCCTAGCTCAGCCTACTCGTTTGAAGTTTCTGGAGTGCCTGAAAAGCAGGGAGAAATGTATCTGCGAAATCTTCGCTAAAATGGACCATTCATGAAGCGGGTTCTTTTTATCTGTACCCATAATAGCGCTCGCAGCCAGATGGCGGAAGGGATGGTGAATCATGATCTGGCGGGGAAGGTGCAGGCCTCCTCGGCCGGAACCGAGCGTTCCCACGTTCATCCCATGGCGGTGGCTGTGATGTGGGAGCTCGGGATCGATATTTTCAACCATCGGTCCAAGTCGGTGGACGAATTTGCCGAGGAGAAATTCGATTTTGTCATTACCCTCTGCGACCAGGCGGCTGAGACCTGCCCGGTCTTTTTCGGCGGGACGCAAAGGCTGCATATGGGTTTCCCGGACCCGGCAGCGGTTACGGGATCGGAAGAAGAAAGGCTGGCCGCCTTCCGAAAGGTAAGGGACCAGATCCGGGAACAAATCGTGGGGTTTTTGCAAAAGGAGAACCAGTAGGGACGAAGGCATTCTCCTTCCTGTAAAGCCTTATTTCCCAAGACCCGATAAAAGGTATAGGTTCTAAAAAGAGGTGAGCATCTTGAAGAAAAGACATTTAGAATTGCTGGAGGTTGCCAAGAAAAAGGCCCGAAATATGAAAATGTTCCTTGCTGTCCTCATTCTCGCATTCGCCATCTTTCCCTTCCCAATTCAAATGGCCCAGGGGGCAGAGAAAGAGATACTTCTGCTCCATACCAACAGTGTGAAGGGGCACCTTTTCCCCTGCCCTACCTGAGGGGAGCGAACTCTGGGCGGTCTGGCCCGGCGTGTTGCGGCGGTGGAGAAGATACGGTCGGAGAACACCCCTGCACTGGTCCTGGATTCGGGGGATCTCTTCTTTTCTCCTCAGGCGAACCTGAACCCGGAATTTGCTCTGAAGAAGGCTCTTTTATTCGGCCGGGCGTACCGCCGCATGGGAGCCGCCGCCATTAATGTAGGGGATATGGATTTACTTCTGGGGCTTGATTTTTTGAAAAATGAATTTTCACAAGGCCTTCCCCTGATCTCAGCCAACCTGATAGATCCCTCGAGTAAAAGGCCCATCTTTCGCCCCTACGTGATCCGGGAGATAGCGGGGGTGAGAATAGCATTTTTGGGCCTCCTCTCGCCCGATTTGAACCCACAGGTCGCCTCGGCCATCAAGACGGCTCAGGCAGAAGTCCTGATCGAAGACCCGGTAAAGATTGTGCAGGAAACACTCCCGCGACTCCAGGGGCGGACCGATATATTGGTCCTTCTCTCTGACCTGGGCGTGATCAGGGATCAGATGCTGGCTAGGTCTGTCAGAGGCATTCATTTCATTCTGGGTGGACATGAGGGACGCCCCCTGCAGATGGGCAACCGTGTTGGCCAGACTTTTATTTTTCAATCTTCCTCCAAGGGGATGTACCTGGGAAAGCTACGGATCACCCTGGAGAATCCAACCTCCCCCTTCACAGACGGGGGCAGAGCAAATCAGATCCAGGAACAGATCAACCACCTGGACCGAGGCCTTCAGGCTCTGCAGAAAATGAAAGAGGGCAGTGCCCGCCCCGATAACCGGAACAACGATCAAATGATCCAGGATATCCAAAGGCGAAAAGAGAAACTCCTAGAGGAGCTCAAACAGGCACAGCAAAATCAGAATCGAGGAAACCGGTTTATTTTTAGTCTGGAACCTCTCGAAAAAGCTCTCCCCCAGGATGAGGAAGTTCAAAGTTGGCTTACCGAAGCGGGGATCGACAGAGATTGAGGCAGCCAAGAATCTTTCATGGACATTTTCAGAATTTCCTGCTAATTTAATCAATAAGAAAAAGCTGATCGGATCAAGAAGCAGCCGTTGCCGTCGGGCCTATGGATCCACAGAAGGGTTCCCACCTCTGCGTATTCAATAACCCAGCTTATTCATTCCAGAATTTTGGTTGGCAAAGGCGCAAAAGAGAGAGGGGGAGAAATATTTGGAAGCGAAGGGGGAAAGTTTAATGGGGAAGTGGGAAAAAACTCTCAAGAGGATTATTCCTATCGTCGCAATTATTATTGTAGCGGGGGTGTTCGGTTACCTGAAATTCTTTACCTGGAATCCGGAAAGGCAAAGACTCGCTGGGGTCAATGATCGAAAAATTACCGTGGCCCAATTCGGGAGGGAGATCGCGAAGGTCCCGGCTCCTTATCAGGACATGTTCAAGGAAGAGCCCAAACAATTTTTAGAACAGCTGATCCTCAAGGAGGTCCTGCTGCAAGAAGCGAGGCGGCAGGGGCTGAAGCCGGATCCGGCAGCCAAGGCGGAGGAAGCGGAGATGACCCTAATTCAGGGCCTCTTGAAGAAGGAGGTTATGGATAAAGTCAAGGTGAGCCAGGAAGAGGTTGAAGGAGTTTATCGCCAGCATCGGGATCAATTGGGCAAAAAGTCCATGAGTGAAGTGGCTCCTTTGATTGAAATGGCCATCCGCGAGGCGAAGGGAAAAGATCAGATGGAGGAATACATTACCTCCCTCAAAGGGAAGGCCAAGATCGAGATTAATGAAAAGCGCCTGCAAGCCATCGCTTCCCCGGCACCCCCAACCGATACCAGCGAAGAATTCAAGAAAGCCCTAACGAGTGGCAAGCCGGTTCTGGTTGATTTCGGCGCCAACTCCTGTTTACCCTGCCGGCAGATTCGCCCCCTTCTGAAGGAGATCGGGCAAGAGTATACGGGGAAGGCGCAGGTATTGGTCCTTGATGTCTATAAAAACAAGGAAATTGCCGGAGAATACCGGGTGCAGGTGATCCCTACCTTAATCTTTTTCGACAAATCAGGGAAAGAGGTCTTCCGCCATATAGGACCCTGGGATAAAGCTTCCATCGAAAGCAAGCTCAAAGAAGCTGGGGCAGTCTGACGAAAGTGGAAACCTGGTAAACTCAAAGAACGCATTATTGCTGGAAATTTAGAATGATCCCTCCCGCCCCAGAAGTCAGGCGGGAACCGCATTTTATCGGACCGCTTCAATGGAGCCCGTGGAAAAATTTGGGATGGACAAAAATTTGCGATGGACTTGACAAAAAGAGTTTTAGCAATTATTTTAGAAAAAATTTAAAGGGAAGATTTGAGCGCCGAGAGCTCTGCTTCCTTCTGTATTTTAAACCCTCAGGAAAATCGATAAGAAACCTTAAAAGATTATGAGGAGGTTAAAAATGGGTCGGAGAAATCTAAGATGCAAAAGTATTTTGATTCCTATGATTATCTTCTTACTTTGCTTTTTCGGATTTTCGGCTGGGCTGGCGCAAGGGGATAAGGAAAAGGGAAAAGAGAAAGACAACCGGCCCGAGAGAGGGATTGCCATTTATACAGAATATTCTGGAATATTTGTCCCCCCAGGGGAATCCGTAAGGATGGATCTGACCGCAGAGAATAAGGGGAAGACCGATGAAAACATCGCCCTCCAGATATCCGCAATTCCTAAAGGATGGAAAGCCTCCCTCAAGGCGCCCAATTACACGGTCAATGCCGTCCCGGTTCCGGAGGGGAAAACCCGGACTCTGACCTTTTTGGCCGAACCGGACAAGAGTGTAAAACCAGGGGCCTATCTCTTCCAAATTGACGCTCAAACCGAGGATGGAAAGTTTACCTCCTCGCAAAAGATCGAAGTGACCGTACGGGAAAAAGCTCCGATTTCTGAAGACATTCAAGTGACCACTTCCTATCCTGTGCTGCGGGGACAGACAGATGCCAGATTTGAATTTTCCCTCGAGGTAACCAACAAGAGTGAAAGCGATAAGAACTTCAACCTGGCCGCCCAGGCTCCGGAGAAATGGGAAGTCAATTTCAAGCCGGCCTACGAGCAAAAGCAAATTTCCAGTTTTCGTATAAGGGGAGGTCAGAGTCAAACGGTGGCCGTTGAGGTCACCCCGGCCAAGGAGACCACGGCAGGTAATTATCCCATCTTGGTCTGGATCAGCTCCGGCGAGAAAAAAGCCGAAGTGAAACTCACCGTTGTTCTCACGGGCATCTATAGGCTGGATGCCGGCACCCCGACCGGGATTCTCTCCCTGGAGGCGTTTACGGGGAAACCCGCCATCCTTTCCCTTTTTGTTAAGAACATGGGTTCCGCCGTGAATCGCAACGTCGCTTTCAACTCCTTCAAGCCGGAAAACTGGAAGGTTGAATTCAAACCCGAGAGAATCGATACCCTGGAGCCCGGGGCGATGAAACAGGTGGAGGTGACCATTACCCCCGCTGCGCAGGCGCTGGTCGGCGACTATTCGGTGAGTCTCAATATAGAAGGGGAGAAGGGCAGCAGTAAAACGGTGGAGATACGGGTGGCCGTAAAAACCTCTGCCGCCTGGGGCTGGATCGGGATCCTCATCATTGTTTTGGTCATCGGAGGTTTGGGCGGGTTATTCCTCTGGCTCGGGAGGAGATAGAATGAACGGGCAGATCGTCATCGAAACCCAGGAGCTGACCAAGGTCTATGGCGAACAGGTCGCGGTCAACCACCTGAACCTCAAAATCAATCAGGGTGAAGTGTTCGGCTTTCTGGGGCCGAACGGCGCGGGCAAGACGACCACTTTGCTCATGCTGCTGGGGCTCAGCGAGCCCAGCTCGGGGAAGGCCTGGGTATGCGGCTTTGATCCCACCCGTGAACCGCTGAAGGTTAAAAGAGTCGTCGGTTATCTTCCGGAGAACGTCGGTTTCTATGAGGATATGAATGCCGCTCAGGACTTGAAATACATCAGCCGGCTGAACGGGATTCCCGATGAGATATCCAGGCGCAGGATTGAAGAGCTGTTAAGAGCGGTGGATCTTCAGGCGGAGCCAAAGAAAAGAGTGGGAGATTACTCCCGGGGGATGAGACAGCGCCTGGGGATCGCCGAGGTGCTTCTCAAGGAGCCCCAGGTTGTTTTTCTGGATGAACCCACGCTGGGATTGGACCCCGACGGGTCAAACCAGATTTTGGAGTTCATCCAATCTCTCAGCCGAGATAAGAAAATCACGGTCTTTTTCTGCTCTCACCTCTTAGACCAGGTGCAGAAGGTCTCTCATCGGGTGGGGATTATGATTAAGGGCCACTTAGTGGCTGCGGGGCGGATCGAGGATCTGGCCAAAGAAAAGCTGGGGCTGGGCCAGGAGAGATACACTCTGGAAGAGATCTACATGAAGTATTTCAAGGAGGGCCAGTCGTGAAGGGGATACTTGCCATATACTGGAAGGAATTGGAGGATCACTTCAGCAGCACGCGTTTCATCTTGCTCTCCACCCTGATCTTAATGGTCAGTCTGGTAATCGCTTTTATGGTGGGATCGGGCTTGCGGGATGAACTGAAAGATGTGGCCAAACCGACCTTTGTTTTTTTGATGCTTTTTACGTTCCCCGGAAAGCTTTTCTCCCTCATCTCTTTCATCGCCTTTTTCGGACCGCTTATCGGAATCGTGCTGGGCTTTGATTCCATCAACCGGGAGCGAAGCGATCGGACGCTGAGCAAACTTGTCTCCCAGCCCATCTACCGGGATTCCATCATCAATGGAAAATTCCTGGCCGGATTTGTGACGATAAGCATTATGTTCCTGGCCATCGTCCTACTGATCTCCGGCCTCGGCCTGCGCCTTATCGGGGTCGTCCCCGGGCCCGAGGATGTATGGCGCCTGGCCATTTACGTCCTGATCAGTATTTTCTATATTTCTTTCTGGCTGGGGATTTCCAGCCTTTTCTCGGTTATATTCCGCAGCATGGCCACCTCAGCCTTGGCAGCCATTGCCTGTTGGATTATTTTTTCCTTTGCTGTACCCCTCGTGGCCAGTCCGCTGGCGGACGCGATTTACCCCGTTGACCAAAGCACGACCACCCCGGACCCGGAATTGCTGGTCCAGCATGAACAGGCCCGAAAGGCCTTTTCTCTCCTGTCACCCATGACACTTTACAGCGAAGCGACCACAACCATCCTGGACCCCCTGAGGAAAACCACTCAATCGCTTCTTTTAATGGGACCCATGGAGAGGTTGTCGATCTCCCGGTTTCAAAACCCGCTCCCCCTAAGAGAGAGCCTCTACATTGTTTTTCCCCACCTGATTTCTTTGATCGCCATCACTTTGTTGTGTTTTGCGATTTCCTACATCTTTTTCATGCGGCAGGAGGTAAGATCAACATAAAATAGGCGATCGGTTTGAGAAAGAGGCTAAAGGCTAATTACCCATAGCCTATAGCCTAGCGCCTATCGCCTTTTAGGTTGCTTCAAGCGGGATAATCCGAAACCCGGAAACATCCACCAGACCTTTATCGGTGAGCTTTAATTCAGGAATTACGGGCAATGCCAAAAAAGAAAGGGTCAGGAAGGGATTTGGAGGAATGGTCCCGATTTCTCTGGCGGCCCGAGTCAGTTTTTCCATCTGAGAGGCCACCCCTGCGGCTGGTTCCAAGGACATAAGCCCGGCAATGGGCAAACGCAGGGAAGCTTTGATCTCCCCTTGATCGACCACGACAAACCCACCCTGCATCTTTTCGATCTCTCCTACCGCCTGCCTCATTTCTTCGTCGCTCGCACCAACGACTAAAATGTTATGAGAGTCGTGAGCCACGGAGGTGGCCAGGGCGCCCCGCCTCAGGCCGAATCCCTTTACCAGGCCGAGGCCGATATTCCCGGTAGCTTTATGCCGCTCGATGACGGCGATCTTCAGGACATCCGAGTCGGGGTCGGAGACAATCATTCCCCGGCTATCTTTTTTGACGGCCAGGGAAAGTTTCTGGGTGAGGATCTGGTCAGGGAGGATGCCGATCACCCAGGCTTTCTCCCCACCCAGGGATAGATCAAAGGACGATTCATTTAAGGGTTTGATTTTAATCGTCTGGAAAACATTCGGGTCAAAACGGGCATGGAAAAGTGGATAGGCTTTTCCTTCCCGGGCAACAACCTTCCCGTCTTTAAAGGTCAAACTTACTTGAAATTCGTGCAGGTCGGAAACCGCCGCGAGGTCTGCCCTTCGCCCCGGGCCAATGGCCCCACGGTCCCGCAGGCCAAACCGCTCGGAGGGGTTGAGGGTAGCCATCCGTACTGCCCGCACAGGATCGAGACCCAGGGCAACGGCTTGACGCAGAAGGTAGTCGATCTCACCCTTCTGGGTGAGGTCAGAGGGCTCCAGGTCATCCAGTACGAAAAGGCAGCGGTGTTCGTTCTGGGGTGTAACCGCCGGGAGAAGTTCCGTAAGGTTCTTGGCCGCCGATCCCTGGCGGATCATCAGCCACATTCCCAGCCGTAGTTTTTCTTCTGCTTCTTTCCTTCTCGTGCATTCATGATCGGATTCGTTCCCCGAGGCAATGTAAGCATTTAAATCTTTCCCGGAGAGCAGAGGGGCATGCCCATCGATGACTTTACCCCCTTTTCGTGCGGCTTGAATTTTTTTAAGGACCTCGGGGTCCTTGCGGAGGACTCCGGGGAAGTTCATCATCTCGGCCAGGCCGAGGACCCGCTTATTTTTAAGCAACTTCTCAACGTCAATGGAGGGGATAAACCCCCCCGCCGTTTCCAGGGGTGTAGCTGGAACGCAAGAGGGAGCCATGAAGAAAAAATCTAAGGGTAGGGCTTTGCAGGCATCGATAAGAGCCTGAACGCCCGACGAACCCAGGACGTTGGCGATCTCATGGGGATCGAGAACAACAGTGGTAGTCCCGTGGGCCAGGGCCAGGAGAGCGTATTCCGCTGGTGTCAAAAGGGAGCTTTCCAGATGGAAATGGCCGTTGATCAATCCCGGAAGGAGAAAAAGGCCTTCCAGGTCCAGAACCTCTTTTCCCTCGCCATATTCCTTTCCGACGCCGGCAATCCACTCACCGGCAATGGCCACGTTGGCCGCACAGACCTCCCCGCTGAAAACATTGACCACCTGAGCGTCTTTCAGCAGCAGATCAGCCGGAACATCTCCCTTGGCGATGTCGATCAGATGGTTGATTTCGTCCGCCTGATTCATAATAAAATTCTTGCCACAGAGTTCACGGAGAGCACAGAGGGAAAAAGATCTTATTCATCTCGGTGACCTCTGTACTACGTATTTTCAAATTCTCACATTTCTGTTAAGAATTTCCCCCCCTCTCCCTCCCCCTCGAGGGGGGAGAGCTTCCCCTGTAGAGTAAGTTCAACGACTCCACAGGGTAAAGGAGGGGGTGATTTCTTTTGGTCGCGGCTCTGCCGCGCCGTGAACTCTGCAGCCCAAAATTATTATTTTAATTCAATCACGATTTCGGGCCTATGGAGAATCGTCTCGTGAACGAAGCATGCCTCAGCCATGCGCAGGAGCCCCTTTTTCTCTGTTTCTGGAATATCGTGGGGGTAATGAATTTCGGCTTTTATTGTACCGATGCGCCATGGGTCCTTGACCACAGTCCAATCCAACGAAACTTTCAGCCCTTCTGTGGGCAGGTTGTGCCGCTTACAAAACCTCACAGCATAGACCCCGATGCATGTTCCCAGGGAAGCGATAAAGAGCTCGGCCGGGGTCATCGCTTGGTCCGTTCCGCCCTCGGCCTGGTGTTGATCGGTGAAGACTTCATGCCCGCCGCAAACGGCTTTGAAAAGAAATCCTTGTTGACGATTCACTTCCAATCTCATCGCCTCT
>Ga0187886_1002344_pt1 | contig 15353 bp, 8 predicted proteins | sample June2016WEW_20_1_FD_133001 | JGI IMG/M metagenome (GOLD analysis project Ga0187886, IMG submission 133001) | Peatland microbial communities from SPRUCE experiment site at the Marcell Experimental Forest, Minnesota, USA - June2016WEW_20_150 | ecosystem: Environmental > Terrestrial > Soil >... | reverse complement strand
TACCACTGCTATGCCGAGGGCCTCGAGTTCGAGCATGCCGCGCACCGTCGCGCCCGTTGTCATTTCATGTCCAGTTTGCACCAGGTGCACGGATTTCTTTGAGGTATCGTGGTTCAGATAGAAACGGTAGATTGCCTGGTCGGTGCGCCGAACGCAGATTTCCACCGCAGGATCGAGGTCGTCGACAGTTGGGATTCCGGCTTCGTGGAACGCCGGCCGGAGAAACGCTCGAAGCCCTCCAGCATCGAGATAGGTGCCCAGGTAGTACGAAGCGCCCTGACCGAACGAGTTCCGCAGCGCGGCTGCGGTGCCCGAATAGTAGCGGCCTGAATAGGTAAGGAGCACTGAGGCTCCAGCGTCCGGCGTGAGCAGCTCGGCAAGGTGCGCGGCGGGAAATCGTGCCCCGTAGGCAGAAATCACCTCAACGGGCTCAGAAGGCAGGTAGGAGAAGGTATCATAGTCTTCAACTCGGCCGCCCACGATATGGCGGAGGCCTGCAGGAAGATGTTCCTCGTGTACCGCATTTTCCTCGTCCTTAACACTGCTTCGCGCTCCGATTACTGCGATGCCTCCCGCCTGGATATATTCCTGCAGCTTGTCGGCAAACTGGGGGCTGGACACGTGTTGTGCTGGGACGATGAGCAGCTTATAGGAACCGAAGTCTCCGTCGGCAGAGACGATATCGGCCACTATTCCCAGTCGCGACAGCGCCGTTGCGTAGTCGTTCGCGAGCTCGTAATAGGAAATCCCCTCCATGCTATGAGGCTGAATCTCCAGTGCCCACACACTGTCGTAATCATAGAGAATCGCAACGTCGGCTGGGACGTGGCTTCCCGCGATCTCAGAGCTGAGCGCTCTCACTTCGGAGGCAAGCTGTGTGAGCTCTTGGTAGCGAGATCCGGGCTGTCCATGGTGAGCCAGGACCCCGTGCCAGTATTGCTCGGTGCCGAAACGGGCGCTGCGCCAACGGAAGAAACTGACGTAATCAGCCCCGTGCGCGATGGCTTGGTAAGCCCAGATTTTCATCCGGCCGGGTTCTGGAGTAGAATAGAACCGATCCCAGCCTCCCGGCCCCGAGGCTTGCTCCATGACCCATACGTTCCGGCTTTTCAAGCCGCGCATGAGATCGTGGGGCAAAGGAGACGGCGGCTGATGAGCGGTTTGCGGTTGGAAAAAGGGGTAGTTATCCCACGATACCACGTCGAGATCACGGGCCAGGTCGAAGTAGTTGATGTCGGTGAACGCGCCCATGAGATTGTGCGTGACAGGTCGTGACGGGCTGTTGGCCCTGATGATATCTGCAAGTTCGCGATTGAATGAGACCTGGACATCGGAAGAAAACCTGAAAAAGTCGAGCAGGAGTCCGGGATTTTGTCCGGCTGTGCCGCTTCGATCAGCGGTATCGCGCGGCAGTGAGATTTCGGAGAAATCATTGTATTGCTGGCTCCAAAATGCCGTACCCCACGCCTCGTTGAGACGGCCGATGTCTTTGAATCGATGGGACAGCCATGATTGAAAAGCGCGCTCGCAATGGGTGCAATAGCACCTGGCGGTTCCGTGGCATCCGAGCTCGTTGTCCGTTTGCCATGCAACCACGCCCGGATGGCGCCCGAAATGCTTCGCGACCACCTCGGTGATCGTGAAGGCATGCCGACGGTAGGCGGGATGATTCTTGCAGGCATCCTGGCGCTGGCCAAACTCCTTGATCTGTCCGTTGCTCTTGATCTGATGGATATCCGGAAACTTCCGGTGGAGCCAAGCCGGATAAGTAGGCGTCGGTGTGCAGAGGATGGCTGAAAGCTTATGATGAGCCAGCACTGCAAGGACACGCTCGAGCCAACCGAACTCATACCTTTCTTCGACTGGTTCGAACATGTGCCAGGCGAACTCCGCCAATCGAACCGTCGTAATGCCGGCTCGTGCCATGAGCTCGGCATCCACCTCCCAGCGGCTTTCCGGCCACTGCTCGGGGTAATACGCTATTCCGAGATGAAGGCGTGGACCGTCACTGGCCTTTGTCATGATTGCCGCCTCCCGCTATCGTTTTGTGGACTCACGCCTTTATGCTCCCCGTGGCAATTCCTGCCGCGATATGTTTCCTCAAGAACGGGAACAAAACAGCCATCGGCAAGACTGAGAGCGCTGAGCCGAGGATTATCAGCGGATAGGGAGGAATGCCAGTGGCCGGACTAATGAGCTTGGAAACCCACATCTGAAGCCCCAGAGTGGCGGGAAAGAGCTTGGAGCTGCTCAAGACGAGGAGGGGCAGGAAGAAATTGTTCCATGAAGATATGAAGCTTATCAGGAACAAGGTAACGAGTCCCGGCCCTATGATGGGAACTGCAATGCGCCTGAAGATCTGGTAGTCGCTGGCCCCGTCGATCCGCCCGGAGTCGATGAGCTCGTTCGGCATGGTTTCTCCTACGTAGACGTTCATGAAATACACTCCGAAGGGACTGGCAAGGAGCGGGAGGATGACCGCCACGTAGGTATCCATCAATCCAAGGCTTTTTATCAGCAGAAAGACAGGAATCGTGAGCGTCGCTGCAGGAAGCAAGAGCGCCACGAGCACCATGAACCTGACTGCACCTCGCAGCTTGAACTCGTATTTTGACAGTGAGTAGCCTGCAAGGGCGCTGATCAGAGTGCCCAATCCAGCGGTCAAAGTAGAGTAGATGATCGAGTTGAGATACCACCGCCAATATGCTCCACCCTCCTTCTGACCCAGATCCCGGAGATTGGTTACGAGGCCAGAGAGAGACGACGGAGCGAACATGGGGGTATTGAAGAGCTGGTCGGTTGACTTGGAAGTCGAGACCAGGAGCCAGAAGAGCGGAAGTATGAAGTACATCGCGAGCAGGCTCATGGGGATGAGAATAAGAACCCCAATGACAACTCGACGGCGGGTATAAGAGCGACCGTGGTACAACCGCTGTAAAGAGGAAGACCCGAGGCTTCTCTTCGGGGTGCTCATTTCGCCACACCTCGTGCGTCATAGCTGCGATTCCTGCGTCCTGCCCTCTGTTGTTCTCCCGAGGTCAGGTACAGGAACAGCAGCGACGCACACAGCGTAACGAACGCCAGGAAGAATGACAGAGTCGCCGAATAATGAAAATTGTTATAAGCGAAGGCCATGTTGTATATGTACACGTTGGGCGTAAAGTCCGAAGGGACGGCAGTGAGGCTCGAAAGGATGAAGGGCTCATTGAAGAGTTGAAAGGTGCCTATTATCGAGAGAATCCAGGTGAATATGATCACCGGTCGAATGAGCGGCAGCTTTATCCGAATAGCGGTCTGAAACTCGTTGCAGCCATCCATCTTGGCGGCATCGTACAGCTCGAGCGGCAAAGATGTCAGTCCCGCAAAGTACAGGGTCATGTTGTACCCTGTCCATTCCCAGGTCACGATGTTTACGATGCTGAAAAGGAGGTTGCTCTGGGAGAGGATGTCGGGGGGTTTGCCATGACGAAAGATGCCGAGCACGGCAAGCAGGGGGTTGAGTTGCGGCGAATACAGAAAGCCCCACATGAGAGCAGCGATGACACCCGGGACCGCATAGGGGAGAAAGTAAAGGAGGCGGAAGGTGGCCCTGGCTTTAATGATTGGACTGTCAAGCAGCAGCGCAAGGGCAAGGGCAAGAATCAGCATGATCAGAAGCTGCATGACGCCAAATCGGGCCACGGTGAGGATCGAAGACCAGAAAGATCCGTCCTTGAATGCCGTAATGTAGTTGGCAAATCCGACAAAGGTGCCGCGCCCCGTCCGGCCCGTGAACAGGCTGAGACGGAAGGCGTAGAGCAGCGGATAGATGAAAAAGCCGAAGAAGAGCACGAGAAACGGCGCAAGCATTATGTAAGGTACGGCTCGGGAACTCCAAGAGCGCTGGCTGACGATCATCATCAACTCCTGCAAACAAGACCCGCGTCGCCTCCTAAAGAAAGGAAAGGGCCCTGATCAAGGCATCAGATCAGGGCCATGCATAAGCAGCTGCGGACGTAAGTCTCAGCTAGTGGGCGACCTGGAATCCCTGGGCTCGCGCAAAACCCTCTACCTTGTCCTGCAGGTTTTGCAGCGCCTGGTCTGTTGTGATCTTGCCGCTGAACAGATTCGTGAACTGTACCTGCATCTCGTTGTACACGAAGCTCGTCCACGGGCTCCATTCAAAGCTCTTGTCCACCCATGGCATCATCCTGGTGAAAATAGAGTTTGCAGTTTGGCCGCCAAGGAAGGCGTTCGGGCCGGCAAAGCTTGGCAGCTTGCCGGAGCTCACGTGAGCAGTGAAGAGTCCGGATCCCCCCCGGCCGATGTCGGTGCTCAGGATGGCGACAGCATCTTTGTGCGTGTTTATCCATGCAGCAAAGAGAGCGGAAGCCTCCGGAAACTTTGTCTGCGTAGTGACGGCGTCTGTGGATCCTCCCCAGTTGCTGTCAACCTTGTCCCCCATGTTCCACTGCGGCATCTCGGCGACGCGCCACTGCTGCGTTGTTCCCTTCTCCATGTAAGGCTCGATCTCATACGTTGGGGACCAGGCTGCGCCGATCACAGCGGCATAGGCTCCCTGACCGAGATTATGGCTCCATTCCGGCGTCCAGGCGTTGGCTACCTGCACATATCCCTTTTTGACAAGCCCCAGCCAGTAATTCATGACCTTCTTGGCTGCTTCGCTTGTGAAATTGATCTTCCAACCGTTCGGCGTGTTCTTGAATGGGAAAACTCCACCTTGCCAGAGTAGTCCGTTTACCTCGCCTTGGTCGTTCAAGGCAATGAAGGTAATGTATTTTGTAGCGTCAGCCTGATGAAGGAGTGCTCCAGCGCGCTCGAATTCCGCCCATGTCTTCGGAACCGCGATATTGTACTTGTCGAACAGATCCTTCCGGTAGATCAGTCCTTCTGGTCCGGCGTCCTGAGGTATTGCATAAAGCTTCCCGTTCAAGAAGACCTGGTTCCACGTCCACTCGGGAAAAAGCGGCTTGGTGTCGCCAACGTACTGCGCGATATCCAGGAGACCGCTGGTCTCAACGAACTGCGGCAGGGCTTGAAACTCCACCTGCACGACGTCCGGAGCGCCGCTGCCGGCCTGTATAGCGGTAGCGAGCTTTGTGTACTCGGGCTGGCCCTGTCCAACGCTCTTCAGGTCGACCTTAATACTAGGAAAGGCCTTCTGAAACAGAGGTACGAGTTTGTCCGCGTTCGCTATCCATGTCCAGACAGTAATCGAGGCTGGTTTGGAGGACTCCGGCCACACTGGTTCGCTAAAACCACTCGCATCAGTATTGATCTTAAGCTTCATCGCCTGGGCGGATGCGAGTTGGCCCCCTGCCAATAGGAGCAAACAGCCTATGGCAACGAAAAGCACCATGGAAAAGACTGTCCTGATTCTCATGCTAATTCCTCCTCATATTGGTATATGGTATTGGGATATGTTGACCCATTATACCACTCAAGTTGAGATTGTCAAGAGAAAACCAGCGGCTTGACAGTTTCAGAGTTGAAAGCTACATTTCGTGCTATACCAATAGGTTATTCTATCTGGTCAAGGGAATGACGAAATACAAGCGCGTTCAGGAGTGGATACTCGAAGCACTGGAGAGTGGGAAATTCAAGGCGGGCGATCTGCTTCCCTCTGAAGGCGAACTGTGCGAGTTGCTTTCAGTCGGGCGGAACTCCGTTCGCACTGCCCTGAGCAATCTCTCCCACGCGGGGATTGTCGACACAAAAAAAGGCGTCGGGACTTTCTGCGTCGGGGTGCGTCAAAGCGGTACGATGACGGTCGGTTTCGTTTCTCTGTACTCGCAGGAGTATATCTTTCCTCGAATCGTACAAGGCTGCAACAACGCGCTGTCGAAGAACGGCTACCACCTTGTCCTGACCGAGTCCATGGAGGATACGAAAGTCGAACGCGATGTTTTGACAAGGCTATGGAATCGGAAAGTTGACGGCATTATCCTCCAGCCAGCGTACGATGGTCGGGATCCGATGAACCTGGATCTGCTGCGGGATATTCAGCTGTCTGGCATCCCGATCATGCTGATCGACAACTTTTATCCCGGCCATCAGTTCAACGCCGTCGTGATGAACGACCGCGCCGGCGGCAGGCTGGCAGCATCCTATCTCTGGCAACGAGGTCACCGTCGAATCGGTATCGTATATCACAAGAACTACTACCCGAAGATACTGCGAATGCAGGGAGCGCTCGAGTTCCTTCGGGAGGCCGGACAGATGGCAACCGAGGATTGGATCATTGGTTATGATAGGAAAAAGAACCCTGGCGACATCAAGGATCAAATCTCTGAGAGTTTTGCAGAGGCGGCGAAAAATGGCCGGCCTTTTCCGACCGCTTTCGTGTGCACGAATGATCAGGAAGCAATCGAGCTCATTCGTGCGGGACGCGACCATGGACTAGTTTTTCCTCGAGATCTGTCAATTGTGAGTTTCGATAATTCGGCGCTCGCGGACCTTCCGGACCTGCCGCTAACATCAATCAATCATCCAAGCCAATACATGGGAGCTACGGCGGCGAACCTGCTGCTCGAGAAAGTAAGGGATCGGGAAAATCGCACGAGCACTGTCACCCTCATCGAACCGGAGCTGATCGAACGCAATTCAGTCACCGACTTAAGGGATAAGACCTCTCCATAGCTTCTCGGCCATCTCACACATGCAATGTTCGACAATAAGCCTGTTGGTCACGCCCACGATATGCTACGAAAGACACTTCTGGATTGTCCTCCATTAATTCGAGAGTTCGTCGATGCGGCCGTGCTTTGGGAGCTATACAATCCAACCGACGGTTCGTTGCGCGCCACTGCCGCTATTCATCAGTATCTGTCGAGTATCGCCTGCGATACTTATTAGCGCCCATTCTCATTCAGGGCTCAACCTTGGTACTGAAAGGCACTAGTAACGACATGTTTACAACTAAGTCATTAAGGAATAAGGAATTAGAAAGAATTTGTTTACAGGAATCTGTATGTTTACACTCTAATTCGATATATCGATTGGAATTATGAGGAATTGTAAACGGTCTTTATCTTGTCCTACGGCGTCAGGCCGCGCAAGACTAACTAACCTTCGCGTGTACACGGGGGCCAAAGCCCGCCCCCCTGGACTCCGGAGGCAGCTAACGCTTCGATGCGAAAACGCGGCGAGTATCGCCGGCGATACTGCAAAGGCGACATCGGCTGGACGCCTGGCGCTCGCGATGAGAGACACACCACTATGTGCCCCACAGGATTGCTTTGCGGACGACTGGATCAAGACAGAGAAGACCCATGGCGACTCCCCGTCGACCATGGGACTATGATTGTGATACTTTACCTGTAAGAAACGTCCTTCTGTCAGGCTGTTGGCCCAAGGAATATATGTGAACACAATCACAGTGGTTGCCTTCACCACATTTTCGTCGGGTGTCACAGCACAATGACTCGCTTGTCACCCCTCAGCCCGGGCCAGATTTTGACGGGCCCCGTCTTCAACGAACCCATGCGGGTCGAAACAGTGCAGTCCCACGGACCCGAGACCTGGGTAGTCGGTCTGGTAGGTACACAGTCAGAACGTTTCCGAAAGGTGACACTGGCCCGAACCGATCTCGATCGCCTCACGGTTCTCGACACGGCGCATTCTTTCGACGGCGACGGACGTCTGTTGCGGCTTGGGCTCCAATCTTATGCGCTCGGCATCGCCTACGAGTTCGATCCCTACTTCGGGCTTTCGATCTCGCGTGTGGATCCACTCCCGCATCAGCTCGAGGCAGTCTACGACTACCTGCTAAAGCTCGCGCGCGTACGCTTTCTGCTTGCTGACGATGCCGGAGCAGGCAAGACGATCATGTCAGGTCTGCTTATCCGAGAGCTCGAACTGCGTGGCCTCGCCGAGCGAATCCTGATCGTATGCCCGGCAAACCTTGCCTTCCAATGGCAGCGTGAGCTGAAGGAGAAGTTCGATACCAAGTTCCTTGTCCTCAAAGGTCAGGACATACGCGACCAGTTCGGCGTAAATCAGTGGCTTGAGCGCGGGCGGGTCATCACCTCGCTCGACCTGGCGAAGCGCCTGGACATCCTTCCCGGATTGCGCCAAGTCCACTGGGACCTCGTCATCATTGACGAGGCGCACCGCATGTCGGCGTCTGACGAGTCGCACAAGAGCATGCGCTACAAGCTGGGCGAGCTGCTGCGCGACACCTCGGACCACCTGCTCCTGCTTACAGCGACGCCTCACAAAGGGGATCCGGAGAACTTCAGCCTTTTCTTACAGCTCCTCGATGCCGACTGTTACGCCGACGTAAAATCGATTCGCGAGGCCATGGACCACCGGAGGGCGCCATTCTACCTGCGCCGCACCAAGGAGGCGATGGTCTACTTCCCCGAGCGGCGGGCGGACGGGACCTGGACCGCGGAGCCAATCTTCACCAAGCGCATTCCGTGCACGGTTGACTTCCAGATCGACGGCGCGGAGTTCGAGCTTTACCGCGACGTGACGCGATTCGTAAAGCGCGAGAGCGCCCGCGCCGCGGCGGAGGATCAGGACCCCCGTTCGCGCGCAATTGGCTTCCTAATGTCTCTCTACCAGAGGCGGCTCGCTTCGAGCACCTACGCGATGCGGCATTCGCTTGAAAACCGCGCACGGCGCCTCGAAGAGGGTCTCAAGCGTGCGCAGGATCTCGCTCGCCAGGCGCCGCCGGATCTCCCCGATCCGGAAGAACTGGAAGAGATGGAGGAGAGCGAGCGCGACCGGCTGGAGGCACTGCTGGAGGCGATCACTCTCGCAGAGAACGCCGAGCAAGTGCGCCAGGAGGTAAAGGAGCTGCGAGGTCTTGCAGTCCAGGCCCAGGCGGTCGAGGATGCGGGCGCAGAGGCGAAGCTGACGATACTCAGAGCGCTTCTCCAGAAGGAAGGCTTTTTTAGCCACCCGGACCAGCGCCTGCTCCTTTTCACTGAATTCAAGGACACGCTGGATTACCTCATGGCAAGTCTCAAGTCCTGGGGTTTCCGGGTCGGCTGTATACACGGCGGCATGAGGTCGGGCTCGCGTGACGAGCCGGGCACGCGCCTCCACGCCGAGCAGCAGTTCCGCGAAGGCGAGATCCAGGTTCTGGTCGCCACCGAGGCCGCGGGGGAGGGCATCAACCTCCAGGTCTGCAACATCCTTTTCAACTACGACATCCCCTGGAACCCGAACCGCCTCGAGCAGCGGATGGGCCGCATCCACCGCTATGGGCAGCGCAAGGACTGCCTGATCTTCAACTTCGTGGCCACCAACACCATCGAAGGGCGCGTCCTGCAGCGGCTGCTGGAGAAGCTGCAGGAGATCCGCGACGCGTTGGACGACGACGCCGTGTTCAACGTCGTCGGCGAGATCCTGCCTGCGGCCCACGTCGAGCGTGTGCTGCGCGACTACTATGCCGGAAAGCTCGGCGACGCCGACCTCGAGGAGCGGATGCTCCGCGATGTCGATGAGAAGCAATTCCGCGCCATCTGCCAAAACGCCCTCGAGGGGCTGGCGAGCAAGAAGCTCAACCTCGCGATGCTGATCGAGCGGCGCGCGCGGGCTCAGGAGCGGCGCGTGGTGCCAGAGACCATCGCGCGGTTCCTCCGCGAGGCGGCCGAGTTCGTGCCGCTCACCCTTAGGATCATCCCGAGCGTGCCTCACGCCTTTGAGCCGGCCCGCACGCCATCGATCCTCCGTCGCTACGAAAAGGACCCGGACTGGAAGCTTCCCGCTCTTGCGGACCGCTATCCGCGCTGCTCCACCGACCGCGAGACCGCAGAGACCGAGAAGTTGGAGTGGGTCACGCCCGGCCACCCGCTCTTTGAGGCGATCCGGCGACATACCCACGCGCGAGCGCTCGATGTTCTCAGCAGGGGCGCAACCTTCCACTCCCTCCAGCACGAAAGCCCGGCGCGCATCGACTTCTACCGGGCGCGCGTGGTAGATGGGCTCGGGCAGGTGGTCCACGAGCGGCTCTTCGCGGTGGAGATCCCCACGGACGGAGAACCTCGGCTTCAGGAGCCCGGCCTGCTCGGTAACTTTACGCCAGCGGATCCTCCGACCCAGATGCCTGTGATTGCGAACTTCCCCGAGGCAACGACCTGGCTCCATGAGCATGCGCTCGCACCGTTCCTCGAAGAGACGCGCAAGGATCGACTTTCCGAGGTCGAGCGGGTCAGCGCCCACGTCGAGCTTTCGCTCACTGAGCTGCTCCAGCGCGCGGACGAGGAGATCGGGCGCGCGGCGACTGATGTGGATCAGAAGCACCCCGGCGCCGAAGGGCGGCTCGCGCAGGCAGAGACCCGCCATGCGGAGCTGCTTGCTCGCCGCGACCGCCGCAGGATCGACCTCGATCGCCAGCGTGCGCTTACGCTCCAGGCAGTCGAGCGGCTCGCGAGCGTTCTCGTGTTACCACACCCCGAGCGTGAGGCACCCGAGGTTCGGCGTCTCAGACCGAATTTCCAGACCGAGGCCATCGCCATGCGCGTGGTCATGAAGCACGAACAGTCGCAGGGGCGGCAGGTTTACGACGTCTCCGAGAAGAACCTGGGTTACGACGTCACGAGCCTGGACCTTGCATCCGGAGAGCTGCGCCTCATCGAGGTGAAGGGCCTTGGCGCACCGACCGGCACGATCCTGCTCACGCCCAATGAGCGGCGCGTGGCAGAGGACCGTCCCGACTGTTTCTGGCTCTACGTCGTCACTGACTGCGACAACGCCCCGCGGCTCCAGGAGCCGATCCGCGACCCGGCGCGCCTCGACTGGAACGAGGTGACGAAGGTGGCGCATTACTACTTGGCGGTCAACGCAATGACGACACCGATGCAGGCGCACGAGGATGCCCCGCCGTACGGAGGAAACCGTCCATGACGGCCATGGGGATTCTCGTGAACGCAAAACAGCTCGCCGCCCTGGTAAAAAAAGGCGAAGGTCCGGCGCTGGAGCTAAAACGCTCGACGGGAGAGTTGAAGGAGGGCATGCAAACGCTCTGCGCTTTCCTGAACGGGTCCGGCGGTACGGTGCTCTTCGGCGTCCGGCCGGAAGGCACCATCGAAGGGCAAGCCGTCTCCAACCAGACGCTGCGCGACGTCGCTCAAGCCGCCGATCGCTTCGAGCCGCCCGCCCACGTCTCCATCGACCGCATCAAGGTCAAGGCAGGCCGCGAGCTCGTCCTTACGGCGGTCGAGGGCGGCACGGACATGCGACCCTTCACCTACGAAGGTCGCCCCTTCGAGCGCGTGGGGAGCACGACGCGCCGGATGCCGCAGGCCAGGTATGAGCGTCTGCTCGTCGAGCGCGGCCATGCCAAGCTCCGCTGGGAGAACCTTCCCGCCGAGGGACTGGCGCTGAAGGACCTGGATCGCAAGGAAATCCTGCGAACGCGCGAGCTGGCCATTCAGCAAAGTCGGGTCTCGCCGGCCACCCGCCGCGACATCGGGGAAATTCTCGACCGGCTGGGACTGCGGGTATCGGGCGTCCTCACGCGGGCCGCCCAGGTGCTGTACGGGATGCGGTTCATGCCCGACTATCCTCAAAGCCTTCTCAAGCTGGGACGCTTTCGTGGCACGACGGTCACCGGCGAGATCGTGGACAACCGGCAGGAGCACATGAACGCCTTCTCCATGGTGCGCGAAGGCATGGCGTTCCTCGAGCGCACCATGCCGCTGGGCGCGCGGTTTCCCCAGGGAACGGTTTTCCGTGAAGACCGCTTCCCGGTTCCGCCCCCGGCGCTGCGAGAAATCCTCCTCAACGCCGTCATGCACCGCGACTACTCGCATCACTCCGGATATATTGCGATCGCGATCTTTGACGACCGGATCGAAATCCAGAGCTATGGCCGTCTCCCCGGCGGCGTGACCGTGGAACAGCTTTCCGGTCCGCATCTGTCGAAGCCGACAAACCCGTTAATCGCCGAAGCGTTCCATCGTACCGGAGCGGTGGAGGTCTGGGGTCGCGGCACCAACCGCGTGATCGAAATGTGCGAGAAGCACGGCGCGCCGCTTCCGGTCTTCGAGGAAAAGCAGGGGTTCCTCGTCGTTACATTCAGGGCTGCGTTGGTCGCCGGCGGGGCGGCCGGAACCGCAAGGAGTAAATCTGGGGACCAAGTCGGGACCAAGTTGGGACTAAGTCGGGACCAAGTCGAGATCTTGCGACTGTGCCGGAAAGAACGCTCTCTGATCGAATTGATGAGCGCTATTGGACGGCAGAACCGAACCAAGTTCCGCGATGGTCTCATCCGGCCTCTGATTGAAGGCGGATTGCTTGCCTACACCATCCCCGACAAACCGCGAAGCCGACTGCAGCGCTACAGGACAACGCGGGCGGGGCTGGCCGCGCTGAAACAACTGGAGCGTGAGGCATGAAGCGACTTGACGACAGCACTCTCGAGGCTATTGCCGAGGCGATTTGCGGACAAGGAGAAGGTGCCGGCGGCGGATATAACGCGCCTGGGCCCTCCCGCACGACAACGCAAATATGCGAGTTCTTCCGCCGTGCGGATGTAAATCCCCAAGGCATGTCTTCCACCCGCAAGTGGTTTGTCTTGGAATCGCTTCAGGCCATCAATGGAACGCCAATACTCGACAGCGTTTTGAAGCGCCTCGCTTCGCTCAAGGAATATCGAGGCGACGCGGCCGTCTGGCAGGCCGTGACGGGTTATTTGAATCAGATACTGCAGGTCGAAGGACTTGAACTCACCCTCGTTGGCGTTGAGCCACAGATGCGGGAGCGCAAGGCTGCGGCAAGCGTGCCGAAACCCAAAGATGCGCCCTTGGAAACACCACCGGATTTCGCAGGCTTGGTGACGGATGCCTCGCTTGCAGACATCCTGAGCTTTCGGTGGGCTGAAGCGCAGAGATGCTTCCGAGCGGACGCACATCTGTCCGCCGTGATCATGATGGGCAGCATCCTCGAGGGCGTCCTGCTGCACAAGGCCGAACACAACCTGAAGGCCGTCAACCAGGCGACTGCAGCTCCAAAGGAAAAGACAGGAGCGGTCAAGCCGATTCATGAGTGGAGCCTGGCCAGTCTGATCGACGTGGCGCACGAGGCCGGTTGGCTCCAGGGCGATGTCAAACGTTTCAGTCACGCATTGCGAGAGTCCCGGAACATTGTCCATCCATACGTTCAGAGGCTTTTCAAGGATCGTCCCGATGGGGACACCTGCCGAATCTGCTGGCAGGTTGTTCGCGCCGCAGTGGCCGACCTTCTTGAGGTTGACAAACAATCCCGTATTGCGGTGCAACCATGATGCCCAAGAAGTGTAACCGCCTGGCCGAGGTGGCGCGACGCATTACGCCGGAAGCCAGACCAGTTCGCGCAGGGCAAACGCGCGGGCCCGTAGTCCACACGCTGCTCATGCGCCCCGCCTCGGGTCTCGCTTGGCGCAACCACTCGCGGGATGGTGTGTCATGACGGTCCAGTCTTCCATTGGCCAGCGCGGTCGACTAATCATCCTGCTTCTGTATCTCGCCGGTCTCCTCGGGGCCTCTTGGGCGGCTCTGGGATCTTGGATTCCGCCGACCAGTGAGAGAGGCATTTGGTTCTACGCGGCTTTGGCTGCCCTCCTGCTCGGCAGCCTTCTCGTTACGCCTTTTTTCACAAAGCCAGTCGACGCAATTTCCTACGCCGTTGCCTCCCTTGTTGCGCTGCTAGCTGTCAATGTGTGGGGCCCATCGAGCACGAGCGGATTCGATCGCTTTACATGGTCGGCCGCGATGCTCTACGTCGTCATCGTATTAGCAGCGGGGGTTTTGGCCATCTCCCTCAAGGATTCGCCTCATCCCTTTGCTCAGAAGTCCGGACGGTCTGCCTTGCTGCTGGCGGATGCAGCAGGGAGCCCACGCGCGATCTTCTCGGCGGTGTTCTTGTTCGCGCTGATTACGTACCATCGTAGCAGTCCGCGGGAGTATTTGATCATCGGACTGGCTTGGGCACTCTTTGTAGGTTTGCGCCCACTTGAGAACATCGCCAACCTCTGGCGGCGTTGGCGCCTCGTTTGGGTGACAAAGGAAGACCTTTCCCGTCTCGGCGAGGTGGTTGGCCACGAAGCCCCGGGCCTCGTGCTGATTCGGGAGGATCCAGATTCAAGCGCGCGGTTCGGGGACATAGTCTTGGCGCGGACCGAGAGTGGGAAACCGGGCCTCATGATAGCACTTGATCATGTAGGCTTTGCGAGTGGTCGCTGGCTTCGTGCCATTCATCTGAAGATCGCCACGATCGAAGCGGCCGCTCTGCAGGATGCGTCCGTGGTTCGTGCCATCTCTGAGGGTTCGGCGTTCAGCGCCGCTGCGGGCTCCGTTGCGAGCGAATCGAGTAGCCTCGCAGAGGACACAAAGCAGCGTTTGATAGGGTTGGTAGCATCTGACACCAACGTCAGTCAGTTGCAGATTGAACTCGTTCGCGCAGATCTCGATCTTCAGGAAGGCAGTCTAGTGGAGGTCGAGATCAGGGGTCGCCCTGTCCTCTACCAGGTGATCAAAGGGATGACAAAGGAAGAGGTCCTTCAGGAAAAAAACACTCATGGTTTCGTGCGTGCGCAGGCGAAGAAGATCGGCTCATGGAACAACGGGCGTCGCAGCTTTGATCCTGTTCCCTGGTTGCCTCAACCTAATCAGGCTGTGCTTCTGGTGCGCCCCAAACAAGAGTCCGTGGAACAGGATGCCATCGGGCACTTTCCGGGAACTTCCTATCCCGTTTCCATCGATCCTCACCTTCTCGCGACGCACAACGTCGCGATTCTAGGGATCCTGGGCGTGGGGAAGTCGTTCCTCGCTCTCGAGCTCGTGGAGCGAATGATTAGCGTTGGCATAAAGGTCGTCTGCCTCGATTTGACAAATCAGTACGCAGATGAACTCGCGAGGTTCCTCGATGCTGACGTCGAGAATGTGGAGCAGGACGAGTTGGAGAAGATCGGTCGGATAGGCAAAACGAACGTGAAGAAGAATGTAGAAGAAGGCGGGAGCGTCCGTGAGTTCACTGCCAAGATTAAAGAGCAGCTTGGGGTGTTCTTGGCCACGGCGACCCTCCGGAAGCTTCGGATCTTGAATCCCGCGCATTTCGAGATATGGCGCCAGGACAGCAAGCCATTTCAAGATCAGGCGTCGATGGCCACGCTTACGCCCACGGAGGTAACTCGCATCATCACTGAATCGACTCTCGAAGTTCTACAGAATCAAGGAATGGCCGGGCAAGCACGCTGCTGCATAGTGTACGAAGAGGCACACTCGTTGATTCCGGAATGGAATGCCGTTGCGAGCGATGGAGATAAAACGGCCACGAACGGAACCGCCAAGGCAATCCTACAGGGGCGAAAGTTCGGACTGGGTTGCCTTGTAATCACGCAGAGGACGGCCAATGTAACCAAG
>Ga0187886_1002343_pt1 | contig 15366 bp, 17 predicted proteins | sample June2016WEW_20_1_FD_133001 | JGI IMG/M metagenome (GOLD analysis project Ga0187886, IMG submission 133001) | Peatland microbial communities from SPRUCE experiment site at the Marcell Experimental Forest, Minnesota, USA - June2016WEW_20_150 | ecosystem: Environmental > Terrestrial > Soil >... | reverse complement strand
TGGGTTTACCATAGTAGGTGGCCATTCCTCACGACACATATAGGCATTTGGGTGTTAACGCCCGAACATATATAGCACCCTGCCATATCGGAATGGCGGGTGTGCCGCCCAGCGCGGCAATTGTTCGGCGTGCCCTTACTGGGCTAATACCCAAACCAAATTGATGGTTTGGTATGCGCTTTCTGCGCAAGGAGGTGAATATGATGAGGGAATATATGCGAGGATTGAGTATCTTGGTTTTAGGAATTGCTGTTATCTCACTTAGCGGCTGCGCTACATGCAAAACACCATACCGCAGAGAACTATCTAATAATCCCAACTTAAGAGAGGCGAATGAGAGCTATAAAAAAGCCATAGATTGGCTGGACAAGGCAGAATGTTCTTCAGTGCCCGCCCAAGCGGAAAGATCTTATACCACCGCAGAATCTTATCTTTCAGACGTCATTTTTAAGTTAAAAAACCTGGGACACGATAAGAATATAGATGTTTCCGAAGACGTCTATTATTGCGAAAAAATGAAAAGAGAAACAGATGTACAGATAGGCCAGGCTGAAAAAGCGAAGTAATTCCCTCAAAATCTTAAGGCGGCCGGTGTAAAAATCCCAATGTCCACCTAAAGGGGGTGGACATTTTATATCTATTTACCCGCCAAATAATTACATCATTCCTAGCCAGAAATGGCTGGACAAAACGGACATCCTGCTGCGCCTTCGGCTTCGCAGGATTTCGCTAGATAAAAGCTTAAGGTGCTCAAATTTAGCGAGGAATTACCTCTCTAAAGGCGCAAATTTCCTTGTTAAAGGTTATAAATTCGCTATAATAGATACCTGTAAATAGGGAGAGGTTTTCCCTCGGTTCATATGAGAGGGGGTCCAAATTATTAAGCAAAGAAATTCTGATATGTTTCTAATGATTGGAGCAGGGAGATTATGCAATTAAAAGATGGAAAGATAGTTGATAGGGGAAAGAGAGAAGAAGGAAAAGAATTTAAAGGCGCCGGTTTCAGGATAGCTTTAATAGCGCTAATATTCCTGCTTGTAATCTTGCGCGTTTTTAATATAATCGTATACCCAAATATAGAAATAATCCCTTCTAATCTTTTCTTCGCTGTTGCTATTGTCCAGGTTTTCTTCTTATGGCTCTATGAATCAAAGGAAAAAAAACACATTCTTTGGGTCCAAAAAAAGAAGGAAGAGCTTAATGAAATTAAATCCAAGTTTACAGTTATAACTTCTCATGAGCTGACGACCCCCATAACTGTTATTAAGGAATATATGGGGCTTCTATTAGAAGAGGTATTAGGCAAGCTAAACGATGAACAAAAGAACGCGTTCGAGATAATGAAGAAATATTTCGGAAGGCTTGAGGAGATTCAAGGGAATCTCTCCAGGTTGTATTCTGGTTCCCAGGAGGGAATCGAGAAAAATATGAAATTAGATTCCGTTCAGGAGTTGATAAAAGTAACGGCCGGCGATATGATGCCTTTTATCAAGAAAAGGAACCAGGTTTTGGCGCTTGAAATAGAAGAAAACATAGCGCCTGTTATGATGGATGTCAGGCTAATAAGGCAGGTTTTAGTTAACTTTTTGCTAAACTCCATAAGGTTTACTCCTGATTCCGGTAAGATAATCATCAGGGCTAAGGATATTAAGACAGACATCCGCGTTGAAGTGGAGGATAACGGTATTGGTATCCCTAAAGATAAATTATCGGTCATTTTCGAGAGTTTCTATGAGGCAGGAAATTCGCTTGAGCATAGCTCCGGCACCATAGAGTTTAAATCAGGCGGGATAGGGCTTGGCCTTACCATTGCCAAGAACATAATTGATATCCATAATGGGAAGATCTGGGCAGAGTCAGAAGTAGGAAAATTCACAAAACAGATATTTACTCTTCCTAAATAAGGATAAAAAGGCAAAGCCGTTCAAAGAGAAAAGCAAAGATGAGTAATTACCCAAGCCAAAATTTGCGAAACGATGAAGAGAAATACCGTAGGCTCTCTGATAGCGTCAATAGTATTATTTTGCGCATGGACATAGAAGGTAAAGTCACCTTTTTTAATGAATTCGCGCAGGCGTTTTTTGGATATAAAGAGGATGAAATCCTGGGGCAGAGCGTAATTGGCACAATAGTGCCCGTTACTGATACTTCGGGTGAGGATCTTAAAGCTATGATCAGCGATATCATGGTCAATCCCCAGAAGTATGTTAATAATGAGAATGAAAATATGCTGCGTAACGGACAGCGCGTATGGATAGCCTGGAGTAATAGGCCTATCCTGGATAAAGAGAAACGTTTAAAGGAAGTGCTTTGTGTCGGTAACGATATTACCAAGTTAAAGCAGGCGCTGGAGGAGAGGTTTGAGACTATTGTGCAGGATTTAAGCGAAGGAGTAATCTCTTGTAATCTGGCCTGGGGGATAAAGTACGCCAATATTACCGCAAGAAAATATTTAGGTATTACGCAGATAGAGGCCCGGAGTTTACTGGAGATAATCCTCAATAATTATTCTGTGTCAATCAGCAGGGAAGAGCTGCTCGATAATTCTATTTTGCATAAAAAATTTGATATTATACGCCAGGAATCAGAACAGTTTAAGGCCCTGTACCTTGAGGCGGATTTGAATATCCTAAAAGATTCTCATGGCGAGACGAAAAATATCATCATACTTTTGCGTAATATGACTGAGGCGTACAAGGAGGAAATGTTGAAGCAGGATTTTTTAAGCCTGATTTCGCATAAATTAAATACTCCCACGGCCGTAATTAACCAAGCAGCATTACTGCTTCAGGACGGCAGCATAGGGGACTTGACTGCGGAGCAAAAAGAATATGTGGATAGCATTGTGAATAAATCATTCCAACTTAAAGCATTGGTAGCAAACCTACTTACCTTTACTACCATTAACAGTAGAAAACTGAATTTTAAGAAAGAACCCATAGAGGTATATACGTATCTGGTGCAGTTGACTGATACCCTGATTAAGGCCGCCAAAGATAAGAAGATAGAGCTTAATATTGACTGCGCCCAGCGAGATCTCATCGTGAATATGTCCCGCGAACATCTCGAGCTTATTATCAGCAATCTCATAGATAATGCTATCAAGTTTAATGATAAAGAAGCCCTTAAAATAAATATAGGCATTAGTAAAAGCGCGGGTAAACTAGAGATAACCGTCCTTGACAATGGGCGCGGTATTCCTCCGGAGGATTACGATAAAATCTTTGGAAAATTCTACCAGATAGAGAAATATTTTACAGGAAATGTTCCCGGCGCGGGGCTGGGCCTGCCGCTTGTTAAGCGCCTTGTTTGCGGCTACGGAGGTTCTATTCATCTGGAGTCAGAGCTTGGTCGAGGCGCTAAATTTATTATTTCTCTTCCTGAGTAAAAAATAGTTGAAAAGCCCCGATAAATACGATAATATACGTAGTCAAGGAGAAGAAAATGGCGGTTAAACACAAACACATATTGACGTTGTATGTAACGGGTCAAACCCCAAATTCAATCAGGGCAATACAAAATCTGAATAAGATTTTGTCTGATGAGCTTAAGGATATGCATGAGTTGAAGATAATCGATATCCTGGAAAATCCCCAATTGGCCATGGATGAGAAGATATTAGCCACGCCTACTCTCTCCCGGGCGTTTCGGGGCTCGCTAAAGAGGGTTATCGGAGATTTGGGTAATAGGGAAAAGGTGCTGTCTGGTCTGGGACTGCTTTAAATACGGAAGGTAACTTATGGCTAAGATTAGCCGCAGATTACAGGAATCTGCCCGAAAATCAAAACTTGCTCTTGAAAACTTCAAAGAGCAAGAAGAGAGAATACTTTTGGCTGGCCAGCGCCACCTTCGTACCATCTTTGATAAGAATCCGGATGGCATGATTGTTGTAGATAACCAGGGAGTTGTTTGTTTTGCCAACCCCGCTGCAGAATCTTTCTTTGGCCTTAAAAAGAATAAACTTCTAGCTCATCCGTTCGGAGTGCCGGCAATGGATGGCGAGGCAACAGAAATTAATGTAATTCAAAAAGATGGAAAAACAGGCACATTGCAAATGCGTACCGTGCAAATAGAATGGGATAAAAAACCCAGCCATCTTATATTAATCCATGATATCACCCCGATTAGGGAAGCAGAGCAGCTTAGGTACGAGGTTGATGAGCGTAGAAAGTTGGATCAACTAAAAAACGAATTTATCAGCACTGTTTCTCATGAGCTGCGTACACCACTGGCTACGATGAAGGAGTTTGTTTCAATACTGCTGGATGAGGTACCGGGTAAAATTAATGAAGAACAAAAAGAATATCTTAATATTACCAGGGGCAATATCGACCGTTTAGTCCGGATCGTGACCGATTTGCTCGATATCTCCAAGATTGAAGCAAAAAAGATGGTGATAAGGAAGAGCTTGGTGGATATCGTGGGCCTGGCCCGCGGTACGATTTCTATGCTTAAAGCCAGCGCCGATGCTAAAAATATTTCCCTGGAGATGCTATCTCCTGAACGGGTACCGGATATTTATGCCGACCCCGATAGAATAACCCAGGTATTTACCAATTTGATCCATAACGCCATTAAGTTTACGCCGCAAAACGGCAGAGTTACCGTTGAAATAAAAACGGGAGAGAAGGAGATAGCGTGCAGTGTAAGCGATACCGGTATCGGTATCGCTGCGGAGAACAGGGATAAGTTATTTTGCAGATTTATGCAGATTGATAGGAGTGCCGGAGACGGGCCAAAGGGCACGGGCCTTGGGTTATCCATAACTAAAGAGTTGGTCGGAATGTACGGCGGAAAAATCTGGGTAGAAAGTGAATTCGGGGAAGGGAGCAAATTTATATTTACCTTGCCCGTGTTAAGCAGCCAGGCCATCTTTAAAGAATATATCAATAACGGGATTAAAGATGCGGCGGAGAAAGGGACCGCATTTTCAACCATCATTATTTCTTTTAATAATTTTCAAGATACCTTAAAAAAACTCGGGGTGGGAACAATCAGCCAAATTCTTAACGATTTAGAAGAAGTAACTAAAAAGGCGCTTAGAAGAGTAACTGATATGACCATAAAAAACAGGGAAGAGGTTGTTATCCTCCTGCCGGATGTTAAAAGAGGAGATGCTTCTGCGGTGAAGAACCGGCTTGAAGATGCCGTTAAGGCGTATGTTCAGGAGAAAAAAGCCCTGTTGGACGGAGCCTGGATAAATTTAGGAATTGCTACTTTTCCGGATGATACTGAAAATGGCGAAGAATTGATTAATAAAGCAAGATGCTGCAAAGAAAGCATAAAATGCGCCCCTTAAAAGCAGGTAGGGACCATTATGGCGAGGAAAATTTCAATAGATGAAGATACTTATTGCTGATGATGAAAAGGAAGCGGCACTTTTAATAAGGAAATACATAGAAAAGAAGAATTGCGATGTGGATATCGCCTATGACGGCGCTGCTGCGCTAGAGTTTATCAAATCGAATAAATATGATTTAGTATTCTTAGACCATAATATGCCGGAGGTAACAGGATTGGAATTGATCGAATATATAAAGAAAAACACGCCGGATACAAAAGCGGTAATGATTACCGGATATCAGCAGATGGCAAGTTTTGCCGCTAAGGGGTTAGGCGCGGATGAATATTTAACTAAACCTTTTAAGCTGGAAGACATAGGAGATATCGTCGATAAATATAGGAGTATAGACAGGAAAAATGGATAAAAAAAGAATATTAGTAGTTGAGGATGAAATCGAACTTGTCAAAGCAATGCTGATCAGGCTCCAACAGGCCGGTTACGAAATTTTGTCTGCCTATGACGGCCAGGAAGCCTGGAAAAGGCGAAAAAAGAAAAACCCGATCTTATTATCCTTGATCTTATGCTTCCTAAGATGGACGGGTACAAAGTCTGCGGGCTGCTTAAAGCCGATGCCAGATATAGCAGCATACCTATAATTATGGCTACGGCAAGGGCGCAAGAAAGCGATGAGAAGCTCGGATTAGAGGTTGGCGCTGACGTTTATCTTACCAAACCATTCCAATATGAAATACTTTTGGCTAAGATAAAAGAGCTATTGAAGGAGTAATGGATAATGCTAAACCAGGATAAAAAGTCATTGGGAGATAGTTTGGTAGAGGCAGGTATTATTAGCGCTGAGCAGCTTAAGAAGGCCCAGGAAGAGGAAAAAAATACCGGTACTCGCCTGCGCAAGGTCCTGATTGATAAGGGCATGGTCAGCGAAGAAGATTTAGCGGAATTTATAAGCAACAAACTTAGCCTTCCCAGGATAGAACTGAACAACTACCTGATTGACCCTAAAATAATAGAGCTCGTGCCTGAAGAGTTAGCCAGAAAGCATGAGCTTATTCCTCTTTTAAAGATTGGGAACCGGCTGACCTGTGTCATGGTCGATCCCTGGAATATATTCGCGTTAGATGAAGTGAGGGCGAAGACGAATTTGATTATCGAGCCGGCGGTAGCCACAGAGTCAGAAATAAAGAAGTCCTTAGGCCAATATTACGGCACAAAAGGCACGATGGAAGATTTAATAAAGACCATGCATGAGGAGAAACTCGGCTTTAAAGAAGAGAAGGAAATTGACCTTAATAAGTTGGGAGAAATCGCTGACCAGGCCCCGGTTATAAAATTGGTCAATCTGACTATAATGAAGGCGGTTAAAGAGGGGGCAAGCGATATACATATAGAACCGGAAGAAGAAGGTTTGAATATAAGGCTCAGGGTCGATGGGATGTTGTATGGGGTCTCTTCCCCGCCTAAATATCTTCAATTCGCCATAATTTCAAGGATCAAGATTATGGCGAATCTGGATATCGCGGAGAGAAGAAAACCGCAGGACGGAAGTTTTTCTATTAAGATGGAAGGCAAAGAAATAGATATCCGTGTTTCCTGCGTTCCTACCATGCATGGCGAAAATGTGGTATTGCGGCTTTTGGACGTCTCAAGCGTCCTTTTGGGGCTTGACCAGTTAGGATTTCCTAAATCGGTCCAGGATACGTATGAAAAGCTTATTGTGCGTTCACACGGAATAATTTTAGTAACCGGGCCCACCGGAAGCGGTAAGACCACCACGCTGTATGCTTCTTTAGCTAAGATAAACACGGTTGAGAAAAACATTATTACAATCGAGGACCCGGTAGAATATAAACTTAGAGGCATCCGGCAGATTCAGGTAAACCTTAAAGCAGACCTGACTTTTGCCAACGGCCTGCGTTCAATATTGAGGCAGGATCCAAATGTTATAATGGTGGGTGAAATCAGGGACTATGAAACTGCCGAGATCGCCATTCATGCCGCCTTAACCGGGCATTTAGTTTTCTCCACGCTTCATACAAATGATGCTGCGGGTGCGATCACCAGGCTCATTGATTTAGGGGCCGAAGCCTTTTTGGTCTCTTCATCCGTTATCGGAGTTTTAGCCCAGAGATTAATAAGGACCATTTGCCCCCATTGCAAAGAAAAATATTCACCCACAAAAGAAGTATTGAAAGATCTCGGCCTGGATGAAGAAGAAAAAATCGAATTCTCCAGGGGAAAAGGCTGCTCCAAATGCATGCAGAGCGGCTATAAAGGGAGAATCGGCATTTTTGAATTAATGGTTATGAATGATAAAATTCATAGCCTTACAACCTCTAAGACCCCACGGGAGGAGATTAAAAGGCAGGCTGTGGCTTCAGGAATGCTTACATTAAGAGATGACGGGATTAAAAAGATAAAAGACGGCCTCACCACGGTTGAGGAAGTGCTGCGCGTGATACAGGAGGAATAATGCCTACATATATCTATAAAGCGCGGGATACGGCAGGAAAACCGATCAAGGGCGCGATGGATGCCGCGACTAAAGAAGAACTTATAGATAAACTGCATAAACTCGGTTATATGACTACGCAGGTAAGTGAAGCCCTCACTACTATTAAAGTCGATGCGTTATTTGACAGGTTTAAAGGTATAGGCACGCAGGAGTTGGTTGTATTTTATGTCCAACTCTCTAATATGCTTAATTCCGGAATAGATATCTTGTTTAGTTTGAATGTCCTCGCCAACCAGACTGAAAATGAAAGATTAAAGGAAATTATAAACGGTGTTTCAAAAAACATTCAGGCCGGAGAGAGTTTTTCTACCGCTTTATCCGGGTATCCAAAGGTTTTCCCGTTCCTTTTTGTAAGCATGGTAAAGGCAGGAGAAGTAAGCGGGAAATTAGGGACGGTTTTAAGCCGGTTTGCGCAATTTATTGAGCATCAGGCAGATCTAAAGCAGAAAATCAGGGGAGTCCTGTTTTATCCTCTGATTCTTCTTTGCGCCGGCATAGGCGTCATACTTTTTATATCTACGTTTATTATCCCGAAGTTTACCGAGATTTTCCTGAAGGCAGGTATAGCGCTGCCTCTGCCTACGTTAATACTTAATACTGTCGGGATCACGATTAAAAAATTCTGGTACTTAATAATTCTATTCGTTATTGCTTGTTGTGTCGGAATAAAATTTTATATCAAAACAGAATCGGGCCGGTTTAATCTGGACACCCTTAAATTAAAGTTACCCCTCTTTGGCCCATTATACCGTAAAGCTGCCGTATCCCGGTTTTCCCGGACCCTGGCGACATTGATAGAAAGCGGGGTGCCTATTTTGCAATCTTTGGATATTATACAGGATGTAATATCCAATGCGGTCTTAAGCCACATAATAAGAAATGTGCGCAGCAGCGTGGAAAAAGGAGAGAAAATCTCAGAGTCTTTAAAAATAAGCGGGGAATTCCCCCAGGATGTTACCCAGATGATTGCCGTGGGAGAGGAAACGGGGAATTTAGCCGGGATGCTTAATAAAATCTCTGATTTCTACGACCTGACCTTAGGGTATTCAATAAAAAAATTGGTTACCGTTTTAGAACCCTTGCTTTTGGTAATAATGGCTGCTATGATAGGTTTTATTATGGCATCAATGCTACTACCTATGTTTGATATGATTAAGGTGTTACATCATTAACCGCTAACTATTATTAGGAAATATAAACCTAAAAAAGGAGTGAAGATGAAGGTTAGGAAGAAAGGCTTCACGTTACTTGAACTTTTAATGGTAATTATGGTAATCGCTATCCTTATCGGCATAGCCCTGCCGCGCTTTAGAGGGATGGTTGAGGAAGGAAATGTTGTTAAGGCAAAAGGCGAATTAAGGACATTGCAGATAGCGGTAGAAAATTATTATATGCATCATACCAATGCTTATCCTACAGCTATCACCGGAACGACACTTACAGGTGATACTCCTCAGATTGTGAGTGTATTACCCACAGACCCATTTAATGGCGCAAGTAACTACGGATATGCCCAGGGCGGAAGTAAATATTATGTTATTTATTCTGTTGGACCGGCCAATTGTACTAACGCAACAATCGATGCTAGTACTGGAAATGTAACTGAAACTGGCGGAAACTGTATCTATGTCTCTAATGGACAGCAGGATACCTCACCCTAATCGAGCCGTAAGTTATCCCGATGGAGTAAGCAAAAACAATGCTAAAAGAGCGCGGTTTCACATTGTTAGAAGTCCTTTTGGCAACGCTTATCATTTCGGTCGGAGTAACGACATTAATATGGGCGTTTAGCAGTGGGCTTTCAGCTACCACAGAGGTAGAGAATATGGATCTGGCCTTAAATATTGCCCAGGCAAATATGGAAATACTCAAGGATAAGACTTTTGCCCAGGTAGATACCACTTCAGAAGTTCAAGCTTTGCTTTCTAATCTTGGATTTTCTAATTTTAACGTAACCGGCGCTGTTACAACCGAGGTTGCGGGCCGCATCCAGATAGTTATAACGGTTAGCTGGAATGTTAAAGGCGGGACTGGGTCAACGACCATCACTCTTACGACCCTGCGGACAAGCTATTAAAAAATAATGCGTAAAGGTTTCACTTTAATAGAGCTAATAATTACAACGGCAATGGTTGCTGTTTTGACCATTGTTATAGCATATGTTTTTCGCGCTATATTAATAAGCTGGTCAGGGCAGGAAACAAGGGCAGGTATTGATATAGGCTTGGATAGAGGCATAACAGAGATGGCCCAGGATTTAAGGAAAGCGACGGCGGTAAGCCAGGGCAATTACGAAATCAGGTTTACGCAGGATAGGGGTAACTTTTCTATTTATTACTTATATAATCCAAACGTTACCTATCCGCTTACTTTTAGTGATCCGAGCCTGTTATACCAGGTAAGAAAGGCTGCGCTTTCCGGAAATATTACCAGCAATTTTACTTATGGCTCAGGAAATATTATCATTAATGACGTGTTGCCTCCTACCAATTCTACATCGCCTTCAAACCTATCTGTGAGTGGAAATATTACTACCATAGATTTAAGCGTAGCAAGAAACGGTGAGATCATAAGGTCAAAAACACAGGCGATGTCAAGAAATACCCGCTGTAGTGGATACGACGATGGCACATACTGCTGGTACGAGGGCCTGGCACCTTGCGCTACCACCTGCGCACCCCATGGCGGCTGCGCAGCTGGCAATTGGAACGACACGCCCACCTGTACATTCTGCAAACACCAATATTCGTGGATAGGCAGTTGCCTTGCGTCCACTAACACCGCCGCGCCAATGATAGGGCCTAATGGACCTTGTTACTACCGCGACGCGTCAATTCCTGCACCAGACTGCGCCGTGGCCCCGGCAAGCGGCTACGATCGCCTCTGTGCCTGCGTCTACTAGGCATACGTGCAAGGGTAGATAAATAAGTGGAATTATAGCGTTCTTTACTTTAAGGGAGAGGAGGTAAAAGTGATCAGGGATACAGGTAAATATCCTAAAAAAGGCCGGAAAGGGATGGTTTTAATACTGACATTTATAATTATGACCACGCTGACCGCCATAGTTGTTTCTTTCATATATTTAACTTCCGTTCAATCAAAAGGTTCAGGGTATGATGTGGTTTCTCGTAAGGCTTTCTGGCTTGCTGAAGCAGGCATACAGAAAGTTATCTATAAATTAAAAATGGAGCCTGCTTTTGTAGGCGGAACTTTTCCTACGACAGTAAGTGGAAGTTTAGGAGGCGGGACCTATTCTGTCCTTGTAAATAAGAATGGCACTACCTATACCCTCACTTCAACCGGCACAATGAGCGGTATTAACAAGATAATACAACAGAGCGTGTTTTTGACGACAGCGCCAGTCCAGGGCACTTATAGCCTGACACCGGGTTCTGTTACTAATGGAAAAGATTGGAATGAAACCTATTAGCCTCAGGGGTATTTTTAAGAAAGATTTTATCGTTGGCCTGGATATTGGGGCGACTTCCGTGAAGATCGCCCAATTTGAAAGGACAGAGGCCGGATTTTATCTTGTCAAGGCAGATTTAAAAGAAATAAGGCCCACCGATAATGAGCCTGACCGCGAGAAAGAAATCACAGGGATATTAAATGATTTATTAGGGGGAATAGAGAAAATTAAATCCCAGATTATTGTAAGTATTAACTGTCCTCACACTGCTATAAAGAGAGTAATTGCTCCATGCATGCCTAAGCAGGAGTTACGCGATTGCATAGCCCTGGGGGCAAAAAATTATTTTCCTTTTCCGGTAAACAATTCATTATTAGATTCTGAAATGTTAGGGGAGATTCTGGAAAAAGGGGTCAAGAAATATGAGGTCATAGTAGCGGTTTCACCAAAGGCAACGATTGATAGATACCTGTCAATCCTGGGAAGAGCGGGAATCAGCCCCGTTTCATTAATTCCTGCTCCTCTTGCTTTACAAAGATTAGCTGAAGTTTCATATGCAAAAGAAGGCAGGATATTGTGTTTTATTGATATAGGGGCCCTACATACGGAACTAGTCATTTTAAAAGGAAAAAATTTAATATTCAGCCGTAAAATCCCTATTGCAGGAGGAGATTTCACGAAGGCTATGACCGGGGTTTTAGTGTCCGACAGAGGCAGGATAGAACTTAGCCTGGATGAAGCGGAAAAAATAAAACAAGAAATAGGGATACCCTCTGAAGCCGAATCAAGAATTATTAATGATAAGATTTCCACGGCTCAAATCCTATCTATGTTAAGGACTCCCCTGGCGCAATTGGTAAATGAAATAGAAAGATGCCTTGATTATTACAGGGAAGAGAGCGGGGGAGGCCAAATTGAATCCTTAGTATTATTCGGCGCAGGCTCATCCTTAAAAGGCCTTACTAAGTTTTTATCCAGCGAGTTAGGCATAGAGGTAAAGTTAGGAAATCCTCTCGAAGGCCTTAAAGTAGACGATGCTATACGCGAAAGAGACAAGATTTCTCATAGCCTGGCTGTGGCAATAGGGGCAGCTTTAAGCGAGGGAAGAGGTATCAATCTTCTCCCGCCTGAACTTAAAGAAAAGACAAAGCGCTTGTTTAAACGCACAACTTTTGAGACTACGGCCACTGTTGTTATCCTTGTTTTAGCATTTTTATATATAGGCATGAAAATCAAGCTTAGTAACTATCAAAAACGGGCAACCGTCGCAAGGCTGGAACTTTCTTCTATGGAGCCTCAGCTTAAGCAAGCCAAGGTTTTCTCTTTATTAGCCGATGAGCCGTACTGGAAGGATGTCTTTAAAGAATTGAGTAATCTCATTCCCGGCGATATTTACATTACCAGGCTTGGCATGAGGAATAAAATTATTACCATAAGAGGTATTGCGCCTTCAGGGCAGGGGCAAGAACGTGTTTCAAACTTTATACTTACTTTACAAAAAGGAATATTTAATAATGTGAAATTAGTCAGCACAAAAGAAATTCCGGGAAAGGCAGCCAAAGAATTTGTGCTAAACTGCTGGGTTCGTTAAAATGATAGACCTGCGCCAGAAGAAATCGATTATTGTATTTTCCGGTATAGCGATTATCGCTTTTATCCTATGCTTTATTTTATATATACCGTTGGTTAATCAATTGAGGGGCAGAAGCAGCGAAACCAGGGCCCTAGAAACAGAATTACTCAAAGCGCGCAATATTGTAAATTTTATGAAAACGGCAAGAAGCCAACTTCAGCTGGTAACCGAGGATAATTTGTCTGTCGCTACAGACACATTAATGAAACAGGGAGGGTTATATCATATCGATTTTATCTCCACAAATCCCGGAGAGCTAATACGGGAAAAAGTATATGTAATGCTTCCGATAGATATAGTCCTGGAGTCCGGATATTCGGAATTAGGTGATTTCCTGGGGTCGTTAGATAATCTGGGGAATAGCGTTGTTAAAGTGAATGAATTTGACGTGGCTCCTAGTATGAGCGATCCATCAAAACTTAAGACCAGGTTAACGCTAAGTATATATGCTTTAAGATGAAAGACAAGCCAAGCCCAAAGTTAATAATCTTCATTATATTAGGTATTCTTAGTGTCATTAGTTTGATACACGGCGCAGTCGCGCCTACGAAATTTAAACGCCGCACTTCTTCGGAATCCTGGCCTATTGCCCCAAAGGAAGCCATGAATTTGGCAGAAGGCTTATCTCTAAAAAGGGACGCGGCAAGGAGTAATTATAGCAGTTGGAGCAGAAACCCGTTTACTATAGGAGCGTCTATTAAAGCAGGTACCGAAGGTGGAGGCGCCTTGGAGGGGATAATATGGGATAAAAAGCTTCCCTTGGCTTTAATAAACGGTAGAACAGTAAAAATAGGCGATAAAGTAGGGCTAGATACGGTAATTGATATCCAGAAAAACAAGGTTATCTTAAACGACGGCACAAGAGACCACGAGCTTAAATTACAATAATAGTAGGGCGCCCCTCCTTAGAATCGGCAGTATCTTCATGAAAAAAAGCAGAATTATCCTTGTCCTGTTGGCTGCAATCGCTACATTTTTGTTAGTCTACAGCCCGCATTACCGCTATCCATTTCCCAGTCACGCAGATGAGTGGCGCCATATTACGGAAGCTATAAGGTTTGAGACCGGAGGGTATTTCGAGAAATTAGCAGGGTTAGATTTAACAGCAAGGTTCGGTTTAGGTTTTCATATTGTTCTCTTGCCTTTATTAAAGATTGTAGACTTAGTCCTCGTATATAAATTCCTTCCCGCAATTTGGGCGGTGCTTTCCGCGCTTGCCCTTTTCTTCATAGCCTATAGAAAAACGGGGGAGGACTTTTTTACGGCTCTCATGGCGGTGGTATTTTTGGCCTCAATAAAATCAAATGCCAATATAATCGGATTATGGTTCTTTACACCCTTGACATTCTCCATACCCTTAATTTTGCTTTACGTCTATTTTTTTACAGAAGGACTTGAGAAAGAAAATAAAAAGTTTATCCTGTTGGCCCTGCTAATAATGGCGTTTATTTTACCGGTCCATGCGATCTCTGTGCTGTTCGCTTTCCCGTTCCTGGCAATCTACTCTTTGTTTAATCTGCGCTATATTAAAAAAGAGTGGAAATTCTTTTCTCTATTCTTAATAATCCCTCTGATAGGAGCGGTATTTTATAAATTTATACTGCGAGTCCCATGGCAGGATTTAATAAATAATATGATGCAGGCATTGCAATTCAATCGTGGGTGGGAAAAGGTGAAAATTAATAATTCGCCTTCAGAGCTTTATAGCCTGGTAGGATATATATTGGTGATCCCGGGGATACTTTTCATTTTCGCAAACAGGGATAATTTTAAAAAGTATCTGGCTTATCTACTCTGGCCTGTCTGCGTATTGATATCAATAATAGTTTGTCGAATATCCGGCATATCCTATTTAGTCCCTTATCAGCGCAATCTTTATTATTTTGCCATAAGCCTGCCGCTATTAAGCGCGCTGGGAACAGGTTATCTATTTAAACGAATAAGGAAGGTCAGTAAGAATGCGGCTTATATTTTTATCATCATAATAGTGGTTTCTACCTTTTGGTCCTATTGGCGCATCCCGAAACAGCTTGATTTGTATGAGGCAATTGATGACAGCGATTACCGGGCTCTTCTGTTTTTATCTTCGTTTGCGCAGCCTTGCGTGGTTATGGCTCCGGCCGGGATTTCGGAAGCCCTCTACGCCGTTTCCCGGCATGATGATCCGGTAGCCACTTATGCCCTTGGCGGCAACCGGCAGGATTTGGAGGAATTCTTTAACACAGAAGACTGCAAAATAAAGGAGCAAATAATCGGTAAGTACGGAGTCCGGCTTGTATTGTCAAAGCTTAAAATCAACTGCGGATGGAGACTGATATACGATAAAGGGGACTATATTTATGAGGCCAACAGCTCTACCTTATCAAAATAAAATGTGCCTTCTTTTATCTTTCCGTCAGGCAAGGGTTCAATCCGGAACTCTTTTATAGGAAAGTCTAAAGTGTGATTCTTATCTGCGTTGTCCGGCTGCCAATCGCTCCTAGGCTGGAATTCGTTAAAGGGGCAGATGA
>Ga0187886_1002341_pt1 | contig 15373 bp, 11 predicted proteins | sample June2016WEW_20_1_FD_133001 | JGI IMG/M metagenome (GOLD analysis project Ga0187886, IMG submission 133001) | Peatland microbial communities from SPRUCE experiment site at the Marcell Experimental Forest, Minnesota, USA - June2016WEW_20_150 | ecosystem: Environmental > Terrestrial > Soil >... | reverse complement strand
TGCGCGATTTCCGGCGGGCCGTTCAAGGACGGCTACAACGTGCTCAAAGGCATCGACCGTTACATTCCAGTGGACGTGCATATTCCGGGTTGCCCGCCGCGTCCCGAGGCGTTGCTTCACGCGATCATGACGTTGCAGCGCAAGATCGCTGGCCAACACTTGGGGAAGGAACAACGTCCGCGCTGGTACGACAAGACTGCGCCGGCCGAGTACCTGATCCCTACATACGGCGAGCACGATTTGGAACCGCCCGTGAACCGCGAGGTGTGGCATCCGCCCCGCAGTTATCGCGACGTGACGTTGGAGGAGGTTCTTAAGAAGGGGGTAGGGTAAGCTTCCAGCTTGCCCAGTCCGAGATGCGAGTCAAGCAGGATGCTTGACCTACGATGAATATGGAAGCCATCGAGAAAATCAAGGAGACCGTGTCGCAGGCCGTTCCGGGCGCACAGATCGAGATTGTGAATTCGACGCAGGCGGCGGCGCAGCCTTCGTTGCTGGTGGATCGTGAGCACATGTACGCGGTGGCGAAGTTTTTCAAGGAAGAGCCGCGTTTCCAGATGGATTTCTGTTCGTGTGCGACCGGGGTCGATTATCTGCCCAAAGATGACAAGCCCGGCTTCATCGAGGTCGTTTATCATTTGTATTCCATCGCGCTGAAACAAGGCCCGATCGTGCTGAAGGTGCGCGCGCCGCGCGAGCTCGATCAATGTCACGTGCCTTCACTGACGCCGCTCTGGCGCGGCTGCGAGTTTCAGGAGCGGGAAGCATATGACCTGTACGGCGTGAAGTTTGACGGACATCCCGATTTGCGGCGGATCCTGATGTGGGACGAGTTCAAAGATCATCCGATGCGGAAGGATTACGTGCCACCGCTGGACTACGAGTGGGAGCCTACGCCGCACGACGATACGCTGGCGCGTGCGGAGAAGGCCGGCGGCATCGTGCCGCCCAGCGCAATTGAAGAGGCGCACAAGGCGAAGAAGAAATGATTTCATGTTCATTGTCTTCCTCGCCCCGCGTAAGCGGGGAGAGGATTGAGGTAAAGGGACGCCTGGGTAGAACCCTCACCCTGACCCTCTCCCTTGAAAAGGGAGAGGGGATTCGGATTCAGCTATGATCCAGCCGCTGACAGAAGAGAAGCGTTCCACGCTGACGCCCGGGCCTGAAGGCATGATCGAGACCCAGACGCTGGAGATTTCCATCGGCCCGCAACATCCGAGCACGCACGGCGTGTTTCGGATGGACGTGGTGCTGGACGGTGAAACGGTCGTGCGGTTGAAACCGGTCATGGGCTATCTGCACCGGAACCACGAGCAGCTTGCTGAAAAGATGGCCTGGCTCGGCTCGATGCCGTACACGGATCGCCTCGATTATTTCAACTCGATGACAAACAACTGGGCCTATGCCCTCAGCGTCGAGAAACTGGCGGGCATCAAGGTGCCGGAGCGCGCCGAATACATCCGCGTCATCGTCGCGGAATTGACCCGTCTATTGAACCACGTTTGCGCGATTGGATTTCTGCTGCAGGACCTCGGCGCGTGGGGCACGCCGCTGCTTTACGCGTTCCGCGAGCGCGAAAAAATCCTCGACCTGTTCGAAGCCGTCAGCGGCTCGCGGATGATGTGCAATTACATGCGCTTCGGCGGCGTCCGCGTCGATTTCAACGAGCGGATGCTGAACGCGGCGCGCGAGATCGCCGCCCGGTTTCCCAAATTCCTCGACGAGTTTGAGAAGTTGCTCACCGGGAACGAAGTGTTGCTCGCCCGTTGCCAGAAGGTCGGCATCCTGCCCAAGGAACTGGCGGTCAACGCCAGCATTACGGGTCCGATGGCCCGCGCCAGCGGCGTCGAGTACGACATTCGCAAAGTGGACAAATACGGCGTGTACGGTCGGTTCGATTTCCGCGTGCCGCTGGGCGACATCGGCGATGTGTATGATCGGTACTACATTCGCGTGCTGGAGATGCGCGAGAGCGTGAAGATTTTGCAGCAGGCGTTGCGCGACGTTCCGCAAGGGCCGCATATTGCGCCCGAAGTGAAGCTGCGTAACTTCAAAATCCCCGCTGGCGATGGGTACGGCCGCATCGAAGCCCCGAAGGGCGAGCTTGGATTTTATCTGGTGTCGGCGGGTGACGGGAAGCAGCCGTACCGCTACCACGTGCGGCCGCCGAGCTTTATCAACGTGACGATTCTCGAAGACATGTGCCTCGGACACAAGGTGGCGGACGTGATCAGCATTTTGGGAAGCGTGGACATTGTGTTGGGGGAAGTGGACCGGTGATTAAGATTCGTGAAACGACGAACCCTCACCCTGACCCTCTCCCTTGTGGGACAAGGGAGAGGGGGATCTCCTCGCCCCTGCTGTGTGGGGGAGAGAATCAAGGTGAGGGGGCCAGCCGTTTGGAGGTGGATCGCTCATGAGTTTTCTAGGCAAAGGTTTGCTGGACGGCATGGTCGTAACGGCCCGAAACTTCATCGGGAGCTACTTCGACAAGGAACGGCTCGTCACGATTCAGTATCCCGAAGAGCGGATGGAGTTGCCCGAGAACTCGCGCACGTTTCCATTCCTGGTCTATGACGGCACGCCGGACCGCTTGCGGTGCACGGCCTGCAAGATTTGCGAGACCGAATGCCCGCCGCAATGCATTTACATCGTCATGGACCGCGACGAGAAGGGCAAGCCGCGGCAGCGGCCGAAGATTTTCGACATCGACATCAGCGTCTGCATGCAGTGCCAGATCTGCGTCGAGGTCTGCCCGTTTGACGCGATCAAGATGGATAACGACTACGAAAAATCGCAGCACAGCCGTTTCAACGAACTGGTCGAGCACCTGCCCGATCTGCTGAAACCCAACGAGTATTACCACAAGGTCAAGCCAACGGAGGCGAGCAAGGTGGACGCCAAACTCAAGGCCGAGGCTGAGAAAAAAGCGAAGAAGGCTGCGGCCGCAAAACCCACGGCTGCCCCTGCTGCGCCGAAGCCTGCGGCTCCGGCAGGTGCAGTGCAACCGGCACCTGCGCCACCTGACCCCCAAACCGGCGGCAGCACCGGCCCCCATTCCTGTTATGAGAATCACGATTCCAGATGATGCGCCGTTCACACCGGGACAACGGCAGTGGCTTGCCGGATTGCCGAGGGGGGTCGGTATTAGTGGCGCAGGCGTCTCGCCTGCGGCCGTTCCGGCTGTTACAGCACCAAGCAGCACAGGCGGGACGCCCGCGCCACTACCGGCAGCGGCGCAGGAGAGGATTTGTCACTTTGCCTGCCTGGAGAGGCCGAAACAGCAGCGATGCTGGAAAAACTGATGAAGGACGCAGGCAAACTGTAGCCGCAAAACTCTTTCGCGGCGGGGCAGGGAGGCCGCGAATGGGATTGGCGGCGGGCGGCTCTTGTTACTGCCACCGGATTGTAGCCGCGAGCCTGCTCGCGGCAAAGTGGTACCTTATCGGCTATCGCAAAGGCCGCGAGCAGGCTCGCGGCTACAGGGGAGCAGGGAAGTTTGACACCCGGTCGTGATTTCCCTATAAGGGGCGGGCCTTTCCTGCAACGTTTCACGAAGAATGGAGACTGTTTATCAACTGGTAACGAAGTGGTTTGCCAACAAGCCCGCGTGGATGCCGCTGGCGATCGCCATCGCCGTGCCGATTTTGTTCGTCATCGCGGTGTTTCCGCTGATCTTCGCCTACACGACGCTTGTGGAGCGCAAAACGTTGGGCCGCATCCAGAACCGCTACGGCCCGAATCGCGTCGGTCGCTGGGGAATTCTCCAGCCGATCGCAGACGGCGTCAAAGTGCTGCTCAAGGAGGACATTGTCCCGCGCCGGGCGGACAAGTTCGTGCATTTTCTCGCGCCCGTCATTGCGGTGATTCCTTCCTTGTTGTTGTTTTCGGTTGTTCCGGTCGCGTCGGGATTTGTGCCCGTCAATCTGAACATCGGCATCCTGTTCGCCTTTGCGGTGAGCACGGCGAGCGTGCTGGCGTTGTTCATGGGTGGCTGGGCATCGCACAACAAGTTCTCACTGCTCGGCGCGATGCGCGCAGTGGCACAAGTCGTCTCGTACGAAGTGCCGATGGTGTTGGCCGCGGTGGCGGTGGTGATGGCGGTCGGCTCGCTTTCAACGGTTGCCATCGTCGAAGCGCAGGGCGGAGGATTCCTCAACGTGAGCGGCTGGTTCGTGTTCCGGCCTTGGGGATTCGTCGGATTCGTTCTTTTTGCCATCGGCGCGATGGCCGAATCGGGGCGTACGCCGTTTGACATTCCCGAAGGGGAGTCGGAGATCGTCGCCGGCTATCACACGGAGTATAGCGGCTTTAAATTTGCCTTGTTCCAGATGGGCGAGTATCTGGCCACGATTGCCATGGCGGGTATTACGGTCTCGATGTTCCTTGGCGGTTACTACGGACCAGGCACCGTCCCCGGGTTTCTCGGCGGACTGATTTCCGCCTTTTGGTTTTTCATCAAGCTGGGAGCGATGATCACGCTGAATATCTGGATTCGCGGCACGTGGCCGCGCGTGCGCGTGGATCAATTGATGGGGTTCGCGTGGAAGATCCTGTTGCCGATGTCGCTGATCAACATTGTGGCGGTCGGCATCTGGCATTACACGGCGTCGAAGGCGTTGGCTTGGATCGTGACGGCGATCATTCTCACCGTGTCGTACATCCTCCTCGCGAAGCTCAACGCCACCGAAACCATTGAGAAGCGGACGTACCGGTACGTGTCGTGAAAGAAATCATTCGGCGACTTCCTTCGTGGGAGCGGCGTCCTCGCCGCGACCGGCGTGTTGCCCTCTCACCCTCGCGGCGAGGACGCCGCTCCCACAACCGAACAGTGCGAGCCTGAACCATGAACGCTGCCTTCTGGATCATCTCGGCAATCACGCTTGTCGGCGCCGTCTTGGCGGTGACGCTGCGCAACCTCGTGCACTGCGTGCTCTCGCTGATCCTGTTCTTTCTCGGCCTCGCAGCGCATTACTTTTTGCTGCGCGCCGACTTCATCGCGGCTGTGCAAATCCTGATCTACGTCGGCGCGGTGGCGGTGCTGATCCTGTTCACGATCATGCTGACGCGCAACGTCACAGGCACGGAAGGCCCGCGTGAGGTGCTCGGCGGCAAATGGTGGGCGGGCGCGTTCATTGCCGCTGTCTTGGCCGTGCTGCTGTGCTGGGCTGTGCGCGGCGACAAGATTGCCGCGGCCCTTTCGGCGGGCGACAAGGCAAAGAGTTCGGTCGTCGAGATCGGCAAAATCCTGATTGCCGATTGGATTGTGCCGTTCGAGGCGATGGCGGTTCTATTGACGGCGGCGTTGATCGGCGCCGTGGTCATCGCGCTGGAAGAGATCAGGCGACGGCCATGAGCATTCCGCTCGGACATTATCTGATTTTGTCGGGCATTCTGTTCGCGATCGGGCTGTGCGGCGCGCTGACGCGCAAGAACGCGATCATCGTGCTGATTGCGATCGAAGTGATGTTCAACGCCGGCATCCTGAACCTGATTGCGTTCTGGCACTACAAGCAGTTTGCGGTGCTGACGGCACAGATGTTTGCGATCTTCGCCATCTCGATCGCGGCAGCGGAATCGGCGGTGGGGCTGGCGCTCGTGATCGCGATTTATCGGCACTACCGGTCGGTGGACGTGGAGGAGATGAAGAGTTTGAAAGGATGAAACGGCTCAACGCTCAACGCTCAACGCTCAACGTTCGACGTTCAACGTTCAACGAACTGAAGGAAAGAATGGAACATCTTCAACAACTGGCGCGCCAGCAGTGGCTGATCCCGTTCTTCCCGTTGCTGGCGGCGGCGATTCAGTCGTTGCTGAAACGCGAACAGCGCAAGGTGTCGGCTGGCTTGGCTATCGGTGCGCTGTCGCTGTCCTGCTTCGTGGCGTTGCGGGCGTTCTGGGGCACGATGGGCGGAGGTCACGGCGGCGAGCACCACGAAGTCGAGCGGGCCATCTGGAATTTTACGTGGCTTAAGTACGGAGACAACGGCAGCCTCGACATGGGCTTCATTCTCGACCCGCTGACGGCGGGGATGGCGGCGATGGTCGCGTTCGTCGGGCTGATGATTTTCATCAATGCGACGGGGTACATGGCGGAGGATGAAAACTTCACGCGGTTCTTTTGTTTTATGTCGCTGTTTGCGGCGGCAATGCTGGGGCTGGTAGTCGCCAACAACCTGTTGTTGTTCTTCATCTGTTGGGAACTGGTCGGCTTGTGCAGCTACCTGCTGATCGGGTTTTGGCACTTCAAACCATCGGCGTCAGCCGCAATGAAAAAGGCGTTCATCACGACGCGCATCGGCGACATCGGCTTCTTCCTCGGCGTCCTGACGCTCTACTGGCAGACCGGCACGCTGAATCTTTACGACCATGGGCGCGGCGCGCTGGAACAAGCCGACAAGCTGGCCCAGATCGGCGGTTGGTGGATCTTTTCGATGGCGGGACTGATTGCGGTGCTGCTGTTCTTCGGCGCGATGGGCAAGAGCGCGCAGTTCCCGTTGCACGTGTGGTTGCCCGACGCGATGGAAGGCCCGACGCCCGTGAGCGCGTTGATCCACGCCGCAACGATGGTGGCGGCGGGGGTGTTCATGGTGGGGCGCATGTTCCCGTTGTTCACCGCGGGCGCGGTAGGAGGTTCGACGCCTGCGCTGGATTTCATGATGTGGATCGGCTGCTTCACGGCGGTATTCTCGGCAACGATCGCCGTCGGGCAATTCGACATCAAGCGTGTGCTGGCGTACTCGACGTGCTCGCAGCTCGGGTACATGGTGATGGCTCTCGGCGCTGGCGGGCTGGTCGCAGGGCAATTCCATCTGCTGACGCACGCGTTTTTCAAGGCGCTGCTGTTTCTCGGCGCCGGCTCGGTGATCATCGGCACGCATCACGAACAGGATATGCGGAAGATGGGCGGGCTGCGCAAGTACATGCCGATCACGTTCGCGTGTTACATGGTCGGCATGCTCGCGCTGTCAGGTGTGCCGCCGTTTGCGGGGTTCTTCTCGAAGGATGAAGTGTTGCTGGTGACGTATCACCGCAGCAAACTGGCATGGGGCTTGGCAACGTTCGCCGCATTTCTGACGGCGTTCTACATGACGCGGCAGATTTGCATGGTGTTCTTCGGCAAATGGCGCGGCGGCGAGCGTGAGCAGGAGCATGAGAAAGAGCACGAGGAGAAGCATGAGCATGAGGAGGATGGGCATGGCCATGGAGATCATGAGCCACACGAGATTCCGTGGAACATGTGGATGCCGATTGCGGTGCTGAGCGTGTTCGCGGTTGTGCTCGGGTTCTTCGCCACGCCGTTCATCGGCGGCAATCTGTTTCATCGTTACGTTGCGCCCGAGGAACACATGCCGGAAGGAGGCACGGGCACGGTGATGGTGCTCTCGATTGCCGTCGGCGCGCTCGGCATCCTGTTCGGCTACCTCATTTACGGTCGCAAACCGATGGAGCACGCGGATGAACCCGACCCGCTGGCGAAACCGCTGGGCGGATTGTTCACGTGTTTGAACCGCAAGTGGTACATCGACGAGTTGTACGAGGCGACGATCATTCGTCTGACGATGGCGTGCGGCGTGTTGTTTCGACTCATCGACGAGCTGGTGATTGATGGCATCCTGCACACGATCGTGTGGCTGACGAAGGTAATCTCGCAGTTCTTCCACTGGGTCGGCGATGAGTTCTTCATTAACGGCGGCTTCGACACCGCCTGTGAGAGCGTGCGCGACTCGGGCGGATTGCTCTCGCGGCTGCAGAACGGCCGTGTGCAAAATTACTTCCGCGTGCTCAGCATCGGCGCGGCGGTGTTGCTGGTGCTTTACTTTTTGAAACTGAATCCATGAACGCGGCGTTTCCCATTCTGAGCTGGATAACCTTCATGCCCTTGATCGGCGCGCTGGTTGTCGTGTTCCTCAACAAGAACAACGACCGCGCGATCAAGGCGGTGGCGTTGCTGGCGAGCCTGATCTCGCTCGCGCTGACGCTGAAATTGTGGCTCGCGTTCGATCCTGCGAAGGGGCTGATGTTCGAGGAGCGGTTCGCGTGGATTCCGTCCATCAACGTCGAGTATCGGCTCGGCGTGGACGGCCTCAGCGTGACGATGGTGTTGCTAACGGCGATCATTACGCCGTTGGCGCTGCTCGCGCACTGGAAGCTCGACCGCGACGTGAAGCTGTTCTTCTTCCTGTTCCTGCTGCTTCAAACAGGCATGTTCGGCGTGTTCACGGCGCTGAATTTCTTCCACTGGTTCATCTTCTGGGAACTGGGGCTGATTCCGATGTTCTTCCTGATCAAGATTTGGGGTGCGGAGGAACGCACGTACGCGTCATTCAAATTTTTCATCTACACGCTGGCGGGCAGCGTAGCCATGCTGCTCGCGTTCGTGTTTCTTTATCTGTCAACCAACAGCTTCGATTTCATTGAGTTGCGGCAGATGGCGGGTTCGGGCGAGCTGATGCCGAAAATCACCGGAACGATTGGTGAACTTAACGCGCGGACGGGGCTGAATATCAACGCGATGTGGTTCGCGTCGGCGCTGTTCTGGGGAACGTTCCTCGGCTTCGCCATCAAGGTTCCGATCTGGCCGTTCCATACGTGGTTGCCCGACGCGCATACGCAAGCGCCGACGGGCGGTTCGATGGTGCTTGCGGCGATTCTGTTGAAGATGGGTGTGTATGGGTTTCTGCGGATCGTGCTGCCGATTTATCCGGTCCAGGTAGCCGAGCACTTGAATCTGCTTCTGTTTCTGGCGTTTGCCAGCATTGTCTTCGGCGCGTTTGCCGCGATGGCGCAGACGGATTTCAAACGGCTGGTGGCGTACTCGTCTGTGAATCACATGGGTTACGCGATGCTCGGAATCTTCGCAGCCGTTGCCTCCGCACAAAACGTTGCTGATGTCGTGAACGAGAAAGCAGCGGCCCTCAACGGCGCGATGCTCCAGATGTTCAATCACGGCATCAGTTCGGCGGCGCTGTTCTTCATGGTCGGCGTCGTCTATGAACGCACGCACACTCGTGACCTCGCCGACTTCGGCGGGCTTCGCAAAATCATGCCAATTTATGCGGGCGTGCTCGGGATTTCGATGTTTTCGTCTCTCGGACTCCCCGGGTTGAACGGGTTCGTCGGCGAATTCATGATTTTCAAGGGCGCGTTCCCGATCATCACACTTTGGACATCGCTCGCGACGATCGGGCTGGTGGTCACGGCGATCTTCCTGCTGGGCATGATGCAGAAGGTCTGTTACGGACCGCTGAACGAGAAGTGGAAGGGACTGCCGGACATGACGGGTCGCGAGATTTTCATCGGCGCGGTCCTGATGGCGTTCATGTTTTGGATTGGCGTCTATCCCGCGCCGCTGGTTAATGCCTCCAACGAGGCTGTCAAACTGCTCGTAAAGGTGTTTGAAAATGCGCCCCAAACGATAATGGCATTGGGGCATTAAGATTCGGAAGTGTGTGCTTACGAGACTGGCCGGGAAGCCGGCGTTGGCAGCACCGCGACCATCGGCTTGGGGATTGCCGCCGGCATGAAACAGGTCAACTACCTCGACGCGATCATGCACAACAAATACAATCGCGTCGCCGACAAGCTTACCGAATGGCTCAGCGCCAGCCACATCGAGCGCACCCCACAGAAGAAGAAAGAACCTGCGCCGACGACGAAGCCGACGCAATAATTGAATAAGCCTGCAACACAAAAAAGAGAGGCCGGTATCCCCGGCCTCTCTTTTTTGTCTGCCACCCTCCTCTGAAAAGTGAGGCGATCCCGACCGCCGCGATGGCCGCCTAACGGAAAAACGCACTGGTGAATGAATGCGCGACCGGGTCAACAACGGCCAAACGAAATTGCATTGAGAGGCAGGCGTTGAGCCAAAGACCGTTGTCTTGTCATGCTGAGCATGTCGAAGCATCTCTCCGCAAAACCAGCTTGACGCCGCCGCCGAATCGCCGAATACTTACCCCGATCCGAACGGGGCTGTCCGCCGCCAGCGTCAATAACCGAGCAGATATAAAGATGCTCGACGGAAAGCGGCAGAGAAACTGGTGGGTGATAGACAATTCATCGTATGAGTGAGCAAAAATACAAGGGTAGTACGAGGGCGGCATGGCTTGCGCTTCGCGGCAAAGGTGGAGGCCCTCTGCCCCCATCTGAGGTGGAAATTCAAGACGCCATTCTGTGGTTTGAGGAGCAGGCTAGAATGGCGCAAGATCAGAAATCTGGAAAACAGTTTCGTATTACCCAGTGGATTGCGCTTTCAGCCGTCCTCATATCCATCCTCGGATGGTTGTTTCCCCGTTTGCCTCGCGAAGCCAGTCTACCACATGAATTACGTTCACGAGTAGAGCCACCGCTCACAACCAATTTACCGACCGGTTTATTCTCACCAGCGACCAATTCCGCGAAAGCCACTTCACAAAAGACCAACAATTTACAATTACAACCATGAGACAAACCTCCGATGAGCCGATCAGGAGGGAGCGCGAGCGCGCTGCTGGTGAAGTCGGGTGTAATTGGCTCGCTCCCTCCTGTCGGCTAATTGAAAACAAGTGGTGAGTGAATGCGCGAACGGGGTAACGCCGGCCAATCTAAATTGGCAAGAGTCAGGCGTTGACCCCAACGACTGGTGTCGAGGAGTCGGCGGACGACGGCTCAAGCCTAGCGTCAAGTGCTCGGTATCTTAATTGCATACGTTTCCGAACACATTCTCGCTCTGACGACTCTCGTTTCTACAAATCCGTTCATATCCAACAATTTTCTTACCGCCGCCTCTTCCAAAGGGCAGCAGAATCCCAAAACCACTTGCTTAAGGGATTTACGAGGGATTGGCCAGTGATGCCTGCCGTCGTAAAATTGGCAAACACTATGGTCGTTGATAGGAATATGCACACGATACTCTTGCTCCCAAATCCATCGTCGCCATTTCTGGCGCATCAAACCGTCGAGTAGTGACAGGAGGTATCCATCTTTCTCTTTTTCGTCGTGCATATTGCGTAGCCGGTTAAAATCCAAAACAGGGCGGTTACGCCGGTATTTCATTTTCACAAGCTCGTCATCTTTCCAAGGGCAGATCACTTCAAAGGCAACACCTGAATGTTTGTCGGCATGAAGCGACCACAGAGTGGGGTCAGAGACGGTCCTGCTGAAAGACAAAATCCCCATCCATGTTTCCAAATCACGAATATGATCTCTTTGAAAAGACTCCGAAAACTCTTTTTCCTGTGGAGTGGTTATTCCGGTAAAGCCGAGCTTCCATTCAAATGGATCGTTGAACTTGGACACCAGCCCAACCCGGAATTTCCCGGCCACAAGCGTTTTCAACGCTGCGTCAGAATCTAAAAAACGGTAGAGTGGAATTAGATCAGCCATAACAACTTTGCCAGTTACCTTACTTCTCCTCTCCCTCCACAATCTTAATTTCGTCTTCCGTCAGGCCGTAAAGCTCATAGACCAGCGCGTCAATCTGCCGGTCGAGGTCGGCGCATTTGTTTTCGTAGAAGGTTTTGTCATTGCCGGTCTTCGCCCTCGCCAACTCCTTCTTCGCCACCAACATCGCCTCCACATTCGCCACTACCGCGTCGTGCTGGGATTTGTCGTCAGGGTCTGAGAAATTGATGCGGCGAATGGGAGTACGAGTAAGAACATTGCCGTTTATTTCCAACCCAACACCTCGCCGCTTGGCGTAGTGCGAATACCAATTCCAAAGTAGCTTCGAATTCATAACGCCCGCAAAATAGCTCAGGTCTTCGGAGATTCCCGTCTTGGGTACGAATACGTTGACGCTGAAAGGGACATAGACAGGCCGCCTGGCCACAGCAAAACTTGGCCGCCTAGCCATTTGCAGGGCCACTATCTTAGGTGATTTCCAGACTTCCTCATCACGGGGCCAGTGGAGGTGCCACCACGAATTTGCACCATTTTGCGTTTCGCGGCGCTCTTCCATGATAGGGCGAAAGCGCTTTAGGTGATTGTGGAGTCGAGGATATTTTGCGATGTCAGGGCAGGTATAACGTGAGGTGTAGATCAGGCTCAGCGACGGGTGGTCGGCTAGGGAATATCTGGCTAGATCACAAAGGTCGTGGTATGGGCGGAGAAGGGATTCCTCTGTTTTCGACAAGCGGAGTCGTTGGCGTTCTGCGGGTCGGAGGGTGAACACTCCTTCTCCCACTTGCCAATGACCTCCGAACTTTTCATTGGTCTTCCGGTTAATAGATGCCGGATTCTCCGCGATACCCTGACGAACAATACCGAGTTCTGCTAGTGGAGTTCCTCGCTCGATCTTCGCCAAGAGTCCAGTTGCGGAAGGTTGGAGATCAACCTTGCCGTGTCGAAACACCTCATTCACGGGTTTGTCGAATGCCTCCACCGGTGCAGTTCCCAAGACGAATGGCTCAGCAGTGGTTTCTTTGTTTGGCTTGGCCAGTTTGATGAGGGTAGGCCCGGTGGATGGCACATTCGAGACACGCAGGATCATGTGCTGCCCTGAAACGTTCTGGAAAACCTTGAGATTACCAAAGAAGAACACTTCATCAAGGTGTGCTGCATCACGTAACGCTGTAATAAGTTTCTCTGCACCTGTGCCTGAAGTCCAATAGGCGTTGGTGATGTATGAAAGCACACCATTGGGCTTCAGAATCTCGAGCCCACGATGAACAAAGTAGTACCAAAGATCCATGCGTGGACTGCGGTACTTTCGTCCAAAACTGCCGAGCGCGATCTGATCTAAAAGATGCTTGTAGTCCAGTTCGCGTCTATATGGCGGATTGCCGATGATGGCATCAAACCCGCCGCGTTTCACAATCTCCGGGAACAATTCTATCGGGTTGAGCTTCTTCTCTTCCTCGTTGGCGATGAGTTTGAGTTGGCCATCGAGAATATTTCGTTCAATGAGCGAGTTGCCGCAGACGATGTTCTTGCTGAGATCAGGCAGCAGCTTTTTCATCTGCGCGGTGTGCTCGAAATCCAACAGATATTGTGCGGTCGTTTCCGGCGATTCGTCTTTGAGCAGTTTCAGGCACAGCGACAGTTGGCAGACTTCGACGGCTTGGGCGTCAATGTCCACGCCGTAGATGTTCTTCACAAGGATGTCGCGTTTCTTGGCGAGCGAAAGATACAGCTTGCCGTCATGCTCAAAGCAATCGCCTTTGCGCGCCTTGCTGCGGTTGGCGTTGTACCATGTGCCGTGGTACGTCAGGAGCAAGTCGTAAACAGCCAACAGGAACGAGCCGCTGCCGCAAGCGATGTCGGCAAAGCGCATTTCGGCAATCTGCGCGGGCGACTTGCCTTCAATCAGTTTGCCGACCGTGTTTTCGACGATGTAGCGGACAATGTATTCCGGCGTGTAATAGACGCCCCCGGCCTTGCGGACTTCGGGCTTGTCCTCGACGTGGACGCGTTTGTCGGTGGCGACGATGACCTTGCCGAGAAACCGCTCGTAAATCGAGCCGAGGATGTGGATCGGAATGAAGTCGAAATTGAAGTTGTAGTCGGTGTCCCCGTGAGCAAGCCGCTTGCAGACTTCGGCGAACGCGGCGTTATCCATCCGAAACGTCGGCGCATCGAGCGTCGGCTGCTGCCGGTAAATGATGCCGTTGTAGATCGAGTCAAGTTGCCGGCAACTGGCGATGAAATCTCGCCATGCGGTCGCGCTACCGGCGAACTTGTTCACCGCGCCTTGACGTTCAATACCTTTGTCTTCAAGAAACCGGAGGAAAACGAGTCGATCCAGTGTACGTTGGGCAAACTCGGTCAACGCTTCGCTGTCGAGTACGGGATTGTTTTTCTTGAAGGCGTGCGCCAGCGCGTTACGGAGTTCGTCCAGCCGTTCCAGCAGCGATTCGTCCACGGGCTTTGGGGCGCGCGCCGTTTTCTTTCCGCTCAGTTGCTTGACATAGGCGTCGAAATACCCGCTGGTAAGCGCTTCGCGGGAGAACAGCCAATAAATCTTCCCGAACCTGTCGCGGTCAAGGTAGTCGGTGTAGTCGAACTTATCCACCCAGTGGTCGAGTGCCGTTTTGAGATTCGGCTGGTGCCGGCAATCCAGAATGTGGAACTGCTCGAAATCAGTGAGCACGGCCAGCGGCTTGCGGCTGCTGTAGCCATAGGAAATGGTCTGGTGATAGTTTCCCGCAGTCGCAAGGTTGTCGTGTGGTTTCTTCGCTTCGAGGAAGAAACGCTCCTCGCCGTCACTGCAACGCGGCGCGATGCAGAAGGCGTAGTCTGCCCGTCCTTGTGTGCCACCGTGGGCGTGATACTCAACCTTCAATTCTTGCTGGTACGGATTCGGTCCACGCTTCCAACCAAGCGCATCAAGAAACGGGTCAATAAAATCAAGACGGACATCGGCCTCTTTATAGTCCGATGACCAATACCGGTCTTTGTGGGCATGGAAGGTTTCGGCCAGACTTTTGACCTTCTTGAACGCTTCATCGAAAGCACTTGTCGTCATCGGCGCGGAGTATGCCAACGTGAGCCGGTCGGGGCAAGCTCTCCTTCGGCGAACCAGCCCGCGATTCACTGCCGGTACGCCTGGCCGACGCCCCGCCGTGCGGGGTAAACTTCAACTCCGGCCACGGCCTGCTTGACGCCCTGTTTACGTTAAGTACATACTCCCGCTAAGGATTTCATGCGAACAGATTGGGCCATTTATATTTCGTTTCTCGGCGCCGGCCTGATCATGCTGCTGCCGCGCAACGCTAAGACGCTGATCCGTTGGACCGCGTTGCTGACGGGGAGCATCGGCCTGCTGATCGCGTTGGCCGGTTACTTCGCCTACAACGCCACCTTCAGCGACCTCATCAAGAGCCAAGGGAACGGTTTCATTACTCTCACCAACGTGCCGTGGATTCCCGCCTTGGGCATCAACTACCACCTGGCGGTGGACGGGATTAACTACCCGCTCGTGGTGCTGAACGGTTTTGTTTGCGTCACGGGTATTTTGTTTAGCTGGAACATCGAAGAGCGCGTCAAAGAGTTCTTCGCCTTTTTCCTGACGCTGATCGCTGCCGTATACGGCGTGTTCATGGCGATGGATTTGTTTCTGCTGTTCGTTTTTTACGAGCTCGCGATCATCCCCAAGTACTTCATCATCGCCATTTGGGGTTCAACACGCAAAGAGTACGGCGCGATGAAGCTTGTCTTGTACTCGTTTATCGGCAGTGCGCTGGTGTTGATCGGTGTGTTGGCATTGTTCTTTGCGGCCGGTGGACACAGTTTTGACATCCTCGAATTGGCAAAACACCCGCTTTCGCCCGAACTGCAGCGGTGGATGTTCCCGCTGCTTTTTGTCGGCTTCGCCGTGCTGGCGGGCATGTGGCCATTGCACACCTGGGCGCCGATGGGCCACGTCGCGGCGCCGACCGCTGCAAGCATGTTGCTG
>Ga0187886_1002340_pt1 | contig 15377 bp, 11 predicted proteins | sample June2016WEW_20_1_FD_133001 | JGI IMG/M metagenome (GOLD analysis project Ga0187886, IMG submission 133001) | Peatland microbial communities from SPRUCE experiment site at the Marcell Experimental Forest, Minnesota, USA - June2016WEW_20_150 | ecosystem: Environmental > Terrestrial > Soil >... | reverse complement strand
CCAAGGAAGGCGCCCCGCAGGAGAGGACGGGATGCCCGCAGGAACCGCATGGGGCCAGGATACCAGCATCGACGTCGACGTGTCGAGGTGCGGACAAACAACAGATGCGGACAAATAAAGTTACATCCCTTGTTCCCCCAGAACGCTTGTGGACGGAAGCGGGAGCAAGTAAAATAGGGATGGATGCGAATCGCACCGGAGTGGCTATGAAGCAATTTGCACTGCCCTTCCTTGCCGTCCTCTTTCTCGCACACACGGCCTTCGCGGAGGATTTCTTGGAGCTCGTGTCGAAGAGCACTCCCGAGCTGGTGCAGAACGCCATCAATGCCGGGGCGAAGCTCGATGACACGGACAAGTACGGAAGGACCCCGCTCATGTTCGCGGCGAGGAACAATCCCAATGCCTCGGTGATCAGGCTTCTCCTGGGGGCGGGGGAAAAGGTCTCGGAGCGGGACAAAGGAAACCGCACACCACTGATGTTCGCGGCATCCGCCAACGAGAGCCTGGATGTCGTTCTGGAGCTTCTGAAATTCGGGGCCGGGGTGGAGGACCGGGACGAGGACGGGATGACGCCGCTCATGAACGCAGCCTCCGGAAACGCAAACCCGGCTGTCGCCGCGACACTCATCGCCACCGGGGCGAAAGTCGAAGATAGTGATGTGCAGGGCCGCACCCCCCTCATGTTCGCGGCGCGCGATAATCCGAAGCGGGAGGTCATCGATACCCTGATCAAGGCGGGTGCACGGATCGACGACAAGGACAAGAACGGCGTCACGCCGTTGATGTTTGCCGCGATCAACACGTCGAACCCGGACGTCGTCACGATGCTCCTGGGCGCCGGAGCAAGGATCGATGCCAAAGACGGCAACGGGATCACGCCCTTGATGTATGCGGCGTATCATAACGAAAATCCCGAGGTCTTCGACGCGCTCCTGAAGGGGGGTGCGCGGATCGACGACCGTGACAGGTACGGCCGTACGCCTCTGATGTTCGCGGCGGCGTTCAACCCCACCTTGGAAATCATGAAGATCCTGCTGAAGTCGGGGGCGAGCGTCGATGACAGAGACCAGGGGAGCCATACCCCGCTCATGTGGGCGGCGTACAACAATGCGGACACCAGGATCCTGACGGTCCTGGTCGAAGCCGGTGCGAGCGTGGAGGACAAGGACTCCAACGGCGTTTCCCCCCTGATGTGGGCGGCGTACAACAACATGAAAGTCGATGTCGTGAAGCTGCTGCTGGCCGACGGGGCAAATGTCGAAGCACGGGCGCGGAACGGATCTACGCCCCTGATGTTCGCCGCCAAGAACTCGAACCTCAAAGTGACGAAGGCTCTCCTCGCGGCGGGCGCGAAAATCGACGACAGGGATTTCAACGGCGGAACCCCCCTGATGTCCGCCGCGCACAACAACCCCAATCCCGACGTGATCGGACTTCTCCTTGAGGCAGGAGCGGACGTCAAAGACAGGGACAGCAATGGCGGAACCCCCCTGATGTCGGCCGCGTACAACAATGGGAACGCCGACATCTTGAAGACGCTCATCGCCGCGGGGGCCAGCGTGAACGACCAGGACAATAACGGAATGACCCCGCTCATGTGGGCTGCGAAACACAACCAGAACCCCGAAACGATCACGGTGTTGCTGCGCGCGGGCGCGAATGGAAAACTGACGAGCTCGGATGGGAAAACAGCCTTCGCCTATGCCGAGGAAAACGATAAGATCAAGGAATCCCCGCAATACTGGGACCTGAACAAGGCACGATTCTGACCATCCCGCCGTGATGAACGGCCAGGAAGTGGCGGTTGCCGATTGCAGTGCTTTCTCTGTACTACTTGAGATATTTCGCCCTGAGCGCCACCTTATTGATCTTGCCGATGCTTGTTTTCTCGATTGCCTCGACGAACCTGATCTGGATCAGAAAAGCCTCTCGCGGCAACACGCCCTTGTCCGCGTAGTTCTTTACGTGACCGGACAGTTCCTTTTCAGTGGCCTTTTGATCTTTTTTCAGGACGACGAGCGCCACGGGGATCTCTCCCCATGTGAGGTCGGGTTGGCCGACAACCGCCGACTCGGCCACAGCCGGGTGCGCGGAGAGAATGTCCTCGAGCTCGAGTGATGACAACCACTCCCCGCCGACCTTGATGATGTCCTTTCTGCGGTCCGTGATGCGTATCGACCCGGCCGCGTTCCTGCAGGCAATGTCCTGGGTGTGCATCCAGCCGCCCTCCCAAAGCTTCTGGGAGTTGGTGTGGTCCTTGAGGTAGCCCTGGGTGAGCCACGGGGCGCGCACCACGATCTCGCCGCTGGTCTTGTCGTCATTTGGCACTTCCCCTCCCTTCTCATCGACAACCTTGAGGTTGACGAGGGCGAAGGGCCTGCCGGTGCGGCAGCGAAGGTCCGCCTGCTCCTCGGTTCCCAGCTTCAGCTGCTCCGTGCTGAGCTGGCTCAACGTCAGGACCGGACAGGACTCGGAAAGCCCATAACCGACAGAGACGTCCACCCCCCGCTTGAGCGCGGCAATCGCCACCGACTTGGGAAGGGCCGCGCCGCCTATGAGGACCCTCCAGCCTGCAAGATTCAAGCCCGCGGCTGCCGGGCTGCTCACGAGCATGTTCAGAATAGTCGGGACACAGTGGGAGAAGGTGACCTTTTCCTCTGTAATGAGCTTCAACAATGTTTCCGGAACGTATTTGCCGGGGTAGACTTGTTTGACCCCGAGCATGGTCGCCACATACGGGATGCCCCACGCGTGAACATGGAACATCGGCGTCAGCGGCATATACACATCTTCTCGATGGAAACGACCTTGGGTGACGGCGGTCCCGAGCGTGGCGATTGTGGCGAGAGTATGCAGCACGAGCTGGCGGTGACTGAAATATACTCCCTTCGGCATTCCTGTGGTCCCCGTTGAATAGAACGTCGTGGCGCGCGTGTTTTCGTCGAACTCGGGGAACTCAGCAATTGGCTCCGCGGTGGCCAGCAGGGATTCATATTCTCCGTCGAGCGTCACCGCGGGAGCCGTGCCGGTTTCATCTATGAGAATGAGCTTCTTCACGGTATCGATGCGCCCCTTGATCTGGTCCAGGATTGGAAGAAAATCCGAGTTGACGATGATGACCGCGTCCTCGGCGTGGGAGATGGTATAGACGAGCTGCTCCGCGGAGAGACGCGTGTTGACGGTGTGTAGTATGGCACCAATCATCGGCACGGCGAAGAAGCACTCGAGATAACGGTGGCTGTCCCAGTCCATTACCGCGACGGTATCGCCGGGTTTGACGCCGATTTTGCCGAGAGCAGAAGCGAGGCGGCGGACCCTCTCATGGAACTGCCGGTACGTGAAGCGAACTGTCCCGCGATAGATGATTTCCTCTTCGGGATTGTCCACGACGGGAGCGAACAGGAGATTCTTGATCAGGAGAGGGTAGCCGTAGGCGGATTCGGTTCTCAAGATAAGACTATTCATCTTGTTTCCTCAAGATGAGTGAAACCGAAATGCTCGATCTTGACAACCGGGCCGGGACAGTACACTGACGGATCAGTCATGCGCGCACGGTTCGCCCCTGCGCCGCCAGGACAGCCACCGGGCGCGGGGGATCGAACGACCCCGGTCGACACAACCGAAGGCCGTTCCCTCCCTCCAGCGAATCATGCGTTCAGTGCGCGGCGGGTAGCCTGTATCGCGGCGTCAATATGGCCGATCGCGCGATTCCGCAATCCCTTGGCGAAAAGGTTGTCCTCTTCCCGGGCGACATCGGCATGAGCCTTGTTCAAAAACTCGAGGGCTTCATGGAGCCTCCCCGAGTGATCGGGCCGTTCATCCACGGGTGGATGCCAGTCGATGTTCCTGCCATCATCGATTGCCGCCTGCTTGATTTCGTTGATCGCACTATCGATTTGACGCACGGCCTCGACTTCGTCCACCATGCGGGCCCAGTCTCCCGGACGATGCTCGATCATCCAACGTGCAGCTCGCAAGTCTTCGAGCGCATGCAGGTAGGCGGGATGGTTGTTTGGCAGAGAAATACAAGAGGCCAGGGTCATGATGACAACCACCACCAGGGCCATGCGCACAGACGTATTCTTCATGCGTTCTCCTCCTCATCCTGCGGGCAATGCATGTTGCCCTTCGAGTGCTGGTGTCGCTTATGTTCGCGAGTATTTGACTGCGTTTTTTCCCTCCATCTTCGCCGCGTACATGAGGTCGTCGGCCTGGTGGATCAGCTCGTCGACGTCCATGGTGGCGTCGGAGCAGGTGAAAGATCCAATGGAAACCGACACCGGGCATGACCTTGCCTGCATCTCCCGCTGGATGTGGGACTGGATCTTCGAGATTGCCGCCCGTGCGCCACTCTCATCGGTTTCTGGAAGCAGAAGCGCGAATTCGTCCCCGCCGAGTCGGGCAATCACGTCCGTGACGCGGATGTGAGCACGGATCATGGAGACCACGGTCTTGAGCAGCTTGTCTCCCGCGGCGTGGCCGAAGGAATCGTTGACTGCCTTGAAATTGTCCAGGTCGAAATAGGCAATGGTGAACGGCCGCGTGTACCGGCGTGAGCGTCCGAGCTCGGCCTTCAGCGTCTCCATAAAGGATCTCGTGTTCGCCGCCCCCGTGAGGTGATCGATCCGGGCGAACGCCCTCTCCTGGTCGACATACTGCCTGATGATCGAGATGAGCTGGGCGACCACGATGAACAGGACGAGCCGCATCCCCGTGTTCCAGACGATGTACACAGGACTGGGGTACGGCCTCCCGCCCAAGAAATCGACGATCGTTCGGGCCGCGGCGCTTACCACCGCGCCGCCGAGGCCTCCCCACTGTCCCCCAAGCCAGGCGAGAATGAATATCGGGAGCAGGTAGAAGGCGGAAAACGTGAGCTGATAGCCGGTGACGTAGTCCAGGATGCCGATCACGGCGACGAGCAGCGCGCCCCCGGTGATGGAGACGGTCCTTGGCCACCCTTCGATCAAGGCGATCAGGCGCATGTCCTGTTCACCATCGGCATTGCCTCACTTGAAATCCAATCATGAGCCAGCGCCGTCGGCAGCAAAATTGTTGTAGTAGTATTCGATCCCGTCGATCAGCGCCTGCCACGATGCCTCGATGATGTTCTCATCCACTCCCACCGTGTCCCATGTCTGCTCGCCGTCGGATGTGGTGATGAACACGCGTACGCGTGCGGCCGTGGCCCTCTCCGGGTTGAGGACCCGCACCCGGTAGTCCGTCAGCTTCAGCTTCTTGAGGAAAGGGTGCAAAGGAAGGAGCGCGTCCCGCAGGGCGCCGTTCAGCGTGTCCACGGGACCGTCGCCGACCGCGGCGCCCATGAGCAGGTCCCCGTTCACGCGGACGAAAAGCCTTCCCACCGTCTTCGCCGGGGTGTCGCCCGCCTTGTAGTTTTCCAGGTGATAGTTGCTCAGCTCCAGGAGGGGCCGGTACAGCCCGAGGGCCCGCCGGATGAGGAGGTCGAAGGAGCCTTCCGCGGCCTCGTACTCGTAGCCCTTTTCCTCGAGGCGCTTCAACTGCTCCAGGAGTGTCGAGACGACCTCGGAGGATTTCTCGAAGTCCCCGTACCTCGCCATCTTCCTTACGATCGTGGACTTGCCGGCGAGCTCGGAGAGCAGCACCCGGCGCTCGTTGCCAACGAGGGCTCCGTCGATGTGCTCCATCAGGTGCGGCGCCTTGCTGATCACGTCGGCGTGCTGCCCGGCCTTGTGGGAGAAGGCAGCCTCCCCCACATAGGGATGGCGCTTGTCCGGGATGATGTTCGCCTTCTCGGCAACGAAGCGCGAGAGGGCCGTGAGGAGCTTCAGGTTCGCGCAGACCCCGGCCGCATCGCCCATCTTCAGGCAGAGCGTGGGGATCAGCGTGCACAGGTTCAGGTTCCCGCACCGCTCCCCCCACCCATTGATCGTTCCCTGCACGTGGGTGGCGCCGAGCTCCAGCGCCGCAAGCGCGTTGGCCACGGCGTTGCCCGTGTCGTCGTGGAAGTGCACCCCGATGTGCCCCAGCTCGGCGCCGGGGAGCTCGCTCATGATGCGCGCAACCTCCGAGGGGAGCGTGCCTCCGTTGGTGTCGCAGAGCACCAGGCAGTCCGCGCCCGCGGCATGCGCCGCGCGCAATGCGGCGACGGCGTAATCGGGGTCGTCCTTGTACCCGTCGAAGAAGTGCTCCAGGTCGTAGAACACTTCGCGTCCCTCCGCCTTCAGCGTGGCAAGCGAGTCCGCGATCATCGCCAGGTTCTCCTCCTCCGTGGTCTGGAGGACTTCGTGCACGTGCGCCTTCCAGGTCTTGCCGACGACGATGACCGTGGGAGTTTCCGCGTGCAGAAGCGCCATGATCTGGGGATCAGAGCCGGCCTTGCCGCGCGGTTTCCGCGTCGAGCCGAAGGCGACGATCTTCGCGTGACGCAGCTTCTCCTTCCGCATGCGCTGGAAGAACTCCGCCTCCTTGCGGTTGGACAGGGGGAATCCTCCCTCGATGTAGTCGATGCCGAACTCGTCCATCGCGAGGGCGATCTGGATCTTGTCCTCCAGCGTGTAGCTGATGCCCTGGCCCTGCATTCCATCCCGGAGGGTAGTGTCGTAGATGACCGTTTTCGTTCCTTTCATTCTGCGCCTTCCATCATCGATTCCCGTACAAGGAGGTAGGGGATCCAGCCCCCCTGCTTCACGATCGCCTGCATGAACGGGGGGAACGGAGAAATGGGAAGCCGTGCGCCCGAGGGGAGCACGAGCACACCGTTGTCCAGGTCCACCTCGATGCGGTCGCCTTCAGCCGCCCGGGCCGAGATACCCGGGCATTCCACGATTGGCAGGCCCGTGTTGATCGCGTTTCGAAAGAAGATCCGGGCGAAGCTCTCGGCGACCACGCAGCTGATGCCCGCGGCCCTGAGGGCGATCGGCGCGTGCTCCCGCGATGACCCGCATCCGAAGTTGGCCCCTGCCACGATGATCTCCCCGGGCACGATGCTCTGCGCGAAACCCGGGCGCACGTCTTCCATGCAGTGCTGAGCGAGGACCGCGGGATCCGTGGTGTTGAGGTACCGGGCCGCGATGATCTCATCGGTGTTCACGTTCTCGCCGAAGATGCGTACTGTTCCGCTGAATCGCATTTCAAACAACCTCCGATGGTGCGGTGACCCTCCCGGTGACCGCGCTGGCCGCCGCGGTGGCCGGAGATGCAAGGTAGACCTCACTGCCCGTGTGGCCCATGCGGCCGACGAAGTTGCGGTTCGTGGTGGACACGCAGCGCTCGCCCTCCGCGAGAATGCCCATGTGCCCGCCCAGGCAGGGACCGCAGGTCGGCGGGGAGATCACGGCACCCGCGTCGAGGAACACGTCGAAGAGGCCTTCCGACAGGGCCTGACGGTAGGCGTGCGGGGTCGCGGGGATGACGATGCAGCGCACCCCTGCGGCCACACGGCGTCCTTTCAGGACCCTCGCGGCGAGCCGCAGGTCCTCGATCCTCCCGTTGGTGCAGCTTCCGATCACGACCTGGTCCACCTTCACGTCGGTATCAGCGGCCGGTCGGACGTTCTGCGGAAGGTGCGGCGCCGCCACCAGCGGCTCGAGGGCCCCGGCATCGATCGTCACGACCCTCTCATAGGATGCATCCTCATCCGGCGAAAGAGGTGTCCATGCGCGCCCGGGCGCGCGCGAGGAGAGGTAGGAGGCCACTTTGTCGTCGGCAGCGAAGATGCCGTTTTTCGCCCCGGCCTCGATCGCCATATTTGCCATTGACAGCCGTCCTTCGACGGAAAGGGAGTCGATGGCCGGACCGGAGAACTCCAGCGCCTTGTAGAGAGCGCCGGACACCGAGATCGTCCCGATCAGTGCGAGGATGAGGTCCTTCCCCGCCACCCATGGCCGCAGGGCGCCCTGGAAGACGACCTTGATTGACGGAGGCACTCGAAGCCATGCTTTTCCCGTGAGAAAGAAACCGGCGAGGTCCGTGGAGCCCATCCCCGCGGCGAAGGCGCCCAGTGCGCCGTACGTGCACGTATGGGAATCGGCGCCGATGACCACCATGCCGGGGACGATGGCGCCGAGCTCAGGGAGGAGGGCATGCTCAACCCCCACCTCGCCCTGCTCGAAGAAGTGGATGCCGGCGTGCCTGCGGCTGAAGTCGCGCATGATCTTCACCTGTCGGGCGGAGAGGATGTCCTTGTTCGGCGTGAAGTGATCCGCCACGAGCCAGATACGCGCGGGAAACCGGCAGGAAGCGGCGCCGGTCTTCTCGAACTCCTGGATTGCGATCGGTGCGGTGATGTCGTTCGCGAGCCCGAGGTCGGGCTCGACCAGCAGTGACTCCCCTGGCGTCACACGGCCCCTGCGGGCGGCCGCCGCCAGTATCTTCTCAGACAGCGTCATTCGACTCATCGTCCCCCCTGCGCATTGACTGGTAGGCCTTCCATCGGTTGAGCGCGTTCACGTACGCCTTGGCGCTGGCCTCCAGGATGTCCGTCGAGGCGCCGCGGCCGACGAACTTCCGCGCGTCGATTTCCAGCGACACGCTTACCTCGCCGATGGCCTGCTTCCCGGGCGTGACGGCCTGCACCACGTATTCCAGGAGCTTCGTCTGGATGCCGAGGGCCCTGTCAATCGCGTTGAAGATCGCGTCGACAGGGCCGTCACCCGTTGCCGCCTCCTCGTGGCGTTCTCCTCCGTCGGCGATCCGGACCGTTGCCGTGGGCACGGCCATGTTGCCCGACTGGATGTTGAAGTAGTCCAGGCCGTAGGTTTCGGTTTCATGGCCGAGCTGGTCGGAGACGATGACGTACAGGTCGTCGTCGTATACTTCCTTTTTGCGGTCCGCGATCTCCAGGAACTTGCCGTACGCCTTCTTCACTTCCTCCTCGGACAGCGAGAGCCCCAGCTCCGACAGGCGGTTCTTGAATCCGTGCAGGCCGGAGTGACGGCCCAGCACGAGCAGGCTCGCGTCGCGGCCCACCGATTCAGGGGTCATGATCTCGTAGGTCTCGCGCTTCTTCAGCACGCCGTCCTGGTGGATGCCGGATTCGTGCGCGAACGCATTCTCCCCCGTGATGGGCTTGTTGCGCGGTATCGGGAATCCGATCGTATTGGAGAGCAGGCGCGAGGTGTTGTAGATCTGTCGGGTGTTGATGCCTGTGGTGTAGGGGAGGATGTCGGAGCGGACCGAGAGGGCCATCACGAACTCTTCGAGGCACGCGTTTCCGGCGCGCTCCCCGATGCCGTTCACGGTGACCTCAACCTGGCGCGCGCCCGCCCGAACCGCGGCCACCGAGTTCGCCACGGCCACGCCGAGGTCATTGTGGCAGTGGACGGACAGCACCGCCTTGTCCATATTGGGCGTTCCCTCGATTATCGCGCGGAGGAACTCCGTGAACTCCGAGGGCATCGTGTAGCCCACCGTGTCGGGCACGTTGATGATCCGTGCCCCCGCGTCGATCACCTTCTCGATGACCCGGCAGAGGAACGGGATCTCGCTCCTGGTCGCGTCCTCCGGGGAGAACTCCACTTCCGCGACCTTGTTGCGCGCATGCCGCACGGCGTGCACGGCCATCTCGACCACCTCATCGGGCTTCTTGCGGAGCTTGTACTCCATGTGCACGGGAGAGGTGGCGAGGAACGTGTGGATCCGCGGGTGCTCCGCCTCCGACAGCGAGTCCGCGGCGCAGTCGATGTCCTTGTCCACCGCGCGGGCCAGGGCCGCGATGGCGGGTCCCCGCACGTGGCGCGCGATGAGCCGGCAGCCCTCCAGCTGGTGCGGCGAAGAGATGGGAAAGCCCGCTTCGATGACGTCCACTCCGAGGCGCGCAAGCTGAACGGCGATCTCGAGCTTCTGCTCGACGCTCATCGAGGCGCCCGGCGACTGCTCGCCGTCTCTCAAGGTGGTGTCGAATATTATGATTCTGTCCATGTCCGGACTCCTTTCAGTTCTCGCTCTTCCTGCTTCGTTCCATTGCCACGATGCCGCTCCGCGCCATCTCCGCGATCCCGTAGGGCTGCAGGAGCGCAATGAGGTCGTCGATCTTCTCGGGTGAACCGGCGAGCTCCACCGTCATGCTCTCGTGACCGACGTCCATGATCTGCGCCTTGAACACGTCCGCCACCTGGAAGATTTCCCCCCGCTGGGCGCCCTTCGCGTTCACCTTCACCAGCATCAGCTCACGGTTCAGGGAGGGCACGCCCGTCAGCTCGGTGACCTTGATCACGTCGATGAGCCGGTTGAGCTGCTTCTTGATCTGCTCCACCACGGCGTCGTCTCCCGTGCAGGCAAGGGTGATGCGGGTGACGGTGGGGTCGGCGGTGACCCCCGCGGTGATGCTCTCCAGGTTGTATCCGCGGCCCGAGAAGAGCCCCGAGATCCTCGCCAGGACGCCCTGCCGGTTTTCCACGTGCAGGGAAATGATGTGCGTCATCCGCTCCTCCCGTCAGGCGTTCATCATCTCGTGGATACCGGCGCCCGCCGGCACCATCGGCCACACGTTGGCCTCCCTCTCGATGCGGAAATCTATGAAGATCGGCCTGTCCATGATCCGTCGAGCCTCCCGCAGCGCCGGCTCGATCTCCCGCGTCTCGATGACACGAATTCCCGCCGCCCCGTACGCCTCGGCGAGCTTCACGAAATCGGGGGCGTAGGGCGGACAGTTCTCGTCGGGCTGCGCGCAATCCGGCGGACAGCGCCCGTTTCGCTCCAGGCAGACCCCGGAATAGCGGCGTTTGTAGAAAACCTCCTGCCACTGCCGCACCATCCCAAGGTATCCGTTGTTCAGGATGGCGACGATCACCGGCAGGCCCTCGCTCACGGCCGTGGCCAGCTCCTGGATGTTCATCTGGATCGAGCCGTCCCCGGCGATGTCGATGACGCGGCGGTGGGGATTGCCGAGCTGGGCGCCGATCGCCGCGGGGAACCCATATCCCATGGTTCCCAGCCCGCCGGATGTCAAAAACGAGCGCGGCTGGCTGAAGGTGTAGTACAGCGCGGTCCACATCTGGTTCTGGCCCACCTCGGTGGTGATGATCGCGTCTGGAAAGGCCGCGGCGATCGCGCGGATGACGACGGTCGGCGAGAGCCTGGCATTGCCGCCGATCTCCCCGAGGGGGTGGGATCTCATCCACTCGTCGGTCTCCGCCACCCACTGCCCGTGGGCAGGCTTGACGGCCTGGGGAAGGAGGTCCTCGAGCACGAGGCGTGCGTCTCCCACGATCGGGATCTCCACGGCGACGTTGCGGGAAATGGAGGCCGGATCGATGTCGACGTGCACGACCGAGGCATGAGGGGCGAACTTCGCGAGGTCGCCCGTGGCACGGTCGTCGAACCGCGTCCCGATGGCAAAGAGCAGGTCGCAGTTCTGCACGGCGGTATTCGCCGCGAAGGTGCCGTGCATGCCGACCATCCCGAGGAATCTCGGGTGAGTGCTCGGGAGTATCCCGATGCCCATGAGTGAGGAGACGGTGGGAACGTCCACGACTTCCTCGACACTGCGAAAGGCCTCCGCCGCCCCCGCGATGTGCAGGCCGCCGCCGAGGTAGAAGAGCGGCTTCGTCGCTTTCCCCAGCGCCTGCGCCGCCTTGCGGATCTGCAGGGGGTGGCCTTTGGAGACGGGATTGTAGCCGCGGATGGACACCGACTCCGGCAGCGGCTCGGAGGATTCTTCGATCAGAACGTCCTTCGGCATGTCCACGAGCACCGGCCCGGGCCGGCCGCTCCGGGCGATGTAGAAAGCTTCACGGATGATGCGCCCGAGGTCGGCCCGGTTGGTGACCAGGTAGTTGTGCTTCGTCACCGACCGGGAGATGCCGACGATATCGGCCTCCTGGAACGCATCGTTGCCGATCATGTTGCGGGTCACCTGACCGGTGAGAACGACCAGGGGCACGGAATCGAAGTTGGCGGTTGCGAGCCCTGTCACGGTGTTTGTCGCGCCGGGCCCGCTCGTCACGAGGCAGACCCCGACGCGTCCCGTGGACCGCGCATATCCGTCGGCGGCGTGTACCGCGCCCTGTTCGTGGCGCGCGAGCACCAGCCTCAGGCCCCGCTCGCCGTACAGGGCATCGAACACCGGGATGACGACCCCGCCGGGGAAGCCGAAGACGATCTCCACCTTTTCCGCCTTCAAGGCATCGATGACAAGCTGCGCTCCGCTCCGTCTCATGGTGCGTTCCTCTTTCCTTCCGCGAGGGCCCCCAGCGAGGCCGGACCGACGCGGGCCGCATAGGCGTCGAGAAAGCGGCTTCCGCTCGCCGTGGGCTTCGGCTGGAAACTCCGCATGCGCACCTGCCACTCCCGCTCGTCGACCAGGAGGTCCAGGCGCTTCCCGGGGATGTCGATCCTGATCATGTCCCCTTCCCTGACGATGCCGATGGGGCCGCCCGCGGCGGCTTCGGGGGTGATGTGCCCGATCGAGGCTCCTCGGCTTGCCCCGGAAAACCGTCCGTCCGTGATGAGGGCAACTTCCTTGTCCAGCCCGATGCCGGCAATGGTCGCGGTGGGGGAGAGCATCTCGCGCATCCCGGGTCCGCCCCGGGGTCCCTCGTAGCGGATCACCACCACGTCGCCGGGCCTGATCCTTTTCCCGAGGATCGCCTCCTGCGCATCCTCTTCCGAATCGAAGACCCGGGCCGGTCCTTCGTGAACGAGCATCGACGGGTCCACGGCCGCCTTCTTGACGATGCTCCCCTCGGGCGCCAGGTTACCCTTCAGCACGGCGAGCCCTCCCTCGGGATGATAGGGCGAATCGGGGCGCGCGATGTACTTCCCGTCCGGCTCGGGCGCGGGCCCGTATGACTCCGCGATCGGGCAGCCCGACACTGTGAGGGCGCTGCCGTCGATCCTGCCCAGGCGCGCCAGGAGCTTCATGACGGCCATCACGCCTCCTGCCGAGTGGAGGTGCTGCATGTAGAAGGGACCCGACGGGGCGAGGGAGCAGAGATGAGGAACCTGCGAGCTCAGCAGGTCGAAGTCGTCCAGATCGAGAGGCACTCCTGCGGAGGCGGCAATCGCCGGCAGGTGCAGCGCCGTATTCGTCGAACCGCCCAGCGCCATGTCCAGGGCGACCGCGTTCAGGAACGCGGCTCGCGTGAGCACCTTGCGCGGAGTGAGGGAGTCCCGCACGGCACGGACAGCGGCGCGTCCCGCTTCACGCGCGAGGATCGCCCGGTCCGCGTGCACCGCCGGGATAGTTCCGTTCCCCGGCAGCGCGAGCCCGAGTGCCTCCGAAAGGCAGTTCATCGTGTTTGCCGTGAACAGGCCCGCGCAGGAGCCGGGCCCCGGGCAGGCGCTGCATTCCAGCCGGGCCAGGTCCGCATCGGTCATCCTGCCGGCGGTGTGCTTCCCCACGGATTCGAAAACCGCCTCCAGGCCGACGTCCTTCCCGTCGAAACTGCCCGCGAGCATCGGCCCGCCGGAGACCATCACGGATGGGATGTCCAGCCGGGCGGCGGCCATCAACATGCCGGGCACGATTTTGTCGCAGTTGACCACCAGAACGAGCCCGTCCAGCGCGTGCGCCTGCGCCACGATCTCGATGGAATCCGCGATCAGGTCCCTGCTGGGCAGGGAGTATTTCATCCCGGCGTGGCCCATCGCGAGGCCGTCGCACACGCCGATGGTGCCGAACTCGCAGGCCACGCCGCCCTCCGACCAGATCCCTTCGCGGACGCTCTGGGAGAGCTGGCGCAGGTGCTGATGTCCGGGGATGAGCTCGCTGTAGGAATTGGCGATGCCGATGACCGGCCTTCCCATGGCGTTCCTGTCCCAGCCCATGGCGTGAAGCAGGCTCCTGTGGGGGGTGCGCGAAGCGCCCTCCTGAACCGCGGCGCTGCGGCGTGTGTGAGTCCCGGCTGTCATGATCCCTCCTCACCGTCAAAGTAAAAAAAAGGCCGTTCTCCCGGAAGGAGAACGGCCCGCGCTGTGCGTCGTCAACGGCTGCGCGCTACCCTCCCGGGCGTCGGATTCTCCTCTCAAGGAGGACGCGAATAAGGACGAGCCCGGAAAGGGTGAGAGCCCTGCGGCCGATAGTCATCGTGCTGTATGTATATGCGGACTCTGAATGATTGTCAAGTATTTTTCTCAGGTATTCGTCAGATAGTTGCGGTGCGCCGCTCGAAGGATTTCTGGAGCTTCACCATTATGCTCCGGCACTGTTCCTCGGAGCGGATCCCGAAATCCAGGAGCACCGGCCGCTCGATCTGTTCGAAGGTGATCAGGTCCCTCTCCAGCCCGCAGAACGCGTTGGCCAGGTACACGCAGAAGACCACGTCCTTGTATTGCAGGGGCGTGACCAGGGGCTCGTGGTGGTGCTTGATGCCATGCACCAGCTGCTCAGGGAAGTTCCATTTCCGCGCGATCAGCGCCCCGATATCGGCATGGTTCAGCCCGAAGGAGAAGCGCTCCAGGATGCGGGGAGGAATATCCTTGTCCTTGCAGAAGCGCGCCATCTGCTCCATCGCCAGCGGGTGCAGGTACGTCACGATGATCTGCCCCAGGTCGTGCAGGATGCCGGCCACGTACACGTCATCCAGGATGTCGGCCTTCGGCTTGAAGCTCTTCGCGAGCATGAACGAGTAGAACGCCGTGCGGTAGGAGTGCTCCCACAACGTTTTCATTTCTGCGTATTTCTCGCCGAGGATCTTCTGCGCCCCATAGGTGTAGAGGAGGTTGCGGAGGCCCTTCAAGCCGACGATCCTCACGCCCTGGAGAATGTTGTTCACCCGGCGGGGAAGCATGTAGTAAGCCGAGTTCACGAGCTTCAATAGGTCGGCGGTGAGCGTGGGGTCCGTGGAGATCCTTCTGGCGATCTGGGCCACGGTGGCGCGGGGATCCTCGGTGACATGGATGAGCTCCAGGATCGTCTCCGGGAAATGCGGAAGCGCATCAACGTCCCTGACGATTGCCTCGGTGAGGACGCCGATCTTCTCCAGCTGGACCTGGTTCATGGGGATCGTGAGCCCAGCGATCGTCTCCCCGTTGCGGGCCTCCACCGCAAATGCCTCCTCGCCCAGCCCTATTCGCTTCAGGAACTGCAGCAGGATCAGAATGCCCAGGCCTGCGCCTTCCGTGGTGTCGATGGGCTGGGCGAGGGCTTCCACGAAGGAGTGAAAGGCCCGTGCCCGGGCGATCCTGTCGTAGATGCGCGCCTGCTCCCGACCGGTGAGCTCGGCACCGTTGCGCACGGAGATGGCGAGGCGTTTCCCCGCCGTGTGAAAGGTGACGCCGATGAACTGCCCGCGCTGCTTCAGGAGGTCCAGCCAGTGTTCGAGACGCTCCGAGGACTCGGTGCGGAAATTGCGCATCCCGGCGTCGTAGTCGGCTTCATTGTCGATGTCGAGTCCCTTCTCCTCGAAATACAGGCGCTTGGTGTTCGCCTTCTGCGCATTGATGATGAGCTCCTT
>Ga0187886_1002338_pt1 | contig 15380 bp, 12 predicted proteins | sample June2016WEW_20_1_FD_133001 | JGI IMG/M metagenome (GOLD analysis project Ga0187886, IMG submission 133001) | Peatland microbial communities from SPRUCE experiment site at the Marcell Experimental Forest, Minnesota, USA - June2016WEW_20_150 | ecosystem: Environmental > Terrestrial > Soil >... | reverse complement strand
CGAGCCTTGACGGCAAGACCATTAAGGTTAATGAGGCGCAGGAAAAGAGTCCTCGCGGAGGCGGCCGATCCGGCGGTGGTTTTGGGGGCGGCCGTGGCAGCGGACGCAATCGCTGGTAGTCTCCCTTTAAGCCGGAAAAATATTTTTCCCCTTCTCACCTAACGGAGTTCTACGTTCGACCATTCATCACCCTGATCATAGGGTGTGGGTCGAAGGGGAGAGGCATGGGTTGTTGGCCAGTCCTTCTGTGATGGCAAAACTAACAGCCGTTGACGCGGTCCTGTTGCCGGAGTTTCTCGCCAATTCTTCTCAAAAAGAAAGAAAGTTCTAAGCATTATCTTATTCGGAGCCACTTCGAAAAAGGGGCCGTTTGCTCTTCTGAGTCCGTCTTTGTAGCTTGACCCCTAATCTGTCTCACCGAAACACAAAGGCAGGGCCCAAGGGCCCTGCCTTTGTTGCAAGATGCGCGAAGGAAATCTAAAGGGGGTCTATACGCCAGCAGTCTGCCCCTTGGCGTTTGCTGGTGCCCCAGGCTATCGATTCGCTAGCGCGCCTCATCACTCGGCTGAAACCGAGGTGGCTTGCGGAACTTAGTTGCCTGCTCAAAAGAATAAGCGATCTTGACGAGCATCGGTTCGCCAAAGGCCCCTCCGATGAAGGAGATTCCGACGGGAATGCCTGAGATGTAACCGGCAGGTAGCGTAATATGCGGATATCCGGCTACTGCCGGGGCGGAGGGACTCCATTGTGGCGATCCAAAAGCAGGGATCAGATGATCCCCAATCACCAGGTCAGTCACACAGATGGGACCTCCGGTGGGCGCCACAATCGCGTCCAGATTGTATTTCTTTAATGTGGCATCGATCCCCTCGGTTCGGGCGAGTTGATGGTTTTTATGGAGGGCTTTGAGATAGGCTTCATCCGTCAAGGGTCCTTTCTTTTCAGCCATCAGGAAAACTTCTTGTTCAAAGTAAGGCATCTCCAAGTCTCGATTCTTTTCATTGAACTCGATGAGGTCCTTCATCGATTTGGGACCATTGGGCCCCCGGGTGGCGAGATACTTGTTCATATCTGCCTTGAATTCGTATAGGAGGACCTCGAACTCAGAACCCCCGAATTTTCCCGCCGTTTCAATATTTGCCGGATCCACGATGATCGCGCCCTGGCGTCTCATCACCTCGATGGACTGCTGGATGAGTTGATCGATCTTCTCATGGTAGCCGAAGAAGTTTCGGGCAACACCGATCCGTGCACCGCGCAGGCCGTCGGGATCCAGGAACTTCCTATAGTCGGCGATGGCCTTCCCACGAGATTTATTTGTTTCAGCATCTTGCGGGTCAACGCCGGTAAGGGCCCCCAGAAGTACGGCCGCATCCGCCACGGTTCTAGCCATGGGGCCAGCCGTATCCTGACTATGGGCGATGGGAATGATCCCCGATCGGCTGACCAGCCCCAAAGTGGGCTTGATTCCCACCAGTGAGTTCGCGGAGGATGGACAGACGATGGATCCATCGGTTTCGGTGCCAACGGCCACAGCAGCTAAGTTTGCCGCAATGGCGGCTCCCGATCCGGAGCTGGAACCGCAGGGATTGCGGGTGAGAATATACGGGTTAAGGGTTTGGCCACCTCGGGCACTCCAGCCACTGGAGCCTCGGGTGGACCTGAAGTAAGCCCACTCGCTCATATTCGTCTTTCCCAGTATAATGGCTCCGGCTTCCCTAAGTTTTTGAACGATAAAGGCATCCTGATATACGGGAACTCCGACCAATGCATAGGAGCCGGCAGTGGTGTTCATCTTATCGGCGGTATCGATATTGTCTTTCACCAGCACCGGGATCCCATGCAGCGGGCCGCGAATATGACCCTCGCGGCGTTCCTTGTCCAATTGGTCGGCTACTGCTAAAGCGTCGGGATTTACCTCCAGAACCGACTTGAGAGCCGGCCCATTTTGATCGATCTCTTTAATGCGGGCCAGATACATTTCAGTGATGGAGCGCGCCGTATACTTGCCCGACTGCATTCCTTCCTGCAAATCGGCGACGGTCAGTTCGTCGAGTTCGAAGGCTTGGGTGGCCGAGACGAATAAAACTGTGCAGGTTAGGGCAACGGCGATTCCCAGTAGGGTGTATCGCAGCAAATCCCTGAGCCTTATCCAAAGATCATTGGGCTGCTTCTTGGTATCGGAACTCATAGCACTTCCTCCCTTCTGAAATGTTTGAGGGAACCGCAATAAGGATTCTCCCCTTCTGCCAGGCAATATAGAGAAATTAGGATTGCCCGTCAAGTCGAAAATCTGTGACCGAATAAGAAAAAATTTTTCATTCTAAAATGTATAGAGATCAGGGGGAATCTAAAACTGGTTATTACAACTAAATTCTATTATTGCATTTGGGACAGCGTTGCGGCTAGTTTCTTAATCTTTCTTTCAATCTTCTAAAATCCCCCCAGGTAAACCCTTCCCACTGGCAGGGAAGAATTGAGTTGTTGTGGAATAAGGGTTCATTTTCAATGTCGAAGGGGGACATTTTTTTTGCTGTCTCAAACAAGGGGGTACCTGGAATGGGGGAATATTCTACCAGGATGGGCTTTGCTCCGGTCTCACCGACGAAAGCAATGCTTTCTTCCACCTCTTCCGCTCTTTGACCCGGCAGCCCGATCATAAGATGGACTCCAATCTCTCTTTCCGAATACCCCGCCTTCCTTAAATTCCGAACCGCCCTTTGGAAATCCTGATTGTCTACCTTTCCTCCCGTCTCGATCTGGACTGCCTCATTGGATGTCTCCAAGCCTAGACGGATGGTTTTGAATCCTCCCCGGAAGAGGAGGTTGGCCACTTCTTCATCAATCATTCTTACATGGAAAGCATTGGGTGCATGGAAGTTACACCGAATGCCCCGCCGGATCACCTCGTGCAAAAATGGAATGATATGGACGGAAGGATTGATTAAAAGGGCATCATCGAAAAAGGCAAAATCGCTCACTCCAAATTTATCTTGCCAGTGGGTGATCTCCTGGACCACCTGAGAAATAGGCCTGGACTCGAAACCCTTCATGAGGATTGAGGTTGCGCAATAAGTGCAGGAGAAAGGGCACCCGCATCGCGTCAGAAGGCAGACGTATTCCAGCTTTGGATAAAGGTCGAAAGCCGGGTAGGGCCAAGAAGCGAACTCTGCATCAGCCTGGAGAACGGGGTTCCCCAGGTACTGCGATAGGATTTGCATCTTTTCTTTATCCCAGGGTCCAGGTAGAACTCGATCCGCGCCGGAATATTTTTGGGCATGATCAAAGCAAAGGGTAGCATAAGTCCCCCCCAGCAGGATGGGCACTTCCGGGATGTTCTGCCTAAGGAACCGGATCGTCTCGATCAGCCCTGGGTACCAATAGGTCATGGAAGAGGTCATTAGAATGAGGTGCGGGCGGGAGAGCGTGGAGATAAGCCTCCTGAGGACCTCGGGAGGGATCCCGTAGCGCCGATATTGCCGGGGGATCTCCCTGAGGGATTCCGGCCTTGGAATTTTTTCTTTATAATAATGTCCTCTTCCGAAATCCCGGCGTTTGGGTGGCTTCAGGGCTGCCCTAAATTTTCCCGGCAGAAATGTGAAATTCAAACAATCGAGCAGGGAAACTTCATAACCTCTGGACCGGAGAATGGACCCCAGGTAAAGAAGTCCGAGAGGTTTCATCCAGAAGTCGTACGCGGAGAAGTCATGGATCCATGGGTTGACGAATAGAACGGAGCACTTTTTCGCAGGGGGGGGCATCATGGGAAATCAGAAAAGCTTCATCTGATTCACTTCTTCTCCGGTAGGTCCTTTTTCTCGTTCTTCGGGGGAGAAAATCTGAATCTTGCCAAAAACACCGTCGTACCCCGGGGTGATTCTTAAGCGTCCTGCGCGTACCCGCAAAATTCCCTCGAGGATGATTGGCGGTGTGAAGGAAGTAAGCTCCTCTGGAGAGAGTTCCAGGAGGATGTCAAACTCTGAGCCTCCTCGTTCCACAAGGCGGAGGTATTCTTTCTCTACAGAGGAGGCGTTGGCTCCCACTCCCAGGGCATCGGCGATGATTTCATCCAGAGGAACCATGTGCAGAGCCGGGATGGCTTTGGCGGGAACCGACCCCTCTGGCCGGTCGGCTAACTCCTCCACTCGATTCATCACCCCTACGGTCAGGCGTTTGCCACAGACCGGACAGAGGCTTTTGTGTTTCCTCGTTTCCTTCGGAGAAAAGAGAATCCCGCAGCTCCGATGGCCGTCGAAATGGTACTTGCCCTCTTCCGGGAAAAATTCGATGGTGAAGAGGAACTGCCTCGGGTCTTTCTTCCGGATGGCTTCTGTAATTGCACCATAACTCAAGTCGCAGTTGAATATATTGGCCTCGCGCCCGATCTTACTCGGGGAATGGGCGTCAGAATTAGAGACCAGAGTGATGTCATCCAGGCCCGATAGCCGCCAGTTCATCGCGGGGTCCGAGGAAAGCCCCGTCTCTATGGCATGAATATTCTTCGATTCCTCCTCATAGCATTCTGGGATGGAGTCAAAACCCGAGTTTGCCCCGAAAATCGAGAACCAGGGCGTCCAGGCATGGGCTGGGATGACCAGGCAATTGGGAGAAATGTCCAAGATCATTTTCAAGAGATCTTTCGCCGAAAACCCAAAGATCGGCCGGCCGTCGGAGCCCATCTTGCCGAATTTGCCCAATTTGGAATTGATCCGCTCGACAACCTCAAAGGAAGGGGCAAAGATCAGGGAATGGACCCGCCTCCCTTTTCCCCCCTGGCTGAACATATTGCTCACTTCCCCCGTGAGCATGAACCGCGTGCCCTCAGGATCTTCTTTCAAGACAAAGAGTCCATTTCCCAGGGGGCGCAACTTGGACTTCAGGCCGAGAAAATAGAGAGGGTGGGTGAAATCCCCGGTCCCCAGGAGTTTGATCCCTTTTCGCTTCGCCCATAAGGACAGGGTTTCCACCTCCATCTCTGGGCTCGTGGCCCGGCTATACTTGGAATGAAGATGGAGGTCGGCGATGAATTTCACCTTGGCTTTTCGCCCCCCCGGGGTCTGCGATTTAAACGGCCCCTCACAGAAACCTGCCTATTTTTCCCTCAAAAGCCTGCGAGCGCTCTCCACACTTTTGGCCACAAACCGTGAACAGCGGTTGATCAGTTTCATTTCCTGGAATTTCTGGCGGTCGGTGGGGTCCAAGAGGTTCAGTTGGATGAGGTTCTTACATTGAATGGTTCCGAAGTCCTCCTCGAATTCCCGCAGCATCTCCTGGACCTTCTTGTAAGTTTTCTCCTTTCTTTCTTTCTCCTCGGCCTGGGTTCGGCCATAGCAGAATCCCAGAGCCATGGCTCCTCCGATGAGCGCCCCGCAGATCGTTCCCAAACGGGCGACCCCGCCACCGAAGGGCGTAGCCATCCTCGCAGCCTGATCTCTATCAAAATTTAGATCCTCCCCGAGGATCTGGATCACCGACTCCGCTCAGTTTAACCCGCTTTCCAAATACTCGCACCCTTTCTTTACGAGATCTTCTTGCATTCCCACGGTCCTTTCATTTCCTAAAACGTCCACCTCCTATTTGAGTAATCCATAATACCACGATCCACCCCCAAAGAAAATCTTGACCTCACTTAGAGATAATAGTATAAAAATATAGAAGGAGGGTTTTAATATGCCGACGGGTTACAATGGCAAAATCTTGAGAGTAAACTTAACGGAGGGCACGATCACAGAGGAAACCCCAGCGGAGATCGTCTACCGGATGTACATGGGTGGATCGGCGCTTTCACTTTACTACTTGCTTAAAGAACAAAAACCTGGCGTGGACCCATTGGGACCGGAAAACAAATTGGTTTTCATGTCCAGTGTTGTCTCGGGGACCCCGATGATTGGTTTGACCCGCTATACCGTGGCTGCCCGCTCCCCCCTGACGGGGGCTTTTGGGGAGGCCGAAGCCGGCGGCTTCTGGGGCCCGGAGTTGAAGATGGCCGGGTTTGATGGCGTGATCGTGGAAGGGCGTTCCCCCAAGCCTGTTTATCTCTGGATCAAAGACGGGAAAGCTGAGATTCGGGATGCAGCCAAAATCTGGGGAAGGGACACCGGAGAAGCGCAAGGGCTGATCCGGGAGGAACTCGGCGACGGCCGAATTCGGGTGGCCCAGTGCGGTCCGGCCGGAGAGAAGCGGGTGCGCTATGCTTGTGTGGTCAATGAGCTGAAGCATGTCAATGGTCGGACGGGCATGGGGGCGGTAATGGGCTCGAAGAACCTGCGCGCCATTGCTGTCCGGGGCACGGAAAGGCTGGCTCTCGCGAACCCGGAAAAGGTTCGGGAGATTGGAAAAAGAGTGGTGGAGTTACTCAAGGAAGCTCCTCTGGCCCAAAATTTAAAAAAATTCGGGACGCCCTTTTTTGTGATGCCCCTCAACAACTCGGGGATCCTCCCGACCAGAAATTTCCAGGCCGGGGTGTTTGCCGGGGCCGAGGCCATCTCCGGAGAAACCCTGACGGATACCATTCTGGAAAAGTCAGAGGGTTGCTATGCCTGCGCGGTCCAATGCAAGCGGGCGGTGAGAGTGGAAGGGAAATATGCGGCCTCGCCCGAATATGGCGGGCCCGAATATGAGACCGTTGCCTCTTTGGGTTCGTTCTGTGGCATTGATAACCTGGCGGCGATCGCCCACGGTAACGAGATGTGCAACCGCTGGGGTATAGATACCATCTCTACGGGGGTTTGCATTGCCTTTGCCATGGAATGCACGCAGCGGGGAATCCTGACTCGCAAAGATACGGACGGGATCGACCTCAGGTTCGGCAACGTGGACGGGATGCTGGAGATGATCCGGAAGATCGCCCACCGGGAAGGCTTCGGAGATATCCTGGCCGAGGGTGTACAAAGAGCGGCCCAGAAGATCGGTCAGGGGTCTGAGAAGTATGCCATGCACATCAAAGGTCAGGAGCTTCCCATGCATGATCCCCGGGGCAAGCAGGGGCTGACCTTGAGTTACGCCATATCGCCCACGGGAGCGGATCACATCGAGGCTCCCCACGACACCTCATTCCTTACGGACAATCTGATGTTGAAAGCCGTCAAACCAGCGGCAGTTCTGGAGCCCACTACTGCGGTAGAGCTCGGACCGCGGAAGATCCGTCAATTCGTCCACACCCAGCAGATCTGGAACTTCTTCAACTCTTTGGGCGTTTGCAACTTCGCCGCCGCTCCCTATACCGCTTTCCCTTTGGTTATGCTCGCTGAAGCGGTAGAAGCGGTGACGGGCTGGAACACGAGCCTTTATGAACTGATGGAACTGGGCGAGCGGACCATTACGATGGCCCGGGTGTTCAACATGCGGGAGGGATTGTCCAGCAAGGATGACTACCTGCCGGATCGGTTATTCGAGTCGCTTGAGGCGGGCACACCCCGGGAGAAGCGGGTGACCCACGAGGACTTCGCCAAAGCCCTCAGGCTTTACTATCAGGCTATGGGATGGGATCCCCAAACCGGGGTGCCCACGGAAGGTAGGCTTGGCTTTTTAGGTTTGGACTGGTTGATCCCCAAAAAATAGAACGGCTTGCGTCGCAGAGTCAAGGCCCCGGAGAGATTCAATGAGAAGTACGAATCTTCCGGGGCCTTTTTTCATCCGGCTGAAGCCGGGCAACCCTCCTGACAGGCTCTCTCAAAAAGAGTTTTCAAAGATTTTGCGAAGATCTTCTTCCGTCAGTTGCCTGGGGGTGTTCCCCAACAATCTTTTCTCCTTGAAGGCGGCCGCGGCCATGGAGGGGATTTTCCCTTGCGCGGCTCCAATATCTCTTAATCTCCCGGGCAGGCCGACTCTTTCCACCAATTGCTGCATGGCTTTGATCCCTCTGGCCGCGGCCTCCCGCGGAGAGATTCCCTCAACCGGTTCTCCCATGGCCATCGCCAGCTTCGCAAACTTGGGAATTCTGGCGATCGATATATAATCCATCGTCTGCGTAAAGGTGACCACGTTGGCCACCCCATGGGGCACATGGTACTCGGCTCCGACAGGATAGGCCAATGCATGAACCGCTCCTACCCCGGCATTATTCAGGGAGATCCCGGCCATCAAACTTCCCAGGGCCATGTTATACCTGGCCTGGAGATCCTGCCCGTTGGCCACGGCCGGCCCCAGGTTCTCAGCGATCAGACGGGTAGCCTCCCAAGCCAACGAGTCCGTGAGGGGGGAAGCGTTGATGGCCACATAAGACTCCACCGCATGGATGAAGGCGTCTATCCCCGTAGAGGCCGTAACTTTAGGAGGCATGGTTGCCGTGAGCATGGGGTCCACGATGGCCACATTGGCGGTAATGGCATGGCTGGATACGACCTTTTTTAAATTCTCCACCTTATCCGTGAAAACGGCCATCCGGGTCACTTCCGATCCCGTTCCGGAAGTCGTGGGGACCAGGATCGTAGGCAATCCGGGCTTCGTTACTTTCTCCACTCCAAAAAGGTCTCTCACATCCGCTTCTTGCACCATCAAGGCCGAAACCACTTTGGTCAAATCCATCGAACTGCCACCCCCCAGGCCAATGAACAGATCCACTTTGGTGGCCTTGGCCTTCCGGTGCGCCTCCAATAAATTCTCGATGGAGGGTTCGGGCTCCACCCGATCAAACACCTCCATATTGATCTTCTCTTTTTTGATGGGCTCCAGCACTTTTTCCAGAAGACCAGCCTGGACGACTCCCTGATCTGCAATAATGAAGACGCTTTTCCCCCCGAGTTTCCGAATCTCCTCCCCAATCAGATTGACCGTGTTCATTCCGAAAATGATTACTGGTGTCCTAAACCGCATCGTCTGGAACATAATCATACCCCCTCTTTTAAGTTATTTTTGCCAAGATGATCGAACGCAAACCCTGTCTTTATTTTACCTTTTTCTATAGCTGGTGGGCAACCTTCGCCCCCTCATAGATGGCCTCTACAGCCTTTCTCGGCTCCAGGCAGTCTCCGATAAGGTAAGTTTCTGCAATGAGGGCTTTCAGGGATTTGGCCAGATCGTCTTTGGGCTTCGCCCCCACAGCTAAAACCACCCGATCCACAGAGAGGAAAGACTCTCTTTTTTCGGCATCTTCACAGACCAGCCGATATTCTTCGACTCGCACCACCTTTCGGCCGGTGAGGATTTGGACTCCCCTATTCTTCAGGAGATCCTTCACCGCCTTCCCGAGGATTCTTGGAATCCCATGAGCCACATAGGGAAGCATCTCCAGCAGAACCACTTGCGCTCCCCGTTCCGCCAGGAATATGGCTACTTCGCAGCCCACGTTTCCTCCTCCGATCACGGCCACTCGGCCCTCGACCTTCACCCTGTCGAGGAGAACGTCTATAGCCTGCACCACATGCCGAAGATGAACACCGGGGATTTCCGGAAAGAGCGGGGAAGATCCCGTGGCGATGACCAGGGCATCGGGCTTCGCTGCCGAAACCAGATCGGTTGTCACTTTCGTTCCCAATTTTATTTCCACACCCGATTTCTTCAAAGCGGTTTCATAATATTGGAGGATCCTCTTCCACTCCTGCTTGAATGAAGCTTGGGAGGCGGCCTGCATTTGCCCCCCCAATTGATCCTGCTCTTCGTAAAGGCTTACTGGATGCCCCCGCAATTGGGCCACTCGCGCCGCCTCCAACCCTGCCGGACCCCCGCCAACGATCATCACCCTCTTGGGATGAAGGGCAGGTTTTAGATCCAATTCTCCCTCGCGCCCCACCTCTGGGTTGACCGTGCAGAAAATGTCCATTTCCTGGAAGAGTCGGTCAATGCAGACGTTGCAGGCAATACACTGCCGAATCTCATCCAGTCTTCCCTCCTTAGCCTTCCAAGGTAAATCCGGATCTGCCACCAGGCCCCTGGCCATGGCGATGATGTCCGCCTTCCCTTCCTGCAGGATCTGCTCAGCCACTTCGGGTCTGTTGATCCTGCCGGCCACAATGACTGGGATTTTCAATCTTTGTTTGATCGCCTCTGCAGCCGGAACATTGCAGCCCTGAGGAAGGGTCATGGGTGGAACGATCCACTCTGCCGTCCGATAATTTCCCGCGGAAACATCGATCGCGTCTGCCCCTGCCTCTTCCAGCAGCTGGGCCATGAGAGGGGTCTCTTCTGGGGTGAGACCTCCGGGTACATGTTCCTCCCCTGCGATTCTGAAAAAAATAGGGAAACCTTTCCCCACATTCCTTCTCACCTCTTGAACGACCTCCCGGGCGAAGCGGGCTCTATTCTCCAGGCACCCGCCATACGTATCCCTGCGGTGATTGGAATAGGGAGAAAGAAATTCAGCGATCAGGTACCCGTGCGATCCATGCACCTCCACGGCATCGAAACCCACTTCCTTTACCTTCCGGGCGTAAACCCCGTACTGATGCACGATCCCTTCGATCTCCGGGATGGTCAAAGCCCGGGGAGAAGATCTCCGGACCGGACAGGGGATCGCCGAAGGAGCGACCGAAGAACCCTCGATGAGTTCCGGATTGGCCTGCCTCCCCGCGTGATGAAGTTGCAAACCCACCGGAACACCGCAACCATGAATCTCCCCGGCCAACTGGGCGAGACCTTCCCAGACTCCATTTCGGTGGAGCCGATATTCAAACCTTCCTCCAATTCCCACCGGATCAAAAACGGCAGGACCTACCATGATAAACGATACTCCACCTCTGGCTCTGCGCGTAAAATAATCGATCAATCTTTGATTGACCCTTCCCCCCTCTCCGGCGAAGCCGGGATCGAGCGTGGGCATGATTATGCGATTTTTTAGATTCAGAGAACCGATGGAAATTGGCTGGAAGATTTTTTCCACTATTCCTTCTTTCAAGATCGTGTCTTGAGGTAAATGGGCATAGATCCGCTGAGAAAAAAGGGGAATATTTTCATCATACCGCCAGATATTTCTTTTTGATTTCTTCATTCTCCCAGAGTTCGGCCACGCTTCCTTGGTATCGAATCGTTCCCTTATCGATGATGTAGGCGTTTTTGGCAATTTTTAAAGAAAATTTAACGTTTTGTTCTGAGACCAGAAGGGTCACTCCCTGATTTTTAATCTGATTGATAATTTCACCCATCATCTTTACAATCAGCGGGGCCAGGCCTTCAACCGGCTCATCCAGAAGGAAGAGTTCAGGATTTCCCATGAGTGTGCGGGCAATGGTCAGCATCTGCTGTTCTCCCCCGCTTAGAGTTCCACCGTCGCGGTTCTGGAATTTTTCCAACACGGGAAAGAAACCGAAAATCTTTTCAATCGTCCAAAGAGTCTTTCCCTCTCCGGTCTTTTTCTGGGCAATCTCCAGATTTTCCCTGACGGTCAGGTCTGGAAAAATCACGCGATCCTCCGGGACAAACCCCATCCCCCTTCTGGCAATCCGGTAAGAGGGAAGACCCCCAATCTGCTCTCCCTTAAAAGTAATGGATCCCGTCTTGGGAGGAGTGAGCCCCATGATACTTTTCAGGGTCGTCGTCTTTCCCGCACCATTCCGCCCCAGCAAAACAACGACCTCCCCGGCATGGATGGCGAGGGAAACATCGAACAGAATGTGGCTTGAACCGTAGTACGTGTTGATTCCCTCAACCACTAAAATCATCTTCCCCACCATATTCAATCGACTTCCTCCCCCAGGTAGGCTTCTATGACCGCCTTGTTGTTGGAGATCACCTCGGGCTCCCCATCGGCGATGATTTCCCCGTAATGGAGGACCCGGATCTTCTGGGAGATGGAGAATACCATATCCATATCATGCTCGATGAAGACGACGGTCATATTCCGGGCTTTCCATAATTTTTGGATCATGGCGACCGTGTTCCAGCGCTCTTCGGGCGACATCCCTGCCGTGGGTTCATCCATGAGGAGCAGGTCTGGTTCCAGACCGAGGGCGATCCCAATGTCCAAGAGCTTCTGGTCCCCGTGGGCCAGGGTGTTGCTGGTGAGGTGTGCCTTGTCCATCAAATTGAGGCTCTCCAGAATTTGAGCCGTGGCTTCGTTGACATCTTTCAGCGCATGGGCGTTCGTGAAAAATCTGAAGTTCTTTCTCTGGTGAAAAAGGATTGCGGCCCGGACATTTTCAAAAACTGTGAGAGTGGGGAAAATATTGGTCCTTTGGAAGGACCGCCCGATGCCTTTCCGAACGATCTTGTAATGGGGCAGACGGAAAATACTTTCCCCTTTAAATAAGACCTTTCCCGCATCGGGAGAGAGGAAACCGGTAATCAGATTGAACAGGGTCGTTTTTCCGGCTCCATTGGGTCCGATAATCGAGCCTAACTCTCCCTTCTCAACGGCAAAGCTGACATTATTTACGGCCTGCAGACCGCCAAAAGCCTTTTTTAAATTTTCCACCTGGAGGATCACCATTTTATCTATCGTATCCTCCGTAGGCAGACCAGACCCCATCGGCCAAAAACCCCGCATCCACTGGCAGGGTAACGCCCGTGATGTATCTGGCTTTTTCTGAGGAGAGGAAAAGAGCGGCCTGGGCAATATCCTCAGGCTCGACCATCTTTCCCATGGGGGTCCTCTTGAGGATCCTCTGAGGGTCCCGTTCACCCCTTTCGATCATCCCTTTGAGCAAGGGAGTAAGCGTGTATCCAGGGGCTATGGCGTTCACCCGGACGTTGTATTTCCCCCATTCAGTGGCCAGAATCTTCGTCAGCATAATGACTGCGCTCTTGGCTGGACCATAGGCCACTAGAGGAGCAGAAGCCAACCCGATGACCGAGGAAATGTTGACAACGGAGCCCGATTTCTGCCTGACCATCTCTTTGCCCACTCGGCGACTGCAAAGATAGGTCCCCTTATAATCTACATCTGTTACCTTTTCCCATATCTCGATGGGTAATTCTAATATGGATAGAGGAAGTTGAGTAATCCCGGCATTGTTAACCAGGAGGTCAATTTTTCCGAAGGCCCTCAGGGTTTCGTCCACCAGGCGGTCCACATCTACCTTCACCGAAACATCGGTTTGAATGGCCAGCCCTTTCCGGCCCATTCGCTCAACATCTCTTACGACTTTCCTGGCCAATTCGAGGTTAATATCTCCGATGATGATATCGGCCCCCTCCCGGGCGAAAGCCCTGGCAATGGCCTCCCCGATCCCCATCCCTCCCCCGGTGATGAGCGCTACCTTTCCAGAAAATTCCATTTTGGGCCTCCTCATCCGTTTGATCCGGCTTGTCTTCCCTTGTTTTACAACTGGGTTCATTTTAACCGGGAAGAACTCAACCGTTTCCAAAGCCTGCTTTCCAAGAGATGGTCAACAATGCCCTTTTTTAAACTGAGAATAAAGACCACCAAAACCGACCCCATGATTAACTCATAAAGATGGGTATACATGGTAATATAGGCCGTCAGCAGGTTAAAAATGGCAGCTCCAATGATCGGCCCGAGCAAGGACCCCATCCCCCCTACGAGAATCATAAAAATAGGCTCGGCACCCTTCGTCCAGTAGGTAAAATCCGGGTAGGCCCCGCTGATGAAAAGGGCCATCAGGGCGCCGGAAAGGCCGGCAAAGGTCCCGGCAATGACGAAAATGATCAGTTGATAAATTTTAACCGGAATTCCAATAAAATAAGTCCGAAGGGAATTATCCCGGATGGTCTTCAAGATCGCGCCGAAAGGAGAATCAACGATAAACTTACAAATGATAAAGGACCCGATTACCAAAATGACCGTAAAAAAATAAAAATTTAAGGGTGTCCCAATGTCGAATGAAAGCCCCAAAAAGGAAATGGGGGGTTTGGGAATCCCCCCGATCAGACCTTGATCTCCACCGGTCATGGGGGTCCATTTCACGACAATGGTATAGACGATCTGGGCGAAAGCCATGGTAAGCATGGCGAAATAGATTTCTCCCAACCGGATACAAAATAAACCAATAATCACCGCGGTGATCGCAGCAAAGGCCACCGCAATGAACAGGGAACCCAGGAGACTCGTCGAATACTTCTGCAGGAGAATTCCTACGGAATAAGCTCCGACTCCATAGTAGGCGGCGTGCCCGAACGAAATCATTCCCGTGTATCCTACCAGAAGGTTGAGGCTGACAGCGAATAGGGCCATGATGAGAATCTGGGTAATATAGTTAATCAAAAAATTTGAATAGTAAAAGAAGGGAAGGAGGATCATCGCTCCCATTACAATGGCTCCCACCCCCAGGGTTCTTTTCATGGAGATTCCTTTTTCTATGCTTCTTTCTTTCCGAAAAGTCCTCGCGGTCTGAAGATGAGAACAACGGCCATAAGGATGAATACGAAGGACTCTTCGATGAGCGGGAATCCAATGATCCCGAAAGATCTCATTAGGCCGATGAGGATGGCTCCAATAAAGGCACCCCCAATGCTCCCCAACCCACCGATCACAACCACGATAAAAGATTCAATAATGACCGAAGCACCCATGCCTGGATAGATGGATCGGACAGGCCCTGCCAGTACCCCTCCCAGACCGGCCAAGAAACTTCCCAGGCCAAATACTCCCGCATAAACCAAATTTACGTTGATCCCCAGGGCCCCGACCATTTCTGAGCTATGGGCCGTTGCCCTGATGATTTTTCCAAATTTTGACCTGGAGAGGACGAGCCAGAGGGTGAGGGCAACAATCCCACCCACGATGATGATGAAGAGATAATAACTCGGCATGAAACTTCCAAAAAAATGGAGGGGGGGACGCCGGAAGGAGTTGGGAACGCCGATGTTTTTGAATTCATAACCCCAAACCAATTTGACCAGGTCATCCAGGATCAGGATGAAGGCATAACAGAGAAGCAATTGATAAAGCAATGGAGAGGCATAAATCCTTTTGATAAACAACCTTTCGAAAATGACTCCAAACACCCCTACGCCCATAGAGGCAAGAATCACGGTCACACCGAAATTTCCGTGGGCCCCCAAAAGAGTGTACGTGAAATAGGCGCCCAGCATATAAAGCGAACCGTGGGCGAAATTGAGAACCCCCAAAACACCAAAAATGAGCGAAAGGCCCGAAGCTACCAGGAAGAGAACCATCCCTAAAATTAGGGCACTCGTGATCTGGGTCGTTAGGCAGGACAGGCTGCCCAAACATTCAAACAACTTCATCAGTTCCATAAATCAACCTTAAAGGATAATGGAATGGGCTCTGGGGAACCAGAGCCCATTTTTCTCCTGGCTGAAAGGGCCCGCCCACGTTCGAGACGAAAAATCTTCTTTACATCCAACCCCTCTTTTTGTAAACAAGATCTTCGTATTTCAGGATTGTATCCCAGTCGATATACTCAATATCTTTAACGTAAGGTGGGTTCGAGATGGTCACTCCCCATGCCTCAGAATAATAAATCGGTGTATGATCTTTCGCCCGCATGGTAACCGTCCCCTTGGGTGGGGTTCCCCAAGGAGCT
>Ga0187886_1002337_pt1 | contig 15383 bp, 12 predicted proteins | sample June2016WEW_20_1_FD_133001 | JGI IMG/M metagenome (GOLD analysis project Ga0187886, IMG submission 133001) | Peatland microbial communities from SPRUCE experiment site at the Marcell Experimental Forest, Minnesota, USA - June2016WEW_20_150 | ecosystem: Environmental > Terrestrial > Soil >... | reverse complement strand
GATGACGACAATTGCAACGGCCACGCCGCTCATCGCCCTGCCTCCGTGGCGGGCGCCGCTGTGACACTCGCCCAGCCGGGCAGGGGGAGGACGGGCATGCCGGGAACGCCGAGCTGAACCGACGCGGTTCCTTCCGGCATCTCCCGGATGAGCACCGCCAGCTCCACGTGCTCCGCGCCGTCCACCATGACGCGCGCCCTGTCTCCCTCCCGCAGTCCCCGCTTCTCGCACTCTGCCCGCGAGAGCGCGACGGATGCGGGGGCGGTCCGGGACGCGATCCCCGGTGCAAGTGAGGAAAGCTCTTCGGATCCGAACACGCTGTACCGGGGCACGAGGAGGAGCCTGCCGTCCCGTGCCGGCGTGCCCGCCCCGGCAGGAGCGAAGTACGTGCCCCCCTCCCGCGCCGGCGGTTCGAACAGCCTGACCCCGGGATCGCCCCCGACGAGCTGGCCGCTCACCTCCGCCTGGAACTTGCTGAGCGACTGATCGGAGTTCCAGCCCGGCGACCAGAAGCGTGCGTTCAGGCTCCCGGGCGCTCCGATGGATGCCCCTTCCATTGTATAGGCAAGGGGAGAATCGGGGTCCTTCGCGGGGGGCGGCTCGTGGAGGCTCACGTTGGCGGTCACCGCGGTGCGGCCGCTCTCACGGATCGATTTACGCGGGATCCTGCTGCCGCGCAGACGGTAGTCGGCACCCGGGGCGGCGTCCCGGACGCCGCGCATCTCGGGCAGCTCTTCAGTCATCGCGTGGATGACCTCGTCCAGACCCTTCCACGCCGTGGCCTTCTTTCCCGCTCGGACGGCTATCTCGTCAAGCCAGCGCCATGCGCTCTGTGCGGGCTCAACCGGGGGAAACACGGAGAAAAAGCGCTGAGCGCGGCCCTCGCTGGACACCATGCTTCCGGATGATTCGGCGTACGTGCAGGAGGGCAGCACGATATCCGCGGCCTCGGTAGTCGCGTGAGCGGTGTGGTCGATTGCCACCACGCGACCCGCGGAGGCAAGAAGCGACCGCGCGTTCTCCGGCGCCATCTCCCGGAATACGTCGTTCTCCGCGACAATGAGAACCTGCCCGCCGCGCGCGGAAAGAGCGCGGGCCGCAGCGTCCAGCCCGCCCGCGGCGAGGAGGCCCGCCCCGAGACTGTCCGCTTCCGGGAAGACCAGGCTGATCCGCGCGTCTCGCCCTGCCTTCTTCAGGGCACGGGCGACGTTCGCCGCTGCCTTGATCACCTCGGGCGAGGCCAGCCCCGCGCCGCTCACCACCAGGGGGCGTTCCGCGGCCTTCAGCGCGGTGGCGATCCGCCGGGCCGCCTGTAGAACTCCCTCCGACAATCCCGTCGGGCCCGGGGCTGAGATCTCGATCTCGTGCGCGATCGCGAACCCGAGCGCGGCGATGTCGGAGGGCGACAGCCGATGGCACTCCCGTGCCACCTCGTCCAGCTTCGTCGCCTCAACGGAGGCGACGAAGAACGGTCACTTCTCGAGCCGGATGGCCTCGCGGACCGCCGCGTCGTCCCAGGCGTTCAGCTTCTTCTTCTTCATGGCCGCGGCCGCCGGGGCGTTCGTCGAGGCCTGCCGGAGGTTCAGCGCAAGGATCGGCGCCGTGTTCCAGACGTCCTCTCCGAGGATGAGAGCCGCGTCGGACTTCGCGGCCTGGCGTACCGACGCGACAGGCGCGGGGCCTTCCCTCAGCACCTGCGTCATCAGGCGAAGAATCTCTAGGTGACGGTCTGACACGCCCAGGTAGAAATTCGCGGGGCCCACGAGAGCGCGCAGCGCATAGTTGGTTTCAAGCGATGCCCGGGGGGAGCCGATCCCGATCGCCGGGACACCCGACCCCGCCGCGCCCGACCCCGCCGCGCCTGACACCGCCGCGCCCGCGCGGGAGACCGCGTCCGCGGAGGTCGCGGGCTGCAGGGAGTCCCCGGTGCGCACGAGGGGCTGGCGGAGTCTGCGCGCGCCGTTGACGAACTCGTAGCCGTAGCGGCCCCGATCGCAGAGGAAGTAGCCGTTCACGTCGCCGTTGTACCGGGTGCGCACCCGCCGAATCGTGCCATAACGCTCGCCGGGAATCGTGTTGCACCCCACTGCACAGTGCACGCAGATCGATGGCGCCGTCTGCAGGTCCCATTTCCGCGCATAGTGCATCTTCAGCGTCTTGTCGGTGAACACACCCGTGGGGCAGACCTCCACGAGGTTTCCGCTGAACTCGTTTTCCAGGGTCCCATCGGTCTGCCGGCCGAAATACACGTCGTCGTGCGCGCCCAGCGCCTCCAGGTCCTTGCCGCCCGCGTAGTCCCTGTAGAAGCGGATGCAGCGGTAGCACTGGATGCAGCGGTTCATTTCGTGATTGATGAAAGGCCCGAGATCCTGGTTGCGGTGGGTGCGCTTCGTGAAGCGGTAGCGGCGGTACGAGTGTCCAGTCATGACGACCATGTCCTGAAGATGGCACTCGCCGCCCTCGTCGCAGATGGGGCAGTCGTGCGGATGGTTCACCATGAGCCACTCCGTCACCTGGGACCGGAACATCCGCGCCTCGGGGTCCTCGACCGACAGCCGCATCCCATCGGTCACCGGCGTCATGCAGGACATGATGATCCGGCCCTTCACGTCCGCCTCGTCCTTGAACAGCTTCACGGCGCACTGCCGGCAGGCCCCCACCGAATGCAGGGCCGGGTGCCAGCAGAAGTAGGGGAGGTTCAGGCCGAGCGAGAGGCACACGTGCAGGAGGTTCTTTCCCTCCGCGTCCACCTCGTAGCGCCGGCCGTCTATCGTCAGATGAATTGCGCCCGCTCGCGCGGTCGCCGGGGTGAAGGTCTTCATTTCCAGGGGCACCTCTTCTGATGCACGTGCGCCTCGAAGTCGTCGCGGAAGAGCTTCAGCGCGCTCCCGAGGGGCTCCACCGCGCCGGGGGCCAGCGGGCAGTAGGTGCGGCCCGGCGCGAGCAGGCCGACGTGCTGCTGGAGGATCTCGAGGTCGCGCGGCTCGCCTTTTCCCTGCTCCAGGGCCTCCAGGGTGCGGGCCACCCAGGGCAGCCCTTCGCGGCACGGCGTGCAGAAACCGCACGATTCACGGGCGAAGAATCTTTCCAGCGTCAGCACCATGCCGACCGGGCAGGTGTGGTCGTCCAGCACGATCATTGTTCCGGTTCCCAGCCTGCTTCCCGCCTTTGCCACGGAGTCGAAATCCATCTTCACGTCGAGCTGCTCGGCGGAGAGAAAGTCGGTGGACGCCCCGCCGGGCAGGAGCCCGCGAAGGCGCAGCCCGTCGCGCATTCCCCCGGCCAGATCGATCAGCTCGCGGGCGGTGGTGCCCATGGGCAGCTCCCAGAGCCCGGGCCGGTTGAGCTTCCCGCTCACCCCGTAGATCTTCGTTCCCGGATCAGAGGCAGGGCTCAGCGCCTTGTACCACTCGGCTCCCTCTCTCAATATGTGGGGCACGTTGCAGAGCGTCTCCACGTTGTTCACCACGGTCGGCCGGCCCCAGAGACCGCTCACCTGGGGAAAGGGCGGCTTGTTCCGCGGGGTTGCGCGCCGTCCTTCGAGCGCATTGAGAAGCCCGCTTTCCTCTCCGCACATGTACCGGCCCGCGCTCAGGTGCATCCGCATCGTGACGCTCCATCCGGTCCCGAGAACCCGTTCGCCGACGTACCCGGCCTTCTGAGCTTCGGCGATGGCGCGCGTGAGGCTCTCCGCGCACAGGGTGTATTCCCGCCGGAGGAAGATGTAGGCGATGTCGGCCTGGACCGCCCAGGCAGCAATGAGGGCGCCCTCCAGTAACTGGTGGGGGTTGCCCTCCATGAGCCAGCGGTCCTTCATGGTGCCCGGTTCCTTCTCGTCGGCGTTCACCACGAGGTAGCGATGACCGCTCGTGTCGCCCGCCGAGCCGCCCATGGCGCTCCCACCCATGGGCACGAAGCTCCATTTCAAGCCAGTCGGGAAGCCCGCGCCGCCGCGGCCGCGGAGGCCCGATGCGGTCACTGCCTGCTGGACCTGGATGGGCGTCTGTGCGAGCGCCTTGCGCAGGCCCTGGTAGCCGCCTGCAGCCTCGTAGGCGGCGAGGGGGAGGGCCGTGCGATCGGAACGTATGTCAGCCGTGAGAGGTTTGAGCATCTGCTCCCATCCCATACTCTGCGAGTATCTCGTCCGCCCGTTCGGGTGTAAGGGTGTCGTACAGTTTTCCGTCGATCATCATCGCGGGCCCCGCGTCGCAGGCGCCGAGGCAGCCGGCGGGAAGGAGGGTGAACTCGCCGTCCGGGGTGGTACCGCCGAGCCCGATCCCCAGCCTCTGCTGGAGATGCGAAAGGATCGCCTCCTCGCCGGTGATCCAGCAGCTCACGCTGTCGCAGACCAGGATGACGTGTCTGCCGACGGGCTTGCGGAAAATGAGCTCGTAGAAGGTGGCGATTGCCTCCACCTCTTCCGTGCTCATGCCGAGGATCCCGGCCACTTCGCCGATCGCTTCGTCGGGGACCCAGCCGCGGCTCTCCTGCACAATGAGGAGCGCCTCGGAGACGGCTGCCCTCGGGTACTCATGCAGCCGGGCCTCCTCCTCGATCCTCTCTTTCTCCCGCTCGCTCAGCATGTCCCCCCCGTCCCTCCCGTCACCGCAGGTGACATTTTCGCCGTCATCTGTCGATATCCGCCAGGACGTAGTCGATGCTCCCCAGGATCACGACGAGGTCTGGAATCGTCAGGCCCCTGCACAGGAGGGGCACGATCTGCGTGTGGGCGAAGGAGGGGGTGCGGATGCGGGTCCGATAGCTCATCGTGCCCCCGTCGCTCACCAGGTAGTACATGTGGTTCCCCTTGGAACCTTCGGCGACCATGCATGCTTCGCCGGGCGGGATCACCGGGCCCCAGCTCACGCCGAGGAAGTGCGTGATGAGGGTCTCGATGTCGTGCATCGTCCGCTCCCTGCGGGGCGGGGTGGCGAGAGGATGGTCGGCCTTGTAGTCTCCGGCCGGCATGTTCTTCAGGCACTGCTCCATGATCCGCAGGCTCTGGCGGATCTCCTCCGTGTGGACGACCAGACGGTCATAGCTGTCCCCATGGACGCCGACGGGCACGTCGAACTCGAAACGGTCGTACCCTCCGTAGGGTTTCTTCTTGCGCAGGTCCCAGTCCACTCCTGTCGCCCGGAGGAAGGGCCCCGTCCCCCCCCACGCGATGGCTTCCTCCCTGCTGATGGTGCCGAGGCCGATCGTCCGCGCCTTGAAGATGCGGTTCTTCAGCACCGCGGCGTCGTAGTCCTTCAGGCGGCGGCGCATGTACGTGATGAACTCCCGCACCATGCCGTCCCAGCCGTTCGGGAGGTCCTGCGCGACGCCGCCGATTCGAAACCAGGCAGGATGCATCCGGCCGCCGGTGACGGCCTCCACGATGTCGAAGCCCCGCTCGCGGTCCGTGAACAGCCAGAACACGGGCGACATCTGGCCGGTGTCCGCGCTGTACGTCCCGTAGTAGACGAGATGGCTGATGACGCGGAAAAGCTCGGCCATCATGATGCGGATCACCTGCGCGCGCTCGGGGACCTGGATGCCGGCGAGGTTTTCCACCGCGAGGACGTAGGGGAAATTGTTCAGGAGGCCGCCGAGGTAGTCGATGCGGTCGGTGTAAGGGATGTATGTGTGCCAGGTCTGGCGCTCGCCCATCTTTTCTGCGCCCCGGTGGTGGAAACCGATCTCGGGGACGAGGTCGATGATCTCCTCGCCGTCGAGCTGGACCGTCAGCCGGAGGATGCCGTGAGTCGCGGGGTGCTGCGGACCGATGTTGACGAACATGTACTGGTGATCGCCGCTTTCCCGCTTCATGCCCCATTCTTCGGGCTTGAACTCCATCGTGGCGAGCATGCGCTGGGCGTCCTCGGAGCTCATGTGGAACGGCTCCATCTCCGTCGCGCGCGCCGGATGTTCCTTCCGCAGGGGGTGGCCCTCCCACCAGGGAGGCGTGAGGATCCGCTTGAGGTGCGGGTGGCCCTCCACGGAGATGCCGAACATGTCCCAGACTTCGCGCTCGTACCAGTCCGCGTTGGGCCAGAGGTCCGCCACGGTGCGTACGGAGGGCTTTTCCCCGCGCAGGGCGACCTTCACGCGCACATCCTGATTCTTGTCCAGTGAGCAGAGGTGATACACGACGCTGAAGTCAGCAGGGGGCTGGCCTTCCCTGTGGGTGCGTGCCCGCTCGTCGATGGCCGTCAGGTCCAGGAGCATCGCGCAGGAGCCGCCCTGGGGGCTTTTCAGCCACTCGAGGGCGTCACGGAGCCTTCCCGGGGTCACCCAGGCGGTCTGCACCTCGTCGCGTGTCGCCTGCGGAATGACCGCCTCCGCACCGATCCGTTCCGTGAGCCCGCCAATTATTCCCGTCGCTGCGACCATCTCCCCTCTCTTCTGCGCGCCATCTGATGAACGCCGCGGCTGCATGCCGCGGCCGAAAGCCGCGGCGGTTTACATCTCGTCAGGTGAACGAAGATCGGTCTGCTTCTGCCGCTCGAAGCGCATCGCGTCCCTCAGGGACGGCTTCACGGTCCGCACCACCCCCTGCGGTCCGACGACCCAGGAAAGCGGACGTTTCTCGGAGACGACCGCTTCCCCGAGAAGGACGAGGCCACGCATGAACGCTTCCGGGCTGGGCGGGCATCCCTGCACGTACACGTCGACGGGAAGGAAGGTGTCGACGCCCTGCACGACGCTGTAGATGTCGTACATGCCGCCCGAGCCGGCGCATGAGCCCATGCAGATCACCCAGCGCGGCTCCATCATCTGCTCGTGCATGTGCTGCACGAGCGGCGCCATTTTCTTGAAAACGGTGCCGGCGACCACCATCACGTCGGCCTCCCGCGGGGAGCCGCGGAGGATCTCGGAGCCGAAGCGTGCGATGTCGTACCGGCTGGTGAGAGAGGTGGCCATCTCGACGTAGCAGCAGGAGAGGCCGAAGTTGAACGGCCACAGGGAATACTTTCTCCCCCACGAGACCAGGTCGTTCCTTCGCGCCAGGTACACGTCGTTGCCCGCCGAGGGCGCGCGCGGCGTGCCCCGGTAGTCTCCCTTCACGGGCGTCTTCTCACGCACCTTTCAGACCGTGCCTTTCCCGGTGCTCCCGAAGCCGCCGCGCGCCCCAGTCGAAGGCGCCCTTCCGCCACAGGTAGGCGAGGCCGGCAGCCGTTTCCACCATGAACACCAGCGCGGCGATGTAGCCGGGCCAGCCCAGCTCCCGTGCCGCAACGGCCCAGGCGAAGAGATACACCGCCGAGATGTCGAAGATGACGAAGAACATGGCGACGAGGTAGAAATCCGCTGAGAGACGGAGGCGCGCAGACCCGGTGATCGGGACCCCCGATTCGTAGGGAGTCCCCGTTCCGAGCTCGAAATGCCGCTCTCCCGAGAGGTGGGTCACGATCATCAGGAGCCCGACCAGAGCGACCACGACCACGAAGTACACTGCCAAGGATACGACTGCGCTCATCTCTGCTCCCTGCGTCTGCGGCCTCTGTACAATCTAATTCCCGGTCGAAGGGGTGTCAAGGAATCGCGGAAGAGATCACGTAATCCACGAGATCGCGGAGGGAATCACGGTGGGCGCCCGCGGGGAGTTGTGCGATCCCCTCGTGCGCCTTCTGGGCGTAGGAGAGTGCTATCGCCTCCAGGTCGACGCTCGCGTTCAGGCCGTGGTCCTTGTCCACCAGATCATCCGCCATCTGGAAGGCCAGCCCGAAGTGAAGGCCGACATCGCCGAGGCAGCGCTGCTGGGGTTCCGGCGCATCGCAGAGCAGGGCAGCCGTCCGGCAGCACGCGGCGAACAGCACCGCCGTCTTGTCCGTGGCGATCTCGACGTACTCCTCAAGCGCCAGGGGCCGGCCGGAGGCGGCGACCTCCTGGGCGATGATCTCTCCCATGCACATCGCCTTCGTCGTGTCCAGGAAAATGTCCAGGAGGGAGAAACGCTTCGCGTCCTCCAGCCGCTTGAGGCCGGTGATCACTGAGAAGAAGTTCGTGTACAGGATGTCCCCGGCGAGCACCGCCACCCGGTTGCCGAAGCGCTTGTTGAGGCTCACCTGGTGCCGACGTGAATCAGCATTGTCGATGATGTCGTCGTGAACGAGCGAGGCGGCGTGCAGGATCTCCACCGCACCGGCCAGGGCGATGAGGGACTCGTGGTCGGGAGTGTGACCGCCCGATGACACCGCGTGCGCGGTGAGAAGCACGAGCGCGGGCCGGATCCGCTTGCCGGGCACGGCGAAGGGGTGCTGGACGATCCGGTCGAGGATGCGCGCCTTTCCGCGGGCCGCCGCGGTCTGCGCTCCCACCTCGCGCATCAGCGCCTGCAGCCCGGAGTCGACTGCCGCCATCTCCTGCGCCACCGGCGCGAAAATCGGTCCCAGCTCCATTCAATTCCCTCCCGGTGTCCTTCCGATGTGCAGATACGCCGTGCCGAAAGTCAGGCGGTGCCAGGACACCGACTCGAGCCCCGCCTGCCGCATCAGGGATGCGAGCATCGGCGGAGCGGGGAAATGCCGTATGGAATCACCCAGGTAGAAGTACGTCGCCCCGTTGCGGGCAAAGAGCCGGGCCATGCGCGGAAGGACCCCGCCGAGGTAGAACCCGTAGAACGGGCGGAAGAGGGGGCTGGGCGCAAAGGTCATCTCCAATATCATGACTTGCCCGCCGGGCGCGGTGACCCGTGCCATCTCGCGCAGGGCGCGGATCTTGTCCGGGATGTTGCGCATCCCGAAAGCCACAGCCGTCACGTCGAAGGAGCGATCCGGGAAGGGGAGCGCAAGGGCGTCGCCTTCGAGCAGCTCGATGCGCTCGGAAAGCCCGGCCTCCCGCACCTTGCGCCGGCCCACGGCGAGCATCGGCGCGGCGAAATCGACGCCCACGATCTTCACGCCCGGATGCCGCAGCGCCGCGGCGATGGCGAGATCGGCCGTTCCCGTCGCCACGTCCAGAAACCGCCGCGTGTGGGGAAAGCGCATCCTCCTGATCGCCACCTCGCGCCAGCCCACGTCCCGCCGAAGGCTCAGCAGGTGATTGAGGAAATCGTAGCGGCCGTGAACGGTGGTGAAGATGTCCCGCACCACACCTGTCTGGCCGGCGGCCGTCATCGCCGCCACCGGCGGGTATCGCCTGGCCTTCATCCGCAGGGACTATAGCATGGCGTCCTTCGCGTGGAGAAGGGCGGCTGCGCCGCAAGACAGTGGCGGCTGCGCCGCAAGACAGTGGCGGCGCTGCCTCAGGGAAGAGCCGACGTGGAGCGCCCCGGGGAAAGGGACTTGACGAAACGTTGGATCGAGATAATACTCTTCTAGCATGTGATTATCCGAAAAACGGGAGAACGGGGATGATCAGCCGCACGGGAACGCATGCCCTCAAGGCGCTCCTGGCCCTGCAAAAGCTTCCCTCGGGCAGCTACGCCGGCGCGGGGCAGATCGCCCGGCAGATCCGCGCGCCGTCGAACTACCTCGGCAAGCTCCTGAGACAGCTCGCCCGCGCGGGGATCGTCGAAGGGCGGAAGGGGACCAACGGCGGGTTTCGGCTTGCCCGGGACAGGCAACCCCTCTCGCTGTTCGACGCCCTTCGCCCGATTGAGCTTTTCGACCGCTTCAAGGGGTGCCTCCTTGGGAGGCCGAAGTGCATGAGCACCGATCCCTGCCCGCTGCACGAGGGCTGGTCCCGGGTCCGGGACGAGTACCTCGATTTCCTCAAGACAACCACCCTGCCCGATCTCGCTGAAGAGAAAGCGCCGAAAGGCCGCCGAAAGAGCGGCCGGATTGACCGCGCGGCGCGGCCCGCCACAGGAGGTGTTCGATGAAGGATCCACGCGTCCGTGCTCTCTTGCTTTTTCTCCTGGCAATTACCTTTGGCGTCCTCATCTTTGGGGGATACCTGATCCACCGCGACAAACCCCCAATTCCCGGCACCGTCGTGTCGGACACTGGGGCGACCCTCTTCACAGGAGCTGACGTGAAGAACGGCCAGAAGCTGTACCTCAGCCGCGGCGGACAGGAGATGGGGACCATCTGGGGGCACGGAGCCTACCTCGCTCCCGATTGGTCCGCGGACTTCCTGCACCGCATGGGTCTGTACGTCGGGGCCCGTCTCTCCGGAATTGCGGCGGAAGGCTCGGCCTCATTCACCCAAGAGGACCTCGACTCCATGGACGCGATCAAGAAGGCCGAGCTGCAGGCGCTCGCCACCCGTGAGATCAAGACGAACCGCTACGACGCCGCCCATGACGTCCTGACCTTCACGGGCCCCCAGGCCGAGGCATTCGCGGTCCTGCAGTCCTACTATACGGCGCTTTTCCGGGACGGCAACGACCGCATGGGCCTTGAGCCCGGCATCGTCGGCAGTGACGCGGAAGGACATCAGCTCACAAGCTTCTTCGCGTGGCTGGCGTGGGCGGCAGGCACGAACCGGCCGGGGCAGGCTCTCACCTACACCTCGAACTGGCCTTTTGATCCGCTCGTAGGCAACCAACCGGTGGCCGGGGCGCTCATCTGGTCCATTGCGAGCGTGATCATCCTCATCCTCTTCCTCGGCATCGTGATTTTCCTCTACTCGCGGTACATGCACGAGGATGATTACAAGGGCAAGCTCATCACAAAGATCTCCGAGCCGTCGCCGACGGCGAGCCAGAAAACCACACTGGCCTATTTCATTGCGGCCATGGCCCTCTTCGTGATCCAGGTGCTGTGCGGTGCCCTGACTGCCCATTACGCCGTGGAGGGTGGGAGCTTCCTGGGGATTCCCATCCAGAAGCTCCTCCCGTACGCGGCAGTGCGCACGTGGCACCTCCAGCTTGCCATCTTCTGGATCGCTACATGCTTCCTGGCCACCGGGCTTTTCATTGGGCCATTCGTGGGCAGGGAACCAAAGGGGCAGGCGCCTCTCTCCGTCATCCTCTTCGTGGCCGTTGTGATAGTTGTCCTGGGGTCCCTTGTGGGGACCTGGCTCTCCGTCCAGGGGCGCTTCGGCTCAAATGGCTTCATGTTCGGACACCAAGGCTACGAGTACCTCGATCTGGGACGCTTCTGGCAGTTGCTTCTCATAGCCGGAATGATCATCTGGCTGATCCTGGTAGTGCGAGCCATCCGCACCGCGCTGCTCGCCGAAAAGGACCGGGGCGGGCTCACCCACGTGCTGCTGTACAGCGCCGTGACCATCCCCTTGTTCTACATGGCGGGCCTGCTCTACGGCCAGACAAGCGATCTCTCCGATGCCGAGTATTGGCGCTGGTGGGTCGTGCACCTGTGGGTGGAAGGCTTCTTCGAGGTCTTTGCCACGGTGGTGCTCGCGTTCATCCTTGCGAGGATCGGCGCGGTGAGCGCGGAGTTCAGCCTCAAGATCGTGTACGTGAGCATCTTTCTCTACCTGGGCAGCGGCGTAATCGGCACGTTCCATCACCTGTACTGGACAGGGACGCCGGTGCCGATCATCGCCCTGGGGGCCGTGTTCTCCGCACTGGAGGTCGTGCCGCTCGCGCTCCTGGGCTTTGAAAGCGCGCAGAACATGCGCACGATCAAGCTCGGTGGAGAGAATTACGTGTACAAGTGGCCGCTGTACTTCTTCATCGCCGTGGCGTTCTGGAACGTCGTGGGAGCAGGAGTGTTCGGGTTCCTCATCAATCCGCCGATCGTCCTGTACTACGCGCAGGGAATCAACACGACTCCGCTTCACGCCCATGCGGCATTGTTCGGCGTGTACGGGATCCTGGCCATCGCCCTGATGCTCTTCTCCGTGAGACACATCGTGGCGCTGCGCGCGTGGTCCGACAGGATGCTGAAGTGGGCCTTCTGGCTCCTCAACGGGGGGCTGCTCGGAATGGTGGTACTCAGTCTCGCGCCGTCCGGGTTCTACCAGCTCTCCTACGCCATTACCTACGGCATCTGGTACGCTCGCAGCCCCGAGATCACCTCGGGACCCGTGATCAAGATGCTGAACTACGTCCGCATCATCCCCGACGTCGTCTTCGGCGCCGGCGGCGTGGTGATCTTCCTCTTCGTGGTCCGCGCAGCCTGGATCTCGTTCTCCCGGAAGGCGGCAGCCCGGAAATAGCTTCGCGCGCGGACTGCCCACGCGGGCCGTGGTCCCAGGAGGGACCGGGGCATTTTCGTCCGCCGGGACGCTTTGCTTGACGGCCTCCGGACACGGTCGTAGGATACCGTGAGGTCGTCGATGAGCCCTGCGGACAACGAACGGGCGCGTGACCGTGAGCGTGAAGTGGACGAACGTCGGAGAGCAGGGCAGGCCGAGCGCCGGCGGGCCGGACTGGTCGAGCGCGAGCGTGCGTTCCGCCTCCAGCTTCTTGCCGATGTCGGCCGACGCACGACCGCCATCCTGTCGCGCACGGAGCTGCTGCGCAGCTCCGTACAGATCATTCAGGAGACATTCCGCTACTTCATGGTGAATATCTTCCTCGTCGATGGGGAAGACATCGTCCTGCGCGCCAGTTCCATGCCCGAGTTCGAGCACCGCATCGACAAGCTGCGGTTGCGGATCGGCCAGGAAGGCATCAACGGCTGGGTGGCGAAAAGCGGCGAGCCGCTGAACGTGCCGGACGTCCGGCTGGATGCACGCTACCGCTACGAGAAGGAGATCGAGAAGGCGACGCGGTCCGAGCTCGCAGTTCCGATCCTCCTGAAGGGCGCGGTGATCGGCGTGGTGGACGCCCAGAGCGAGCTGGAGGCCGCTTTCAACGAACTGGACGTCTTCACCCTGCAGACGGTGGCGGGGCAGCTCGCCGTGTCGATTGAAAATGCGCGCCTGTACGAGGTGCTGCAGAAGGAGCTCGCCATGCGCCGGCGTACGGAGCGGCTCCTGCGGGCTCTGCATGTCGCCGGCCTCGCGATGGAGATGGCGGTCTCCCCCGACAATGTCTTCGTCACCGTGGGCGAGGAGCTGGGCAAGGTGGGACTGCTCTGCACCCTTCACCTGACCAGCGACGATCGAAGCCAGGTCTCGCTGGCCTACGCGAGCCCCGCGCTCTTCCCGAGCGGGCCGCCGGCAGGGGCGTCCCCGCTGGCGGAGAACAAGGTGTTCCAGGCCATCCTGGGCGGCGCCCATGCCGTCTTCGACGCGGGCGCGATCGTCGCGCCCCTGCTTTTCGAGGATCGGCTTCTCGGCTACCTGACAGTGCTCTCTCCCGAGGTCGGAGTCGACGACATTCCCGCCGTCCAGGTGTTCGCGAACGAGATCGCGGCAGCCTGGAGAAAGGCGCACCTCGTCGGGGAGCTGCGCCGCAGCCTCCAGGATCTCCAGCGGACGCAGGAGCAGCTCATTCAGTCGCAGAAGATGGAGGCAGTGGGCCGCCTGGCGGGCGGGGTCGCACACGACTTCAACAACCAGCTCACCGCGATCATGGGCTATGCGGACATCCTCCGCACGAGCCTCGCGGAAGGGGATGCGCGCCGGGAGGAAGTAGCGGAGATCCTCAGGGCGGCGGGCAGGGCCGCCGAGCTCACCCGGCAGCTCCTGGCGTTCAGCCGGAGGCAGGTGCTCCGTCCGCGGGTTGTCGACCTGAACGACCTCGTGCGGGAGATGCGCGGGATGCTGCAGAGGCTCATCGGCGAGAACATCCGCCTTCACACGCGCTGCGCCGACGGCTCGCTGCGGGTGCGCGCCGACCCCGCCCAGCTCGAGCAGGTGATCATGAACCTTGCGGTGAACGCACGGGACGCGATGCCGGAAGGGGGCCTGCTGGAGATCGCCACGGAGACGGAGCCTCCCCGCGCGGGGCAGCGGGGCGATCTCTTCCATTTCCTGAGCGTGACGGACACGGGAACCGGCATGAGCCCTGAGGTGCTGAGCCGTCTCTTCGAGCCTTTTTTCACGACAAAGGAGCCGGGGCGCGGGACCGGCCTGGGGCTCTCCACGGCATATGGAATCATCAAGCAGAGCGGCGGCCACATCACGTGCCGCAGCACCCCGGGCAAAGGCACGACGTTCGCGATCCGTCTCCCCTCCACCGAGGAGGTTCCTGCCGAGGGCGCACGCGCTCCCGCGATTCAGGTCGCCCCGGGGCGGGAAAAGATCCTCGTGGTCGAAGACGAGGCGCAGGTGCGCGAGCTCGTTCGACGCATCCTGGCCAGTGCCGGTTATTCGGTCGTGACCGCCTCATCGGGAGAGGAGGCCGGCGATCTGATGAGCGTGCAGGATGACGTGCAGATGGTGATCACGGACCTTGTGCTGCCGGGGAGCGTCAGCGGCATCGACATCGCCCGAAGGACGCTCGCCGACTCGCGGGGGCTCCGTCTGCTGTGCATTTCCGGTTATTCCGAGCAGCTCGTTTCCGGAGCATCGGCGCTCCTGTCGTCCGCGCCATTTCTGCAGAAGCCATTCAGCGGCTCCGAGCTGCTGAAAAAAGTACGCGCCATCTTGGACGAACCGGTTGCCACGTGAGTGAAGGACCTCCGTGATCCTTCCCCGATCCTTCGACACGAGCCCCTCTCAACGAGCTGCTGCTTCGCCTTCGGCAGGTGGATGTCCTCGGGGTTGAGCCCCGCGCCACCCCTGACGGGAAGCACTCTCAGGGACCCATCGCTGATGCGTGCACCCCGTCGGACTTCCCGCGATGATCCGCTGGCGAGCGAGCTGCTTGCGTTCGAGGAGACCGTCATTGCGTTTTTTGGATTTTTTGTGATTGACCCGGCCAGCAAGATGATCTACGCTAGTCATTTTGAAGGGAGGTGAAAAGCGGGAATTACCCAGAAATACCGGCGCGCATGCGCCGGAGAGCACATCTCGAATCGGAAGGAGGTGAATCGATCTCAGACATTGCGGGAGTTCTCTGATTGAGAAATTGCATGGAGATTGTGGAAGGAAGAAAAGATGAAATTGACTAAGCTGATCGTATCAATTCTAATCCTGCTGTTCATTCTGGCAGCTCCGCTGGGATTTGCGGGGGACCGCTGGCAGAAGCCCATCGTGATCGGTTGGACGCCGCCCGATATCACCGGGGTGTTCAAGACCGCAACCAACTTCTTCGAGGCCGCCGCCAAAGACGGCAACAATCACGGCTTCCACATCCAGGTCATCTCGCAATCCCCTGCCACTCACGTCGCCTTTGCCGACCAGGTGGCGATCATCGAAGACTACATCCAGAGGGGGGTCGATGTCATCGCGATCTCGCCCATCGAGGTGGAGGTCATCAAGCCTGCCCTTGCCAAGGCCAACGCCAAGGGCATACCGGTGATCATCGTCAACCTCCTGGAGCCGATCGCGGGCGTCGATGTGGCTTCCTACATCGGGTTCGACAACACTATAGGGGCGGAGGTGAGCGCCTACGCGGTGCTCGATTATTTCGGCGGACCGGGTGTCCTGGGCACGGGGAGAAAGGTGAATGTCGCCCAGGATCAATATCTGGATCTCGCCTTCTGGGAGAAGCT
>Ga0187886_1002335_pt1 | contig 15388 bp, 15 predicted proteins | sample June2016WEW_20_1_FD_133001 | JGI IMG/M metagenome (GOLD analysis project Ga0187886, IMG submission 133001) | Peatland microbial communities from SPRUCE experiment site at the Marcell Experimental Forest, Minnesota, USA - June2016WEW_20_150 | ecosystem: Environmental > Terrestrial > Soil >... | reverse complement strand
TTACCGGGCAAGCCAGTACCGTTATTTCATTGTTTTCCGGCTCCTCCTCGGGGAAGTCCTCCAGTCGCGGTCCAGCGGGTGCTTCGAGCAGCTTCAGGACAGCCATAAGCACCTTCCTCTGGAAGGTAGGGTCATCGGGCGCGCCCAGGGGATGCCCGAGTTGAAAAGGCACCCACAAAGCACGGGGAGGCTTGATAGTTTCCGTGTGAGGCCGGATAAGGCTGATGCCGGTGGTCGGCACGCCTGCCTCTTCGATATAGTGGCTCAGAACGCCGACGGCGCTCGTGCAGCCCGGTCATACCGGCAGGAGCAGGACGGCGTTCACCCCATCTTTCTTGAGGAGACTGGCTATTTCTCGAGCCGGCGCTTCAAACTCTTTTCCCTGGTGGGCGCTGCTGACGGAGTAGTGAAAATCGGCCAGGCTGCCGATGATACCTTCCGCAACCATCTCGCGGAGACGATCGAGGGGGAAAACGACATTCCAGTCTCTCTGGAAGCCGCTGCGGTCGAAACTGGCTGCTACGTGGGACATGACCAGGTCATTGGCCTGCACATCGCCCGGGATGACACGGTAGAAGTCGTTCGGGTCCAACTGGAAAGGGTGGTCATGGCGCAAATGCAGTCCTGCCGTGGTAATAATAGCCAGACGCCCTTGAATCAGGGGCGGCCCGCTGACCCAGGGCTGGCTTTCAAAAGAGGGACAGGCGAAACTCAGGAGCATTTTTCTCTCTTCTTCACTCACTTTATCAAGACGGACCATATGCATTCTCCTTTGCGCATATTTTCGGCAGTGGGCACCTGTTTTTAGCCTGGTTTTGTTATATTAAGCATGCCCATACTTACTTGTCAATGCCAACCTGTTTAACAACGTTTTTACTTGCTAGCTAGTCCATGCGCGGGCCGACCAGAGGTTGATACCGGGCTGCTTGAGATATCACCTCCTGTTGCGCCTTCTTGGTCAAGGGTTTGAACCTTTTCGCGGCATCGATAATCATCGGCCAGAGCTGTAGCTCGCCAGGCAGTACGGCGGCGGTGATGTCCTGGCTCAACGTGTACCACAGGCTTCTCTCTATTTCCGCGGCTTCATCGAAGGGCTCATACCAGGTATTGTAGGGATGCGACCTCATCTGAGGGGCTTCCCAGGCGCGTTTCGCCACGGATTTGATGGCCATGACGCCCACATCCTTTTGCCGGGCTGTCTTTAATAATGGCGGGAAGTTATTCCAATCGGTAACATGGGCAGCATGCACGCGGTTCAAAGGGAACATCACGGTATCGAAGTCAAAGCGTTGCAGCGCCTCATTATGCAGTGGCGGATTATGCCCGGTAATGCCGACAAAGCGAACCAGGCCCTGGTCTCTGGCCTCCAGGATGGCTTCCAGGGCGCCTCCGGGTCCGAGGACGGTGTCCAGGGTCTTGATATCATCGACGCCGTGCAGCTGAAAGAGGTCGAAGCGGTCAACCCTCAGAATATCCAGGGACTTTTTCAGGCTTTCCCAGGCGCCGGTTTTACTGCGTTCGTGCGTCTTGCAGCCGAGGAAGAACTCTTTTCCGTTTCTTCTGAACCATGAGCCGATGTGCTTTTCCGCATCCCCATAGACCGGCGACACATCGATGTGATTAATGCCGTTGTCCATGGCCATTTCCAGAGCGGCATCGGCCTCTTTCTGGCTGATGCGGAACAGAGCAAAACCCCCGAAAATCAGGATACTGCTCATATGGCCCGTTTTGCCCAGTCTTCTCGTTTCCATATTAAACCTCCGGATGAACTCAGTCTTCCTTGCCGGTAGCCCGTGTGTAGGTAGTCCCGTTGCCGCTTGTAAAGAAGAGGATAGGGCTATCAATTTTCCGGAAGGAGATAGGCCCGTGCACCAGCCCTCGCGGGGCGAAAACAACCGTGCTTTTAGTGAGGATATACTGCTCTTCTTCCAGCCATATCTCGACTTCTCCGCCGAGCTCCCTGGCATTTCCCCGGTAATTCCCGAAAAAGCCGAGGATTTCATCAAAATCATGGCTGTGGGCTATTTCGATATTCGTCGGGGCCGCACCGTGCTTGTCCACCATCCAGACGGCATCGAAATACAGGGCTCCCTTTGCTATGGAGTCGTTCAGGGAGAGTACATGGGCGGAATCTGTGTAATTACCGGCTTGCCGCTGGTCTTCCAGCCGTTTCATGAATCCGGGGGGCGGCGGCTGCTTCGGACGTATATCTTCCGTGATGACATATTTAGCGTACTTTTTTGGGGGCATAATATTTCCTCCTGCGGCATTGATGAGGCTACAGTGATTATAGTCTTATCGTGATTTCACGGTCAATATTATGGCCCGGGGTTGTGTTAATCGCTGGCTGTTTCCCTATCTAATAGGCTATTTTTAAGGTATAATATGCCTGAATATTAAAAAGGAAGAAAAAAATGAAAGATGACAACTTAGCCGGGCGGGTTGCAGGTTTGATTGGCCTGGTGGAATACCAGACCGGCTCTATCGTCAGCCGGACGGTAATCGATAAACCAACCGGGACTTTAACGCTGTTCGCTTTTGATAAGGGGCAGGGGCTCAGCGAGCATACGGCTCCGTTTGACGCCATGGTGTATGTTTTTGATGGCGAAGCCGAAATTGCCATCTCCGGGAAACCGCTTGTGGTAAACCAGGGTGAAATGGTCATCATGCCCGCGAACCAACCCCATGCATTAAAGGCAGGACGCAGATTTAAAATGATGCTGGTGATGATAAAGTCCTGAAATGTGGACGGACATAATTTTTATACTGGGCTCGTATATTCTCGGTTCGATACCTCATTTGACTCTCCTGGCGAAGCTCCGTCACGTGGAACTGGAAGGGGATTTTCACCAGAATCTCTGGTACCGGGCAGGTAAAATAACCGGGGTCCTGGGGGTGTTGGGTGAATTTATCAAAGGAGCCCTGCCGGTTTTAGCAGGTAAGGTTCTCGGTTTTAGCCCGGCTATAATTGGCATTGCCGGACTGGCTGCTGTCTGCGGCCAAATGTGGCCGGTATTTTCAAAATTTGACGGGGAAAAGGGCAACAGTATCGCCCTGGCAATGGTCATAGCGTTAGTTCCTAAATCTGGCCTGGTTGCCATTATCCCCGTTATTATCGCCGTATTAATCAGGACTGCGCAGAGACTCCTAACCAATGCTAAAACAACGGGGGATAAATCCGTTATCGGCGGTCCTTATAGCGTAAGTCTACCCCTGGGGATGGCCATCTGCTTTCTGATAACACCGGTGATTGCCTGGTATTTCGGAGAACCTATGGAGATAATCTGGTGCCTGGTTGCCCTGTTTATACTGCTGATGATAAGAAGGCTTACTGCCGGACTGAGCCGTGATTTGAAGGGCAACGGCGATATTAAAAAAGTGTTGGTAAGGCGTTTGCTGTTTGACCGCGCCACGTCTGATTGGCGCCGATAATTAAGAGAGGTAAAACTATTCTTTCTTCGCAACAGTTATAGGTTGTGTTGGATTTAACGTATAGAGATATACGCAGATTATGGTGTATAACCGGCGTCAATCCTGATAATTTGCGCAAGAGATTTCCAAATTTGCATTGAAATGTAAATTTGCGTATAGTGATAGAGGTTATAGTACTCAATCCTTCTCTGGAGGTGTGATATGCTGGATGAGCTCGGACAGAAAATAATCAGTGAATTACAGGAAGACGCCCGGCAGAGTTTCCGGGAAATCGGCCGGAAACTTAAGGTATCGGAGGGAACCGTACGCAATAGAGTTAAGGGTCTGGTGAAGAGCAATGCCTTGAAAATAAGTGCTATACCCAATCCTGAACAGCTGGGGCTGAATTTCATGTGTATCATGTGCATCCAGGTAAAAGTTGGCTCCGCCGAAAGGGTAGAACACTTGCTGATAAAAAACCCCAACGTTTATTACCTGTGCGGGTGTACCGGTAATTTTGATATTATCGGGATTTTTGTTTTTCACACGCCAGCGGAGTTCGACGAATTCGTGAAGAACGTCATCGCCAACATACCGGAGATTAACCGGACAAGTACTTTTGTCGTTATGCACATCTCCAGGAGCCCCTGGGAACATAATCTGGACGTGGCGGCACTCTGTAAATCTTAAACATTCTGAACTCCGGCAATTTAAAAGCGACAAAAAAGGCTTAAAATCTCCTGTGTTAGCAGGGGTGGTCTATCCTGTTTATCAGGATAGCATCCGGCCCGGGTCATGGCTTCAATACCTGCAGGATTTCCGTATTTTTCAAACCGATTGCCACTGAACCGGGCTGTTACCTCACTGGCGGCGCTGGCCTCAAATCACCATGCTCTTGATATGTGCTCCCAAACTGCCTGTTGATAGTACCGGTAGCCTGATTTAAAAGGTGACAATAACGTGTTTGCATCCTCGTTCTGCGGTAGCCTCATCTCATTGACATCAAGAGACGATACAGGGTAATATTTTATTGGAGATAGATATGGTTGTACGTCATCAAGAGTTAGAGGATAGAAGAAGAGCTATTTTAAAACGTCGGCGGATAATCTGGTTGACCACGATTAGCGTTATCTGCGTGCTGATTGTTGTTCTGGTTTTATACCAGTTTACCGATGTTATTTTCGGGCTATCCGAAAACACACAATCGGTGCCGCAGAGCGGGGAATGGGCCATGTTCCGCCATGACCCGACCCATACCGGCAGCACTGACCCGAACGGCATCATGCCCCGGGGGACACTGAAGTGGACGTTTGCCACTGATGGCCCCATCCATTCGTCACCGTCGGTGGTTGATGGGATTGTATATATCGGTTCCCGGGACAGCTATATTTATGCTATTGATACAGCCACGGGCGAGAAACGCTGGTCGTTCAAGACAGGCAGCTGGGTAGAATCATCGCCGGTGGTCGTTAAAGGTGTGGTCTATTGCGGGTCGAACGACGGCAATATCTATGCGCTAAATGCTCTCACGGGTGAAAAACTCTGGGATTTCAGGACGCCTTATTCTGTCAGGTCATCGCCGGCAATTGCCGATGGCGTGGTTTATGCCGGCTCTGATGACTATGGTATTTATGCTGTCGATGCCACGACGGGAAAAGAACTCTGGCGCAGCCAGGTAGACAATCTGGTGATATCATCGCCGATTGTTACGGAAGGCATTGTCATTATCGGCTCAGTTGACGGCATGTGTTATGCCTTGAATGCCAAGAGTGGAAGGTCTCGTTTACAATTCCAGACGCACGCCTCTGTCATCACCTCCCCCGCCGTTAAGGATGGCGTCGCTTATTTCTCCAATTCAGCAGGTTACGTTTATGCCATCGATATCGCTGCTAAAAACTGGCCCTTTGAGAATAAACTTATCGTGTTCTGGGAAGCGCTTTATATCTATGGTGCGGCTCCAAAACCCCCGAATCCCTCCGGTTTTCTCTGGGCATATCCGCTCGGGTTTGGAGTAAGGACAAGCTCCTCTCCGGCGCTGGTAGACAACTCCCTTTATCTGGGTGCGGGGGATAGTCTGGTGGCGCTGGATATCAATACACATAAGGTGCAGTGGACGTTCAAAGCCGGTAAGGACATTGTCTCCTCGCCGGCCGTCATGGGCGCGGCTGTCTACTTCGGCTGTCAGGACGGGCACCTCTATGCTGTGGATAAGACTACGGGCGAAAAGCTCTGGGATAGCCCTACCGGGGATGAAATTACGTCTTCGCCCGCCATAGCGGATGGAACGATATATGTCGGCTCTCATGATGGCAAGCTGTATGCCTTTAATTAACTGGCTAGAGAGATACGCCGGGTTAATCTATTCATGACTCCTCAAGTTGACAAGTAGTCGGCGATGAAATATATTCTCCAGCGAACCGTTTATTTCTGATGCTATTTCTTTTCAGGTTATTTTCTGCATCAAGGAGGGTTACTATCATGACATACAGTTCAATTAACCGAACGATAATAGAGCCGTCGCGTGAGATTAAAGTTTACCATGAAGCCGATGTCGTCGTTGTCGGCGGCGGACCTGGAGGACACTCGGCAGCCGTAGCCGCCGCGAGGAACGGCGCTAGGACGGTTCTCATTGAAAGGTATGGGCATCTGGGAGGCATGGCCAGCGGCGGACTTGTCATTCTTATCCCGCACATGAGTGACGGCGGCAAGGAGGTGCAGATAGCCGGGCTCTGCCTCGAATGGATGGACAGGCTGGCAAAAATACCCGGCGGTATGGTCGGTCCCAAGCTGGAGGAAATCGGGTCAACGGAACCCAGGGTGCTCGCCCGCTGGAAGAACCACTTTTCCACCGTGGTCGATGGTAAAATACGGCTGACCTGGACCGTAGACCCGGAAAGGCTGAAGTGCATCATGAATGATATGGTGGAAGAGGCCGGCGTCAAGCTTGCTCTCCACTCCCTGGGTACGCAGGCCATCGTCGATAAGGGTAGGGTGCAGGGCGTTATCTTCGAGAGTAAGTCGGGCCGGCAAGCGATACTGGGTAAAATTATTATCGACGGCACCGGCGATGCCGACCTTTTGCCCTCGGCCGGGGCGGAGTTCGATGGCGCCATCGACCCCAAGCTCAGGAGCTCCATGCTGGCGCTGGTTTTCCGCGTGGGCAACTGCGATTTCAAGAAATATAATGAGTTCAGAGAAGCCAACCCTAAGAAGGCTCAAGAGCTGACGGGCGAATTGAGCAAAGCTGCCGGGACATTTTTCCTGCCCATCGCGGGCCACCGTGACGATGTCGTCTGGGTGAACAATTGGATACCCGGTTTGAGCTCGACCAATGTCGATGACCTCACCAAACTGGAGGTCTCCGTGCGCAGGATGATGCGCCAGGGTCATGAATTTATGAAAAAGAATTTCCCTGGCTTTGAGGACAGCTTTATCTTGGATACGGCTTCCCAGACGGGAACACGGGGAAGCCGCCGACTGGTGGGCGAATACGTTGTTACCGCGGATGATATGAATTCCAGCAAAAAGTTCAACGATACCATAGCCGTGATTCCGAAGATTGGACCGGGCGGAAGTGGCGGCACCTGCTCCTATATTCCCTACCGCGCTTTAATACCTGTCAGGGTGGAGGGGCTTCTCGTCGCCGGGCGCAGTTTCTCTGCTGATAAAATTGCTAACGATAGTATGAACCTGATACCTCACTGCTGTGCCGTGGGTGAGGCCGCCGGGACGGCGGCCGCTTTAGCTGTGAAACAGGGAATCAGCCCGCGGAAGTTGGACTATAAACTCCTGCAAAAAACTCTGGTCAGACAGGGCGCGGCCCTGCCGGGGATTAAAGTAGTATAGTCTTTTATTATGAGAAAAATGAACGGCATCGGGGAAAATCATCTCCGGTGCCGTTTTATTTAAATTCTTTCTACTGCTTAGACGTCTTTTGATGTCCCGGGCCCGGAAAAATTCTGGTTTAACTTTTGCGCCAGTTCACCGCTTCTTTTTTTTGTCTCTTTGATAAATCCCTCTCTCCCCAGGTGGAACCAGTAAGGGTCCCATTCCATGTCCGTAAGGTTTTCTATCAAGGGAAAAATCGTATCGAAGGGGAAACTGATGATAAACAGGCCGTCGGGCAAGACTCCTCTGGCTTTCATACTGAAACCGAGGCCGCTGACGGTATAGTTCATTTCACCGCTCAAGTAGGGGTGAGCGTATATCCAGGCACAGGCCAGACAGGTCGTGCCCTTGGCATTCCACATTTTACCGTCGGAAAAGCTGCTGGCCCTGAGTATGATTTCCGCCTGAGTCGTGTTGGCGGTAATAATCAATAAATCAGGGTCGAAAGTCATTTTGTCTATTGGAGCATGAGTAATATATTTAGCGGATTCTTTGGGTAAATGCGGCACATAATCATAGATTCTGCGGTTGGCGCCGGGGTTTTTAAACATGGCGTACATTGGCCCCAGTTGCCCGCTGTACATAATGGGGGGATAGTCCACGATGCCCAGCACCTGCTCTCCACATTGTACGTTTTCCCTGGTGACGTAAAACGGCTGGCTGGTCTGCGCTTCTTTGAACAACTCACAAAGAGCCAGGCTCTTGGAAGCCTGTTTGACTCCTTCCGGCTTCTCCATCGAGTATTTGACGCCGACGGGCTTACGTTCGAAATTGAATTTGTCGAATATGGAATAGTCCAGTTTTTTCATACTCATAACCACCTCCCCTTCTGATTTCGATTATATCATAACTCTGAAAACTATATCTTTTTCTTCTTCCATCGTCCCGACTTGAAATATATTATAAAGATAATTGCTGATGAGACGGTATCGGCGACCAGTGCCCAGCGCACACCGTATACGCCGAGATTAGCGACATGGGGTAGAACGACGGCCAGGGGCACCCGTATCCCCCACATCGTCACCAGGTCGATGATGAAAGCTATCAGAGTATCACCCACACTATTCATGACGCTCATCATGACCATCATGAGTCCGTTGCACATATAGCTGGCAATCTGTATCTTGAGAAAGTTACTGGCAAGGTTGATAAGCCCAGGTTCGGGGTTGAAAATGCCGACGATATTTTTAGACCAGAACCAGATGGCTATCGAAAAGATGAACATGATTCCGGTAAACCAGCCTATAGCCGTCCAGGCTGTCCTACTCGAACGTCCCGGCTGCTGCGCCCCCAGGTTTTGCGCGGCCAGTATCCCCGCCGCCGAACCCAACCCCATCGCGGGCATGAGTACGAACATATCCACACGGGAGACAAGGTTATGACCGGCGATGGCCAGGGTTCCGAAGGGAGCAATAAACCACATGAAAACCATACTGCCGACATTCATATGGATACCGCCCAGCGAAGAGGGGATGCCAATTTTAACGGTTCGCCAGATGATACTCCAATCGAAGCTGAATTTACGCAAGGTTATATGCAGTCGCGTATGTCCGCTAAAGAGCACCCAGAGTCCGATGGCTCCGCCGATACCCTGGGAAATAACACCGGTGAGAGCCGCTCCTCTGACGCCGAGTTCGGGGAAAATCCACCAGCCGAAAATCAGGAAAGGACAAAGCAAGATGTGGAAAATCCTGGTGCCGATGCTTATTTTCATCGGGGTCTGAGCATCCCCGGATGCCTGCATGATGCTTTGTGCCAGCATTCCGAAGGACATGGTGAACATACCGATAAGCTCGATACGCATGTAGGTTGCGCCGGCGGCGATAACGTCCGGGTTCAGTTGCCAGAGTTTCATTATCGAAGTGGCGAATAGCTGACCGATTGCCGCCATAATCAATGACAGGACAATGCCGATAACGAAGGCCTGCTGGGAAACATGGTTGGCCTGTTTATTATCACCGGCTCCCACGAAGCGGGCTATCATGGCCCGCAGGCCGGTGAACAGGCCCATGATTAACGAGTTTATGAGCGAGACCACAATGCCGGAAATGCCTACCCCGGCCATGGATGCCGACCCCAGCCTGCCTATCCATATCATGTCGATGAAAGGGCCGAGCATCATGATGCTGGTGCTGATGGTCATGGGCCAGGCCAGAGACCAGAGATTGCTGGTTATGTTGCCTTTTGTCCAGTCCCGCGCCATCGGGGATTTATTACTATCGGAATCTTCTTTTTGTTCCACTACAGGTGACTACACCTTGTCATAGTTTTTCTTCTTTTCCGTAAGACGGCAGCACATAATTTCCCTCTTTAGCATAATCAGGATACTACGGCGGTATGTAAGCTGTCCAGTCGCCCACGGTGTTGGGGCCTATCATCTTCTTTATCTTCCTGAGCCATTTATCGTAATTATCGTACATGGGCCCCCAGTTCTTTTTCTGCGATCCGCAGGGCTCCTTTCTCAGTTAACATAACATTCTTTGAAATTTTGTAACATCGTAATACGATTATCATCAATTATGCCATTGCCTTAAAATGTTGTCAACCTGCATATTTAATATTCATCGTCAAGATATTGACGGAAGTATTTGTTAGGGCTATTATCTGATGTAATAGAGTTGTTTTGACTGGCAAGCGAGGTATAATTTTTTCTTTTACATATTGAAAAGGGTATGAGAGGGGTGAGGAAAACATGGGTAAAAAGCCGGTTTTTGACGATTATTACAGCTTGTGGTTATTACTTTCACAGACAAGGTCAGCGATATTCAAGGTCAGGCATAAAAAAGTAGGGCAATATCTGCATCCCAATCAGGCTGCGGCTCTGATATCTATCTGGGCATTGGAGGGGCAGGTAACGCCGGCGGCGTTATCACGCCGCCTTTTCCTGGAACCTCACTCGGTGTCCGAGCTTATTATAAGAATGCAGAAAAAAGGTCTGGTTACGAAAAAGAAGGACAGAGAAAGAGGTAATGTCGTAAGGATTTCGATTACGAAAAAGGGACGTGAGGTCTGTCAGCAGGTAATAGGGCAGGATTTAATTCACCACATTATGTCTTCGTTATCTGACGAACAGCGGAAACAGCTACAAGAATGCTTGTCAATATTATATAACGAGGCACTTGAGGAACTCGGCATCGAAGGAGAACTGCCGCTTTTGCCTGGAACATAGAAATGCAGCACTGATTGAAAAAATAGCACTTTGTTCCTGAAGGTTATATAATATCGGCCATATGCACCGCTTTTATATCGACCATGTAGACGGCAATAAGGCTATTATTTCGGATTCCGAGCAGCTACACCATCTCAAAGACGTGCTGCGTCTGAAGGTTGATGATGAGGTAATCGTCTTTGATAGCCTGGGAAACGAATATCTCGGGGCGATTACCGGTCTGGACCGAGAGCAGGCCGAGCTTAAAGTCGCACGTGTAGGTTCGTCACGCAGCCCCAGTTCGACAAAGCTTACCGTGGCCTGCGCCATCCCTAAAGGTAATCGCCTGGACGATGTCATTGACTACCTGACCCAGCTGGGGGTCGACCGCATTATACCCATGTGGACGGAGAGAGTGGTGGTGAAGCTGGACGATACTAAAACAGAAGCCAGACTGAAACGCTGGCAGAAAATCGCCCAAAGCGCCGCGCAGCAAAGCCAGAGAAGCAAAATCCCTCTTATCGAGCCGGTGACCGGTCTGAACGATGTAGTCTCAAGCTCTGAGGATTACGACCTGAAATTGATACCGAATCTTGCCGGCGAGAGAAGGCACCTAAAAGATGTCGTGGCTGAAGCCAGGCCCAAGGATATAATTGTTTTGATAGGCCCGGAAGGGGATTTTACACTAGAAGAAGTTACGCTGGCTGTGAGTAAGGGCTTTATCCCGGTGTCCCTGGGGGACACCGTTTTGCGCGTGGCTACGGCGGCGATTGCGGTAGCCAGCTATATCAAGTTTGCCCTCGTGGAATAAACGGTTTAAAACCTTAAAAAAACAGGGCGATGTTGAATGCATCGCCCTGAATAATTAAGCTCCCTGTTTTTTACTTGCCGGTTATGGGGTGTTTGTAGTGGTAAGGGACATGGTAGCCGGACGGGTAGGGGTGGAAAGCCGTCGGCGGGGCATCGGCATCGGGGAGGGGCATCCAGCCCATCAGGGGCAGATTGAGCCAGCCGTCCTCGAACGGCGAGCAGAAGGTGTTGTTCCAGTGTAATAGTGAAAGCCGCCACTTGCCGTCTTCTTTGACATACTTATTTTCGTAATAGCCGTGCAGCCATTCCTGCCGGTTGAATGCTCCGTAGGGCTTGGATTCGCACAGCCAGGTCTGCCATCTCCCCCTCGCCGTCTTACCATCCGGGGATACATCCACCACGCCGCCGATCTGCATAACGATGAACTGCATCCAGGGCGGTGAGAGTCGCGGTTTATCGCCGCCGGCGAACATATCCCAGTATATCCGCCGGACCCCTTTTTTACCATAGAATACGCCGTGGTCGACTATCTCCACGGACTCGGCGTTATCGGAAAAAAGGTCGACGATTTCCGCCCACATATTGGTATCGAAGTAATACCCGTATTTCCTCTGCAGGTGCTCTATCTCTTGGATGTCCTCCTGCAACTGAACTGCTTTTTCCAGCTCTTCCAGATTCATATTTCACCGCCTTTTCAGGTAAAAATTTTATTCGCCGGTCACCGGGTGTTTAAAGGGATAGGGGACATGATATCCGGAGGGATAAGGGTGATAGGCCGTGGCCGGGGCATCGGCATGGGGAAAGGGAGTATCCGATAGCTTGGGAACCTTCAAAAAACCTCTCTCGAAAGAGGTCCAGAAAGTAAGGTTCCAGTGCAGCTTCTTGAAGTACCACTTCCCGTTTTCCTTGATATACTCGTTGTTGTAGACGCCGAACTGCCACGTTTGCTTTTTCGTTCCGCCGAAAGGCCGGCATTCGAAAGACGGCGTGTACCAGCGCCCTTTCGCGGTTAAACCGTCCGGGGCCACCTCAATGACGCCCTGCGACTGCATCACCTCGAAAAACATCCATCCCGGCCGTGGCATGCCTACCATGCCTCCATACATTTTTCTTACCGCTTCTTTCCCCCGGAACACACCATGGTCGGTAATTTCTACCGACTCGGTATTCTCGGAGAAAAGGTCGATTACCTCCGCATACATCGAGTTATCGAAATAATAGCCGTACATTCTTTGCAGGTTTTCTATTTCCTGAATGTCTTCCAGCAGGGTTACCTGCTTTTCCAGTGCTTCCAGGTTCATCATGCGCCGCCTTTGCTTTATTTGCCGGTAACAGGGTGCTTGAAGTGTACCGGGAAATGGTAGCCGAATGGATAGGGTCGCCAGGTGGTGGGAGGGGCATCCGGCGGCACTTCCAGGCTGGGCCCGTTGTGACCGACGACGGGTGTTTTCAGCCAGCCGTCTTCATAAGGAGTGCGGAAATTGAGGAAGAAATGGAGCTTTTTAAACAGCCATTTTCCATTTTCCTTAACATACTCATTTTCATAAATGCCGTGAGCCCACAACTGCCTGAGTTCTCCCTCGTGCAGGGTTAAAGTAGAGCGGGCTTCCACAAAAAAGCCATACCAGCGGCCTTTGGCGGTCTTGCCGTCAGGCTCAACCGTGATGACTCCTTGAATCTGCATGCCAATGGACATGTAGCCAATCCTGGGCCTGGCGTCCTTGCCACCTTTGAGAAGGTCGATGTAATACCGGCGGACGCCCTGTTTGCCCTTGTAAACGCCGTGATCGGCTTCCTCGACGGACTCGGCATTATCGCTGAAAAGGTCGACCACCTTTTCCCATTCCTCATAGTCGCGATAATAGCCATAAATCCGCTGTAGCTTTTCTATTTGCTTGATGTCCTCCAGTCTTTGTATTCTTTTCTGCAATTCTTCCAGTGTCGCCATTTGACTCCTCCCTTTCTTTGAATTAATTATTAAGATAGTCTTTTTTCAGCATTATACTCTGGGGACATGTGAAATGAAAGAACTCCGGAACCGGTTTTCATTCCTGTTATTTATCTCCTCGATAAATAAATTATCTCGGGTCGCTGGCGGAAGTGCGGACAGCCAGGGCATTATTCGGTTGGAGATGTATTCTATCCAGGATGTGATAATTCCAAATGTGAACCTCATTGATATGCGTAAAAATACAAGAATTAATATAAAATTATTAACGAAATGAGTAATAATGCCTGTATGGAAAGTTTAGAAAAGCATTAAAATCGTGTTTGGTGTTCCCGGTGTTATCTCCAGTCCTTGGACTGCGGGACCTTATCCAGGGCGCTGAAGGATTTAACCTGATTGATGACCACGTTGCAGGTGCCCTCGCGCCGGGAGAGTCTGCCTTTTACTATCAGGAAGGGCGCTTTGAATTTATGCTCATGGCGCTCGTATACCCTGGAAAAGACCATGCACGGAATATGGCCGAACTCGTCCTCTAGGGTGATATATACCACCTTGCCCTGCGGCCTCTGCCGGCGGATGACCAGCCCTGCGGTCGTCACGGCGGCGCCATCGCCCAGCTTGTCTATGTCTTGGCTGGTGCAGAACCCGCCGTTGAAGCGCGGGCGCAGCCGGGCCATGATGTGACCGGCGGGAAAGAGGCTGAGCACATTGTATTCCTCATTCATACGCTCCCAGTCGCTCGGAGCAGCCAGCTCCACCAGGTCCTGCGCCACGGGGAGAGGGAGGGGCAGCTGAGAGTTGATGGGACGGTACCTGAGGCCGATTTCCCACTTCACCTTACGGCGGTTCGGCTCAAGGCTATCGAAGGCGCCGGCGCCGGCCAGGTTGAGGGCGACCTCTTCCAGCACGCCGGTACGCTCCAGGAATTCTCCAATGGTTTGGAATGCCCCGTGTTTTGCCTTGCCCTCCTCAATGGCTTTAGCGGAGGCTTCCCCCAGTCCCGTGACGTTCAGGAAGCCGAGGCGCAGGGCCTGATGGCAAAATCCCTCTCGCTCTCCCTTTATAAAGGGAGACGATGTCATTTTTTTGGAAGTCATTGAGTGTATATAACTCACCTGTCCCCCTTTCGTAAAGGGGGATAAAGGGGGATTTTGTTGCAGGATTCCCGCTTTCGCGGGAATGACCTCACCCCCTTTATCCCCCTCTCCGTCGGCGGAGAGGGGGAAAGAGTTTTCGAGAGGGGGGCGAAGCCCCCCTCTCGATTTCACTCCCCCTTCCCTTGCTAAGGGAAGGGGGTCAGGGGGATGGGTTATTAAATGCTCTATCGTGCATTTAGCCTGGCTCTTATTGATATCCGGGTTCAATACTGTTATCCCGTGCCTTTTGGCGTCCTCTTTAAGCGTTTCCAGGTTATAAAAGCCCATGGGCTGCTGGTTGAAGATGGCCACGAAGAACTCCAGCGGGTAGTAATACTTCAGCCAGGACGCCTGGTAGGCTGTTACCCCGAAGGCGAAGGCGTGCGACTCCGGGAACATGTACAGGCCGTTGAACTTTTTAAAGACCTTCTCGGCGGCTTCTTCAGTAACGCCCCGGCTTTTCGCTCCGGCGAGGAATTTCTGACGGTACTGCTCGATAAGCTCCTCATTGTGCCTGCGTCCAAAGGCACGGCGCAGGCGGTCAGCCTCGCTGGGGGCAAAGCCGGCGACATCTATCGCCAGCTGGTTGACCTGGTCCTGGAATAAGACCACACCCAGGGTGCGCTCCAGGGCGCGTTGCTCCAGGGGATGGTCGTAAGTTACCGGCTTTCTCTTAGTACGCCGGGCCAGGTACTCCTGCACGCCGTGATTGACACCTACGCCCGGCCTGACCGCGCCCACCTCGTGGGCCATGTCCAGCAGGTTTCGCGGCCGGAGCCGGGTGATGGTCTGCATCTGGGCGGCCGATTCCACCTGGAAGATGCCGATGGTATCTCCCCGGCAGAGCATATCGTAGACGGTGGCATCCTCGAAGTCGATGCGGGACATATCGATTCTTTCGCCGGTGCGGCTTTTAATAAGCTCGATGGCATCCTGGAGCTGGGATAAAGCGCCCAGGGCCAGGAAGTCTATCTTGACGAAGCCGGCGTCGTCGATGCTGTCCTTGTCCCACTGGCAGACGTAGCGTCCCTCGATAGCCCCCCGCTG
>Ga0187886_1002334_pt1 | contig 15399 bp, 14 predicted proteins | sample June2016WEW_20_1_FD_133001 | JGI IMG/M metagenome (GOLD analysis project Ga0187886, IMG submission 133001) | Peatland microbial communities from SPRUCE experiment site at the Marcell Experimental Forest, Minnesota, USA - June2016WEW_20_150 | ecosystem: Environmental > Terrestrial > Soil >... | reverse complement strand
CTTCCATTCTTTATGATCCTCAAGTATCCACTTCCTGAGCCATGGCTCATATTTGTCAAGAGGGAGGTACCAGTGAAGCGTTTCACGAAGTACAGGCTTGCTTCCGCTTACCGTAGAATGGGGATTAATGAGATCAGAAGGGCTGAGTGACGTTCCGCATTTTTCGCACTGGTCGCCATATGCATTTTCATTCCCGCAGTGAGGACATGTCCCCATTATATACCTGTCGGCAAGAAAGCATCCGGCCTCTTCATCATAATATTGCTCTGAACTCTTTTCTGTGAATTCTCCTTTTTCATAGAGATCCAGAAAGAATTCAGATGCCGTCTCGTAATGGATTTTATTGGAAGTCCTTGAATATATGTCAAATGCAATGCCAAAATCGCTAAAGGCTTTCTTATTGATCTCATGATACCTGTCAACAATTTCCTGAGGCGAAACGCCTTCCCTGCGTGCTTTTAATGTGATGGGAACGCCATGCTCGTCGGAGCCGCAAACTGAAATTACATCCTCACCCTTCATCCTCAGGTACCTGGTATAAATATCGGAAGGCACATATACGCCTGCAAGGTGTCCGATATGCAGAGGTCCGTTTGCATATGGCAGGGCAGAAGTCACCAGGTATCTTTTAAATTTCTTCATGATATTGATAATGAACTGATAAGAATTTTTAAAACGTCCAAAGATAATAAAAAAGGTTTAAAGGCATAAAGTTGCAAAGGGGCGACGGCAGATCAGGATTTTTGTAAAATGGCACAATATCCGTTACTTTTACATTAATATATTCAATATGACGCTTAAAAAAATACAACCACCATTTCTGAAGCAGGGTGATGAAGTTGCTATTATTTCGCCCTCATTTGCTATTGACGAAGTCAGGATCAACGATAGCGTGAAAGTGCTGGAAGGGTGGGGCCTGAAAGTTCATGTCGGCAGGAATGCTCTTAAGGAATTCGGGCCCTTTGCCGGAACAGATGAAGAAAGATTATCTGATTTTCAGGAGTTTACTGATAACAGGAAGATCAGGGCGATCATCTGTTCGAGGGGCGGATATGGGATGCTAAGAATAATAAACAGGATCAATTTCTCCGGCATAAGAAGGAATCCCAAATGGTATGTCGGCTTCAGTGATATTACGATATTGCACCTATTGCTCTGTGAAAGATTTAACACTGTTTCCATTCATGGAGAGATGCCTCTGAATTATGCGAATCCTGAGAAATCTTCAGAAACCCTTGAATCGCTGCACGATGCACTTTTCGGAAAATGGAAACCTGTTGAATGGGAGGGCGGCTTTTTAAGGAAGGGCACTGTGTCCGGAGAAGTTACCGGGGGGAATCTTTCATTGATATACAGTCTTTCAGGAACTCCGGCAGACATTAAGACAAAGGGCAAGATATTGTTTATCGAAGAGGTGGGAGAGTATCTGTATCATCTCGACAGGATGCTCATTTCTCTAAAACTGGCAGGGAAACTGGATGGACTGGCTGCGCTGGTGGCAGGAGGCTTCAGTAAAATGTCGGAAACACAAAACCCCTGGGGTAAAAATCCGGAAGAGATAATTACCGATATTGTTTCTGAATTTGATTACCCGGTATTTTTCAATTTTCCGGCCGGACATGTAGCCGACAACCGTGCATTTTACATAGGGCAAAAAGCAAAAATAGAAGTAAAAGGAAAGAAAGCCCGGCTTTTGTACAGGTAATTATCAGAAAGCTGAAAGCAGAAGATTAAGATCTTTGGAAAGAATTCCGAATTTCTGTCCCAATGTCTCATTCGTGAGCATACCATTATAAATATAGGCTCCATCACGGAGGCCGGGATCATTCTTCAGCAGCTGGGTAATGCCTCCGGAATCGGCCAGTCCCTGGAGCATCGGAGCAAAAATATTGCTTAACGCAATTGAAGCTGTTCTTGCAACACGTGAAGGAAGATTCCAGGCAGAAAAATGTATTACCCCGTGTTTTTCATAAACAGGATCTTTCAATGCCCTGCATTCGGTGGTCTCTATACAGCCACCGCGATCGATGCTCAGATCAATAATAACAGCGCCTTTTTTCATGGTGCGCACCATTTCCTCGGTAATATAATACCAGGGTTTCAAATCGTCCAGTTCTATAGCGCCGATAACAACATCGGCCGATTTAAGAGCTTTTTTAAGCACCTGGGGATGAAAGACTGAAGTCTGAAGCCTCGTGCCTGCCAGCGATTCAAATTTCCTGAGCCTGTGGAGCGAACTGTCAAAGATCTTGACCTGCGAACCAAGCCCGAGAGCTGCCTTGGCTGCATATTCGCCTGCAGTATTTGCCCCAAGGATTATAACTTCGGTAGGAGTGACTCCGGTTATTCCCCCGAGCATAACACCTTTTCCGCCATGATGGTTGCTGAGATAATCAGATGCCAGCAGGATTGATGTAACTCCGCTTATTTCGCTCATCGATTCGATAACGGGCAGAACATTGTTATCATCGCGGATCTTTTCAAAAGCGATGGCAGTCACTTTTTTTCTTATCAGCCTGGCCAGTGTCTCTTCACTAAGCTTAAGTACATTCAGATAGGAAAACACTACCTGGTTTCCTTTCAGATAATCAGTATCCTTTTCTGAAAAAGGAGCGACTTTAATAATTACATCCGATCCGTAAACCCTTGCCGGGGAATCAGTAATGACGGCACCATTTTCACTATAATCCTTATCGGTATAATTTGCGCCGAGCCCGGCGCCTTTCTGAAGGATTACTTCATTATCAGATTCAACGAGCAGGTTTACTGCTTCTGGTGTCAGTGCAACTCTTTTTTCATCATTACCGGCATCTTCAGGTATTCCAATTGAAATCCTTCTGAACCTTACAGCAGTTTCAAGATGCTCTTCTTTTGGCATATATGCACCATTGCCAAATTGTACTTTTCCGCCTTTGCCCTTATCGTTCATCCTGAGGATAGAGTTATTTCATCAAAGATAAAAAAATTGAAGTACAGGTGCAAAATAAGATTGATCAGAGAACTGACATTGTACGCTCTTCTTTTTTCCCAACCGATATTCTGACTTTTACAGTCTCTTCAGGGAGGATATCCTCGACAAGCTCGGGCCACTCCATGAAACAATATTTTTCTCCTGTCAGATACTCCTCTATGCCGAAATCAAACACTTCATCATGTTTTTTTATCCGGTAGAAATCAATGTGATACAACGATTCCCCGTTTATAGTCCTGTATTCGTTTATAAGAGTAAATGTCGGGCTGCTTACGAGATCAGCTGCACCGAGATATTCGCAGAGAGCTTTGATGATCGTCGTTTTCCCGGCTCCCATGACGCCGTAAAAAGCATATATCCTTTTCCCCTTTGTCTGATCCAGGAGTTTTCTGACAGCAGAGCGAAGCGCTCTCTTGTTCTTAATTATTATTTTCATTTATATTTTAATACCAACAATTTTCTTTTTTAATGATTGACCCCCTTTCCTGTTTCCCCAATAGGGGGAAATGTTAATCGACACCTTCCCGTCCGGGGAAAGGATGGGATGCGGGTGTCTGGTTCAGCTATGACGGTTCCAGGCAGGCAACGGGCAGGAGCATTTCCTGAAGAGAGATACCTCCATGCTGGAATGTATTCCTGTAATAACCCGCATAGTGGTTAAAATTATTTGGATAGATAAGAAAATCCTTATTTGTCGCAAAGATATACTTCGTTGTGATGTTTGTCCTGGGAAGCATGGCTTTTGAAGGGTTTGTAATTTCAAAAACCTTTTGCGGATCATAATCTAGATTCCGGCCTGATTTATAACGGAGATTTGATGAGGTATTTTTATCACCTATAACTTTCACGGCATTTTGAACTCTTATTGTGCCATGATCCGTGCTGAAGACCACTCTGACCCGGTGTTCTGCCAGAATTTTCAGCAATTCAAAAAGTGAGGAATGAATAAACCACGAGCGGATCAGGCTCCTGTATGCAGGTTCATCTTCGGCAAGATCTCTTATCAGTCCGATTTCTGTACGAGCGTGTGAAAGAATATCCACAAAATTATAAACCAGTATGTTTATATCGTTATCGAGCATCTGCTTAATACGCTCATTTACTTTCTTACCCTCGGTTCCACCACTAACCTTGCTGTATGACCATTTGTATTTTAATCCTTTGTGTGCAAGCTGATTCCTGAAAAGTTCCTCTTCAAAATTATTTTTTCCTTCCTCCTCGTCATCGTTAATCCAGAATTGCGGCATCGTACCTGCTATTTGGTCGGGCATCATGCCTGCGAAAATGGCATTCCGGCTGTATTGTGTTGCAGTTGGAAGAATACTGTAATAAATATCCTCCTCGATTACCCTGAAAATACCTGACAGCTCAGATGAAATTACTTTCCAGTGGTCGAATCGCAGATTATCTATCAGGATAAAAAAAAGCGGTCTGTTATTACTGATCTGCGGGAAAATTTTTTTTGAAAACAATGAAGGGGAAAGAACCGGAGCCTCAACAGCTCTCGCTTCAAACCAGCCCAGATAATTCTTGATTACAAATTTTGAAAAGGAATTATTTGCTTCATTCTCCTGCATTTTTAGTATTTCAGCCATCCCCGGGTCAGCAGATTTTTCAAGCTCTGATTCCCAGAAGATTATTTTACGATAAAGCTCAGACCACTCACGGGAGTTTCGGGCTGAGGCAATAAGATTTCCTATGTGATTGAACTCCTGGCGGTAATCAGTAGTCGTCTTTTCTGTCACAAGTCTTTTCTGGTCGAGTATCTTTTTTATTGCCAAAAGAATTTGTTTTGGCTTGACAGGCTTAATCAGGTAATCTGCTATTTCTGATCCGATGGCTGTCTCCATTAAGTCCTCCTCGTCGCTCTTGGTAATCATGACAACAGGAATATCTGTCCGGAACTCCCTGATGAGCCTGAGAGTCTCAATACCGCTCAGCCCCGGCATGTTTTCATCGAGAAAAATAAGATCATAGGAATTCTGCTTTACAAGATCAACAGTATCATTACCGTTGGAACAGGTATCTATTTCATATCCCTTATCCTCAAGGAAAAATATATGAGGCTTAAGAGCTTCGACCTCATCATCGGTCCACAATATCTTTATTTTTCTCATATTCTTTTTAATTCATCATTGCAAAGAATCTCCGAGGCTCATTTTTTCACATCTCCCGGATAGTGCTCCCTGAAATACAATAAATACCTTTCCGGATTCTTGTCCTTGCTAAGCGCATCAAGATTCACCTTGCCAATGACAAACGAATACATCTTTGATTTGGAGCTGTTTCTTACCAGCTTTTCAATGTTAAATGAATTATAATATCCAATAGCTTCGGTAAAATCCTTGAATCCGGAAACAGTAATGGTAATGTACTTATTATCGACAAGTATTCCTTCGGTCTTATAATTCTTATTTGTATAATTATCTATATTATGGCTGATCACATCAAATGAAGCCAGGTTAATATTGAAAGCAGGATCATAGATGACAAGCATGAAAACCTGGTTTGAAACTGTATCCTGAACATACAATTCTGCTGCTATCTGCTTATCCTCTTCAACCTTAAGCTCGGGGAGCTTCTGGTTCAGGTAGGCAATTATTTCACCGGCTTTTGTGCTTTCACTGCTTCCAGGCCATCCTTTGACGACCTTATTAAGATCCTCCTTGAAGCTTCTTTCATCACTGATCCTTGCAGTGCAATAAGCATGGAGCAGCATAAATTTAGGAGCAAGAGGGTCTTGCTTATAAGTTGTCACGGCAGCCTCGCAGATTGAGATGGCAGAGGCAAAGTCACCGGAAGTATACGATGCGTATGCCTGCTCATAAAGCTTTTCAGCCATTTTCATGGCATCAAGTTTTTTCCTGTAATACATGGTATCGGAAAGGATCTTAGCAAATTCCGTTTCGGGATATTTCGCAAGCAGGCTTTGCCTGAAGGCCTCGGCCCTGGGATTGTTTATATTTTTATTGCATTTATAGAGATTATAAAGCGTTTCAGGCACAAGTTCACTTGAGGGGTATCGTGAAAGAAGCTTTTCAAATGTTTCGGTTGCTTTCAGCGTGTCTGATAATTTTTCAGAATAGGCTTTTCCTGCGTTAAGATAAGCCTTGACTATCTTTTCATTTGAAACTTTGAGAAGTGAATCTGTCAGAGGGAGGTTTTTAAGGTAAAATTCCGGGCTTTTATAATCAAGAGCAGCCTTGGTTGTGTCGGTTGCGGCTGTTGTTTTTTCCTCATTTCCACCGACAGTCTGTGTTGTATTTAACCTTGTCTTGTTTGCATTTCTCCAGTTGTCTTCAAGTTTCCTGTCGCCCCATCTTCTCCTGAATTCAGTCCTGCCGAATGTCAGGGCTGCCTGGTTATAAAAATACCATTTGCCTTCCTGGTCAATATTATTCTGGGAACGCCTTTCATTCTCATAATACTGTCCAAGATTGTACATGTCGGAGTAGTTTTTTGTCTTGCCCTCGCTTTCTGCCTTGGTAATATTTCCGATGATTGATGAGATAAGATTGCTTCTCTGATTTTCAGGCATAGCGGCTACTTTCTGCAGTGAATCTTCCCTTTGTATTATTTCAAGCTGGGAAACAAGCGCATTTAAATTTTGTGATTTTGCTTTTATAATCTGATAATCAGGATATTTCTGATCAAGAAAGTAGACTGTACTGTCATAATATTTGCCGGCTTTCATAAAATCAGGTTTTTTATAATAATAATCAGCCAGTGCCAGATACGTTCTTCCTTTCTGGTTCGCATTGCTTGACCGTGACAAAGCTGATTTTCTAAAAAAGTTAACAGACTCTTTTTCATTTCCCTCTTTCATCGAAAGATTGCCCAGGGCAAAATATATCTGATCAAGAAAATCCTTGTTCTTGGAATCCCGAAGCATTTTTTCAAGTACTTTTCGAATCTCCTTCGGATTGTCTGCATTCACATCAAAGACCCCGGCTATGTTTATCTGCGCATTGAATTCCACATCGTAGGGAGGATTCATTCTGGTCACTTCATGGTAAAGAGCGATAGCCCTCTCTGAATTTCCTGCCCTTTCATTGAGCTGTGCCAGCAGGTAAGTAAGCCTGTACCTGGCACGCTTCCCTGATGCAAGCCTGATAGCCTGGCTGAGTGGATCGACAGCTGCGGAGTATTTTTTTTGTTTAATGAACAGATCGGCAAGCGTTGAGTAATACATTGATTTTAACGATCTGGATGATTCTTTTTGTATATCCATTTCATTAAGTGTGCGGAAAGCTTCGGGATATTTGCCGGTCTCATTATAAACTCTTGAAAGCCAGATTGAAGCTTCCTTCTTGATTTCAGGATCATTTGCCTCCTTTATACAATATTCGAACAAGGCAGACGCTTCATTATATTCATGTTTGTAAAAATGAGCCTTGCCGATAAGCAGGTAACTGTCATCAACCCAGTCATTATATTCTTTCTTGTCAAGAAACGCCTGTTCCTCGGGAGTGATTTTAGTCTTATCCTTTATTTCAGGCTTCGCAGACATTGACTTTAAGGCGATCAGCTTGGATGCTTTTTGTATAGCCCTTTCCATATCGGATGAACATCTGGAAGGGGCTGCCGGATCGCTGTATTCAAAAATCCGGAGCAATTCAGCATAATCTTCAACATAGCCTTTATTCACTTTTGCAACGCCGGATTTGAAACTCTCGTTCCCGTTAAAATATATATTATACCTGGAGGTCAGTCTTTGGTAAAACCTGCTTGAAGAGGTATTCTTTTCAACCGAGCAATTTGTCGGAAAGAACAACAGGCCCAGAAGTGCCAGATATTTATATGATGCTTTGAGTGAAGGCAATAGATAACTTTTAGTACTATAACTAACTAAACAGGGCTATAGTATTTCAAAGGTAAATAAATTTGGGAAGCCGAACCCTTTCAGACTGAAATTACTCTCTTGATTTCAGGGACTTCATTCATGATGGCCTGCTCAACTCCTGCTCTCAGGGTCTGCATGCTGTACGGACAGCCATGGCAGGCTCCTGTAAGCTTAACCTTTACAGACATATCATCTGCAACTTCAATCAGCTCAATGTCGCCGCCATCTGACTGCAGATAAGGCCTTACCCTCTCAAGCGCTTTTATAACGCGTTCCTTAATAAATTTTGATTCTGACATATTTTATTTGTTTATTTCTACTTTAATAGTTGGCCTCAATTCCTTGTTCCTGAGGTTTGTTTTTTCTATCACGACATCGGCAAGATCCATAAAGGCCTTGCCTGCAGGAGAATTCCCCAGGGCAACCGGTTCTCCTTTGTCGCTGCTTTCACAAATGCCCTGAATAAGCGGAATCTGTCCCAGAAGAGGAACGCCTGCCTTTTCTGCAAGCTTTTTTCCTCCCTCTTTTCCGAATATAAAGTATTTATTATCCGGTAATTCGGCCGGTGTGAACCACGACATATTCTCAACAAGACCAAGTACCGGGACATTTATCTTTTCGCTCCTGAACATTGCAATTCCCTTTACAGCATCGGCAAGCGCAACTTCCTGCGGAGTGGTAACTATTATTGCTCCAGTAACGGCTGTTTCCTGGACGAGCGTAAGATGAATATCGCTTGTACCCGGAGGAAGGTCAACAAGCAGGAAATCCAGTTCGCCCCACTCTCCCTGAGCCATCAGCTGCTTCAGAAAACCTGAAGCCATTGGCCCCCTCCATACAACTGCCTCGGAAGGATCAATAAAGAATCCTGCTGAGAGAACTTTGATACCATGTTTTGTAAGCGGCACAATAATATCAGTGCCATTAACCCTTTTTACTTCCGGCCTGTATTTTTCAGCGTCAAGCATAATAGGAACTGACGGGCCGAACACATCAGCATCAAGGAGCCCGACCCTGTAATTTTTTCTTGCCATGGCAATTGCCAGGTTAACGGCCACAGTTGTTTTTCCGACACCACCTTTACCGGACGATATTGCTATAATATTCCTGATCCCGCGCAACGGATCATCAGATTCTTCAACCTGTTTCCCGACTATTTCCTTTGGTTTTATATCGATATTTGTTATTACGACATTTTGACCCAGGGCTTCTTTAAGCGTCCGGACAATAGTGCTTTTTATTGAAGAGATGAAAGGATCATTTGATTTTTCAGGCGTTATTGTCAAGGATATACCGCCTGCTTCCGATGATATTTCCGAAACCAATCCAAGTGAAACAATATCTTTCCCCTTTTCAGGATGGATCACCTTTTTAAGAGCATTTATAACCTGTTCTTTTGTAAACATTAGATTTTATACTTCTTATATTATATATGTTCTTTGTTTAATAATGTTATTTTTATTTAAATTAATTATAAACAACCTGCAATTTTACCACTTTTTTTTATTCCTGCAAAATGTTCATTTCAGTTCTTTCCGGGGATCCCAGAATTTTTCAGCGAAATTTATCACCTGGTCATTCTCAATAAGAATGCCTTCATTTTCGAGTAATTGCTGCATTGTTGTTGAATTGCCGAAATGATGTTTCCCGGTAAGCATTCCATTCCTGTTTACGACCCGGTGGGCCGGAATGAATTCAGGTCTCGAATGGCAGGAGTTAAGAGCCCAGCCTACCATTCGGGCTGACCGTCCTGAACCCAGGTAACCGGCTATGGCGCCATATGAAGTGACCTTCCCGTATGGGATTAGTTTTGTAAGGTCATAAACCCGTGAAAAAAAGTCACTTTTCTCATCTGATTTTTGCCGTGCCATCTTCAATGATCTTGTTTTTTTCGAGCCTGAAGGCAAGATAGCAGATTTTACTCCCCTCCTTCAGGAAGATATTTTCATAGTATGTCCGGATTGAAAGGATATTGTCACCGGGTTTTTCGCCATACAGATCACGGGTAGCCGTAATAATTTCCAGTCCGTTCCTTTCAGCAAGAGCTTTTGTATAATTGTAAAGATCTGTATTATCTGTTTTGAGGTGGATAATACCTTTGTTCTTGAGAAAATAACGGTATTTATTCAGGAACCATGGGCATGTGAGTCTTTTATTTGAATTGCGTTTCTCTGGCTGGGGGTCAGGGAATGTTATCCATATCTCATCTACTTCATCTTCTGCAAAGAAAGAGCTGATGAATTCTATCCTGGTACGGAGGAATGCAGTGTTCAGAAGCCTTTTTTCATCAGCTGTTTTTGCACCGCGCCACATTCTGGCACCCTTGATATCGATGCCGACATAATTATTTTCAGGGAATCTTTCAGAAAGACCTATAGTATACTCTCCTTTTCCGCATCCAAGTTCAAGAATAACAGGATTGTCATTCCCAAACATCTGTTTATTCCATTTACCTTTAACTGGATGCTCTTTTCCGAGAGGGGCTCCAGCTTCAGGCTGGATTACATTCCTGAATGTCACCAGCTCCGCCCACCTGGCCTGTTTATGTTTTGCCACCTGTTGAGATTTACCTGCCGGTTTTTTCAATTCTTATGCCAATATCATAAACCCCTTTAAGATCTCCTGTACGCATTCCATGCTGGATCTTAAAATGGTAGGTACCTTTAGCAGGAAAAAATACATTTTGTCTGTAAGGAAGCTTCATCTCATGGATATCTCCGAATCCTTTTCCGTACCACCTGCCCTTTTCATCGGCAAGATCATATTGAAGTGTATCGGTTACACTTATTTTTCCATTGGGCGATATGGCTGTCACGAACAGCCATATATTGCGAAACGGATATTTTGAACCGGTTCGTATATTGAAAAACACGTTAGTCCTTATTGTCGAATCATTGATATTTATTCTGAAGTCGGGGTTGTCGGAAAGGCTCCATGTTGCATTGGGCATTACTGCCGTATCAGTGAACAGGATGTTTTTGCTGCGGGTGCAGTTCAATGCGAGAATTGCCAGGACAGAAATAAAAAGAGTGTTATTTATTATTTTTCTTCTCATGAAAACGCCTGTTTTTCCTTTTATGGGAATGTTTATGCTGGTTTTTATTTGAAGGAGCCGGGTCAAACCTGGTGAGGCTGTTGTTTTCCAGAAGATCTTCCGAAACGGGTGCCGGTTCCCATGATTCATCATGCGTCAGAAGCCTGTCTGCCTTGATTCCCTTTTTGTTCATGGCCTGTATTTCACGTACTCTTTGAACAGGGATTGCGATCAGGTTTGCAGTTGAGTGAGGGTCAGTGGTGTACCAGTAAAGTCCTTTATGGACCTCCATTTTCTGGAAATATGCCGTAGCGTCGGTTGTCTCCAGCGGGATATCCCTTGGAGGGAATGATCTCTGTGCGTCAACATAGCAATCTACTTCGAAATTGAGACAACATTTGAGCTTTCCGCACTGCCCGGCAAGCTTCTGCGGATTAAGTGAAAGCTCCTGATATTTTGCATGGGTTGTTGTAACTGAAATGAAATTAGTGATGTATGTTGAGCAGCAGAGCTCTCTTCCGCAGGATCCGATGCCGCCAATTCTGCCAGCCTCCTGTCGTGCACCGATCTGGCGCATCTCTATCCTGACCTTGAATTCATCGGCAAGGACCTTTATCAGCTGTCTGAAATCGACTCTCTCATCAGCGATATAATAGAAAATGGCTTTTGTTTTATCGCCCTGATACTCAACATCGCCGATCTTCATGTTCAGCTTAAGCTCTTCGGAAATCTTTCTTGACCTGAGCATGGTGGGATTCTCAAGTTTTTTCGCCTCCTCCCATTTCTGAATATCAACCGCCTTTGCCTTGCGATATACCTTCTTTATGTCATCAGGCGAGGGCTGGGTTTTGAGTTCCCTGAATTCTTCCATTACAAGGCTGCCAACCATCGATACCCTTCCGATATCATGACCGGGTGAAGCTTCAACAGCTACGACATCGCCTATCTCGAGCCTGAGGCCATTGACATTCCGGTAAAATCCCTTTCGTGTGTTTTTAAAACGGACCTCGACAATATCATTAGCATTGACATTTTCCGGGATATCCTGAAGCCAGTTGAAGGAATCAAGTTTATTATATCCGGGTTTATATGTTATATCAGGCATGCGGATATCTTCGCCCGTCTGCCCTTGTAATTCTTCATTCTCTGCCATAGAAGTAAATCAGTAACAAATTATCGCGCAAAAGTAGTGAATAATTGCATCAAATTCAATAATTAAGGGATATTCAGCGGATCAGTTTTGTCACTTTCAGCGCAAGGTCGAGGAAAATGATTTTTGCATTGCCGTTGGCTTCGATATGTGAGTATGCCGTGTTAAATTCATCGTTAAGGTGGCAAACGTTCCCCCGGTTTATAAAAAGATGGAAATTTTTTGAAAAAGATGCTTCTTCAACGCCCAGGAATACCAGGTTGTTTTTCAACTGGTCAAGTGACAGCATAAGGTTCTCACGCAGCAGCCTCAAAGAATATGAGAGAAAATTCTTCTGTGCCTCCCTGCCGGTTCCGGCTATTTCTTCCGACCAGCTGATGAGTGAAATGATATCCCGCTTCCAGGCAAACCGCATCAGTATTTTGAATTTCTCAAGATTCTGAAGCGACGAGTCTTCATTTTCAATCAGTTCGGCAGCCCTTATTATATTGCCATTGGCAATCCCGGATATTTCCTGTGCTTTGTCCTTACTGCAGTTATATTTCTTAATAAGGTAAGCGCTGATTTCATTGTCTTTGAACCCCGGGATCCTTATCAGCTGGCATCTCGAAACGATTGTAGGGATCACCTTATCGATTTCGTCCGATACGAGCAGGAAGAGAGTTTTCTCCGGCGGCTCCTCGATCATTTTCAGGAGCTTGTTGGCAGTAGCCAGGTGCATCTTCTCGGGCAGCCAGATTATCATTATCTTGAAATCAGACTCAAAGGCTTTGAGATTCAGTTTTTTGATTATCTCACCAGCCTCTGAGGCGAAAATAAGCCCCTGGGCATTGCCTACCTCTATTGAATCGAGCCAGTTGTTGAGGGTGAAATATGGCGAGCGGTTGACAAACTCCCGCCACTCTTCAATATATGAATCGCTTACAGGTTCTGACTCCTTCTTGTTCTTAATTACCGGGAATACGAAATGAAGATCCGGATGGATCATCTTTTCATATTTCACACACGACTTGCACCTCCCGCAAGAATCAGTCTCACTCCTGTTCTCGCAGCTCACATACTTTGCATAAGCCAGGGCAAGTGCCAGTGATCCGCACCCTTCCGGTCCTGTAAGAAGCTGGGCATGACTTACCCTGCTTTCCTTTACCGAACGGATAAGGTGGCTAATAGTCTCCTTTTGTCCAGGAATATGCGAAAAATCCATTATAGAGTTTTAAATACGATTCCGTATCTGAAGATTATGAGATAGCCTTCATTGCATTATCATAATCCGGCTCCTGGGTGATATCCGGAACAAGCTGGGTATAAACCACTTTCCCGGCCTCATCTATTACCACGATACTTCTTGCATAAAGTCCGGCCAGTGGACCATCTTTCATAAGCACGCCATATTTCTTGCCGAATTTTTCATCGCGGAAACCTGAAAGAGTAATAACATTGGTAATTCCTTCAGTAGTACAGAATCTTCCGTGAGCAAAAGGCAGGTCTTTTGAAATGGCCAGCACCTTGACATTTTCTTTGCCTGCAGCAAGCTGGTTAAAAATCCTGACTGAAGTTGCACAAACAGAAGTGTCAAGGCTAGGGAAGATATTAAGGATAAGTTTTTTGCCTTTAAGTTCAGAAAGACTAAGTGAGCTGAGATCTGATTTTACAAGCGAAAATTCAGGAGCCCTGCTCCCTTTTGACGGGAGGTTGCCGGATATATTTACCGGGTTCCCTTTAAATGCAATTTTTGTCATAGTTTTTTTTCAAAATTAGTTAAACTTTTCACTTCAGGAAACAAACATTTGCTCTTTAAGGTTCAAATATAATTCCTGGCCATGCTTTAGCTCCGCGAATGTGGATTTATTCATATCCGGATCTTTTAGCGTTGGCAACAGTTAACTGGCCTATGCTCTATGCTTAATATTGGGACAATTTCTTTTCACAGACTTAATCAGGAGCCTACTTGAATTATTAAATAATTATCTTTGTCTCTTTGCCTGTTAGGACAAAACACAAATAACTAAAAACCACTTTATATGAAAATGATTCAGGACTTCAATTTTAAAGGAATTAAAACGATTGTAAGGGTTGATTTCAATGTTCCTCTTGATAAGAAAACTAATGCCGTAACTGATGATACACGCATCAGGGGTGCATTACCCACAATCAAAAAGATACTTAAAGATGGAGGCTCGGTAATCCTTATGTCTCATCTCGGCAGGCCGGAAGGAAGAATGGAAAAATACTCACTTAAACCTATCATTCCCGTTCTGGAAAAATACCTTGGACAAAAGGTCCTATTTGCCGACGATTGTCTCGGAGAATCAGCAGTTAAAATGTCTGCAGCACTTAAACCAGGCGAAGTTCTGCTTCTTGAGAATGTTAGGTTCTATCCTGAGGAAGAAGGCAAGCCAATACTCCCTGAGACCGCTACCGAAGAAGAGAAGAAGGCCGCCAAGGCCGAGATGAAGCTGAAGCAGAAAGAGCTGGCAAAGAAGCTGGCAGGTTATGCTGAAGTTTATGTCAATGATGCATTCGGAACAGCCCACAGGGCTCACGGAACCACTGCTGTCATTGCCGATTATTTTCCGAAGGATAAGATCATGTTCGGTTACCTTATCAACAGCGAGCTTGCTGCAATGGACAAGGTACTGAATAATCCGCAACATCCGTTCACGGCAATTATGGGAGGTGCAAAAGTCTCGGATAAGATCATGCTTATCGAGAACCTTCTGAATAAGGTCGATAACCTTATTATAGGAGGAGGTATGACCTATACTTTCATCAAGGCCCGGGGAGGAAAGATCGGTAAGTCACTCTGTGAGGAAGATAAGCTTGATCTTGCGCTGAAGATAATTGAAAAGGCAAAGGAGAAGAAAGTCAACCTGTATCTGCCGGTCGACAGCCTTAATGCCGATAAATTTGAAAATGACGCAAACACCAATGTAACTGCTGTCGATGCAGTTCCTGACGGATGGCTCGGGCTCGACATTGCCGACAAAACTATCAAAGAGTTCTCCGGGGTGATTGAAAAATCAAAAACTATCCTCTGGAACGGACCAATGGGTGTATTCGAAATGGAGAAGTTTGCAAAGGGAACCACCGCTATTGCCAAAGCAATTGCCGCAGCAACTGCAAAAGGTGCCTACAGCCTTATCGGCGGCGGCGACTCTGTTGCAGCGATAAATAAAAACGGACTGGCCGATAAAGTCAGCTATGTCTCCACCGGCGGCGGCGCTATGCTTGAATATATGGAAGGGAAAAAGCTTCCGGGAATCACAGCCATAAGAGGAGAGTAAGAAAAGGCGCAACGGTACAATGGCACAACGGTGCAACGTCATTCCGAGCGCCAGAGAGGAATCTCCATTTCTCAACGCCAGAGAATTTTATAAAGAGGTTGCATAAAAATTCAACCT
>Ga0187886_1002333_pt1 | contig 15401 bp, 13 predicted proteins | sample June2016WEW_20_1_FD_133001 | JGI IMG/M metagenome (GOLD analysis project Ga0187886, IMG submission 133001) | Peatland microbial communities from SPRUCE experiment site at the Marcell Experimental Forest, Minnesota, USA - June2016WEW_20_150 | ecosystem: Environmental > Terrestrial > Soil >... | reverse complement strand
CTACGTCGTCGGCTCCGGCATTTTCACCGTACTGGGTACGGTGCCGCCGGTTCTGGGCGGCCCGGGTCTGGTGGACCTTTTGACCAAGGGAGCCGAGGGAGTGCTGGGGGCGGTCTTTGCGGTTGAACCGGACCCCGGTCAGGCAGCCCGGCTGATCCTTAATCATATTGCCGCCAAACGCAAGGCCCTCGGCCTGGAGACATAGACCAACCGGTCTAGGCATGTTGAGTAGCGCTCTGCGCCTGCTTGTGGCAGCACAGGACAGATGTGGGGGAGAGGGGGTAATGCGTATGGACGAAGCTGAGGTACAGGATCTTGTTGCCAGGCACCAGGAACAAAATGGCAGGGTGACGGCAATCCTGGAAGAGCTGCAGCAGCGCTGCCGCTATCTGCCAGAACAGGCGCTCCGCCTCGTGGCTGGAGAGTTGGGCCTGCCATTGGCACAGCTTTATGGGGTGGCCACCTTTTATGCAACCTTCAGCCTGGAACCGAAGGGTGAACACCTGATCTCTGTCTGTCATGGCACCGCCTGTCACATTAAGGGAGCCAGGCGGCTCACCGAACGCCTGGAGCGCGAACTGCAGATTAAGCCCGGACATACCACCCATGATGGGCAGTATACGCTGCAGTCCGTGCACTGCCTGGGCTGCTGCAGCCTGGCCCCTGTGGTCAGCGTTGACAGTCATGCTTACGGCCGCCTAAAACCGGAGGCGATCCCGGAGGTCCTGACGACGGTACAGGGAGGCGAGGGCCAGTGAGTGTTACGGACACATTATTGGAGTCGTTGCGGCGCCAGGGTATGCTCACCCTGTACCCGGATCGGGTCAAGATTGCCGTCGGCCGGGCTACCTGTGGACTGGCGGCTGGATCAGACAGGGTCTACCGTTATCTTAAAGAAGAATCCAGCCGGCGTAAGCTGGACGTGTTGGTGGCTTCAACCGGCTGCCTGGGGTGGTGCCAGCAGGAGACGCTGGTGACAGTGCAGGTACCGGGCCAGCCGCGCCTGGTATACAGCCGGGCCGACGAGGCCCTGGCGGGCCAGATCCTTGACGGGGTCTCTGAGGGTGTTTTGCCAGAAGTCAGGCTGTTGGGAAGGATCTATGCGGACGAAAACCTGCTGTCCGGGCAGCGGATTTTTCTGACCGGAGAGCCGGAGTCCGACCCGGTCCTGGACAAGGTTCCTTTTTATGCGCCCCAGTTGAAGATCGTCACCAGGAACTGCGGCTACATCGACCCCGGCAGCATTGCCGAATATGTTGCCCGGGGCGGCTACCTGGCGCTATGGAAGGCCTTGCAGATGCAGCCGTCCGGGATCATAGACGATATTACCAGTTCGGGTCTGAGGGGGCGGGGGGGCGGCGGCTATCCCACTGGCCGCAAGTGGCAGCTCACCAGGCAGCAGCCTGCCGATATCAAGTATATCATCTGCAATGCTGACGAAGGGGACCCGGGCGCCTACATGGACCGGAGCGTCCTGGAGGGTGATCCCCACACCGTCCTGGAGGGAATGATCATCGGAGGTTATGCCGTAGGCGCCCCATCAGGGATCATCTACGTACGCTCAGAGTACCCGCTGGCGGTGGCCCAACTCCAGGAGGCAATCCGCCAGGCCAACGAGGTGGGCATCCTCGGAAAAAACATCTTCGGCTCCGGCTTCAGCTTCCAGTTGGAAGTGGTCAAGGGGCAGGGGGCCTTTGTCTGCGGGGAGGAAACAGCCCTCATCGCCGCCATTGAGGGCAAAACCGGGGAACCCAGGCCGCGCCCGCCCTATCCGTCCGAGGTCGGCCTCTGGGGCAAACCAACCTGCATCAATAACGTGGAAACCTGGGCGAACGTGCCTCCCATTATCATGCGGGGCAGCGCCTGGTTTGCAGGTATAGGAACGGAATCGAGCAAGGGAACCAAAGTCTTTTCCCTGGTGGGCGATGTTCGCAACAACGGGCTGGTGGAGATGCCGATGGGGGCCACCTTGCGCCAGATCGTGGCTGGCGCCGGTGGGGGCGCCGGACGCTTTGCCCTCAAAGCAGTGCAGACCGGAGGCCCCTCTGGAGGATGCATTCCGGCCAATCTGATGGATTTGCCGGTAGATTATGAGTCGCTGGCCGGAGCCGGTTCAATCATGGGCTCCGGCGGTATGGTGGCCATGGACGAGCGCACCTGCATGGTCGATGTGGCGCGCTTCTTCATCTCTTTCACCCAGGAGGAGTCCTGTGGCAAGTGCACTGCCTGCCGGGAAGGCACTTGGCAGATGCTGCATATAATCAACCGGATCGTCGAGGGCAAGGCCGTGATGGAGGAGTTGGAGGTTCTGGAGAAGCTGGCCCTGGTCGTGAAGGACACCTCGCTGTGTGGGCTGGGGCAGTCAGCCCCGACCCCGGTCTTGAGCACCCTCAGGTACTTCCGGGATGAGTACGGGTCCCACATCCGGGACCGCTTCTGTCCGGCCGGGGTCTGCAAGGGTCTGTTCCGCCTGGTCATTGACCAGGATACTTGCACCGGCTGCGGGCGTTGCGTCGAAGCATGTCCGGCGGAGGCAGTCCGCACAAGCAGGTCCGAGGCGGACCAAGGTCTAACTACTAAGTATCTGATAGATCAGGAGCGCTGTATCCAATGCCGCTCCTGCCGGGATGTTTGCGCTTATCGGGCGATCCGGGTGGTTCCAAGGGAGGTGGCTGCAGATGCAGATCGTCATTAATGGCCTGGATGTTCCTGTCAAGGAGGGGCAGACTGTGTTGGATGTCGCCCACCAGGTGGGGATCTGGATCCCCACCCTGTGCCATCACCAGGGTCTGGAGCCCTATGCGGCTTGCCGGCTCTGTCTGGTGGAGGTCGACTCCGGCGGCCGGCAGACTCTCGCTGCCTCCTGTGCCCTGCCGGTGGCTGACGGAATGGTAGTGGAAACCGACACCCCCCGAGTACGACAGGCTCGGGAGATGATCATGCAGTTGCACCTGGCGTCAACCCAGGATTCACCCAGGGTGCAGGAGTTGGCCCGGCTTCTGGGGATCGAACAGCACGGGCTTGCAAGACACGGGGAGTGGCGGTGCACCTTATGTGGCCTCTGTGTCCGGGCCTGTCATCAGGTAGGTGCTGACGCTATTGGCTTTACCTATCGAGGGTCGCGGCGCCGGGTGACAGCACCCTTTCGGGCCCAGGCGACTGACTGCCTTGGCTGCCAGGCCTGTGCCGAGGTATGCCCCAGTGGCATAGTGGTGTTCTCGGAGGCAGGCGGCCGGTTGCTTGGCCCGCACTGGCACTCCGATGTACGCATGATCAACTGCGCTGGCTGCGGCAAGTATTTTTTGCCCCAGCCGTTGGCCGGACGCTTGCAACAGCTTGGCCTGGAATTGATTAACACTGATCGCTGCCCCGAGTGCCGACGCAAATTGGCTGGGGACAGACTGGCAACGGAGGCCGGACGTGCCGATGGCCACCACGCCGAATCATAGGGCATAGCAATTTTGATCGCTATCGGTCAATAAAATAGAGCGCTGCCACCACAACCCCGATCACCACTACAATCTGGCGCAGCATTTCCGGCCTCACGTGCCCCGCCAGTTTTCCGCCAAGCGCTCCACCGAGCAACGTCGACATGATCATCACCAGGGCTACAGGCCAGACAATCATGCTCGAAAACAGGAAAAATACAGCGGCCGCCGTATTTGCGCTGAACGAGATCGCCTGCTTGAGAGCATTAAGCCGCGTCAAGGAGTCATCGATGGTTAGCCCTAAAACTGCAAGCAGGATCACGCTCAGCCCTGCCCCGAAGTATCCCCCATAAATGGCTGCCAATCCTACCAGCATCGGCAGCCATAAATCTGAGCCTGTTGCAGATCCGCTACTCTGCGCCCGGCGATTCAACCAGTCACGCACCGGTTTTTGAAGCGCCAGCAACCCTGCAGCGATCAGGATCAGATAGGGCACCAATACGCCAAAGAGTCGCTCATCGGTGTTCTGCAAGAGCAGGGCGCCGAACAGTCCGCCCGCTACACCAGCCGGCAGGAGTAGCCATAGCCGCCTCGCCTGCCCCCGTAAGTCTTGGAACTGGGAGAGAATACCTCCAAGGTAGCCGGGACATAGAGCCACTGTGTTGGTCATATTGGCAGCTACAGGTGGTATGCCCATCGCAATAAGCACCGGGAATGTGATGAGAGTGCCGCCGCCGGCGAGAGCGTTGATGGCGCCGGCCGCCAGCGCAGCTAGGGCAATCAACGTATAATCCATAAAGTTGAGCATTTTTCTGCCCTCGTCCTCTTTCCTGGATCCAGGTAACGGCCTGAATTCAAGCACGGATTAATACGGCTGTTATTAAAAAGGCAATAACGCTATTGACGATAATACTTATACGAAGGAAAATATGATCAAAATAAAAGCATCTGCGTTGCCTTAAACGGGTTCCGATTGTCAAGCCTTGATCCGGCCGGAGATAACCATAAAAACAACGAGGCGCAGCGATCATCCATTTCCATGCTCTTATTTTAGCCCATTATCATAGCTCTGGGCTACGCTCTATAAAAACATTAACAAGGCGCCATATCTCTGTTATTCAGAGCACTATCGCTCGTCATGACCCGGTAGCAGGTGGACATCCTTCTCGATGACCAGGACACCATCCACGGGCTCCACAATGCCTCTTGAAAAAAGAGAGGAGGTTCGCGTGACAATTCATCTGCTGGACCCGATCCAGATCGGAAGCATGTATCTGAACGACCGCCTGGTCATGCCGCCAATGGCCACAGGCAAAGCCACGACGGACACGGACAGCCTAGCTGTTTATTATTCACCATGAAGATGAAAAACTGCGTTAGATGCGGTAACGAGATACTGGATATAGCGACGTCCTGCCACTTTTGCGGCGCCCGCCAGGGAACAGGAAAGCAGGCTGGGCCATGCGAGCTGGTGCGCACGGTCAATATCGAGGCCGGCATGCCATTGGTGGAGGAAGGTCTGGCGCGCCTCGAAGGTGAACTGACGCGCGCCAGGCAAGCTGGCGTCCGTGTGTTGCGCGTGATTCATGGATGGGGTTCTACCGGAACAGGCGGGGCGCTTCGCGATGCCTGCCGGGCATTCTTGAATAGGAAGCTCTACACCCGCCAGATCGCCGCTATCATATATGGCGATGACTACTCACCGTCAACAGATGCGGGTCATGATCTGATGAACCGCTGCCCAGAACTTCGCAGCAGTATGCGTTCAGACAATCACAACCCCGGTATCACCTTTATCGTGCTCTAGCAAAGAAAAGCCCAGCCCCATCGGAAAGAAATAACACTCTCTGGCACAGTCCAGCCTATAGAAGTGTTTTTAATGAATAGAGGGAGGATTGTCCTATGAGTACGGAAATTTATTATTTTTCTGGAACTGGTAATTCGTTGCATGTGGCTAAAGAGTTACAAAAACGAATTCCAGAAACAGAACTTATACCGCTTGTGAGTCTAATAAACAAAGGTGTTATAAAAACCAAGGGAGAAACGGTAGGGTTTGTGTTTCCTATCCGTTTTATGACAGTTCCTGTAATTGTAAAGAGTACTATTAAGAAACTTGATTTAACATCAAGCAAGTATATATTTGCAATAGTGACACGGTGCGGTACTCCTTGTAGCACTGCATTCACTAAAATTGAAAATATGTTGAAGAAACGAGGTAAGCATATAGATTCATATATAATTCTAAATATGGCTAGCAATGACCCGAAATTTAGTAATTGGCACCCAGCTACAAAGGAAGAAATAGCAGAGTTTGAAGCTGTAATTCAGAATAGACTCAACATGATGCAAGATATTATAATAAATAGAGCAATATATCAGGAAAAAGACGCTCATATTATTTATCCTGTTAATTATTTTATGGAACAATTGGGTTCTTTTCTTGCCGATACTTCATTGAATAGGAGAGAAAATTTTTTTATCGATTCAAAATGTTCAGGCTGTGGAATATGCGAAAAAGTTTGTTTATCCCAAAGGATAAAAATGATTGATGAAAAACCTGTATGGCAAAATAATGTCGAGTGTTATTTTTGCTATGCGTGTATTAATTATTGTCCTGAACAATCAATTCAAATTAGCTCCAATCGTTTTTTAAAATCTTATACTGATATTAACGGAAGATACCATCACCCGGAGTCAACGGTAAATGATATAGCTGGGCAAAAATGCCTCCCTACGTGTTCTTAACTGTGGAGGAAGGCGGAAGCCATTAAGACTGTCGTAGTGTAGGACCGGAGACGCGAGCGCTCTCTACCGCTGAGGCATCATGCGCGGCGACAGCAGTAGAGGTAGTGGAATTATAATAAGGGTTTCTCCGAGCGTAGCCGGAAAACCCCGTTCAGACGTACAGCCTGAATACTCCACACAGGCTGATTAAAATAAATGGTGGTATTTATTTCTTGCTATAGTAATTATTATGTGTTATGCTTGCGCAGGCATGTTAAAGAGATCAGGGAAAACTTAAAAGTTCTTGCGCCCCTCCTGTTCGGCAGTATGGACAAAGGCACTTGAAGGTAATTCCGCTTTTGCATGAACTAGCATGGAAGGAGGCGCAATCTTAATGGAAGGTAAAGTAAAGTGGTTCAACGCTGATAAGGGCTTTGGCTTCATCGAGAAGGAAGAGGGTGGTGACGTGTTCGTCCATTTCTCTGCTATTCAGGGTGAAGGTTATAAATCCCTTGATGAGAACGAAAAAGTCAGATTTGATGTCACTCAAGGCGATCGTGGACCTCAGGCGAGCAACGTCGAGCGCCTGTAAGGTTTAACCAGCAAAAGACTCTCTCCAACTAAAATTGGAGGGAGTTATTTTTTTTACTCAAATACTTCTCCAGTAACCAAGTTGAAGTGGAGCAATTTTGGCTGAGCCACAATTTAAATCCCACGCCCTGGATGGCTATATTTAGTAATGTCAAAGCTACTAAAATGTTTTCAGTTATTGATCGGCAGCGAGGCGCAGCCCTGCCTCTTTGGGGAACGTGGTGGCTATATGTGGTATAATGGTACTAATAGAGAGGGGATTATTATATGGCGTTAAACTTAATGTGGACCAAGTGCCAGGGTGATGTTTGGGGGAGCCTGAATAACATAAACCTTACTCACCCATATTTAGACAACATAGAAGGCGTGTACATAATATGGCATGGTGGCAGGAACCCACGGGTTGTCCGGATTGGGCAGGGAGTTGTGCGGGATAGATTGAAAGCGAACCGGAATAACAAGGATATTATGCAATACAAAAACAGCGGTCCGTTACATGTGACCTGGGCAACAGTAAGCAATCGATACCGTGATGGAGTGGAAAGATACCTTGCTGAAAGGCTGGATCCGTTGGTTGAGGATCGCCTCCTAACGGCGCTGCCAATAGAAGTGAATTTACCGTATCAGGGGATCGCGAAACAACAATAAACAGCTAAGCCATGGCAGAATTAAACCACATTTTTATCAAAACACTTCAAATTACTAGCTCGATATGTTCAGATTGCTGGTGCGAGATGTGTGCCGCTTTTTTTAAGATGGTATTCTCCTCTTCCCAATCACGTATCTTTCGTTTTAGATCGGCGACCTTTTCATCTAAGCTGTGTCTGCGGCCACTACCGGGAAAGGCTTAATAAAGACACCCCTGACGTTATTATAACTATACGTCCGGGCTATTTGTGTTTACAATACTGGGTACACCCCAGTCCTTGACCTTTGAATAATTGATCTCATAATTACATAGAACCGGTAGACAAGCACCTGACATTGAATAGAAATGAGGAGATATAAGAATGCCCAAACTACTGGTGCAGGTTTGTGGAGATCCGACCGTTAATTGGCTGAGCGTTCGCAATGAAGAATACATCGATAGCGGCGGTGTACACTACTGGCTGTCATCCCAATCGGTTCCCAGGCTGCGCTTGAACTCTCAGGCGGGCGGATCGGCGCTGTTCTACCAGTTGCTAAAAGAAATGATCTCCGCCGATAAAGCAGACGTCGAGGGTCCAATTCTTGATCAAAGGCTGCTGGATGATCCAAAGAACAGCGAGATCACCACCTCCTGGACAGTTTGGCGGGCATTTCTGAATCAAGACCGTTCCAGGCCGCCTTTCCGCCTTTCTAAATTGCGAGAGTATGAACCCGGCCTCTGGAACTATGATGACCACAAGCTGGCAGGTTATCCTGAATTGCTCGTGATCGACGATAACGGATTGGGTTTTCGTGATGCAATTAAGGGGTGGCCGGAAGCCCTGGATCATAATCCCGATCTGAAAAAGCCCGAGCAGATCATTTTAAGGCTGGCCAAGTATAACGATGGACGGGATAATCCTCTTCTCCAAAGGCTTCACGACATTGGGCTGGCCAAACGCACCACCATCATGACCTCTATCGTCGAGATACGCAGTTGTGCGGAAAAGATCGGGGTTTCCCAGTCCTGGGAACGGACGTTTGAGGAGATCGTCAAGGCGGTCCTCAGTCCAGCCTGCCCCTATGTCGACAAAGAAAACAAGCTGGCCTTTCACCAGGTAATCGTTACCGTAGGAGCGAGCGGAGCGGTGATCGTCGGGCAGGACCACAACTCCCTGATCTTCGATCGCTTCGGACAGGAAGATGATTTTACGCGACGCCTGCAAGGTCAGATGATCGGCTACAACACCTGTGTAATGGGCGCACTGGCAACCGCCTGGACAAACAGGCCTCATGCGGTTAACTGGGCTGCAGCTACTCGTGCCGGTATCGGGCTGGCTCGCCTGCTCCATGTCGAGGGTTATGAAATAGTCAATGAAGGGGATCGCCATCATCTCCAGTTTCCCTGCAAGAGGTTGGCGGCAGCCTACAATAATCTACCAAAACGGGCAGAATGGCCCATGGGCTCAGGCATAATCTGGGATCTTGGCATCTTCAAAGACGTCAAGGGCATTACCAACAGCAAGCAGAGGCTGGGCAAATGGTCAATTCTTGAAGAGTCAATCAAAGAAATTAATATAATAAAAGACATTAAACAAAAAGATGGCGTTGTCTCCAGGTCAAAAGAGTATGATGCGGTGGCCGAATGCGCCAGAAGGATCGTGAAGGATGGTCCACGGGCAGCTCTGTCCGTTGCCCCCATCGAAATCGTGGGCAATTGGCGCAGCGCAGACCGCCATGAAATCGAAGGAGTCCGTAGCGTCAACAATGCGATCAGGGATTACCTGACCAAGAATAATAGCAAAACCCCTTTATGTGTTGCCGTTTTTGGGCATCCCGGTTCGGGCAAGTCCTTTGCGGTCAAGGAAATAGCCAGGGGTTCAGGCATCGACAACGATGCCCAGTTAGATTTCAACCTATCCCAATTTGAATCGCCGCAGGAGCTTTCCATTGCTTTCAACCAGATCAGAGACCTGAACCTGAAAGGAAAAACACCGCTGGTTTTCTGGGACGAGTTCGACACTCCCTGCCAGGGTAGGCCCTTGGGATGGTTGCGATACTTTCTGGCACCGATGCAGGATGGGGAATTTACAGAACAGGGAAGAGTACGCCCCATAGGGGGCGGCATCTATGTTTTTGCCGGGGCGACGAGACCGTCTTTTGATGCGTTTTGTGCCGGCGCCAGCCAGGAGGACCTCGAAGCAAAAAAGCCTGACTTCGTCAGCAGGCTCAAGGCCTACATTGATGTGCGCGGAATTAATGGCAATCCTAACACCATCGAGGATAGGATGTACATGATCCGCCGGGCGTTTTTGATGAACCACTATCTGGAAACCGATGCCCCTCAAATCAAAAAGAACAAAGAGTTTCAAGTCGAAGAGGGGGTACTGGATGCCTTTCTAAAAATCAGCCGCTACAGGCATGGCGTCCGTTCGTTGGAAACCCTGGTCAAGATGAGCAACTTCATCGAGAAGCAAAAGTACGAGTTGTCCAGTTTGCCGCCGGATCATATTTTACAGATGCATGTCAATGCAAAGGAGTTCACTGATCTCACTGAAATGCGGTATCGCGATATTTTGCGGGTCGGTAGCATCGGGCACATTGGTCTTGATCCGGACAAGATGGCAGATCTGCAAACAGGCATTGCTAATGCCGTCAATTTTATTGAGCAAGCGTTTCCTGAGCGTAGTCTCACGGCATTTTCGTCCTTGGCGGCGGGAGCCGACCGTATCGTGGCCAGAACTCTTTTAAAAAATGAAAGCGCGAGACTCGTTGCTGTCCTACCGGTTCCCCGTGAGGACTATATCAACGATTGGGGCTCTACTGATGACCACCACGTAGATTATGAAGGCGCTGAACTGAGGCAGGAGTTTCGTAACTGGTTGGCTGAGCGAGCCATCGAAATCATAGAAATGCCACCTGCTGTAACAAGGCGCGCAGCTTATTTAAAAACAAGCTATTTTATTATGGAGCATAGCGATGTGATGGTTATACTCTGGGACAGCAAGAAGGCGCAGGGTAAAGATAGCATGCGAGACATGGTCGAACAGGCGAAAAAGCTCGGTAAGCCAATTATTCATATCTGGGCAGGAAATTACAAGGAAGAGATAAAGAGCATAACAGACATCGGGAACAAACAGGGCAAGTATAGGCACATGAATTTCCCGGGGCAGCCGAAGGGGAAATGGATCAACGAATGAGGAGGGGATGAGCATGAGCCGATTTACCGAAACAATCACTCAAACGGCACAGAGACTTTATCAAGCGGTATCGCGTTTTCCGTTAACCGTCATCTGCCTGGTCTGTACTTCTATCCTGCTCTGTTATATGATTTCTCTCCACAAAGCACCCGAGCTGGTCATACAAAAGCTCATGTATACCTTTTGGTTGGGTTCCTTTCTTGGAGTGGCCGCCCAGTTCCTATGTGAACGTTTTAAGCGGTTGTTAAAAATGCGGTTGATCGTGTACGCCATATCGTCTCTGCTAATCGTGAGCTATTACTTGATTCTATGGCCCGCTCCGACCATCAGTTTCCAGGTTTCGATCCGCACGCTCGTCGCTGTTTTTGCCATGTTCTGCGCTTTTATATGGGTTCCGTCATACAGGAGTAGTTCCGATTTTAATTCCATTGCGCTGATCCATTTCAAATCAGCTTTTACATCCGTGTTGTACTCAGCCGTCCTCTCCGCCGGTTGTGCCAGTATTATTGCCGCTGTTGATACGCTGTTATTCAGTGTCAACAGAGACGCCTATTCTTACATGCTCACTATCGTATGGGTGCTATTTGCGACCCTGTATTATTTGTCGATGCTACCTCGTTTCAATGCTGAAGAGGATGCCGATCGAGAATATACCCTGCAGGCCGCTCAATATCCCCGTTTTCTAGAAATCCTGGTTTCATACATCGCCGTGCCGCTGGTAGCCGCTTATACCCTGGTTTTAACGGCCTATTTCATCAAGATCTTAGTGACCCTCCAATGGCCCTCTGGGCAGCTGGGAGGCATGGTGCTGGCATACTCCGCGGCAGGCCTGATCATCTATGTGCTCGCCAGCCCGCTGGCAAACCATTTTTCCGCTCTATACCGGATGATCTTTCCCAAGGTTCTTATTCCCGTGGTGATTATGCAGCTGATCTCCGTAAGTATACGCTTGAACGCCTATGGCGTTACGGAGCCCCGTTACTATATCACGCTGTTCGGTATATTCTCTATCGTGTGCGGGATTGCGCTCAGCTTCAGACCGGTATCCAGAAATGGCCTGATCGCCATTCTAGCAGCCGGATTCGCCATCTTTTCGATCATCCCTCCAGTAGATGCCTTCACAGTGTCCCGAAACAGTCAGATTTCCCGCTTGGAAAGCATGCTCCAGTCAGAAGGCGTCCTGGTGAATGGCAAGCTCAGTCCCAAAGCAGACGTGTCTACAACCTTAAAACTGGAATCTACCAACATCCTCGATTACCTGTTCAACCGTGGTTATATCAAATATATACACTGGCTGCCGGCTGATTTTAAACCCTATGACCAGATGAAAAACGCCTTTGGTTTTGATCAGGTTTATGCGGGTGCTATTGTAAACAACAATTTCTATGCCAACATGGATATCCAACAGCCGGTGAATATTCAGGGTTATGATATGCTTGTCAATGCCAATTCCGATCGGGGAATGACTCGGGCAGGTCAACAACCGGCGATTGATTTTGAAGTTCGTGGCATCAAGTACAAGCTTATACTGGACCGGTTATCTCCTCAGGAAGTTCGGGTATCTATTAGAAACGCCGCTGGAATCGAGTTGGTGGGGACGGGTCTGTATGACTTCGCCACATCTCTCTCAGGAGCCAGTAACCGGCCCAAAGAAGCCCTTTCTCCTGAAGCCGTGTCCTTGAAAGTGGAAAAAGACGGTTATAAACTGCTCATCATGCTGCAGAATGTCAATATCACTTACGGTGGTACTGACGCCGGGGCGGATTACAATCTATTCATCATGTTCGGCGCACCAACATCTTAAATGAGCAGCGGGGACAACCTAAACTGTCTGCCTCTTTCTGCCCGGCCGGGACCTGCTGATCGCCAGCGACATGCTGCTTTATAATAACGGAGCGCTGTCCGGGCCTCCGCCAGAATTCACCCCGGACCCGGAGGCGGCGCAGGCATCGCTATACAAGGTCTCGGAGTTGTCTTTCCAGCACATGTGCGGGTATCATGGGAGCTTTCTCTCCGGCAACGCCGGCAACCAACTGCGCTCCTACCTTAAAAAAAGCCTATAATAACAAATAGGAGACCGGATTTTCCAGTGTTGCAGCCATCCGGCTGTTGCTGTACCGGCGCAGCCTGCAAGCATAGTGAGTATGAATATAGCTACATTCTTACCCACATTCTTACCTAATATTTGACATTGAACCAATTAAATAATAAAATAGTATGCAAGAATCCTTCCTCATTTATCACTCCTACTGTCCTGGCATTTTCCCAACTTTGTTAAGATCAGATGATTAATGACCGCGCTTTATTGACCAATCTATCCCATTAATCTATTTCCCCTCTATTCACCGCCTAGTTATAAAGAGGCCGATCTTTTGCTCCGTTCGTAGCGGAATCCAGGAGGAGAGAAGGTGAGGGCATGAGACGATATGTATTCTTATGCGCGGGCATATTGTTATTTTATGTACTTGCCCTGTTCATTCCTGCACATCGCCTTGAACCAGCTGCCGGCATGGTAAAACAGGAACACGTGGTGCTGATGGAATGCACCGGGTACTGCAACTGCTGGTATTGCACCGGACATCACAAAGGGGATACGGATTACGGCAGGACGTTCTTCGGGGCAACGGCAGGATTGGGGACAGTGGCTGCAGATACTAACCTGTTCAAGCCTGGAACCCGTTTGTATATCCCTGGTTATGGACCCAGTGTCGTATCGGATAAAGGCAGTGGAATAACGGGGAACAAGCTGGATCTCTGGTTCCCGGATCACGCCACAGCCAGGGCATACGGTAGAAAACAGCTTCCAGTGCAGGTCATTGATTGAGAGCTGAATGTCCCTGCAAACCGTCTTCGAATGGATGCACAGCGCTACGCGTCTTTAAGCAGGGAGTATGCTATAATAGCAAGGTTGCGTAATTTCATAAATAATAGAAAGTTGGTATCAAAATAATTACAACCAGTGAATTAACCCTGAGGTTTGGCGAGCGGATATTATTCGAGGATGTGAATATAAAGTTCACTCCAGGAAACTGCTATGGCCTGATTGGCGCCAATGGAGCGGGGAAGTCGACCTTCCTCAAGATCCTTTCGGGAGAGATCGAAGCCAATACCGGGAGTATATCCATACCCGCGAGGCTGAGGGTTTCTGTCCTCAAGCAGGACCATTTTGAATTTGATGAGTTTGAGGTAGTGGAAACCGTGTTGAAGGGACATGCCCGGCTGTACAACATCATAAAGGAAAAAGAGGCCATTTACGCAAAAGACAACTTCTCTGATGAAGATGGGATGAGAGTATCGGAACTGGAGGGAGAATTCTCAGAGCTCAATGGCTGGGGAGCTGAAGCTGAGGCCTCATCCCTACTGAATAGCCTGGGGATTCCGGAAGAGCTGCATAGTAAAAAAATGCGGGACCTTGACGGCGCCGAAAAGGTCAAAGTGCTGCTGGCCCAGTCATTATTCGGGCATCCCGATATTTTGCTGATGGATGAGCCCACCAACCATCTCGATATCGAGTCGATCTCCCAGTTGGAGGATCTGCTCTACGATCTGGATGGCATCGTGATCGTCGTTTCCCATGACCGCCACTTTTTAAATAGCGTTTGCACGCATATCGCCGACATCGACTTCGGCAAGATCCAGATCTATGTCGGTAATTACGATTTCTGGCTGGAATCCAGCCAGCTGGCCCTGCAGCAGAGCAAAGACACCAACAAAAAGACTGAGGCCAAGATGAAGGAGCTGCAGGAGTTTATCCGGCGATTCAGCGCCAATGCGTCCAAGTCCAAGCAGGCCACCTCCCGCAAGCGTCAATTGGAGAAACTGACCCTCGAAGACATCAAGCCGTCCTCGCGCCGCTTGCCGTGGATCAACTTCAAGCCGCTCAGGGAGGCGGGGGATAGCGTTTTAACTGTCCAGGGACTCAATAAAAGCATCAATGGAGATTCGGTGCTGCAAGATATCAGCCTTGTCGTGTCCAAGGGCGACAAGATAGCCCTGGTTGGGCCCGATGAACTGGCTAAGAGCACTCTCCTGCAGATACTGACAGGTGAGATGGAGGCCGACAGCGGTGAATACACCTGGGGGTTGACCACCACCCAGGCCTATTTTCCCAAAGAAAACTCGAATTATTTCAACTCTGACCTGAACCTGGTGGACTGGCTGCGCCAGTATAGCACGGACCAGGAAGAGACATTTGTCAGAGGGTTTCTGGGCCGGATGCTATTTTCCGGCGAGGAGTCCCAGAAGCAGGCCAACGTTCTATCCGGCGGTGAGAGGGTCCGGTGCATCTTGGCGCGCATGATGCTGAGCGGCGCCAATGTTTTGCTGCTGGATGAGCCCACCAACCATCTCGATGTGGAAGCGATCACCGCCTTGAATAACGGGTTGACCGATTTCCCCGGCACTGTATTTCTGGTGTCGCACGACCATCAACTCCTGCAGACAGTGGCCAACCGCATCATCGAAATAACTCCCGCCGGCGTCATCGACAAAATGACGACCTATGATGAATATCTGGATCGGGCTATTTTTAGCAATCGGTTATGAAACACCGGAAAACTATCAGAATCAGATAATAGTTGCTTTGGCTGCCGCTTTAAGCGTGAAATAAAAAGTCGCCCCTTGACCTACCTCGCCCTCAGCCCAGATCTGCCCCCCGTGTCGCCGTACGATACGCTGCACTGAGGCCAGGCCGATGCCGGTGCCGGAATATTCTTTGGCGGAGTGCAGCCGCTGGAAGGGTTCGAAGAGCTTGCCGGCATAGGTCATGTCAAAGCCGGCGCCGTTGTCGCGCACATAGTATGCCTGCCGGCCCTCATGTATAGTGATACCG
>Ga0187886_1002332_pt1 | contig 15401 bp, 11 predicted proteins | sample June2016WEW_20_1_FD_133001 | JGI IMG/M metagenome (GOLD analysis project Ga0187886, IMG submission 133001) | Peatland microbial communities from SPRUCE experiment site at the Marcell Experimental Forest, Minnesota, USA - June2016WEW_20_150 | ecosystem: Environmental > Terrestrial > Soil >... | reverse complement strand
GGACGTTATTGAAAGGGTGCCGGTACGACAGACCGTTGTCGAATGCGGCAATCCCAAAACACGAAGAAAAGTGTCACCTATGTTCCTGGAATAAAGTGTCACCCATGTACCCGGATTGTACCCACTAAATGCCTAACAAGTCAATCCAGCCGATCTCTTACAGCGCCGGCTGATTTTGACGTCATGTGCAGGATTAGAACAGAGGGAAATACATGAAAAGCACTAAGAGTTGCCATTCCAACAAGCCCTCTTTCAAAGAGGTCTACGATTGTTTGAAATATCATGGACCTGCCACCTGTGTATCGTCAAAAGGTACGCAGTACACCGTTCGTGCAGAGGTTACGTCTGGCCGTCCGACTATCATCGGCTGTCCACGAACAGGAGAAATCAGGATTCATGAAGACTGTTGGGGGCAACAGCTCACTTGTCAGAGAACGCGGGCCGGAGGGATCTATAACGGTGAACCATCAATCTACGATTGGTTCTACGGAACAGTTTCCAAAGCCACGTAACACGAAGTTAGGAGAGGATCACGCCGTTTAGCGCCATGAGAACGATTGACGAAGTCTTTTTGCAAAAGCCGCAATCAACCTTGTACCATTACACTGGCATTGGTTCCCTTATGGGCATTGTCGATAGCAAAGTGCTTTGGGCCAGCCATATCTACTATCTGAACGATTCGGCGGAGATCATTTTTGCTTGCCACTTACTTCAAGATCTTGTCAAGGAAAGACTATCTGGCGCTTCTCAAGGAGAAGCGGATTTCCTTGATGAGTTCCATTCATGGCTTGGAAGCTTCACCAATACTGCTTACCATTTGTTTATCTTCTCGCTTACAGAAGAAGGGAACCTTCTCAGCCAATGGCGCAGCTATACGCCCCACGGAAAAGGCGTCAGCATAGGTTTTGCGGCTCCATTCCTCGTAAAGAAAGTCCAAGAGCAAAATCTGAGAATCGCCAAATGCCTGTATGAGAGGGACGCCCAGAGAGCGTTAATGAACGACCTACTTGAGAGAATGCTGGTATCGTTTGTTCGAGAGCGGGCCTCTATCAACACCGCGAAGTTCCATCCTACGCAGAAATACTTCGGGTTCATGGAGAGATTCAGGGAAGATATCTTGCAGGTCTTCGCTCTCATCAAAGACCAAGCGTTTCGAGGGGAGCGTGAATGGCGCATTATTTCAAAGTACTACCCCAGATACACAGTCCCAGAGGTGAAATTCCGCGAGGGGGCCTGCATGCTGGTTCCATACATAGAGATACCCATAGGTAACAAGGGCAACCCTGATCTTCTTTTTGAGCGCATAATCTTAGGGCCTACAGAACATAACAATCTGTCTCATTCGGCTCTTTCAAGTTATCTGAGCAACAAAAAGGTGTGCAATGAGACGGTCAGTTCAGGTATTCCTTATAGAGAATGGTAGGAATACAAGAACACATAACCATTGGCTGCACAGGATCGCCCGGAAATCGGGCTCCCGGTGAGCCACATGTTCGGCGACGAGTGCTTGAGTCGGAGTATGAACCTCTCGCCCGGCACAATCGTCTTATAAAGGGTCGCGACCGGACTCCTGTCAAGATATGGTCTGCGCACCAGTGTATAAGGTGAGACATCATCGCAAGGCCGCGCCCACTTTGTATTTCGACCCGGTTTCGCATAAGATCGCGCCATGACTACAGATCTCTTACAGAGCGGCTGGACCGACCTTGATTCCGCCGAATTACGGTTCATTCTGCTCGAGCGCATCGGAAGACCCGGCCAGTATGACGGCCGCGACAGCAATCCGAATACGTTCTATCTTCCGCTCGCGGGCTCTTCCTGCCGGATCAAGCTGACTTTCTCCGACAGCAAGCAGATCGTCGCCATCGAGCCTGGTCCGGCGTTCGATGCCGCTCAGTGGGAGCAGGTTGTCGAGGAGATCGAGAGAACCGGACCATATAAAGTTGGGCGCGACTGCAGCTTCAGCAGCTTCCGCGTGGCCGGTTCCTGGCGAGGAAAGCGCTCCGGCGTGCAGATCCTGGCGCCGCCGGCGGACGCGCCGCGAGCTCCGCTTGAGATGGCCGAGCACCCGTTCATCCTTGAGTACCCGGTGAAAGTGAGTGACCTGTGGCCGATCACGAACTTCCGGCGGATGCGAGAGCACCGGCAATTGACATTCCTCCTCAACGTTCTTCTTGCGGGGGGCACCACGATCCAACCGCGCCGCCCCAGGCATTTATGGGCGATCGTGCATGAGGAAGGCGTCGCCGTTCAAGAAGTCAAATGGGTACAGGAGTTCTACTTCGCCAACTTCGGCGAAGCCGTACGAGATGAGCTGTCACCACCGGCCGCCGAAACCCTTGAGGAGGTTGACCCTGAAACATATTACGCAACGGTCGGTCACGATGGCCGAGGCTTGCGAGTCCCGGCCGATCTCGATGATTCGATTTGTTGCTACATGCGGCTTTCGAAGGCGAACCGGGACAAGTTCAGCCGCGCCGGTTTCTGGATGGACATGGCCTCCCGGCAATGGACAGTTTCCTTTTCTGCTTCATTCGTTTCCCTTGTCATCGCCATCGAGTCGCTGGCCGAGCGAGGTTCTCTCGGCGCAGCGGCGAGATTCCGCAACTTCATCGAGCGATATGCCCCTGGTGCTACTCTAGAGAACCGTCGCAGAGAGATGTATGCGCTTCGATCAGACATTCTTCATGGAAGCGGGTTAATGGAGATGGATCAGGGCGCTCACTTCGGCTGGGCTCCGCCTGAACAGAAGGAAAAGGACCTCATGGATGAGCTCTGGGGGTTAACGCGCATCGCCATGCGTAACTGGCTCAAGAACCCGCCACCGACCTAATCAAGGAAAACAAAGGCGACGAAGCTCGTTTTCAGGCGAAATGGAGGAGGCCGAACGGATGGATGCAGTTGACCGGGCCGGCATTACTGCTTTCTATGCTTCAACGCCCAGCGAGCCGGCCCGGCAACTGATCCTGGTCGTTATACTCACTTTCAACCCAAAATCATCAACCCTCGGAGCCGACTGACCTCCACACTTTGTAGGTGTAACTCGTACCAAAGGTGGCGTTTAAAAAGCCAGGCGTCAAAACCCGGCTTTTTTTCAACAAGCATTACGTGAAGGGTTGAGTAGTCTCTCACTGCGGAGGGCAGGGAATAAGGTTAAGCCACCAAGAGCTTTTCAACTTTCACTTTGTCCGGGCTGACAAAAACTGTCTTCTGGTGGGAAAAGGTCACGAAGCCGGGCCTGGCCCCTTTAGGTTTATGTAGATTCTTGACGGGCGTGTAATCCACGGCGATGCGATTGGAGCCCCGCCCGCTACTGTAGTAGGCTGCGGTCATGGCCGCTTCCAGGATGGAAGCAAACTTTGGTTCCTTTGGGCCGACTTTGAGAAGGACGTGGGAACCCGGTAACCCTTGCGCATGGAACCAGAGGTCGTTCCCCCGCGCCAGTTTGCGCAGGAGATAGTCATTTCCTATGTTGTGCTTGCCGCAGAAGATTTCCAGGCCCTCAGAAGATCGCAGGCGGCGGACCGGCAGGGACATTTCTTTCTTCTCCTTCGCCGACTTATGCTTCTTAGGAACTGCCAGAATCCTTTCCTCTTCCAATTCCCGGCGAATCTCCTCCAACTCTTCGGCGTCCCCTGCTTCCTGCATCTGGAATAAGACCGATTCCAGGTAGGTGATTTCCCTTTCGGTCTCCGCGATGCGGGCCGAGGTGAATTCCAGTCCGCGTTTGGCCTTCTTGTACTTCTTAAAATACCGCTCTACGTTTCCCGCCGGATCCAGAGCTTCATCCAGCGGAATAAGAATGGAACGGGGCGGGTCCTGCCGGAAATCCAGGGCTTCGATTTGGCGCAATCCCTTTTTGAGTTTGGGGTAATTTGCCACCAGGATTTCTCCATACGCCTTGAGCTCGACGTCCTTCTCGAACTTTTCCCGGTCCTCCACCAGGTTTTCCTCTCTTCTTTGCAGGCGCGATAGCAGCTGCCGCAGTCTCCTGGCCATAGCCTGTTTCTGGTCGGCCATCTGCCGCTGCATGACCGTTGCGAAATAATATGAGTCGGCCGCCTGGTTCAAGGAAGGAAAGGTCTCTTCTGCGGCTGGGCCCAGGCTCTTCAAGGGGAAAGGGCCTAAGACTTTTTTCTCCCCGAGCAACGTAACGATCCGCGGCTCGAAAGCGCAGCGTTCATAGCGTTCGAAAAGGAGACGAAAATTCCTCCAAAGATCAGAGGTTGTCCCCCCGCTTACAAAGTCAATCTCATGGGCCAAAAGCGGGCTGATTCCAGAAATTCTTTCTACCAACGCTTTCCAACGCTCCCCGGCAGGGGCAGCCATGATTTCCTCCATTTTCTCTAAGGTCACCTCGTTCGGGGGCCAACGACCGGAGGAATTTGGCGGAGAATAGCTCAAGCCCGGGGCCGCGGCCCGGGTGAAACCCTCTTCAGTTCTCCGGAAATGCAGGCAATCCAGGATTTTTTCTTCTTCGAGCAGCAAGACGTTACTTCCTTTGCCCACCAGTTCTGCGACCAGAACGAGGTTTCGGACCGCCCCGGCGTCCATCCCTTTTTGCAGTCTGATGCGGACCACCCGTTCATAAGGCTCCTGGGATATATCGGCTACCCTTGCTCCCACGATGTGTTTACGCAGATAGGTGCAGAAGCGGGGAGGTATCAGGGGATTGGCGTATTTTTTTTCCGTCAGGTGCAGGCGATGGAAGTCGGGATGGGTGGAGAGGAGAAGTTGTTTCTCTCCTCCATGCCGGCGCATCCGGAAAAGGAGGTCCGTACGGTTCATCTGGTAGACCTTGGTGATGAACGCACCAATGACCTCGCTCTTCAGCTCCTCCACGATCCCGTGAATGACAAAAAGGTCCATCGCTCGCCCGTTATTATTTCCTTTTAATTCTAATACAAACGTAATAAATAAAGTGACATCATCCCCTCCTTTACCCTGTGGAGTAGTTGAATTTACTCCACAGGGCAAGCCCTCCCCCCTTGAGGGGGAGGGGAGGGTGGGGGGTAAAAAAAATTAATTCGTTTGTATTAATTAAAACATAATCTTCACCCTTCATCAATCCACTCTAATCCGTAGGGAGGCAGATCTCATTTGAATTTGAATATTCCATAAGTATGAATTAAGATCTTGATGGAACGCTCAGGAACGGCCCCCTCACTTTACCCAGAATGAATGGAGCCCCAATGCATCTGGTGAATCGCCTGATTGTATCGATCCTTCAGCTCTTACCGCAGAGGTTGGTAAGACCGTTCGCCATGCGTTACATCGCCGGCGAAACCCTGGAGGATGCAGTGCGTGTCTTGAGGACTCTCAATGTAAAGAATATGATGGGAACGGTGGATGTCCTCGGTGAAAATATATCCACTCGGGAAGAATCTCTCCTGGCCGTTAAGGCTTGTGAAGAAGTTCTGCACTCAATCCAGGAAAATCATTTGAAAGCCAATCTCTCCATCAAGCTCGGCCAATTTGGCCTCAGGGTGGATGAAGAGTTCTGCTATGCAAACGTGAACAACTTGCTGACGATTGCTCACGGCTATAACAATTTTGTGCGGATCGATATGGAGGATTCGTCGATCACGAGTGCGACGTTGAAATTGTACCAAAGGCTGCGGATGGATGGTTTTGAAAAGGAAAATCCTCAGATCGCCCGCTATGTACTCCAAGCCCTCTTATCTCGAAACTCCTAATATTTCGCTAACACTTTGCGGGCCCCCTCTGGCCAGGATCGCTTTGTACCCGTCTCATTTATCCCAGCTCGCCAGTGCTGCGGGGATCGCGCGGCTCCCAACGGCCAGCATCGACGGCAGTGATAAAATCCAGCACAGAGCGGTTGAACCGCTCTGGTTCTTCCAGGTTCACTGCGTGGCCGCTTCGGGGGTAAACTTCTAGGCCGGCGCGGGGGATGTTTCGCTTCATGAAAAGGCTGCCTTCGATACCCGGCTCATCCTCATCTCCCAGAATGATCAAAACGGGCAGGCTCATCTTCTTGAGTTGATCACCCAGATCCATAATGGAAGGCCTCTTTCCCTGCACTCCCAGGAAGGTGAAGGCGGAGCCTTTAGCTGAATGTTCCTCGAACTGCCGCCGGGACTCCTCCCAGGCCCGCGGGTTCTTATTTTGCAGCTGGACACGCGCCGGCCCCTGGCTATAACTCTCGGAAACAGCCTTCATGCCTCCTTTTAACATTTTGTCGGCCACCTCAGCTACTCGCTGGTGAAACTCCTGGCGGTTCTTTCCGCTGCCATAGCCAGAACTGGCTATGGTCAAAGAACGGACGCGGGCAGGGTACTTCAACCCGAAAAACAGGGCCGTGGTGCTACCCATGGAGAGCCCACAGATATGAGCCCGGTCAATTCTCAAAACGTCCAGCAGCCCTTTTAGATCCTCAATCTGCAAGTCCTGGGAGTAAGCTTCAGGGGAATCCGGCACGTCCGAAGGCAGATAACCACGGGCCGAAAAGGTAATGGCTCTGTAACGGCTGGAAAAAAAGCGCATCTGTGGCTCCCAGCTTCGCCAGTCCCCGAGGAACTCATGCAGGAACAGAATGGGGATACCGCTCCCCGCTTCCTCGTAATAGAGGTTAATGCCGTCGACGAGAATTTTAGACATATTGTCCTCCTATTCTTTTTCCCAGCGCGCAGCCAGGAATGCTCCTGTATCCAAGCCCTTCTCCCGTCCTGAACGCTCAATCTCAGGCGCTATATTTGGGTCATCTTCCTTTTGAAAGTGTATTGCCGTACGAATTACCCCCTTTACAGAAGCCAGAGACCGCAATTCATCGGGGGACCGGAAGATCGCCTTGGTAAATAGGGTTTGCCTCTTTTGGGCCTCAGCGGCTCTTCGCGATGCCCAAGGGCTCATACGATTCAGAGTCGCCGCCACAATACACCCACCCTTTTTCGTTACCCGGAATAGCTCCCCGATGGCACCTTGGCCATCTTCGATGAACTCCAGAGCAGTAACCGAGACCACCCGATCGAAACAGCCCTCCGGAAAGGGCAAGTTTAACATGTCTCCCAAAACGATTCGGAAGGGATCGTCCCCGGCTTTCTCCCGTGCCCGCCTGAGCATGGGCAGGGATATATCGAGTCCAATTACATGTGTGCCAAAGGTGAGGATGTCGAGAGTGAAGACCCCGGTGCCGCAGCCCGCATCCAAGATGATCTCTGCGGGACGGGGCTCTAATAGGTCAAGGAGCAGCTCGGCTTCATACTTCCTCACCAGGGCGCCAATGGGCGTGGTGAACCACCGATCATACGGATCGGGCCATTCATCGAAAAGTCTGCTCTTTGCTCTTGGGGGTATCCAGGAGAGCTCTTTCATTTCTTTTTTTTCGGCCCTTCCAATTTTCTAATTTCCTCCTCGTCCATGTGAAAATAATTTTCTTCCGTGGGAAACTTTCCCTCCTCCACGTCTCTTTTATAGTCCTGCAAAACCTTCGTAATCTCTTCGGCCAGATTGAGGTAGCGCCGGGCGAACCTGGGAACGATTCCCAGGGAGAGACCTAGGATGTCGTAAAGATTCAGCGACTGCCCATCCAAATAAGGTCCTGAACCTGCACCGAGGGTAGGGATCTTCAGCCTCTCCGTGATCATTTTGGCCAGCTCCGCCGTCACCGTCTCCAGCACAATGCAGAAAGCCCCCGCCTTTTCAAGGGCCAGCGCGTCTTCGATAATCATCCTGGCCGCGGCGGCCTCCTTTCCCTGCACCCGGTACTTTCCCATCAAGGAAACCCTCTGGGGGAGTAGGCCGATGTGTCCCATGACCGGAATCCCGGCCCCCACGATGGCCTTGACCTTTTCTTGTATGTCCGCACCCCCTTCCAACTTCACCGCATCAACCCCCGTCTCCTTCATGAGCCGACCGGCGTTCCTCACCGCTTCTTCCACGCCCGTCTGGTAAGACATGAAAGGCATATCACACACGACCAGGCAATGTTTAGCTCCCCGGACCACGGCTTTGGCGTGGTGGATCATTTCCTCCATGGTGACCGGGATGGTATTTTCGTATCCCAGGACGACCATTCCGATCGAGTCCCCGATCATGACGATGTCGATCCCCGCCCGGTCGGCCAGAGCAGCCGTGGGGTAGTCGTGCAAGTTTACCTTGGTTATTTTCCGGCCCTGCTTCTTCATCTGTAAGATATCTGGTACGGTGACTTTTTTTCGCTCCATTTATTTCCCTCCAATCTTTTTTAAAATGGGTTCACCTTCAAGTCGTTCCTCATCACCGAATCCCCCCTCTTTTGGCGAGGGACGAGCCATCTAGCTGGTGCCAGGAGGGTGTTTCCCATTGGCTATGAGGTAGCACAAGAATCAAATCATTTCAAGAAGGCTTTTTTGCAGACAAGGGTTCCTCTAGATCAAAGCCCATATCTCTCCCAGGCCGTCAAGATCCGGAGAATGGAAAAAGGTACATGATCCTGCTGATTCCAGTGATTCGGCCGCCCGGCCGATGAAGCCACGCTCTTGCGCATAGCCCCCGCGTACGAGCGATCCACTCCAGGGCAGAATCTTTTGGGAGCTATTGGCGGCGGAAACTCTACTCTCAATCCATGAATTTCAGCGATAGACGGGAAGGGGGGGATTGGTTCCGAATTACGGATTTATCGAAACCACCCGCCCTATTCTCCATGAACGGGAGAGCAGAAGAGAGAAGCTACCTTTGGTCCCATGGGGGAAGGGGCACAGAGATCATCTCTCTTTCAGCGTACTTTTTGGGCCAGACACAGTAATTGAGACCCTTCTGCCACTGCATCATGACGTTGAAGGCTCTTAAATTCGTTCCCTGCATGGGATGTCCCTCTCCAGCGTACTTGACCCCCCACCCCATATGGGTTCCTCCTTCGGCGATATCTACCTGCTGGGCGGCCGTCCTTACAGCGTCCGGATCGATCGAGCCGGCGGCCTTGGGAAGAATATAGTGATATAAAACCCAGGCACCCGTAAATGCCGACATGGCATGCAAGTCGGGATAATCTCCGTACTTACTCTTATATCTTTCCATCACTTCTTTCAGAGGCGGAGTCAATTTGGGGTCCAAGGCTGCGGGGTTTTTCACCAAGGGAAAATCAGAACTAAAGACTCCATTGGCGTCGTTTCCTACCGCCTTGGCAAAATCCAAAATCCCGTGCCCCCCACCCCCACCGACTAGCGCTTTGACCTGAAAATTTAGCTCCTTCGATTGCCGTTGAAACAAGATCGCGTCGTTCAGGTAACAAGTGGCCACAACGATATCTGGCTTCAAAGATTTAAATTTCATTACCAGAGAAGACATATCGGTGACCTTATTATTGTAGCTCTCCTTGGTCAGTATCTTAATGCCCAATTCCTTCAGGCGCTTCTCCGCAGCTCCTCCCACAGCGGTCCCATATAATGAATCCTCATGCATGATTACGACCTGAAGATCCTTGGGAGCTTTGCCCAGCTTGGCGGCTAAGACTTCATGGGTAAAATCTGCCTGGGTATTTCCAAACTGGCTAGCGGTGGCACAGTTCCGTAGGACATATTTAAAACCTCTTTGGGTTATGGGATCCGCAATGGCTCCGGTCTCAAAGAAGACTACCTGATTTCTTTCCGCTAGCGCAGAAGCCACGATGGAGAGCGAGCTGGAATAGGTGCCCATGATCAAGGGTAGCTTTTCCACATTGATCAGACGTTCCGTTTCGCTCTTAGCGGCATCAGGAGTTGGGGCATCGGCTTTGATCAAGGTTATCTTTTTCCCTAAAACGCCGCCCTTTTCGTTCTTCATAGCAGTTGCCAGTTCTACCCCATTGTAATCGTGAGTTCCGAGCAATGCCAAGGAACCTGAAAGGGGATATAAGGCTCCTACTCTTAGGGTCTCCTGAGCCAGAGCGTTGGCCGAAATAAAGGCCAAGGACAAAGCCAGCATCAGGCAAGCCCAAAACAGGGATGAATGTTTCTTCATGGCACTACCTCCTTTAACAGCAAGTATTCTCGCCAAGGCTTCCAGTAGTATTTCTCCCAGCCTTGATTCACTCCTTCCAAATCGTGATCCGCCACGTTTACGTGAACCAGTTCGATCCTTCCGGCCGCGCCTTCCGGCCAAAAGGTAAGAATCAATGTAGAGTCGAGATCTTCTGGGTTCCAGTGCTCGGCCCGCCAGGATTGGACGATCAAACGTCTGGGAACCGTGTAAAGCATTTTTCCGGAGATCATATTGTTGAAAGCCCGGAACTCGGACCCGGGATTAAGGCTAATCACCACCGGAGTCCCCGTGAACGCTGCATGGATCTTTGGATCTAGATACATGTCATAGAGCCTTTCGGCCTTGGCCGGGAGCGTGATGGTTTGCTGAATCGTCTGCGGCATGCATTCCCTCCCTTCAAGGACATAGGATCAGGTCTTGAAGTATCCCTTTCTGCTCACGGCTGCCTTCGCCATCACCTTGCTGACGGTAGTATAATGAATTCGTAAATAATCCGCAATCTCTTTCAGAGTATATCCATGATCCCTGTAAGCAGCATTGGACCTTACATCTCTTTGGGCCTTCGCCTTCGGTCCGCTGAATATCTAATCGAACTCGGCCTGCTTCCATACCTTGGCGGGCAAGGAATCTCCTTCACCCGCTTCTTATCCTCCAAAAGATGTGGCTGAAAATATGATTTCCTCGCTCCTAGCACAAATCATAATATCAGGAACGTTCCTCAAGGACCTCCGTGGTAGAATAACATCGGCGGATTCATGAACGTAAAACTTTACAGATAGGTCGATGTATGGTAGTGAAATGTCATGCCTCACAGGGAAGGTTAGAAACTTCAGGCCTCTTCCTCATGAAAGGATTCGGGGGTTGAAAGGTCTCTGATATTTAAAGCGGATCAAGACCAGGGAGATTTTTTCCGGGACCCAGAAGGTATCGCGGGCTTAGGGAAAGGAAGACTTTCATCAAATAGGGGAAGATATATGAAGATTCTAAGGGTAGACATGGAAAATGAAAAGGTTACCTTCGAAAATCTCCCGGAGGAGTGGAAGAACATCGGAGGCAGCGCCTTAATTGCCAAGATCATGAACAAAGAGGTTCCCCCAACTACGGATCCCCTCGGTCCTGAGAATCGCTTTATTGTTGCGGTGGGCCCCTTGGCGGGCACAGGAGCGCCACAGCTTGGGCGTATATCCGTCGGGGCCAAGAGCCCTCTCACGCTGGGAATAAAAGAGGCCAACTCGGGAGGCCCAGCTGCCCAGATCCTCGACCGGCTGGGGATTCGCGCTATTGTTGTTGAGGGCGCACCCCAGAATCATAGGCTAACCTGCTTATTGATCTCCAAGGATAAGGCCACATTAATTCCGGCAGATGAATACCGCGGTTCGAAGAATTATGCATTGGTGGACAAGCTGCGGGGAAAATATGGGGAAAGAATCGCTGTTCTATCGACTGGGATTGCCGGGGAGCGAAAATACAAAGGGGCGTCGGTTTCCTTTACGGATATCTTCGGCGATCCATCGCGGAACGCCGCCAGGGGTGGACTCGGTGCAGTCATGGGATCGAAGGCCCTGAAGGCGATCGTTATCGATCCTGCACAAGCCGGGCAGGTTGAGATGGCCCATCCGGAGGAATTTCGCCAAATCGTAAAATCATGGGTGTATACCCTCAAACATGATGTCAGCTGCAGTCTCTTTTCCCGATTCGGCACTCCCTTTGCAATTTCCAATTCCGCCAGCCATGGAACCCTGCCGGCGAATAATTATCGTTCGGGTAGACCCGATAACTTTATCGCCGTCAGCGGAAATAGCATCCAGAAAATTCTCTTTGAACGCGGCGGCAAGATGCACGGCTGCATGCCCGGCTGCGTCGTCCAGTGTTCCATCATCTATCCGGATAAAGATGGGCAACGGCTTTGCGCCGCCTATGAATATGAAACGATCGCCATGCTGGGAACCAATCTGGGAATTACCGATCCCGATGCCATTGCCCGGCTAAAATTTATGTGCGACGATCTTGGGGTCGATGCCGTAGAAACGGGAAGCAGTCTGGGCCTCGCGGCGGATGCTCGTAAAATGATCCTGGGGGATTGGGAATCCGCGGCCAGACTCTTGGAGGAGATTGAAAAGGAAACGCCCCTGGGCCTGGCCTTAGGGAACGGTGTGGTAGCGACCGCCCGATATTTAAACATAAACCGTGTACCGGCCTTTAAGGGGCAGGCCATACCCGCCCATGATCCCAGATCGGTAAAGGGAACCGGCGTTACTTATTTTTCGAGTCCTATGGGAGCGGATCATACCGCAGGGCTGACCTACCGGTTGCCCAAAAGCAAGGATAAACAAGCGGAGAATTCGCTTAAATCCCAGATACAGGCAGCCACCTGCGATGCCTTCGGCTACTGCTTGAATTCTGTTCCCGGTCGCGGATCCATTTACCAATTTTTTGCCGATCTCATGAATGCCAGATACGGGCTCCGGTTGACTCCTGAGGATATCCTGGAGATTGGCAAGCAGACCCTTCGAGACCAACTCGCCTTCAATGAAAAGGCCGAGTTCAGCAAAGGGGAATCAAAAATGCCGGCCTTTGTCCGCGAGGAGACCCTTACTCCAACGGGTCAGGTTTTTGATATTGATGATGCCGAGATCAAGAACATATGGAAGGGATTGGATTCGTTTCAGGAAAAGGAAAAGGTCTGGGAGATCCGCATCCCGCCTCTGCCGGATATGATGTTTGGCGCCGGGGTCGTAGAGAATATGGGCGCGCGGATCCATCAGCTGAGAGTTAAGAAAGTATTCCTGATAACCGATCCGGTCATGCTCTCTATGGGAAGGGCGGGTGAGGTTCGCAAGATTCTGGAGGCCAGTAATATATCAACGGTCATATTTTCGGATGTAGAACCCGATCCACCCATTGAACTCATTGAGCGGGCCGGGAAGATATATAAAGAGAATGGTTGCGATGGAATCGTGGGCCTCGGTGGCGGGAGCTCAATGGATACGGCCAAAGCAATCGGGCTCCGGGTAACGCACGGCGGCGAGATGAGAGAATATGAAGGGATTGTGGGCGGAGGTGGCAAGATTAAACCTATTCTCCCGCCGCTCATCTGCATTCCGACGACCTCAGGGACAGGAAGCGAGGTCAATCCCTGTGCGGTCATCACCGATAAGGAGAGAGACCTAAAATTTATCATGATGAGTAATCATTTCATCCCCAAATTGGCCGTCATTGATCCCCTCTACTGCAAGACGATGCCGGCCGGCCTCACGGTCGAATCCGGAATGGATGCACTGGCTCACTGCATCGAGGGGTATGTTTCGTTGGCCACCCCCTATCATCCCTATTTTGAGTGCATGGGGCTTTACGGAGTAAAATTAATCGGACGAAGCCTCCCCCGGGCATATAAGAACGGAAATGATATCGCTGCCCGTACCGATATGTGCATGGCGGCCGTCTGCGGCGGCCTCGCCTTCCTGAAGGGGTTAGGAATCGGACACGCCATTACCCATGTTCTGGGCGCTCATTACCATATGCCTCATGGCCGGGCAGCCATGTACGGGCTTCTCTGCTTTGTCAAAGCCAATCAAGAGACTTGTAAAGAACAGTTTATGGATATGGCCCAACTGCTAAATCGCTCCAATGACCTGGAGGCAAGCCTGCTGGAGTTCTATCGGAAGCTTGACATCCCCATCAGCCTGAAGGCTCAGGGCATCCCTAAAGACGACTTGGAGAAAATTGCCTTTTATACCACCAAGGATGCGGTGAATATGGCCACCGATCCCACCACCCCAAGCCAGCAGAAGATCCTGGAGCTTCTCCTGGAGATTTATGAGTAGCCTCACCTTCCCCCTCTCCCCACCGAGGGAGAGGGATGGGGTGAGGGGGAACCCGGTAGGATATAAAAATTAATTTTGCCTTTGTATTAACAAGGGATTTGCCAAGTTTAGGGACTTCATGGAGCAATACGGTCGCGGTCTAAAAAGGTGCCGCAGCGGACGCGAAGAAGGGACCGTGATTTAGGTTATTAAGTTGCCATTTTGGATTCAAAGCTAACTTTCGCCTACGCGATGGCGGATATGGTCACCCCTAAATTCCGGGCAATCTGGGCCATTGGTATCCCCAATTATCGACTCAAAATATGCGACATCCTGGCCCGGACCTGGGAAACTGCCTTCCTTTGGCCCTCGCCGATTAGTAAACTAAATAATTTAAACAACGTCCGCTTTCACTTCCCGTTGAATTTATGAGTGAAAAAGGAGGGTGCAAAGAAAATAGACCCCACCCCCGTTTTGTTCATTCTTATCCAATTCATCGTTCAAAATATTTACTCAATCTCATTCCTTCAAGTCCCAGAGCACCTATTTTCTTCTGCCACTCCTCATTTTTTGTAAAGGCATTATCAAAACATTCATCAAAAATATAATGAATATCGATATGGGTTCCACCCATTAGAACCAGCTCTCGTTCAATGATTCTTTGATCTGAGATGAAGTAAACGAGATAGACCATAGGAGGCTCAATATCTGTCCTATCTTTCCAATTTTGAGAATTCAAGAATTCCGGCGTAAAATGAACCCAGGCATCAGAGAGCATTCCTATTTGCGCACCCAATCTCTTAAGAATTGGATGATCTTTTGGGAGATCAAGCTTAGGGGAAAAAGGGGGAGGCTTTTTACCTTCTTCTCTTTTTTTCCATCGGTCCAGGCGCTTTTCGTATTCTGTCCACTTTTCCCAATTCTCTTCTTTAAATTTCAGTGCTAAGGATGTCTTTGCTATTTCAATTCCTCTCCTTGTTATCGGTGCTGCATCATCTGGCTGGCATTGGCCTATCAAAGTGGCGGCAGAAAGAAAAGATTTATGACACAAAAGGTATAATTTAAGAAAAATTGGATGAGTAGCCCTTGGTATCACTGAAAGCGAATACTCATAAAGCTCATGCATTCCAGCAACTAGGATTGAGAAGTGTGGAATTATTTTCACCGAGTCCGAATTTGATCGCTGAGCCGCAACGTATTCTTCTAAGCTCATTTATTTACTCTTTATTTGGACTACTTTAGTTCTAAAATTTTAAAACTTCCCCCCAGGCATATCCCTTATTGCCATTTCGCCGAACTTATCACAATTTTCCCTCTCTATTTTTATCAGATACCCCGGACGATCCCAAGGGAATTCCCTACGTTGGAAAGGGGGCGGGAAAGGGGAATTAGGTTCTGAAACAGCTTTTGCCAATTTCTCGAGGTCTGGACCGATATCATCGGTCATGGTTATGGAAACCCCTTTGTCCTGGATGCCCGGAAATAAAGCCTTTGAACTAGGAAAAGTTGCTTCGGAACCTACGTCCGTATGCCGTGTATAACGCATGTCTTGTCGGTTAAAGTCCGACCGTGGGAATTCGGCAGTTCGCCCACGTAGCTATAGGGAGGTGTGAGGGGTAACCTGAAACACAGAGTTCCCTG
>Ga0187886_1002331_pt1 | contig 15411 bp, 10 predicted proteins | sample June2016WEW_20_1_FD_133001 | JGI IMG/M metagenome (GOLD analysis project Ga0187886, IMG submission 133001) | Peatland microbial communities from SPRUCE experiment site at the Marcell Experimental Forest, Minnesota, USA - June2016WEW_20_150 | ecosystem: Environmental > Terrestrial > Soil >... | reverse complement strand
TTTAATTAGACTTGAATTTATTAATTACCGTCGGCTTTAGCCAACGGCATATCAGCCTTATCTGCAAGGACTTTAGTCCTTCATTTGTGGGCTAAAGCCCATATGTGTAAGGTATCTTGGTCCTTTGGCTAAAGCCAACGGTAAGTTAAAAACTTACAAAACTCTTTAAATTTTAAGTAACTCACCTTAAGTCAAAACTCCTCTACAATAGCTACTTACAAATCTCGATAACAAAGATGTCAAAGAACTGAACTGTATGTAACTGAAAATCAATTATATTTAAGTGGGCACTAATGACTTTTCATAAAACTTAATTATTAATAATAGAAAAAAGTAATTATTATGGCAACATTAGACTGGATCATATTGATCTTATTCTTCTCATGTCTTATTGGGATTGTATTCTGGGTAATTAAGCACAAAAAGGACAATACAAGTGATTATTTCCTTTCAGGGCGCAGCGAAACATGGTTGGCTGTGGGTGCAGCAATTTTTGCGGCAAACATTGGTTCTGAACACCTCGTCGGACTTTCCGGTGCTGGTGCGGAGAGTGGAATGGCAATGGCGCATTGGGAAATGCATGGATGGATGATATTAGTTCTGGGTTGGGTATTCGTACCTTTTTATGCACATAGTAAGGTATTTACAATGCCTGAGTTTCTGTCGAAACGCTTTAACAAAAACACAAGTTCTACACTTTCAATTATCACACTTGTGAGTTATGTTTTAACAAAGGTTTCCGTTACGGCCTTTACCGGTGGTATTTTCCTTCAATCAGTGATCGGTATCGATTTTTGGTATGGAGCCATTGGTCTTGTGCTTTTAACCGGAATATTTACTGTACTTGGCGGAATGAAAGGTATTATGACAATTTCAGTTATACAGGCGCCTATTCTTATTTTAGGTGCATTTACGATTCTGATTTTAGCCCTTCTTAAAGTTGGTGGCGGCGGTATAATCAATGGCTGGCATGAAGTTGTAAAATATGCAAGCAGCAACGGCATGACCAACATGCATCTTATTCATCCCAAAGGTGACATGTGGTATGATAAATTCCCCGGGGTAAGTGTATTTTTTGGTGCTGCAATTATTGGTTTCTGGTACTGGTGTACCGATCAGCATATTGTGCAGAGGGCACTTGCTGCAAAAAATTTAAATAATGCACGTAAAGGGGCTATTTTTGCAGGATTTCTTAAAATTCTCCCTGTATTCATATTCTTAGTTCCGGGCATTGTAGCTGCTGCTCTGAGAGCCAAGGGAGTTCTTATGTTCACCGACAATAATGAAGCTTATGGCAGTCTGGTAAGTAAATTATTACCCGTGGGTGTTAAAGGTATAGTAGTTGTCGGATTTATTGCTGCTCTTATGACTTCTCTGGCAGCACACTTTAACTCATCTGCAACCTTATTTACAATTGACTTCTATAAAAACCATAGGCCTGATGCCAGTGAACATCACCTGGTTGTGATTGGACGTATTGCAACAATTACAGTTGTTGTATTAGGTTTAGTCTGGATCCCGATTATGAAAAGTATTGGTTCAGTACTTTATGAGTATTTGCAAAATGTTCAATCACTTATTGCCCCTGCTATTGCAGCTGTGTTCCTCATGGGGGTATTTAACCGTAAGATAACTCCTAAAGCCGGTGAATGGGGGTTACTGATTGGCGCATTAATTGGTCTTTTCAGACTTTGTTTAATGGTTTTCGATCCGGGTACAAGTTTTAATCATGCTACTCAAAAACTGATTACTGATCCAACCCTGCATACAGGCATTTTTGCCATCCTCCAAATAAATTGGATCCATTTCTGTATAGCGCTGTTTTTCTTTACAATGTTGTTGATGGTTGTAATCAGCATGTTTACTCCAAAAGCCGGAGAAACTCAATTACAGGGGATTACATATTTCTCTCAATCACCGGAGCAGATTAAAGAAACACGCGATAGCTGGAGTGCATGGGATATTGTTACTTCACTCATAGTTTTAGGAGTTTGTGTTGCTTTCTATATATATTTCTGGTAGAATAAAAAATAAATAAAATGGATAAATTAAAAACTCATGAAATCTGGTTTGTAACCGGTAGCCAGCATCTGTATGGTCCTGAGACTCTTAAGCAAGTAGCCGCAGACTCAGCAAAAATAGCTGTTGCTCTGGATAAATCACCCAAAATATCACAAAAGGTGGTTTTCAAACCAGTTCTTACAACCCCCGATTCAATAACAGAACTTTGTACCGAGGCAAACAATTCAAAAAACTGCATAGGCCTGATAACATGGATGCATACTTTCTCTCCTGCTAAAATGTGGATAAGAGGTTTATCTATCCTTAATAAGCCATTTCTCCATTTTCATACTCAACTTAACAGGGATATCCCCTGGGAATCCATTGATATGAATTTCATGAACCTTAACCAGTCGGCCCATGGTGATCGTGAGTTTGGTTTTATAGGTGCCAGGATGAGGTTGAAACGGAAGGTGGTTGTTGGCCATTATCAGGATCCTGAAGCTATCGAACGGATAGCCGTCTGGATCAGAGCTGCATCGGCATATAACGATGCCCTTAACATGAAGGTTGCCAGGTTTGGTGATAATATGCGTGACGTAGCCGTTACTGAAGGGAATAAAGTCAGCGCTCAAATGAAAATGGGATACTCAGTTTACGGCTTTGGTGTCGGCGATCTTGTAAAATCTGTGAACGAAATATCACCGGGAGCAATTAAAAAATTACTCGCTGAATATGGTTCTAAATATAAGTTAACAAAAGCTGTTGCTTCTTCCGAGACTTTGAAAGAGGCTGCCAGGATTGAACTTGGTATGGAAACATTCCTGAATGCCGGTAACTTCAAAGCATTTACTACAACTTTCGAAGATCTTTACGGGCTCAAACAATTGCCCGGACTGGCTGTTCAGCGATTGATGGCAAAGGGTTACGGCTTCGGAGCAGAAGGTGATTGGAAAACAGCTTCACTAGTCCGTTCAATGAAAGTGATGGCTTCAGGGTTGAAAGGTGGAACTTCATTTATGGAAGATTACACCTACCACTTCGATCCGAAAGGAATGAGAGTGCTGGGTGCTCACATGCTTGAAGTATGCCCAACAATTGCTCTTGCCAAGCCTTCAGTTGAGATTCATCCGCTGTCGATCGGAGGAAAAAAAGATCCGGCCAGACTTGTTTTTAAAACTGCCCCCGGGAGTGCTATTAATGTCTCTGTCATTGATCTTGGCAACAGGTTCAGGATGATAGTAAATGAAGTTGAAGTCGTTAAATGTCCTGATATGCCAAATCTTCCTGTTGCGAGTGTATTATGGAAGCCATTGCCTGATCTGAAGATAGGCGCCTCAGCCTGGATACTTGCAGGAGGAGCTCACCATACCGGATTCAGTAATGCAATTAATTCTGAATATCTTGAGGATTTTGCCGGAATGATGGGAATTGAATATGTCCATATAGGTGAGAAGTGCGATCTTTCATCATTTAAAAATGAATTAAGGTGGAATGAAATATATTTTCATATTTCTAACGGGATATTTTGATTTTTAAACTGTTTGCTTTTTTTATTAGTAGCAACCTGGTTTAAAGAAAATGAAAATTTATTCTAATGATTCCAAACATCTGGTCGCAGTTAACTGTATTATTTTCGGTTACGATATCCTTGAAAAGGAGATCAAACTTCTTTTATTTAAACGGATAGTTGAACCCGCGGAACAGAATGGTGTGAGTTGGCGATCCCTTGCAAGATTGCCTGATTTGATCTTTGACCATCCATTAATGGTCAAAAGAGCGCTCACAGATCTGCAGAATCAGATAAAAATCAGACCGGTTGGTTTTAAACTGTTGCCTGAAAAATTCACACTTGTCCAGCTTCAGGATCTTTATGAAGCTATTTACCAGAGAAAAGTAGATAAAAGAAATTTCAGGAAGAAAATATTATCAATGGAAATTCTTGAAAAGCTTGATGAAAAGGAGAGAGAGACATCCAAAAAGGGAGCTTATTATTATAAGTTTAATAAGGACAGTTATGAAAGATTAAAGCAGAACGGATTCTATTTTAATCTGGATGTAAACTAAATAGAGTGCCTAAAGTTTAAAGAAATGCTTGAGAAATTAAAAAACATTGTTTTCAAAGCCAACCTTGATTTGGTTGATAAAGGATTAGTTATTCATACCTGGGGCAATGTCAGTGGTAAGGATTTCAAAAGTGGATTCATTATTATAAAACCATCAGGTGTGAATTATGAATCCATGAAACCGGATGATATGGTTGTGATTGATCAGGAAGGCAAGGTTGTGGAAGGAAAATTTAAACCTTCAACCGATGCCCCGACTCATCTGCTGCTTTATAAAGCCTATGAGTCATTGGGAGGAGTGGTACATACTCATTCTTCCTATGCAACATCGTGGGCACAGGCTGGAAGGGCGATTCCTCCACTTGGAACAACCCATGCAGATCATTTTTACGGCGAGGTGCCATGTACGAGATTGATGACAAAGAAGGAAATTGAGAATGATTATGAAATCAATACAGGAAGAATTATTATTGAAAAAATGGGAACTGTTAATCCATTAACTGTACCCTCTGTATTGGTGAATGGTCATGGTCCGTTCTGCTGGGGAATCGATGCAGAAAATGCAGTGTATAATGCAGTGGCTCTTGAAGAAATAGCAAAGATGGCGTTTTTTACCGTCCTGCTTGGTAAGACGGAACTAATTGATCAATTTCTTCTTGATAAACATTTTAAAAGAAAACATGGAACTAATGCTTATTACGGTCAAGATAAATCAAAATGAAATTAGAAAGTAAAGACATGGCAAAGAAATATGTAATCGGGATTGATTATGGCACTGACTCAGTTCGTTCAGTAGTTGTTGATACAGCCAATGGTAAAATTATCGGAACGTCCGTATTTGAATACCCAAGATGGAAGAAAGGTCTCTTTTGTGATCCTTCAATAAATCAGTTTCGTCAACACCCACTGGATTACATCGAAGGGCTTGAACAATCTGTACAAGGCGCCATTGTGGGATTAACTCCGGAAGTGGTTAAAAGCATTGTCGGAATTACCGTTGATACTACCGGCTCAACCCCTGTGGCAGTCGATAAAGAGGGAATTCCTCTTTCCATGAAGCATGGATTTGAAGATAATCCAGATGCTATGTTTGTATTATGGAAAGATCATACCGCTGTTAAGGAGGCAGCCGAGATCAACCATTTAGCCAGAACATGGGGAGGCGTCGACTTCACTAAATTCGAAGGAGGAATTTATTCATCAGAATGGTTCTGGGCCAAAGTACTTCACGTTCTTCGTCATAGTGATGCAGTGCGGAAAAATGCATGGTCATGGGTTGAACACTGCGACTGGATACCGGCTTTACTGGTCGGGGAAACAAATCCCCTGCAGCTGAAGAGAAGTCGTTGCGCAGCCGGACATAAAGCAATGTGGCACGATGACTTCAATGGTTTGCCGGACGAAAAATTTCTAACACGACTTGATCCTGTTCTGTCCGGTCTAAGAGAAAGACTTTTCAACAAAACATATACTTGCGATATTGAAGTCGGAAATCTGTCGAATGAATGGGCAAAAAGACTCGGCCTATCACCTGATGTTAAAGTTGGTGTCGGTACTTTTGATGCACACACCGGTGCTGCTGGCGGAGAGATCAAACCATATTATCTTGTTAAAGTTATGGGTACTTCAACATGCGATATGATCGTTGCGCCAATGGCAGAAGTGGGAGATAAACTGGTTGCCGGTATTTGTGGCCAGGTTGACGGATCTATCATCCCGGGAATGCTCGGCCTTGAAGCCGGTCAGTCAGCCTTCGGGGATATTTATGCCTGGTTTGGAAAGTTATTGTTGTGGCCTGTGACTAATATAATCTCAGAAATGAGCTGGCTGGATGAAAAAGCAAAGAAGAAGATCCAAGAGGAAACTGCTGACAAGATAATTGGAGAATTAAGCAAACAGGCGGAATCACTTCCGGTCGAAGAAACATCTATCATTGCACTTGACTGGATGAATGGCAGACGTACACCGGATGCTAATCAGGCACTTAAAGGAGCAATTACAGGGTTATCGCTGGGATCTGATGCACCCAGAATCTTTAAAGCACTCGTTGAAGCTACTGCATTTGGTTCAAAAATGATCAATGAACGTTTTATATCTGAAGGGATACGAATCGACGGAGTAATAGCTATTGGAGGTGTTGCCAAAAAGAATCCTTTTGTGATGCAGATCGTTGCGGATGTTCTTAATATGCCAATAAAAGTTGCAGCATCCGAACAGACCTGTGCCCTTGGTTCCGCGATGGCCGCATCGGTTGTGGCAGGCGTTTATAAAGACATCCCTTCTGCCCAGAAAGCGATGGGCGGAGGATTTGAAAAAGAGTATCATCCTGATCCCGCAAGAGCTGAGAAATACGAAGCTCTGTTCAGAAAGTACAAGGCCCTTGGATCATTGATTGAAAAAGGACTTCATTTTTAAGTAATTATACTTTGTAGACCTTAGTGTCTTTGTGCCTTTGTGGCAAAAAACAAAATACAACAAAGACGCTAAGACGCAAAGAGATACAAAGAATTAAAACGAATCAAACATTTATTTTAATTGGTTTCCATGAAAAAATCTATCATTATTTTGACAATTTTATTCTTTCTGGTTGGCATCCAAACTAAAGCCCAGAAGGAAGATCTCGTATCAGTTAACCAACTGGCGATTGTTACAAATCACTCCGGTCCGGTTATTAGCAAAGATATTTACGGACATTTTTCAGAACACCTCGGAAACTGCATCTATGATGGTCTATGGGTAGGTACCGGTTCAAAAATCCCTAATACTTATGGTATCAGGAATGATGTTCTGTTTGCTCTGCGCGAGATTAAAGTGCCTAACCTCCGCTGGCCGGGTGGTTGCTTTGCAGATACATACCACTGGAAAGACGGAATAGGTCCAAAAGAAAAAAGAGCTTCCATAGTAAATACCAATTGGGGTAGTGTTACCGAAGACAATTCATTTGGCACACATGAGTTTATGAAGCTGACTGAATTGCTTGGATGCGATGCATATATAAACGGAAATGTGGGATCAGGTTCGGTTAAAGAGATGGCTGAGTGGATTGAATATCTTACATCAAATTCTGTGAGTCCCATGACCAATCTGCGAAAAGAAAATGGCCGGGATGAACCATGGAAAGTAAAATATTTTGCCATTGGCAATGAGAACTGGGGTTGCGGAGGAAACATGACAGCTGAGTTTTATGCAAACACCATGAAACAATATTCAACTTTCCTTGGCAACTACTCTGGAAATCAGCTCTACCGGGTTGCCTGCGGGCCTTCGGATTACAATTTTGAATGGACAGAAACGTTGATGAAAGATGCAGGGACGCGTGCAATGTTTCAGGGTTTATCTATACATTACTATTCTGTTGTCGATGGATGGGATATTAAAGGATCTGCCACAAAATTTGATGAGAGAGAATGGTTTGAAACAATGCGGTTGAATCTTCAGATGGATTTCATAATTAAGGGTCATGCAGCTATTATGGATCGTTACGATCCTCAGAAAACAAAAGGTCTGGTAGTTGATGAATGGGGTAACTGGTTCAACGTGGAACCCGGAACAAATCCCGGATTTCTCTATCAGCAGAATACAATGCGGGATGCAATTACAGCTGCAATTCATCTGAATATATTTAACCAGCATGCCGATAGGGTAAAAGTGGCAAACCTTGCACAGATGATAAATGTGCTTCAATCAGTTATTCTTACAAAGGACGATAAAATGGTTCTGACACCTACATATCACGTCTTCAGAATGTTCAGGGTTCATCAGGGAGCTAAGCTCCTTAACCTTGATCTCAGATGCGAAGATTATACTTTTGGCAATCAGAAGATACCGGCTCTTTCAGCTTCAGCATCAATTGACAAAGATGGCAAAGTGCATATTTCCCTTGCAAATCTTAATCCCAATAAACCGATAGCTGTAAAATGTCCACTGATAGGTGATTCATTCAAAACAGTAACGGGTGAGATACTTACCGCAAGTGAAATGAATTCATATAACAGCTTTGAAATGCCCGAAACAGTAAAACCGGTTGCCTTCAATGGAGTTACACTGAAAGATGGAGTTTTGACCATTAATATGCCGTCAAAATCAGTCGTTGTTTTAGAACTAGTAAAATAGAGTTTAAATGAATTATTTTAAATACCCCCTTCCCAACCTTCCCCCACAAGGGAAGGAGTAGTAATAACCATTTCCCCCCTGGAGGAAATAAGAAAGGGGGTAATGTAGAAAAAAGAATGATGAATTACTTTATGTAGAATTTACTGAAAAAATATTTACAGCGAATATAATTTCAGAAATTAATTAAACATCTATGAATAAGCTAATTAAGTTTATTGTAGTAATCGCTAGTATTCTATTATTCTTTTCCCGATGCGCAAAAAAATCATCACAAGGCGCAGATTATCCAATACAACCAGTTCCCTTTACATCGGTTAAACTTACCGATGATTTCTGGGCTCCCAGGATAAAAAGGAATGCTTCCGTAACAATACCTATTGCTTTCGGCTACTGTGAATCGACCGGGAGAGTGAAAAATTTTGATATAGCAGCCGGCCGCGATACGGGCAAATTCCAGACAATCTTCCCTTTCGACGACTCGGATGTATACAAGATAATTGAAGGAGCCAGCTATTCCCTTCAGACATTCCCCGATCCCGGGCTTGAAGCCTACCTCGACACTCTTATCCGGAAAATTGGTCTTGCACAGGAACCTGATGGTTATCTTTATACTAACCGTACAATCGCAGAGAAACATGGGGGAGTCGGACTTCATGAATGGGCAGGTAAAAACAGGTGGGAAATGGATTCAGTTCTGAGTCATGAGCTTTACAATCTCGGGCACCTCTATGAGGCAGCCGTTGCGCACTTTCAGGCCACCGGAAAAAGGACACTGCTTGACATTGCACTAAAATCAGCTGACCTGGTCAATAAGGATTTTGGCATGGACAAAGTTGAAGTATATCCCGGCCATCAGGTGATTGAAATGGGCCTGGTAAAACTTTACAGAGTTACCGGTGAAAAGAAGTATCTCGATCTTGCAAGGTTTTTTCTGGATATCAGAGGTCCCAAAGGCCGGCAATACAATCAGGCTAATCTGAAACCTGTTGATCAAACTGAAGCCGTAGGGCATTCTGTAAGAGCTACTTATATGTATTCAGGGATGGCAGACATCGCTGCAATTGAGAAGGATGATACTTATCTGAATGCAATTACTAAAATATGGGAAAATCTTGTTTACGGGAAAATGTACCTTACCGGAGGGATCGGAGCCACAGGTGGGAATGAAGGTTTTGCCGATCCTTTTATATTGCCCAATATGTCAGCCTATTGCGAGACATGTGCCTCAATAGGAGACATCTTTTTTAATCAAAGGTTATTCCTTTTACATGGTCAGTCGAAATATATTGACATCCTTGAAAAAACGCTTTATAATTCGATGTTATCAGGTGTATCTTTATCAGCCGACAGATTCTTCTATCCTAATCCACTGGAATCCAAAGGACAACATCTTCGACAGGCCTGGTTTGGCTGTGCCTGCTGTCCTTCAAATGTTGCAAGGTTTGTTCCTGCTATCCCTGGTTATGTCTATGCCATTACTGATAACGAGCTTTATGTAAATCTGTTCATCTCAAATGACGCAAACATTACTCTAGGTAACAGAAAGTTAAGAATAACACAAAAAGCAAATTTCCCCTGGGATGGCAAAGTTGAAATATTGGTCAATCCTGAAACCAATGCCAAGTTTATACTAAAGATGCGTATTCCGGGATGGGCACAAAATGAAGCTCTGCCAGGAGGGCTTTATAAATTTACGGATCAGGATAATGAGCCTGTTACAATAAAGGTTAATGGTAAAGATTCTGAACTTAAACTTGTAGATGGATATGCTGTAATTTCGAGGAAATGGAAATCAGGTGATAAAGTTGAAATTGAGTTTCCTATGCCTGTCCGTAAAGTTGTTGCGGACGAGAGGATAAAAGAAGACAAGGATAAAATGGCGTTTCAGAGAGGTCCGGTTATTTACTGCGCTGAATGGCCCGATAACAATACCGGAAATGTGATGGATTTAGTCATAAAAAAAGATGCTGCCTTTACAACAGAATTTGAACCTTCCTTTCTTGAAGGCACAGAGGTAATTAAAACATCCGGTGTTCAGGCAAAAAGAACCCTTGACGGGAAAATTGAGACTCTTCAGGAGGAACCTCTGAAATTAATCCCCTACGCTCTATGGAATAATCGTGGTGCGGGGCAGATGATGGTCTGGTTTCCGACATCAACTCAATCCGCCCACCCATTACCCGCTCCGACTATTGCAAACAGGAGTAAAATGAAAGCCAGCAAGATTACTAAAGAGCTTTCTGCAATAAATGATCAGACAGTACCTTCAAATTCGAACGATCACTCTGTTTCATATTATCACTGGTGGCCCGACAAAGATAAATGGGAATGGGTTGAGTATGATTTTGAAAAACCTGAAACGATTTCAAAAACAAAGATTTACTGGTATGACGATGGACCGGAAGGAGGGTGCAAGATACCGGATACATGGGAAATTTTGTACCTGAGCGGCAATATGTGGGAAAGTGTGAAACCCCTGACACCTTATAAAGTAACAAAGGATGGATGGGATTCTCTGGTTTTTAATCCTGTTAAAGCGTCTGCAATAAAAATTAAAGTAAAGCTGAATAAGGATTTTTCCAGCGGAATTTATGAATGGATTGTGGAATAATTTCAGATGAAAAAAGCTATAATATTTTTAGGTCTCCTTCTTTTTGTAGAAATCAGTTTTTCACAACAATCCTCTTTCATTTTAAATAAACTTGAATATTTTGAAAAAGGAGGAGTCAATGTAATGGCTTATCAGGACATTTACCCCGAAGGTCATCAGGGTGGTGTCGCTATCTTAATGAATGGGAAACGTATTGCTACTAATGGTGATATAAGGCTTGATGAAACACCGGGACAGTGGCAGCCAATGCCAAAACAGTTAGAAAGAAAAGTTGATTTTTCCGGAAACGTGGTAACTGTTAGTCTGGCTTATCCCAATCCGGATATTGACCGCAAAGGTTATAATCCGATTGAGTATCCTGATCTGAATTTCAATTATACCGTTAAAGTCAGAGCATAGGGAGAATCGATCGTTGTGACTGTCGATCTTGACAAACCGATCCCACAAGAGTTCATCGGGAAAGTGGGTTTTAATATGGAGCTTTTCCCGGGATTGTTATTTGGAAAGACCTGGTCGCTCGGAACACATTCTGGCATATTCCCCAGGCAGGCAAATGGTCCGGCTATAATAGATCAGAAAGGTGAAATTGTTTCAGCCATTCCAATGGCCGAAGGAAAGAAGCTTGTTGTAGCACCTGAGGATGATATGTTGAGATTGTCTATAGAATCTGCTACTGGTAATCTTAAGCTTCTCGATGGAAGGTACATCCATAACAATGGCTGGTTTGTTGTTCGTTCGCTGGTATCGGCAGGTTCCACTAAAAATGCTATTGAATGGATCATTATACCCAATAGTATAATAAATTGGAAAAGTACTCCTGTTATTCATGTCTCCCAGATAGGATATCATCCCGGGCAGGAGAAAGTTGCAATAATTGAACTTGATAAAAATGAAATAAAAAGAGAAACTCCGGTACTATTAAGAATTGTTGAAAATGGCCAAAAGATTGAAGTAACCAGGGCAAAACCTGAATCATGGGGAACTTTCCTCCGGTATAACTATCTGAAATTTGATTTCTCCTCGGTAAAGTAAGAGGGAGTTTACCTGGTGAAATATGGAAACGAGCAATCCCAGCCTTTCAGGATTGCTGAAGATGTATATCAGCGAAATGTCTGGCAGCCAACACTGGAATATTTTCTGCCGGTACAAATGTGTCATATGAGGATCAATGAAAAGTATCGTGTCTGGCATGGATTGTGCCACATGGATGATGCGAGGATGGCACCGGTAAATCATAACCATTTTGATGGTTATATTCAGGGTGATTCGACTCTTACAAAATTTAAACCAGGTGACCATGTTCCGGGACTAAACAGCGGAGGCTGGCATGACGCCGGTGATTACGACCTCAGGGTTGAGTCTCAAAGCAGTGAAATTTACATTCTTTCTAAGGCATATGAAGCATTCAATATAAAATATGATGAAACCACAATTGATCAGAACAGGCACTTAGTCGAAATACATCAGCCTGATGGCAAGCCGGATGTACTTCAGCAAATTGAGCATGGTGCTCTTTCAATTGTCGGAGGATACAAAAACCTTGGGCGTCTCTTCAGGGGAATTATTTGTCCGACTAAAAGACAATATGTTTTATTAGGTGATGGATCGACAATGACCGACGGTCTGATTTATGATGGGAGTCTGAAAACCGGGGAACGTACCGGTACTCACTCTTCTGAGACTGACGACCGCTGGGTTTTTACCGAAAAGAATCCCTCACGGGAGTTGACTACAGCCGCTCACTTAGCTGCTGCGGCAAGAGCTCTCAAGGGATTTAATGATGATCTCTCTATTCAGTGCCTTGACATTGCTGAAGCCATTTATTCACATAATTATCAGCAATCAGAAACCGTGACAAATTCCAGGATACATGCTGCAATAGAATTGTTTCTGACAACACGTGAGGAAAGTTATAAAAAATTTCTGCTTGAAAATGAATCTGCTATAACAAAAGGAATTCATGACCTGGCCTGGCTTATCGGCTCTGCTCTTCCCGCGATCAACAATCCCGATTTCACGGCTTCAGTAAAGAATTCAGCGAAGAGTCTTTCGGAGGAAATATTAAAACAATCTGCTGAAACACCTTTTGGCGTTCCATATCGTCCACATATATGGGGTGCCGGTTGGGACATCCAGAGTTTTGGAGTAAGACAATATTTTCTGCATGCAGCCTTCCCTGATCTCTTTTCTTCCTCTCCGATATTTAATGCTTTGAATTTTATTCTTGGTGTCCATCCCGGTGAAAATACTTCCTCTTTTGCATCAGGTGTAGGGGCGAGATCAACTACTGTGGCTTATGGAGTTAACAGGGCAGACTGGTCATATATTCCGGGTGGCGTTTCATCAGGAACTGCCCTGATACGACCCGATTTTCCGGAGTTGCTTGATTGGCCATATCTCTGGCAGCAACAGGAATATGTGATGGGAGGCGGTGCAACCAACTTCATGTTCCTGGTATTAGCCGCTGATCAACTGCTTTGCAAATAAGCAGGGCATAAGATTTCTTCTGAATCTCAGCAATTTGTATTTTGTAATACGATAACCAGCAGACTGAGATTGTAACGATTAATTAGATTATCATGAAGACCAATTTCAAATCAAGATTAAATATTCTTACTGAGGAGCACAGAAAACTGATATTGCGGAAAAATGAGAGAATTGAGCCTGGGAATGGTATCTTTCACAGATATAAATATCCGATTCTGACAGGTGGTCATACCCTGCTCTTCTGGAGATATGATCTGAATCCGGAAACCAATCCTCATCTCATGGAGCGTTTTGGCATTCATGCTGCTTTTAATGCAGGTGCTTTGAAGAAAGAAAAAATTAATGATTCCTTTTTATCATGATTCAAAGTAACTAAAGAATTGTTTTGGTTATTATAATGCTGTCTGTTTTATTTTAACAATATGGACACAATGGTCAGGAAACTTTATTAATTTAGCAAAAATTAATCTTTATTCACAATGAAAAAAAATCTAGTATTAACACTAACCCTGGTCGCTCTGATCTTCACTTCCTGCAACCAGTCAACAAAAAATAAGGAGATGGTTAAAAAAGACGTATTCGGTACACACAATGGGAAAGAGGTTTATCTGCTAACCCTTACAAACAAAGCAGGTAATGTTATCAGACTTACTAATTTCGGAGCCAGAATCACATGGATAGAAGTTCCTGATAAGACAGGCAAAAAGGACAATGTTGCTTTTGGTTTTGACACATTTGAATCAACCCTCAAGGGTGATCCCTATTTTGGCGCAGTTGTTGGAAGGTACGCAAACAGGATCGCCAAAGGTAAATTCACCCTCGAAGGTGTAGAATACACGCTTGCAATTAACAATTCACCTAACTCACTTCATGGCGGCCCCGGTGGATGGCACAGCGTTATATGGGAAACTGTAGTTGATGAAAAAGCCAAAGAACCAACAGTGATATTTACACTGAAAAGCCCCGATATGGAAGAGGGCTTTCCGGGCAATATGGATGTTAAGGTTGTTTATACTTGGACTGATAAAAACGAGATTGTAATTAATTATACAGCTTCAACTGACAAGAAAACGGTATTCAATATTACCAACCATGCATATTTTAACCTTCATGGTGCCGGTAATGGAGATATTCTTGATCATGAACTCGTTATTAAAGCTGCTAGCTTCGTTCCTGTTGATTCAACGCTTATCCCGACAGGAGAAATTCGTCCGGTTGCAGGAACACCATTTGATTTCACTACACCTCACACTGTTGGTGAAAGAATAGCTGAAAACTATGATCAGCTCGTTTATGGGATTGGGTATGATCATACCTTTGTATTGGATAATAAGGAAGAGGTTGATGCAACTGTTTATGAACCTGTCAGCGGACGCCTCCTGGAAGTAATTTCTGATCAGCCCGGAGTGCAGTTCTATTGTGGCAATTTCCTTAATGGTACGATGATAGGTCATGGCGGCAAACCTTATATTTACAGATCGGGGTTGTGTCTCGAAACAGGTCACTATCCGGATAGCCCTAATCATCCTGACTTCCCGACAACAGTTCTTAATCCTGGTGAAACATTTAAATCAACTACTATCTACAGATTTTCAGTTAAATCAAATTAATTATTGATAACTCGGATAAGACTACACATCAGTTCTCTTTGATTAATAATAAGGCAAAACGTGTTATTGAATCGGGGTACTTTACGATCTCTGTCGGAGGTAAACAACCTGGTTTCAAGGGTTATTTCGATTCGCAGTTTACACAAATGCTTACCGGAAGAATCAAATTAACAGGTAAAGAGGTTCCGATTACGAACTGATTGAATACTCTCACTACCTTAGTTGTTAAATAGACCTCTCTTCAACCCCTCCCCCAAGTGGAAGGAACTAATGCTCTGTATATCATTAAAATACCCCCTTCTCCCGCTTCGCGGGAAGGGGGCAAAGGGCATTGCCGTCAACTTAAGCTTTGGGGATGAATGAGATACTGCATAAAAAAGTTTCCCCTCCTTTTGAAGGAGGGGTGGTCGGGACGATTGATTATCTTATATATACAGTATTTTATTCCCCGACCAGGGTGGTTGATTCATTGATTTCTTCTTACCTTTATTGGTATGAAAAACAAAAACCTCTTTAACAGGAA